>WNFX01003054.1_pt1 | contig 16766 bp, 14 predicted proteins | sample 5400111 | NCBI WGS metagenome assembly WNFX01 (sample SAMN13153363, study PRJNA577476) | soil metagenome | isolation source: 40 cm soil or saprolite under grassland replicate 1 | place: USA:California | collected 2016-06-15 | reverse complement strand
CCAGGTCACGGGCCATGGACTGGGCGATTTCCTGACTGGAGCGGCCAACTCTTTTGCCCAGGCCGGGCCTCACAACTTTACAATCCGGCAGTGGACCCCGACTCTGTATGCTTCAGATACGTGGAAAGCAACTCGTAAGTGGACCCTCACCTATGGCGCGCGGTGGGAGCCGTTCCTGCCTGGAATATCGAAGCGAGGCCAGGTCGAGAATTTCAGTTACGAGCGGTTCCGACAAGGCATCAAGAGCACCGTCTGGCCTAACGCGCCTGCCGGCCTGTACTTCCCGGGCGATCCGGGATATCCGGGCAAATCCGGCGCAAACAATCGCTGGGGACAGTTTGCACCGCGATTGGGTCTTGCGTGGGATGTCAGCGGTGACGGCCGCACCTCGGTTCGAGCGTCGTACTCTCTCGCTTACACCTACGTCGGATCGCACTGGTACGAGACACCGTCCATGAGCGCTCCCTGGGCGAATGTAACGACGTTATCGGGTGTCAGTCTGGATGACCCCTGGGCAAACTATGCGATCGGCAATCCATTTCCGTATGTGCCCGGTAATTTCTCGCCCTATGGCGAGGTCTACAGTACTCCGTATGACCTCAAGACTCTGCAGAGTTCTTCCTGGAACCTGAGTATCCAACGGCAAATTGGGACAGACTGGTTGGTTTCCGGCGCATACCTTGGAAATCAGAGTGTGCACCTCTGGTATGCGCAGGCCCTGAATCCGGCAATCTTTTTCCCGGGCTTTGCCGATGCTAACGGAAATTGTTTCGCGAAAGGCTATACGTTGAGAGCTACGCCTGGTGCGGTTTGTTCCTCGGTAGGCAATCAGGACGCGCGCCGTCCGTTGAATCTGGAAAAACCTCAAGAAAGATATGCCAATGTGGCTCAACTGGACGACGGCGGAACCGGCAACTACAATGGCATGCTGCTTACGGTGCAACGCCGCGCCGCCCGCGGCGTGACGATCAACGGAAATTACACGCTGTCGCACTGTATCAATGATGGCGTCTACGAAAGCCACGGTGGACTGAATAATGCCAACAACATCGGCTATAACGACCCCACCAATCGGAGGTACGATCGCGGCAATTGCGAAGGCGACAAGCGCCACATCTTCAATTTGACGGGAGTGGTCGAATCGCCGCAGTTCAGCGGCCGTATCTTGCACGCCGTCGGAAGCGGATGGAGGCTGGCGGGAATCTACGGCTGGTTCTCAGGCAGCGTTGTCAACGTGATCGCCGGAACCGATCGAGCATTAACCGCCATTAAAGGTGCCGACGGGATGGTTCTCCAGCGCGGAAATCAGGTATCGCTGAACCCTTATGGCGATAAGTCCGGCCGCCCGCTGACGAACTGGCTCAACCGTGCCGCGTTCGATATCCCGCCGTTGGGCACGTTCGGAAATATCGGGCGCAATAGCGTCTACGGGCCGGCGACCTGGAACTTTGATCTGGCATTGTCGCGCGCATTTCGTCTCCATGAAAATCAGCGGGTGGAAGTTCGGGCCGAGATGTTCAATGTACCAAACAGCTTCCGGCCTGGGCCGGTCGCCAGCCCGGCAAATGCCACCAACGTGGTCCAGGGTGCGCTTTCAAATGCTCAGTTCGGCCAGATCCGCACTGCTCTGGATCCGCGAATCATGCAGTTTGCATTGAAGTATGCCTTCTAGGAGGATGCAGAGCGACAGCAAAGGGCCACAGCAATTACAATTCGGAATGCGGCTGAGCTTTTGGGAACGGACGAAAGAAACATGGGACTTTTTATTTGGCTGGAACACACCCGCTTTGCGATTTGGCTACATGAATCCGAATCGGTCTTCGCATTTCCGATGGTTCTACTTTTACACACCATTGGTATGGGCTTACTTGTTGGGCTTGCGACAGTCGTGAATTTGCGCCTCCTCGGCTGCATACCCCGCGTACGGCTTGCGCCGATGTTGAAGTTGTTTCCTCTGATGTGGCTCGGTTTCTGGATCAACGCAGTCACAGGCGTTTTGCTGCTGATTGCCGACGCGACCAACAAACTGGCAAACCCCGTCTTCTACATCAAGCTTGTCTTCGTGGCGCTCGGCGTCCTCAGCATAATCGCAATCCGAAGTCACGTGTTTCGAGATCCAGCATTGGATAAGGTGCCGATTTCATCAAATGGAAAGGCACTGGCCGTGGCGTCGCTTGTTTTGTGGGCGACGGCGATTACCGCAGGGAGGCTGATGGCCTACCTCGGCCCACGGCACGCGGCATGGATGTTCGAAATTTTAGGGAGACACTCGTGAATTTGGCACATCTTCATCTTTTGCTGAATCACTTTCCAACCGTCGGCACGGTCATCGGGCTGGGTCTATTCGTTGGTGCCCTCGTCACGAAAAACGACGGTTTAAAACGAACCAGCATGCTGGTCCTCCTGTTAATTGCCGTATCGGCGCTGCCGGTGTATTTCAGCGGCAATGCGGCGTTCGAGGCGATTCAGTCACGGCCGGATGTATCCAAGCAGTTCGTTGCAAGGCATCAAGACGTGGCGCTGCTGGCTTTGGTGTTGATGGCGATCACCGGCGCTCTCGCCTGGTGCGGTCTGTGGCAGTTTCGCCGGAATGCGGGTCCAGGGACATGGAATGTGTATGGCATTCTGCTGTTTTCTCTCCTGACCGCGGCTCTGATGACTGTAACAGCAACGATGGGCGGTGAAATCCGGCATGAAGAAATCCGGCCCGCTCAGGACGTATCTCAAACTGAAGGCACGGTATCGGCGATGGGAGCTTATGTCCTCGGCCACGGATGGGTGTGGCCCACCTGCGAAACTCTGCATTTTATAGGACTGTGTCTGCTGTTGGGTACGATCTTGACGGTCGATCTGCGAATGCTCGGGATTATGAAAAGCGTTCCGCTCGCCGATTTGCGCGGTTTGATACCGTGGGCGCTCGCGGGATTCTCAATCAATCTCGTTACCGGCATGGTCTTCTTCATAGCAACTCCGACGCAGTACACGCAAAACGTTGCGTTTTACTGGAAGATCGTTTTCATGCTGCTCGCAGGGATTAACGTCCTTTATCTGACGTTCGACGAGTCGTGGGCCCTTCCGGAAGGAGTCGATGCGCCGTTAACCGCTAAAGTCGTCGCCGGCGCTGGAATATTTCTTTGGCTCGGTGTCATTTTCTTTGGCCGCATGTTGCCTTTTATCGGCAACTCGTTCTGACGGGAGATCCATTATGCGCCGCACGTTGGGAGTAGTCTTTTGCACGTTGCCGCTCGCCGCAACTTTCGTGGCCGGCGCTCCACAATTGCGAACCGTGACGGAGGGCGTGTACTCGGCCGCGCAGGCCGAACGCGGCCAAGAGGTTTATCGATCGCAATGTAACGAATGTCATGGTAATGCGTTGCAGGGCGGGAGCGGACCGCCATTAAGCGGCGACCGCTTCATTTCGAACTGGAGTGGACGCCCGCTCTTGGAACTTGTCGATAAAATTCAGAACACCATGCCGTTCGGCAAGCCGGGCACGGTTTCGCGCGCGCAAGCTGTGGATCTGTCCGCATACATTCTCCAATCCGGAAAATTCCCGGCAGGCCAGGCCGAACTCAGCGGCGATCGGTTGGCGCAGATCGCTTTTCCGGGCGAGCGGAAGCCAGCCACACCCGTCGCCGCTGCAACCTCCGCCGCTGTGACTTTGTCTCCGCCGGAAGGAAATCTGGCGCAATTGATGCGAGCGATCGCATTTCCGAATGCCAACATCATTTTTAACCTTCAGGTCAAAGATCCCAACGTTCCAACGAAAAGAGAAGTTGGCCCCGACTTCGATTATGTCGCCTGGGGAGCCGGCGTATACACCGGATGGCTGCCTGTGGAGCAGGCCGCCATCGCGATCATTGAGACGGCACCCCTGTTTTTGACGCCCGGCCGCGTTTGTCAGAACGGACTTCCGGTCCCGGTGGATCGACCCGATTGGAAAAAATACACGACAGAGTTGATGGAAATCGGCAGAATCGCTAAACAGGCGGCCATCGCTAGAAAACTTGATGCCTTTGAGGAAATCAGCGAAAAATTAAGTGACGCATGCCAGAATTGCCACCGGGTTTATCGCCGTGATGCGCCTGGTGCAATGCGCTGCCGATAGAGCCCAGAAAAATAAACGATAACGGAGAAACCACTATGAAACGCACAGGATCGCATCACCTCGGATTGGCGACATACGATTACGAGGGAATTGTTGATTTCTACACGCGAGTGCTGGGCTGGGAGATTGCCTGGCAGGATCTTATGACCGGTCCCGACGGGACCGTGCATATGAAGCACGTCTTCTTCGATACAGGAGACGGTTCCTACGTTTCCTACATGTGCCCCACGGCGGACATGCCGAACTTTCCCAAGAAGTGGGCCACCGATATCAATTCGGGCCTCGGCGTCATGAACGGCGCCTACCATTTCGCTTTTTGGGCCGAATCGGTCGAAGAACTGGAACAACAGCAGGCCCGGCTCCGCGAGCACAACCATCCGGTGACCGAAATCATCGATCATGGGTGGGCTAAGTCGATCTACTTCCGTGCTCCTGACGGGCTCCAGCTCGAATTCTGTGTCACGACGCGAAAGTTGGCGGAAGACGACAGGCTGCTGAAACACCGCTACCAGCCCGGCAATCCGATATACCGCGAGCGGCCGGACCTGGTAGCCCGCGATGCAGCCATTCTCGGCATGCCGGCCGACCGCCTGATCGCAATATTCGGGTCACGCGAACTGGAGCCCCAATTCGCACACGAGAAACAGTAATCAGTTACTGCGAACTCCGGTTGAAAGGATGCTTATGCGCTTGATCGCCGGCTTAGTGGTTTCCTTTTTCTTGAGTCTTCCGGCCGTTGCCCAGGACACGGCGCTCAAAACAAGACTTGCTATCGATGGACAAGGCAGCGTGATGCACGACGCGGTCATCGTTGTTCACGACGGACGCATCGTCTCTGTACGGCCCTATGACCGGATCCCGCAGGGAGCGCGCGAAGTCGATCTGACGAAGTTCACCGTCATGCCCGGTTTGATCGACATGCACGTCCACATCTCAGCACACTTCGATGAAAGCGGCCGCGAGCGGCCTTCAATTACGGCATTGTGGGCTGTCGACAACGCGCGAAAGTATCTCGAAAGTGGATTCACGACGCTGCGAAGCCTGGGCGCCCCGAACCTCGTGGACGTCGATCTCCGCAATGCCATCAATTCGGGCCTGATCGCCGGACCTAGGCTGTTCGTGTCCGGCGAACCGTTGGCTGACTCTGCTGTCAAGCCGGCGGACGGTGAGGCGCCGATGAGGGAATATGTCCGTAAACAAGTGGCGGCTCATGTCGATGTGATCAAGATATTCGGCTCCTTGAGCAGCCGGGCCGGCGGCGGTCCCACCTATACCCTCGAGCAGCTCAAAGCCGCTGTCGATGAAGCGCACAAGGCAGGCAAACCTGTTGCGGTCCACGCGCACGCCGCGGAGGCCGTGCGTCGCGCAATTCTGGCCGGGGCGGACACTGTCGAGCACGGCGCGCTGATGGATGATGCCGTTATTGATCTGCTCGTCGAGAAACAGGTCGTCTACGTACCGAACCTTTATTTGGCGGAGTATTATCTGGCGAACGGGCAGAAGTTCCATTTCAACGAAGAACAACTGCGTTATACACGCGACTTCATGAAGCCGCGTGCGGAAGCCTTTGCCAAAGCCGTGAAAAAAGGCGCAAGGATCGTTTTCGGCACGGATGCCGCCGCGGGCATGCCGGGTCACACGGCGCCTGAATTCGAACGGCGCGTTGCGCTGGGGATGCCGCCACGTCAGGCAATAGTCCACGCGACAAGCACTCCGGCAAGGGCTCTTGGCATGGGAGACAAAATCGGTGATCTCAAACCCGGAATGTTTGCCGACATCATCGCCGTCGAAGGCAACCCTCTCGAAGACATCAAGGCTCTGGGCCACGTCGCCTTCGTCATGAAGGAAGGAAAGATCTACAAACAGTAATCCACGCTGGGGAGTCGATATCATGAAAAGAAAAAACTTTGCTTACGTTGTTGTCGCCGTGGCTGCAGCCGGCGTAACTGGGGTTGCGCAGACGAAGCAGGTTGTTGCCCCACCGGGGCTCCAGATTGCGGGGATCCCCTTCAGCCCGGGAGTCAAAGCCGGCGATTTGTATCACATCGCAGGAACGATGGGGACCGACTCCGGCGGCAGGATCGTCGCTGGAGGCATTGAAGCGCAAACGAAAAAGGCTCTCGAAAATATTGGAACCATACTCAAGGCCGGAAGCATGAGCTACAAGGACGTGGTCTCCACGAACGTTTACCTTCGAGATATGCGTGACTTCGATGCGATGAACAAGGTATACCGGGAGGTTTTCAAAACCAATCCGCCGGTTCGCGCAACCACCGAGGCCGATCTCATGCTGCGCGGCGGCCTCATCGAGATTTCGGCGATCGCGGCACGGCCGGACCTCGAGCGCCGTTACATCAATCCCCAAGGCTGGTCAACCAATCCCCTTCCCTACAGCCGGGGCATAGCTGTCGGTGATCATATCTTTCTAGCCGGACTGGTATCGCAGAATCCGCAAACCGGCGACGCATTGAATGGAGACATCAAGGTCCAAACCAAACAGATTTTGGAAAATGCCAAAATCCTTGCAGAAGCCGCCGGATTCAAAATGTCGGATATGGTCTGGAGCCGCGTGTGGCTGACCGATCCGCGAGACTTCCAGGATATGAACGACATCTACCGAACCTATTTCGGTGAGATTCCTCCCACTCGTGCGACGACGCGCGCGGCACTGGCGTCGCCCGCGTACAGCGTTGAAATCATGTTGTGGGGCGTGAAGGGTCCGAAGCAGCGGCTCGGCGACCCGAACCCGAACCTCAGCCAGGCGATCAGAGTGGGTAACTATGTGTTCCTGGCGGGGCTGACGGCGGCCGGCCAATCGTTACGCGGGGACATCGCTGGACAGACTGCCGCGATTCTCGCCAATATTCAGAATCTTTTCAAGACTGCCGGTGTCGACACGCCGAATGCCGTTACAGGACAAGTCTGGCTTTCGGACAGTCGGAACTTTTCGGCGATGAACGAGGCTTACGTGCGGGTGTTCAAAAGCGATCCGCCTGCACGAGCAACGGTCGGCTCACAACTGATGTCCGCCGACAATCTTGTGGAGATTGCCGTGATCGCCGTGAAGTGAGCACATGATACCGGCCGCTACGCTCCTGGCGCTCGGGTCAAACCTCCTTTGGCGGTGCTAAGCGACGCCTGCGAATCGCAGCAGATTCTGGATGGAATAATGCCCATTCTGCGTACATCCAAACTGTCCTTTGTTGGGTTCCCATCGAGGAGCGACATTCAGATACGACGTTGGATCGGCTTTGAGAATTCCCAAGAAAACCTCAGCCACAATGCGTCCGCCGACCGGTCCCAAATGCTGACCTGCGGCGAACACCTCCGCTTCTTTGAGGATGTAGTACCAAAGCGGCGTGGCGGTGCCAAACGCCGTTTCCAGTTCTATTTTCAGAGCGGCGTCGATCGCGGGCACACTTGGATCGGGCTTGCCGTCCGGCAGTTTGTACGCCGGCCCGATTTGCAGCTTGTTTTTGGAGTTGCCTACAACAAAAGCTTCAGGAATGCCCATGGCTCTGGCGACGTCCTGGCCGCCCGGCAGGCCGAGCGCTTTACCGCGCAGCAGATTCCGCGCTGCCAGCGAATTCGGGTTGCTCGCGACGATATCCGGAAGTACACCCAGACCGTTCGATAGCAGGGTGTCGATGGCCCGGGCCGGCTGCAATTTCTGCGGGTCTGCCCCCTCGAATTTGAAAAACCGGAACCATTCGATTTTGCGTTCGGCAGGCCGGGGGCGGAAACCGCGCAGGTCTTCGCCTTGCGTTGCAAAGATCGGAAGTTCGTTTTCATCGGTCTGTGGGTTCAGGGCGTAATTGAAGCGCACCATACTGTGGCCGAACCTGTACGCCGCGACGGAAAACTCCACGGGCATAAAGGGCAGTCCCTTGAAATTGTAGAATCTCAGGTCTGTCTTCCAGGCCAATGCATCCTTGAGCCCGCCACTGGTCCGAACGGGATAGGAATTCTCTGTCAGAATCTGTTGAACGAGTTCGTCTCCGACCACTTTCGGCAGGAAATCGTGTACAAGTATCCATTGATAGTGAAAGCGCACGAGTTCACGCGCGTCATCAAACCGGGTCGGGACAGCAGGCAGCGCATCCACGACGGCATTGTGATAGCGCAAAAACGCCAACTGCAGTTGAGAGACGATCAGGTTTTCGTCATTGCGTGGATCACCGATGATCGCGCGCCCGTTTGGCGAACGCGGCAGATCTTCCTCTTTCGCATCGTTCCTGCCGATAACGAATTTGTCACCGTCGTAAAGAAACGGACTGTCGTCGCGACCGCGTCCGTAAACACTGTCAAGATCGAAGCGCGGCGTCCGGAAGTCCTCCAGCGCATCGGGATCGTTGTCACTTTGCAGCTTCGAAACAGGATCGAATGTCAGGTCGTGATCAATAAACTGGCCGAGATAGGTGAAGCCGGCGCTCATGCGGGCATTGTTCGAGGCCGCCTTGGGATCTTCAACGTCCTCCGCCTTTTCAATCATCGTGCCGGCCAGCTTGACCAGCGCACCTGAGTCGGAAGCAAGCGGTTCGAGATTTCGAAATATCCGGCCAAACCTGCCGGCGTGCGATACCGACCGCGGTATATTGTCGAGGCCGCGCGGCGGTGTGCCATGAAATTTACTGCTTCTTGATTTAACGTGTTCCAGCGGCGCCTTGTCCATAGTGTCTCCTCTTTTCTAGAGTGGTTAAGTTTCCGCTAAAGGGACTTCCTTGAACACCAGATCGAGCTTGCCGTTCGTTTCATCGATAGGAGAATCTCCGCATTCTTCACCATTCCGCGAAGCCCATCCGACAAACTTACCATTGATCAGCGAATGCTTTCATCATTAGAAAATCGCCAGCGGATTGACTGGTGATCCGGTGCCGCCTTCAACGGGTAGCGGCGCGAATGTGATCACGAATTCGTAGCGCTTCAATCGTCTCGCTGTAGCGACCGCTTGCTCCAGGTCGAGGCACTCGACAATGTTGATGCCCATCCAGTTGAGCACAGCGATATGAATCGGGTTGGGCATTCCTTCCCAGCCTGGTCTCGGATTCCAGTCGATATTGAAATCGTGCCCAATAAAGGCCGGCAGGCGCTCGTGCATCCAGGGAATCGTATCGGCGTAATAACCAGAGACCTGGCCGGTCCACGGCCCCATCTTCTCGCGTCTCTTCCAGCGTCCGATGTAGAGCAGCGGCACGTCTCCAGGTCCGGCTTTCACGCCCGACTTCTTTTCCCAGGCTTCCAGATCGGCGCGCGTGACCGGCACGCCTGGCTCGACCCAATCGGCGCCCTTCAATTGCGCAATGTCGTACAGGACGGCGCGAGTAACGATGCCGTCCTTCCAATTCATCACGCTGCCCTTCTTGCATCCGGTCTCCGGCGTGATGTTGTCTTTCACCGGAATGCCGTTGTACATCTGGCCGTCGACGAAGAAGTGACACCAGGTATCGATGTGCGCCACGGTCTGTCCGTGGTAGCTGACTTGATAGTTGTCCGTCGTTCCTCCATTCGTGATCGCGTTCGTCGTTCTCTTGAATACGCCATTCGCATTGACGTCGGCGGCGGCTTGCTGAGGCTCAGGATGGGCGAGCGACACGACAATCCCTTCCTTGACCAATTTCATGGTTTTTATGATCTTGTCGGGGGTGATCAAGTTCGATGTGCCCTTGTTGTCGTCCGTGCCCCACTTGCCCCAGGTTTTGAATTCCGTACGCCATCGCTCATAGTTGGCCCGCATCGCAGCGGTGTCCGCCGGAGCAGGCGGAGCGCCGGCCTGAGGGGCTGCACCTCGTTGCCCTTGTCCACGAAGCTGGAACCCGCAGACGAGCCCGAACAAGAGCAGCCCGATACAAAGACCTGCAAATTTCAACCGACCTCGCATAGTGACCTCCATTCAGAAAAACGGAAAATTGTTTGAAGATTGCGTTGTACCCAGACAGATTTCGCGACTATTACAGTCTAGGCTTCCTCGTGTCAACTGGACTAATTTCGCGTTCAGAGCATCAGTTCATCGATCCGGCGACGCAAGTATTGTTGCTCGACTGTGTTAGTTTATTTCCAGGCCTTCACTCATTGCGACGGCCACGGCGTAATTCAGAGATACAACAGCAGATGGATATGGTCACGACGCATGACAACCCCAAAATCGACAGGCTAATGAAATTGTTTTTATTCTCCTAAAACTTATTCCTTGTCCCAGTGGTTTTTTCCCACTTGTCCCTTTATGGCTGCAATCCAGTACACTGCACTTGTGCAAGAAGGACTGGAAATCCTGGCGCGTGCTATCCGCCATGAGATGAAGGTGCATTGGCCGTCATGACGCGTGCGAATCCGCTCGACGTTTTCCTTTCATGGTATGAGGAAGCAAAATGCGGCGCCCCAATTGATCCGGATACCATCGCCCTGGCCACAGCAACGCCCGAAGGACGGCCTTCTGTTCGCATGGTGCTGTTTCGCGGCCTGCGCGAAGGGGGCTTATTCTTCACCAATTACCAGAGCCGGAAAGGCCTGGAACTTTCGGAGAACCCTTTCGCGGCGATCGTGTTTTATTGGGCGCATCTGGGGAAGCAGGTTCGCATCGAAGGTGCGGTCGAACCTCTGTCGGTTGAAGCGTCCGACACATACTTTCGGCAACGGCCGCTTCTGAGTCAGATTACTGCGAATGTCTCCTTGCAAAGCCGGCCCATGCCCGACGAGTACGAGTTTCTCAAACGGCTGGAGGAACTCGAAGAGTCGTCGAAGACCTCGCCGGTCATCCGTTCGCCTGAATGGGGAGGCTTTAAATTGATGGCGATCCGATATGAATTCTGGACCCATCGCGAACATCGACGGCACGAACGTGTTCTATATGAACAATCGGGCAAAGAATGGAAGCAATCAAGACTGTATCCGTGAACGCGGCGGCAGCGGTCTTTTAGTCGTAAATACAGTAAAAGTGCGTCTCGGTGGGCGCGATTCCGGCTATCAAGCGCCAGGCATCAAGCCATACCTTGGCTGTGTTCACAGTCTGCGTTGATCACATTTTACGCACCGGTTCAAATCCAAGCGTCTCAGCCAAGCCGCTCGGAAAGCGGATCAGGACGAATACGCGGCTGCTTCGAGGACCGTACTCAATTCTGTAGCCGAAGATAACAGCCTTTCTTGTGAACTGAAGCGGCTCATCGAATGGCTGTTTGTAAAAAGTTTTGCTTTTCAGTGCATCAATGAATTCGGAGTCCGTGGATAAGGCGGCCAAGTCTGCTCCAGCCTGATCGCTGTGCTGTTGCAACCAACCCCGGAATCGGTGTTCAACATCCATGTTCCTGATGCGGTATGTGTCCGGGTTCTTCGCATCAAGATGAAAAATGCTGATGTCGTAGGAATGCCGATTCACAATCGCGGCAGTCAACCCAATGAGCAAGTATATGATGCAGCACCAGGAAAACAGCGGACGATAGGTGCCAATCGACCTGGTGTTCAGAAAGCGATAGCCGAAAACAAATAGGACCGCGTTAATTGCAAGGACGAAGAATTCGCCCAATAGGAGTGTCGATCGGATGGGCAGGCCCGATTGCCATATCCGATGCATCTCGGAAAGACTCAGACCCGCCGCGGCGGCACACACGATCAATGTTGTACCGGCAAGTACATAAGCGGCGCGGAGCCATGGCCTATTTGAAAACCCGGCGTGATGGCCATTTCCGAGTGCGGCCCAGAAGACGGCTATCAGCACCGGAATGGGTATAAAGGGAAGACCTATCACAAAGGGGTATGCTGTGGCGGGCGGAAGCGTCTTCATGTTGATGATCGACGTGACGATGTTCGGCAAGCTTGCTGCACTCGTACCGTAGGACATTCCGGCAATCAAGAAAAGCCCCACGCCTGCGCGCGTGTAAACGCTGTCAGGAAGGCAAGGGTAAGACACAACGAGGACTGCCACAGTCGCGCCGAACAATACGATCGTAATTCCATATGCCGAGGCCGCACCAGCCGCAATGGTCAAACCGAGCATGAGGGCAAGTGCAACCAAACGGCACACGGTCGCATTTTTTCCAGACGGAATAATCCTGGTGTCACTTGGCCGCTGAACTGTTCTTTTCGCAGCTTCTGATTGGAGTATCAACCAGCGATCGATCCCCGATTTGGAGGCCCACACGGACTTGGTGCCGCGGATCCGATTGATCGGAAGCTCTTGGCGTTCGAGACGCTGAGCCTTTCGCACACTGCATTTCAAATACGAAGCAATATCCTTCCAACCGACCAAGAGGTCATCGGCTGGGTTATCGCAACGAGATATCGTGTCCACCGCAAAGACCCTCCTCCTACGTTGGAGCATCGGTGCGTCACATCGCGCCAAATCGCGTCATGTTGCGACGTAGCGTTGACGGGCGCCTCCACTAAAGATACATGAAAAACTGGAGGTAGTTATGCGTGTCTACGTGTTCGTGTCGGCGTTGTATGCCGAACTTCTAGCTTTCACTGTCGCAGTTCATGCCCAAGGAGATGTGCCTTCGGCCAAATTGTTCATCGGTCGGTCCGCACTCGTGGACCAAGAAAAAATCCGGGAAAAACTTCATGCGGAAGAGCTCGATGAAATGATAGACCCCGACGTCAAAGATCTCGCGGACAGAATGAACGTCGATGCAGCAGATATCGAAGGCGTAACAGATGTGACCGTCCATTGGCGCAAAGCGTTCCTTGAATCTGGGCTCTTTATCGCCTTGATGAATGCAAAGCGGGCAGCACTTGAGCCGTCGACCCAAGCCGGATTGAAGGGTCCATTTTTTAAAGATTATTGGAGATCGATCAAAGGCTCGCTTAAGTGGAAGTGGAGAGACGGCGATGATTTTTTCGTTAACTACGTTCGGCATCCCGCAGAGGGTGCTACTTTCGGATTCACCATGCGGCAAAATGATCCGAATTCGACCGATCCGGCCTCGTGCGGATTCAGCAAGAAGTATTTCAAACAAACCTTCAAGACTGTGATTTTCTCTGCAATTGAAAGCACGCTGTTTGAGATCGGACCTGTCAGCGAGGCTTCAATTGGCAATGTCGGTTATTTTAAAGAGTCGGGACTTGTGGATTTTTTTGTCACACCGACGGTGGGCGTTGTCTTTATGATCGGTCAAGATCTTTTGAACAATTACGTCGTCGAGAAGCTCGAAAGAAAGATCCACAACAAGATACTCTCGGCTACCATACGTGCGGTGCTCAATCCTAGTAGGTCGCTTGCAAACGCCGTAGCATTTAAAAAACCTTGGTACCGCAAACGCGACAAACTCAAGGGCAATGTTTGTGACCATCTGGGTCTCCATTCCGAACAAAAAATCGGGTCCACAGAATTCGGCTTGGCGGAAAGCTAAAGCCGTTCGCGCATACGGTCGAGAGATGGTAATCCCTCGTAGCTAGTTTCTGTCTCGAAACTACAAATTGGGCGGTCATAGACCGCCCCTACAGTAGCGGAATCAACACTGTAGGCGCGGTCTATGACCGCGCAACGTCCGTTCGAAAGAGTTTCGAGACAGAAACTAGCTATGCGGATTCGAACGAATCCAGGTGGCGTCGGCGCGATGGTCCCGGAGACATATGTCTTCACGAGATTCCGATATTGCTCTAACCCGAACCCATGTATCCGGGCGCCGGCCCCAGGTTCCTTTGCGCCCGCCTTTCTCTTTTAGAGGTTTACTTGAGGGCAACCCTGAGCAGTCGTTGCGGGGCGTCTCCGCCGCGCGTGGGCCAATAGAGCCATTTACCATCTTTGGTGACCCATGTGGATGCGCCATTCGGAACGTTATCAAGAAATTTCGTTACCTCGCCCGTCGGAGATACCCTCATCATCGTCATTCCGCTCGATATATAAAGCGAGCCGTCCGGCGCGATGGAAAAGTCATCGGTACGGACACCTTGCGCGAACAAGATGGGACCGCCTTTCGGCTTACCATTGGAATCCATCTGAATGCGGTAGAGTTTGTCTGTACAGGCCACATATACCCAGCCATTGTGCACCTTGATGCCGTTCTGCCTCGCCAGCAAATCGTCTTTGAACCAGGGTTCGATTTTCTTTGCGGCAGGATCGAGCCGTAAGATGGTGGTCCCCGCAGTGTCGGTTATCAAGTAAGAGCCGTTGCCCGCATAGGCAATCCCGTTGAAGAACTGTCCTTGCTGGCCATTGATCGTGGCCTTCAATTTGCCTTTGCTATCGAGAATCAAGACCTGGCTACCCACATTGGACATGTCCAGTTGCGGCGGCCCTCCGGCCTGACCGCCGTTCGGGCGCAGATACGGCCGTTGAAAAATACCAAGCACGATCTCATCTTTGTTTGTGGCGACGCCAACGAATGCCGCGAGCGAAGGTGCTGTATAAAAGTTCTCAACCCGTCCATTCGGAGTGATCTTATACAGAATGCGATCGGGAAGCCCTGTGACGTAGAACGAACCATCTGCACCCTGGGCAATATTTTCAGTGTTCGCCGACGAGGGCAGCGTCGCAATCGTCTCCACTCTGTTGTTCGCTGCTGCCGCGTTCTGCGCCTGCGTCACCAGACCAGCCGTGAAGAGATACAGACAAGCAGCCGCTACAATTGCCGCGCGGATGATGTTCGCCATTGTGCACCTCGTTATGGCACCACGGATGTTTTGTGGATCAGAATCGGTCGTTATTGACTTTGTGCTCCCGGTCCCGTTCGACACACGGAAAATCCGGTAAGACGTGTTGGCTTGCAGGCCGTGCGATGCGTGCCCGGCTGCCTGTTCTACCGGCGACACTGCCGGCCGCAGGCTTCCACGGTCCTGTAAATGTGGTCGGATCCTCTATGGTCACGTCGTACTCCAGAGTGTCCCCTTTGCGAGTGAAGCGTTCGACGACGTGCAAGTTCTCGTCGTGAAAATCGCCATCGCCGTCCAACCAGGTATCGGGATCGATCGCCACAACATCGACAACCAATGTGTCGCCTTCCCAGAAACCGATGGAATGGCCGACCGGCACGGGGTCAAGATCCTTACCGTGTGTGGCACCGATGGGAACGATCCGGAATGTGTGAGTCATATCCTCGGATTCGGCACTTCCCTCACCGGCGTACATCAAGTAGACGGTTCCAGGCGTTTGCACAATTTCCGTCGGCGCGCCGATGCGGGGAACTCCTGCCGGATAACAATGAATTCCCGGATCGATGCGGCTGGCCGTATACATTAGCTCTCTTTGTCTGGCTTGAAATTGCGGCTTGTACGGAGGGCGCCGCGATTTGTCTGCGGCGCGTTCTTTGAATCGTGGTTGGGCCCGCGCGTCGAGTTCGGGTGCATCTCTGTCGACGACCGTCACGGTCTTGCCGTCGGCGCTCCGTATGTATTGCAGCCCGGGACCTGGAGGATCCGCCCAGTAGCCGGTCAGATCCGGATGACCGTCGGCTGCACGCGGAGTCGGTTTTGCGGCAGCTTCCTTTATTCGGGCCGCTCGCTCCTCGGGATTTTGCTGCGCCGCCGCAGGCAGAGTCGTAGCAAGCAGACACGCGAGTGATAGGGCGGCCGTGTGGTTTTTCATTGCATCCTCCATTGAGGAGTGAGAGTTCAAAATCGATCGTTATTGACCTTGTGTTCCCGGTCGCGCTCTACGCATGCATAATCGGGTTTCGCGTGCTCGCCTGCCGGACGCTTCATCAGCGTCCTTCTACCGGTTCTACCCAGCACTCCAATGCCGTTATAGGCTGGCCTCCACGCTTCGGTAAACAGCGTCGGATCTTCCACAATAACGTCGTACTCGAGGGTGTCGCCCTTGCGCGTAAAGCGCTCGACGACGTGTAAGTTCTCGTCGTGAAAATCGCCATCCCCATCGAGCCAGGTTTCCGGATCGAGGTTGACGACATCAACGATGAGCGTATCGCCTTCCCAACGGGCAATGGAATCGCCATCCGGGCGGGGATCCCGATCCGGATCGTGTTTTCCTCCGATCGGGATGACCCGAAACGTGTGTGTGGGATCTTCGTCGGATTCCCCACTGTAAAAGAAGTACATCGCTGTAGGCGTCTGGACGATCTCCGAGGGCGCCCCGATGCGCGGAACACCGAACGGATAGCAATGGATCCCAGGATCGACGCGGCTGGCGGTGTACATCAGTTCGCGCTGCTTCGCCACAAACTGAGGCTTGTACTGCGGCCGCTGGGACGAATCGGCTGCACGGGCCTTAAACCTCGGTTGAGCCCGCGCGTCCAGTTCCGGAGCGTCGGCATCGTGATAAACCACGGTCTTACCGTCTGCACTCTTCGTCACCGGTATGTTGTATCCAAATCCCAACTCGATGCGATCGGCCCAATAACCTGTTAGATCGGGATGCCCATCCGCCGCGCGCGGAGTCGCTTTGGCTGCCGCGTCCTTTATCAGCGCGGCCCTATCGTTTCCGTCCTGCTGCGCGAAAATGCTGCCAACGGATAAGCAGGCGACCACGATAGCGGCGACGACGCTTACCGTTACGATACGGCTTTTCATGTTTCTATCTCCTTCCCAGCGGCCTCGTATTAGAACCTGTCGTTATTGACTTTGTGCTCGCGATCTCGTTCCACGCAGGGGTAATCGGGTGTCGCATGTTCACCTGGCTGGCGCAAGAGACGCGTTGTGCTGCCGGTCCTCCCAGCAACACTGCCGGCTACAGGCTTCCATGGCTTGGTGAACAGTTTGGGGTCTTCGATCGTGA
>WNFX01003745.1_pt1 | contig 16773 bp, 9 predicted proteins | sample 5400111 | NCBI WGS metagenome assembly WNFX01 (sample SAMN13153363, study PRJNA577476) | soil metagenome | isolation source: 40 cm soil or saprolite under grassland replicate 1 | place: USA:California | collected 2016-06-15 | reverse complement strand
CCGGTGGCGTTGTCGCGGGCGGCGGCGATGCCGGCGACGTGGGTGCCGTGGCCGTTGCGGTCCTCGTAGCCGCTGCCGTTGCAGGCGACCCCACCGACCACGTTGAGGTCAGGGTGGTTGGTGTCGATGCCGGTGTCGATGATGGCGATGTCGACACTGACGCTGCCGGTGCCGTTGCCCGACACGGTGCTGGACCGCTCGCCGTCGACCCGGTTGATGCCGGTGGGCAGCCGCTGGGCCTCCAGGTGGACCGGGCGGTCGGCGACCACAGCGGCCACGCGTGGGTCGCTGCGCAGGGCATCGACGGCGGCCGACGACAGGGTCGCGCTGTAGCCCTTGATCGCCGCGCCATAGACGAACCCGATTTGGGCGTGCTGCGCCTTGGCCTGCGCGTGGGCGACCGCGGCGGGGCTGTCCACGAAGTCCTTCAGCACGACGATGTAGCGCCCGGTTCTGCTTGGCGCCTCGCGGGCGCCGGCCGCGACGCCCACGGCACCAAGGACCACCGAGACGGCGACGACCACGACGAGACGATGCCGCATGACCCTTCCTTCCTCCGCCGCGGCGGGGAGCCACGAACACCCCCGGACGCCCGAACCGTCAGATGGGCAGCAACTCAACCACCATCCACATAAACCCGTCAATCTCGCTGCGTCCGGTACCGCGGCGGCAACGGGATCTTCACGCTGGTCGCTGTGACCAGGCTTTGGTGACCTGTGTGGAGTGCGGCGGACTCGTCAAGGGTAGCCATTGAGAGGAGACTGGCCGCAGAGGCCAGTCATGCGATGCGATCGGTGCTCCGACCAGGCAGGCAACCATGAACGCGACGACCCGCGACGAGCCGGGCGTGCAGAACCGCAAGGTCCTCCTCCGCATCACCCAAGTGGGCTTCCCGATTGCGGTCCTGGTCGCTGTCTTCGGCTTCGCGGTGCCGAAGTTCGCCAGGTACGCGTCGGTATGGGCGGTCCTCCAGGGGCTCACCTGGCCGGAGCTGGTCCTGCTGGTCGCGGCGACCCTGTTCAGCCTCGTCGTCTACTGGCCGGTGCTGGTCGTGTCGCTTCCGGGCCTGACCCTGGCTCAGGCCGCTGTCAACAACCAGACCACGACCTCGATCGCGAACACGGTCCCGGGCGGCGGCGTGGTGGCCATCGGTGTCAGCTACGTGATGCTCCGCTCCTGGGGCTTCACCACCGCGGAGGTGACCCTGAGCACGCTGGTGACGGGCATCTGGAACTCGTTCGGCAAGCTCGCCATGCCGATCTTCGCGGTGGCGGTCCTGACGCTGACCGGCGGCACCAGGGTCGCCCTGTTCCTGCCCGCCCTGGCCGGCGTCGCCGTGCTGGTGGCCGCCGTGGTCGTGTTCGGCCTGCTGATGTGGAAGAAGGCCTTCGCCCACCGGATCGGCGCGGCGCTCGGGTGCTGTGCATCGTGGCTGCGCCGCCCGCTCGGCAAGGCGCCCGTGAGCGGCTGGGACGAGGCGGCCGTGCGTTTTCGCCGGCGGTCCAACGACCTGGTGGCCCGCCGCTGGCCCGCGCTCACCATCACGACGGCGGTCAGCCACATCGGGCTGTACCTGGCGTTCCTGCTCACCGTCCGGCTGGTCGGGATCACTCCCGCGCAGGTCAGCTGGGCCGAGGTACTTGGCATCTTCTCTCTGGGGCGGCTGCCGGCAGCGCTGCTGTTCCGCCTGCTGACCTACGGGCTGCCGATCCCGCTCGGCGGCGTCAGCTGCCTGATCTGGCAGCACAAGACCGGCTGGCGCAGGCGGGTGCGCGTCAGCCCAGGGCAGTGATGGTCACCACCGGCGACCCGCAGCGCTGCGCTTGACGCGGGAGATCCATCGACGCGGACCGCACGGGGCGGCTGAGGTATCAGGTGCGCCGGACCTCGTCAGGAGCGACAGGTTGTCCTACAGCGACAGGTTGTCCGACTTGGTCGCCGTGGTGCCGCCCAGGAGCCGCTGGGTCAGGGTGGTGTAGCGGCGTCCGGCGCCTTGGGTGCGGACCGCTTTGGCCAGCGCGCGCCTGCTGCCGACCAGCACCACGAGCTGTTTGGCCCGGGTCACGGCGGTGTAGAGGAGGTTGCGCTGCAGCATGAGCCAGGCGCCCATGACCAGGGGGATGACGACGCAGGGGTACTCGCTGCCTTGGGAGCGGTGGATGCTGACGGCGTAGGCGTGGGTCAGCTCGTCGAGCTCGTCGAAGCCGTAGCCGACCTCCTCGTCCTCGTCGAGCAGCACCCGCAGCTGCTGGTCCTCGAGCGAGAGTGTGGTGACGACGCCGACTGACCCGTTGAACACCCCGGCGGTGCCCTTGTCGTAGTTGTTGCGGATCTGCATGACCTTGTCGCCGACCCGGTAGACGCGACCGCCGAAGCGGCGCTCGGCGAGCCCGGGCCGGGCCGGTGTGAGGGCGGTCTGGAGGCGCTCGTTGAGCGCGCCGGCGCCGGCCGGCCCGCGGTGCATCGGGCACAGCACTTGCACGTCGCGGCGGGGGTCGAGGCTGAAGCGGCGGGGCAGGCGGTTGGCGACCACGTCGACGACCAGGTCGGCGGCCTGCTCGGGGTCGTCTTGTGCGAACAGGAAGAAGTCGGGCAGCCCGCGGGTGAGGGGCTGGTGGCCAGCGTTGATGCGGTGGGCGTTGGTGACCACGCCGCTGCGCTGGGCTTGCCGGAAGATCTGCGTCAAGCGCACGCGCGGGAGGGTGGCGGCGGCGAGCAGGTCGCGCAGGACCTCCCCCGGGCCGACGCTGGGGAGCTGGTCGACGTCGCCGACCAGCAGCAGGTGGGCGCCGGGTGGGACCGCCTTGACGAGCTTGTTGGCCAACAGGACGTCGAGCATGGAGGCCTCGTCGACCACGACCAGGTCGGCGTCCAGGGGATGCTCGCGGTCGAAGGCGGCGTCGCCGCCCGGGCGGAGCTGCAGCAGCCGGTGCAGCGTGGCCGCCTCCATGCCGGCGAGTTCCGACAGGCGTTTGGCGGCCCGGCCGGTCGGCGCGGCCAGGATCACCTTGGCGCGCTTGGCGCGGGCGAGGGTGACGATGGCGCGGACGGTGTAGCTCTTGCCGCAGCCGGGCCCGCCGGTGAGGACCGCGACCCGCTCGGTCAGCGCCAGGCGGACCGCCGCTGCCTGCTCGGGTGCCAGCGTCGCCCCGGTCGTGCGGCCCAGCCAGTCCAGCGCGACCGTCCAGTCCACCGTCTGGAACGCGGCCAGCCGGTCGGCGGGTGCGTGCAGCAGGCGGAGCAGCCCGCCAGCCAGCGCGGCCTCGGCGCGATGGAAGGGCACCAGCCAGATCGCCCTGCCCGCGCCCGGCTGGGTGGTCGCCGATCCGCTGGTGGGCAGCGGTTCGGCGACCACGCCCTCCGCGGCGACCAGTTGGTCCAGGCAGCGGCCGGCGAGGTCGGTGCCCACCTCGAGAAGCTCGGTCGCCCGGGCGACCAGCTCCGCCTCGGGCAGGTAGCAGTGGCCGTCCTCGCTGGCCTGCGAGAGCGCGAACTGCAGGCCGGCCTTGACCCGCTCGGGGCTGTCGTGGGGGATGCCCAGGCGCTGGGCGATGGTGTCGGCGGTCTTGAAGCCGACGCCCCACACGTCGGCGGCGAGCCGGTACGGCTCCCGGCGGACCACCTCGATCGCGTCGTCCCGGTAGGCCTTGTAGATCCGCACCGCCAGCGAGGTCGACACCTCGACACCCTGCAGGAAGACCATCACCTCCTTGATGGCCTTTTGCTCCTCCCATGCGCTGGTGATCAGCGCGGTGCGCTTGGGGCCAAGCCCAGCCACCTCGACCAGCCGGACCGGCGTCTCCTCGATCACGGCCAAGGTCGCCTCGCCGAAGTGGTCGACGATCCGCTCGGCCATCTTGGGGCCGATCCCCTTGATCAGCCCCGAGCCGAGGTAGCGGCGGATCCCCTGGATGGTGGCGGGCAGCACCGTCTGGAAGCTGTCCACCTCGAACTGGCGGCCGTACTGGGGGTGGCTGCGCCAGCGGCCCCGCAGGCGCAGGCTCTCACCCGGCTGCGCGCCAAGCAGCGGGCCGACCACCGTCACCAGGTCAGCCGACCGACCCGTCGCCACCCGGGCGACGGTGTAGCCGCTCTCCTCGTTGGCGTAGGTGATCCGCTCAAGCACCGCGTCCAGGGTCGCGGGCGGGACCGAAACCACGTTCACCCGGCAAGCTTCGCAGCTCCCCCCGGCACACGCCATCCCGTGCTGCGGTCCAGCGTCACCCCTTCCGCTCAGACCGACGATCGACAGAAGGTCGGTTGGCGCAGCGCCAGGCGTCCGTAGAGCGCCCCTTCACCGGGCACTTTGTCGCCACGGCGGCAGGTAGGTGCGCGGAGCGGTGGGACGAGCAAATGGCTCGTCAGGTGCAGGGGAACTGGGCGGTGATGCCGCTTGGGAAGTCCGTCCTGAACACGTTGCGGGCAAAGCAGTTCCCGGTCCCGGAGCCGTCGTAGACGACGTCGGCGGCACGGTCGCCGGCACGGAGCGGATCTGGGTGCAACCCATTGTGGAGGAACACGTTGTCGACCACGCGCGTGCGGTCGGGGTTGGGCTCCACGCGCGGGTCCTGACCGGCGAACGGCGTGGCGAGGACGGCGATGCCGACGCTGTCGTTGCCCACCACGACATTGCGGCGGAAGGTCACGTCGTCACCGGCGATGTCGAGGATCCCCGAGCCGGTCGGCACCAGGCCGAGGTCCTCGCCACTGTCGGGCGGGACCGGGTTGGGCCGGTTGTTGCGGGTCACCACGTTGCCCTCGACCAGCACGTGGTCGGTGGCGGTACGAGGCAGGCCCGGCAGTACGAACACCAAGATCCCGGCGGTGTTGCCGCTCGACCGGTTGCCGCGCACCACAACGTCGCTGGAGTTCTCCACCTCAAAGCCGCTGGTGTTGCCCGTGGCGCGGTTGCCGGTCACCGTGACCTCGGTGTCGTTGCCGACATAGATGCCGGTGTCGTTGGCCCCCTCCGCGAGGCTGCCCTCGATCGCGCCGTGGGTCGAGCAGCGCGGGAAGACCCCGTACTCGTGGTTGTCCAGGTAGCGGCCGCCGCGCACCTGGAAGCCGTCGACGCCGATCATGAAGATGCCGTTGTCTTCGGCGTTGCGGACGGTGAGGCCCTCGACGGTGACGTTGCGGAGCGCCAGCGGTGGGCAGACCGGGAAGCCGTCTGGACCGGGCGTCTCCTCGCCGGTGCCGACCGTGATGCCGTTGGTGAAGCCGTGCGCGTCGATCTCCGCGCCGCGGCTGCCGCGCAGGGTGAGGTCGCTCTTGTCGATCAGCACGCTCTCGCGGTAGGTGCCTGGCGGGACCAGGACGGTGTCGCCGGGCATGGCTGCGTCCACAGCCGCCTGGATCGTGGTGGTGACGCGGATGACGCGATCGCCTCCCGCCAGCGCGGGAGCCGGCAGCGCGACCATCGCCGAAGCCAGCAGCGCCATCACTGGTAGTGCCGGCCGGAACCGGGTCCGCATGCCCATGGTCGCCTCTCCCGTGTCGACGGTGAATCACGTGAGCGCCAGGAAACCCAGGGGAATGGTGCGCTCGCATAAATGAAACGTCCAGATCCTCGTAGACGCTCTTGTAGAGAGAGCCTATCGCTGTGGCACAGCACGGTCGACGGTCGCTGATAGGGGCAGTAGGGGGGAGACCAGTGAGGAAATCGACAGCGTCGCTCGCCGCGCTCGTGGCCGCGCTCGTGCTCGTCCTCGGCGTCTCTGGCGCGGGTGCGCGCTCGGTCGCCGGCGGCCTGCCGCAGGGCGCCCAGTCGGACGCGGCGTTCGCGGGGAGCTACTCGGCCAAGGGCGTCACCAACGTCTCTGCCACGACGCAGCGGACGAGCTGCTACGCGCCGGAGTTGACGTACTTCACAGCGCTGACGCCGGCCGACGGCTACCTCGACGGCGGCATGTCAGCGTGCGACGGGGCGGCGACGACCGGCGAGGATTTGGGCCCGTATCCGACGCAGGACGTGGTCAACCCGGCGATGCGGGTAAAGGACCACTCCGAGTCCGATATCCGCGTCGACCCGACCAACCCGCTGCACCTGATCGGCCAGAGCAAGTGGGCGGTCAGCGCGGAGGGCTACAACCACCTGCTCGGCTTTTTCGAGTCGTTCGACGGTGGGCAGACCTGGCCGTTGCAGGGCCATGTCCCTGGGTACGAGGGTTGGACCGACAACACCGACCCGGTGGGCGCGTTCGACCCGTGGGGTAACTTCTACTCGCTGGTGCTGCCCTACCAGTTCTACTACGACAAGTCCGGCTTCCACCGGTACGACAACGGCTCCAAGCAAATCAACCCGACCGTGCCGCCCGAGGCGGTCGCGGTCTCGGTCCGCCCGCACGGGGCGTCAGGGGCGGCGGGGTGGATCACGACCCACGACGGGCACCCTGATTACGTCATCACCGTCCCGAACGCGGACACCAACGTGCCCGACAAGCAGTGGATCACGATCGACACCAACCCCTCCAGCCCGCATTTTGGCCGGGTCTATGCGATGTGGACGATCTTCGTCCTCAACCCGTCGGTCGTTTTCGTCTCCTATGCCGACGCCAACCCCGACGGCACCCACACCGACTGGTCGGCACCGGTGGAGCTGCCGACCGTGAACGGCAAGCGGTGGGACACCTATCTGCTGCCGCACGTGGCGCCGGACGGGACTGTGTACACCACGGTCACCAACAACCCGGTCTCCAAGGACTTCCTGCGCAACGACATCTATCTGGACTGGTCGCGCGACGGCGGCGTGACCTGGCAGGGCCCGCTGCTGGTCGCCCCGAACGTGCAGACGCCGACCTACCAGAACACGACCTTCCGCGAGGGGATCGTCAACTCGTTCGCGGTGGGGACCGAGCGGGTCTCCAACGGCGGTCCCTACCCGCTGTACGTGACCTATGAGGATGGGTCGAGCGGCCTGTCGAACGTCTACCTGACCGCCTCGTTCGACGGTGGCCAGCACTGGACCGCGCCGATCCGGGTCAACGACAACCAGGGGCCGACCGAGGCGCTCCAGCCGCGGGTCGAGGTCGCCCCGGGCGGGACGGTCACGGTCGTCTTCTACGACCGTCGCCTGCCCTGCCCGTCGCAGGGCGACCCGGACGCGGCCGGCTCGGGCGTCGCCCATGATCCGGGCACCGCCGCCTCGCCTGGGACACCGTGGGGACGCTCGAATTACTGTGTCAACACGGCGATCCAGTTCTACCGGCCGAGCCTGACACCGGTCGGCCACAACGTCCGCGTCTCCGCGCACACCTGGGACCCGCAGCTGTCGGCGTTGCACCAGAGCTGCGTCTGCAGCTCTGGCACGTTCATCGGCGACTACTTCGGCGTCGACTCGGCCGCCGGCTCGACCTACACGACCTCGGTCTCGACCTTCGACTACGGCGGTGAGAACCCCTTCTTCCACCAGCAGCAGATCGTCGCGCGCATCGCCACACCGTAGCCGCCCACGCTCCGCGAGCTCGACGAGGCCTATCAAAAACGCCCACAGCGGCACGTCCGAACTCCTGGGGCTCGCCGTACCGGCGCAGCGGGATGCGCGCGGACTGGCGGGCACGCACCCCATCGGGATCGCCGCGGAGGGCATCAAGCTCACGGACCCTGTCGGTGGCGACCCTGACGGGCAGCAGCCCATTGGAGATGGCGAGTTCCGCCAGCCGCACGGCACCCAGGAAGAGGCTTTCGAACGCGTTCCGCCCACGCTGATCAGCGCACCGTCCAGGCGGCCAAAGCGGTCCCTGGCGGCGGCGATGAGCCGGCCTGGGGTGGCGGGATCGGCGTTATCGGCGACGATCCAGGTAGCGGTGTCAGCCGCGGCGGCGTGCTGCGTGAGGCGGGTCGCGGCCACGGCGGCCGTCGCCCGTTACCTAGCGTTACCAGGGAAAGCCGCGAAGCGTAACGGGCTGGGGCCGTGTCGTGCCGTCTTGGTGGGGCGAAGCGGGTGTCGAAAGCGCCGCGGGGCGCATGCCGTGGGCCTGCGCGAGCCCTCACGGAGCCTGCTCGGCTCGATGAGCTCAGGCTGGGTCGCCTGGACCGCTGGGAAGTCTTCCTCGTTGTCATATTGCTTCCCTATCCGATTTTTCTCCTAACGCGGCCCGAAAGTCTCGAAGCCCGCGTGCCGAACTGATTCCTGATACGACCTCACGAGCCGGTGGCCCCCACCACAGGAGGCGTTGCATGGATCGTGAGAGCGGTGTGGCGGGCATTGGGGTCGTCGGGTGGGGCAAGGGGGGTTCGTGCGACGAGTGTGGTGGCTGCTGCTCGGCCTCGTGGTGCTGTCTGGTGGCGCGTTGGTCGCATGGCAGGCGAGCAGTGAGGCGGCGGGGGTGAGGGCCGATCTGCTGGCTTCGCAGCGCCTGCTCGGCCGGGCGGGGGCGCTGGCGGGAGGGCCGGTGTCGACGCGGCTCGAGTTGGTCGAGCAGGCCCGCGGACGTGCTGGGGCGGCGCGGGCGACGCTGGACCGGTGGCCCTTGCGGCCGCTTGCGACCGTGCCATGGTTGGGCCGCGACGTCCGCGTCGCCCGTACCATCGCGGACGCCTCCGGTCAGGTGGTTGGAGCCACTGGCGACGTCGCGGTCGCTTTCGAGCCGCTCCACGGCGGGCACCCGACCGGATCGAGGATCGGCCGGGCGTCGGCGGCCCTTCTGGCCCTGAGCGACGTGCTCGGCCAGACCATCGACCGTGTCCGGGCGGCCAAGCCTCTGGTGGTGGCGCGCGGCCCGCGCGGTCGCTTTCTCGCAGAGGCGCAGCAGGCCAGGCGGGCCGCCTTCGCCGCGGGCCAGGGATTGCGGATGGCGGCCGGGCTCTACGGACGGGCGGGATCGGCCAGGTACTTCCTGGCCTTCCAGAACCCGGCGGAGCTGCGCGGCACCGGCGGGCTGATCGGGCAGTACGGCATCGTGGAGTCTGGCCCCCACGGCCCGCGACTGACCAGGGTCGAGCCCTACGACGCGCTGGACCGGCGGACCACCGCCGGGGTGCCCCTACCCGTTGAGGTGGCGCGGCGCTATGGCCGCTTCTCGATCGGTCGGGCATGGTCGGCGGTCAACATCCCCCCGGATCTGCCGACGGTCGCGCAGATCGTCTTGCCGCACTATCGGCAGGCGACCGGCACGCGGGTCGACGGCGTGATCGCCGTCGACCCGCTGGCGGTGGCCGAGATCCTGCGGGTCAGCGGCCCGATCACGGTCGACGGGATGCGTCTGGACGCCGCCAACGTCGCCAGCCAGACCCTCGTCGATGCCTACCGGCGCTACGCCGACGACAACCAGGCCCGGCGGGCGTTCCTGGCGAAGGTCGCCGGGGCCGCCTTCGCGGCGTTCCAGGGCAGCTTGGCCACCCGCCCGGAGGAGCTGGTCCGCGGCCTGGCGGTCGCCGCCCGGGGCCTGCACGTCCAGGTCTATTCCAGCGATCCCGCCATCGAGCGCGCCATGGTCGAGCTTGGCGTGAGTGGCAGCGCAGCGGTGCCGCGGGATGGCGACTATCTGATGCCGGTCTCGGTGAACACCGGCGGGAACAAGGTCGACGCGTTCCTGCAGCGGACCGTCCGGTATCGAGTCAGCCTGCAGCCGGACGGGGGAGCCAAGACGACCGCGTCGATCACCCTCCGGAACGGCGCACCAGCACGCGGGCTGTCCCGCTACGTGATCGGTCCGTTCGACCACCGCTTCCGAGCGGGCGAGAACAGCCAGTTCCAGACGCTGTACGTGGCCGGCGCCTATGGCTTCACCAGAGCCACCCGTGACGGCCGGCCGGTCAGTGCCGAGGGTCAGGCCGATCTGGGGGCGATGGCCATCTCGCAGGCGGTCGCGATCCCGCCGGGCCGCTCGGTCACCTTGGCCTACGACCTCGAGCGGACGGGCGCGATGCGGATCACCGGCGGTCACGCCGACTACCAGCTCATGGTGCGCCCACAGGCCAGCGTCCAGCCTGACCAGTTGGAGCTGTCGCTGCAGGCGCCCGCAGGCTGGGGGTTCGCCTCCGTGCCGGCGGGCTTTCGCAGGCAGGCAGGGGTCGTGTCGTGGTCGGGTGCGCTGGACCGAACCCGGGCATTCCGGATCACCCTGGTCCGCTCAGATTGAGGCGATCGGGAGATCGGCTCTCACCCGGGTGAGTTGCTTGCTCCCCCTTGAACCCGGGCCGCGGTTTCGCTAACCTGCCACAACCCGGAGTCCTGTTCGATGATATTAACCTCTTCGAGGTGTATGGCGATACAGGGCTTGTTCGGCCGGGTCGGCCGCCGTGGTCCAGTCAAGGAGGGAACCATGCGGAAGGCCGTTTGCGTGGCCGTGGTCTGCGCGGCCGCCATGATGATCGGATCCAGCAGGGCTCCCGCGCTCGCCCAGCCCTACCCACCCACAGCAAGCCCGCTCACCATCAGCTCCTCGGTGGTCGCGCCGGGTGAGACGCTGACCGTGTCTGGTCAGGGTGCCAACGCCGGAGCGAGCGTCACGATCACGCTCGCGAGCACGCCGCGGGTCGTCGCTACGACCAAGGCGAACGGCTCAGGAACGTTCCGAGCATCCTTCCAGGTGCCGACGGATGAACCGCAGGGGCAGCACACCGTGACGGCCGGCGCCAACGGCCGGGTGCTCGGCAGCGTGACCATCCGTGTCGTCGCGGCGCGGCAGGGCGGCGGACACCTGGGTACGCTCGCCGGGGATGGGAATGGGCTGCCATTCACCGGCGCCAATGCGCTCCCAGAGGTCGCGGCCGGCGCCGGCCTGATCCTCGCTGGCATCGTCCTGCTGCTGGCGATTCGGCGCAGACGCGCGGGCCGATCCACCTGAGGCCCGTGATGCCCGGTTCAGCACTGAGCGGTCTGTCCAGCGCTGCGCTCCGGGTCCGGGAACGTTCCGGGCCCGGAGCGGGCAGCCCCTCGACCAGGATCACCCGCCGGGTCGTGCTGGTCTCCAGGGTCGCGTGCGACGTCGGTGCCGTCCTGATCGGGCTCGCGGTCGCCAACAGCGGGCAGCAACGGCTGGCCGCGCAGGGACTGGTGCAGCCGCTCGGCCCCGTCGGGCTCTTCAACGTGATCGTGATCGCCAGTTGGCTGGCGTTGTTCGCCGGCATGGGGCTGTATGACCCCCACCGCCTGGTGAACGGGCTCGACGAGCTGGTGATGGTGGTGCAGGCCGTGGCCATGGGAACGGTCCTGGCGGTGTTCGCCGCGTTCCTGGTCAAGGTCCCGACCCAGCGGTCCTGGGTGCTCACGGCATGGATCGGCTGCACGCTGGCGGTGCTGGTCAGCCGGCTGCTCCACCGCCGGATCGTCCGTGGCCTGCGTACCTCCGGGGCGATGGTCAGCCGCATGCTCATCGTGGGTGCCAGCAGCGAGGCCCGCGAGCTGTGCCGTGCGATCGTGCGTGCCCCGCAGCTGGGCTTCCAGGTGCTCGGCTTCCTGGACGGCAGCGGTCCGGTCGGGCCGACAAACGGCGACCGATCGGCCGACGTCCTTGGGGCGACCTCGTGCCTGCGCGAGGCGGTGCCGCGGTATCGGGTGGACGCGGTCCTGGTCGCCAGCGGGTCGGTCGCGCCCGCGACCGCCGAGCGAGTGTACCGGGATCTGCAGGGCCTGCCGGTCGACCTGTACCTGTCGACCGGGCTGGTCGGCGTCGCGGCGAGCAGGGCGGTGGTCGAGCGGTTCGACGGCATCCCGCTGATCGGCCTGCGACCCGTCGACCTCAGCGGCCTCCAGTCGGTGCTCAAGCGCGCCTTCGACGTCGTCGTGTCAGCGCTGGCGATCGCGGCGCTGGCCCCGGTCTTCCTGCTGTGCGCCCTGGCCATCCGTCTCTCCAGCCCGGGGCCGGTGCTGTTCCGCCAGCAGCGGGTCGGCCGGGACGGCCGGGTGTTCACCATGCACAAGCTCCGCTCCATGACGGTGGACGCGGAGGACCGCCTGGCCTCGCTCCGGGAGCTGAACGAGGCGGACGGGCCGATCTTCAAGCTGCGCCACGACCCGCGCGTCACGCGCGTGGGCCGCTGGCTGCGGAGCTGGAACCTCGACGAGCTGCCGCAACTGTTCGACGTGCTGCGTGGCGATATGAGCCTGGTCGGCCCCAGACCGCTGCCAACCTATGAGGTCGATCTCGGGGAACCATCGGCGCGCGACCGCCTGCGGGTCAGGCCTGGCATGACCGGCCTGTGGCAGGTGTCCGGCCGCCATCGCCCTTCGTACGAGGACATGCTCCAGCACGACCTCTACTACATCGGGAACTGGTCGCTGTCGATGGACCTACTCGTCGTCCTGCGGACGATCATCGTCACCTTTCGGCGATCGGGGGTGTAGCCCGGACCATGGAGCTACGTGACTATCTGCGCGTCATCCGTGAGCGAAAGGCGCTGATCGCCGTCGCCACGGTGCTGTGCGCCGGCGCCGCCCTCGGCGCCTCGTTGGTGATCACCCCGGTGTACCAGGCGGACGCAAAGCTGCTCGTCCTGGCCAAGACCGATCCGACCGCGGGTGCCTCCTCAGCGTACGAGGGAGCCCTGCTCTCCCAGCAGCTCGCCAAGTCCTTCGCGCAGATCCTGGAATCGCGCCCGACCGCCGAAGCGGCCCTGCGCGCCAACCCCGAGCCGATCAGCGCCGGCAGGCTGCAGCAGCGGACCCACGCAAAGCCGATCCCTGACACGTTGCTGATCAACCTGAGCGTCGAAGACACCCAGCGTGCCCGTGCACAGCGGCTCGCTAACAGCCTGGCGCGCGCGTTCATCGCCCAGGTCCCGAGCCTCCAGAACGGCTCGGCCGTGAGCGTGAGCCTCGTCGAGCCGCCGCGGCAGCCGGTAGCGCCTGTCAAGCCACGCATCCCGCTGAACCTCGCGCTCGGTCTCGCGCTCGGCCTGGTGATGGGGGCGGCGCTGGCGATCCTGCGAGATTTCCTCGACCGATCGCTCAAGTCCCCCGAGCGCGTGGAGGCGGCGACGGGAGCGCCGGTCTTGGGCACCATCCCGCAGTTCAAGGCCGACGCCGCGGGAAGACCGGTCACCACTCACCCGCGGTCGGCCGCCGCGGAGGCGTTCCGCAAGCTCCGCACCAACTTCTCCTTCCTGGGCGTGGACCGCGAGAGCATCTGCTGCGTCGTCAGCTCCCCGGGCATGTCCGACGGCAAGTCGACGGTGACCGCGAACCTGGGACTGGCCCTTGCCGAGGCAGGTGTCCGGGTGGTGATCGTCGACGCGGACCTTCGCAAGCCGTCGCAGCACCGGATCTTCGGCTTGCAGCAGCGGATCGGCACCACCACCGTCCTGCTCGAGCAGGCCGACATGCGTGATGCGCTGCAGCGGATCGACGGCGGTCCGCTGGCGGTCCTCACCTCGGGCCAGCTTCCGCCGAACCCGGCCGAGCTGCTCGCCTCGCGGCACATGGAGGAGCTGGTCCAATCATTGCGCGCCTCGGCCGACGTCGTCCTGGTCGACTGCCCGCCGCTCCTGCCGGTCAGCGACCCGATGGTGGCGGCGCGGTTCGCCGACGGTGTGCTGCTCACCGTCAGCGCGGGCGCCAACACCATTGACCAGGTCCAGGCCGCCAAGGTGATGTGTGAGAAGGCTGGTGTCGCGCTCGTGGGCGCCATCCTCAACGGGACGTCGGTGGGGGAGCGGCAGCAGCCAACCGAATACGACTACGACTACTTCGACCGGGCGGTCCCCGCCAACGGATCGAAGCCTCCCACGGTCGGCGCGCTCAGCGACGGAGGCCCTCCGCCAATTGACGAAGAAGACACCGTCGTGAGGCGGCGGGTCGGGTCATGAAGGCCGTGCTGCTGTGGCCGAGGCACGGGAACGTCACCGTCGAGGAAGTCCCCACCCCACAGCTCCGCGCCGGTCAGGTGCTGATCCGCAACCATCATTCGCTGATCAGCGCCGGCACCGAGCGCGCGCGCATCGAGGCGGGCCGCCAGAGCCTGCTCGGCAAGGCTCGCAAGCACCCCGAGCAGGTGCGGCAGGTGTTGGAGTCCGTCCAGCAGGTGGGCGTGGCGGACACCTACCGGTTGGTCAGCGACCGACTCGACGCGCCCGTCCAGGTGGGCTACTCGTCAGCGGGGGTGGTGCTCGAAGCGGGTGAAGGGGTGCGTGATTTGGCACCCGGGACGCGCGTGGCCGCCGCCGGGGCGGGATACGCGTCCCACGCCGAGGTGATCAGCGTTCCGGCCAACCTCTGCGTCCCCCTGCCGGACGCGGTCCCCTCCGGCGCGGCGGCGTTCGCGACGGTCGGCGCCATCGCGCTGCAGGGCATCCATCAGGCCGACGTCCAGCCGGGCTCGCGCGTGGCGATCATCGGGCTGGGGCTGGTGGGCCAGCTCGCCGCGCGGCTGCTGACGGCATACGGCTGTGACGTGATCGGCGTGGACCGCGACTCGGCCATGCTGGATCTGGCGGGCGGTGCCGGCATCGCCGCGCTGGCCCGCGACGGCAACGACCTCGTGGCCGCAACGCGGGCCGCCTGGGGTGCCGCTGGAGCCGACGCGGTGCTGGTCACGGCGGCGACCAGCAGCGCCGATCCGGTGGAGCTGGCCGGCGAACTGGCCCGCGACCGGGCCGTGGTGGCGATCGTGGGGGACGTGGCCGTGGCCCCGCCACGTTCCTCCTACTACGGCAAGGAGCTGTCGATCAGGTTTTCGCGCAGCTACGGGCCGGGCCGCTACGACCCCAGCTACGAGGAAGGCGGCATCGACTACCCACCCGGGTTCGTCCCCTGGACCGAACGGCGCAACCTGGCGGAGATCGTGCGCCTGCTGGAGCGCAAGCTGCTCGACGTCGACTCGCTGCGACCCGCTGAGTTCCCGATCGACCAGGCGCCGCGGGCCTACGGCCTGCTGGCGGCCCGGGGCCGTGAGCGCCGCGTGGCGATCCTGCTCTCCTACGGGCATGGTGAGGAGCCGCCCCGGGCCGCCCCGCGTCCAGTGGCCCTGCCCGCCAGGCCGCCGAGGCGGCCCGTCGACGGCGCCGTCCGCATCGCCACCGTCGGCGCCGGCTCGTTCGCCAGCCGCACGCTCTTCCCGCATCTGGCACGCAACCGCGAGGTCCGCCTGAGCTGGATCACGACCGCCGGTGGGGTGAGCGCCCACAGCCAGGGCATCCGCTGGGGCTTCAGCAACGCGGTCGGCAGCCTGCGTGAGGGCCTGGCGCTGGAGAGCGCCGACGCCGTCATGGTCCTGAGCCGCCACGACAGCCACGCCGCCTACGCCACCGAGGTGCTCCGGGCCGGACGGATCCTGTACTGCGAGAAGCCGCTGGCCCTCGACGAGCGGGAGTTGGATGAGGTGGCGGCCGCCTGGGCGCAAGCCGGCGTTCCGGCGATGGTCGGCTTCAACCGACGCTTCGCGCCTCCCGTGCGCGAGTTGCGGGAGCACCTGGCTGGCCGTTCGGCCCTACAAGTCGTCTGCCGGGTGTTTGCCGGGAAGATCCCACCGGATCACTGGTATTTCGACGAACGCCAGGGCGGGCGCACGCTTGGCGAGGTGTGCCACTTCGTCGACCTGGCCGGGTACCTGATCGGCTGTGCTCCGGTCTGGGTGCAGGCTCGGTGCGTCGACCGGCCGAACGACGGCCGGCGTGCGCAAAGCGTCTCGCTGCTGATCGACTTCGCCGACGGCTCCCTGGCGACCGTCGTCTACGGTGGCTCCACCCCGCGGGGAGCGCCGAAGGAACTGGTCGAGGTCGCCGCGGACGGGTTCGCGGCGCGGATCGAGGACTACCGGTCGCTGACGGTGTGGTCCGGAGCGGCCAAGCCGCTGGTGCGACGCTACCGGCGGGCCGCCAAGGGCCATGCGGAGGAGATGCGGGCGCTGGTGGACCTGTGCCAGGGCCGCGAGCCGTCCCCCGCCTGCGATTTCGTTCCGGCGTTGTGGTCCACCCTCACCACCTGGCGGGCGGTGGAGTCGGCGGCCGAAGAGCGCGGGCTCCCGGTCGAGCCGCGGCTCGAGAACCTGCGCACGGTGCTCGGGTTTCCGCCAGTTGATCACGCGACACGACTTCGGGGGTGACTCGTCTGACTGGCAACGGGAGCGCGGCCGCGACCGGGGCGCTCGAGCGGCGCGGTCGGGCCGACCGGCGGCCTCGGGTGGACTGGCGGCTCGGATGGCTGGCGGCGCTGGCGGGGCCGCTCCTGCTCGGCTGGCTCGTGGGCAGCCACGGCGCCCCGCCTGGTGGGTTGCTGGTCGGCATGGCCTGCGTGGTCGTCCTGGCGCTCCTCTTCCAGAGGCTGCTCCTGCCGGCGTTGCTGCTGTGGGTCCCGCTCAGTGTGCTCGCGTTCCCCTGGGTGCGCGTCCCTGGCGGGCAGTCCCTGGTGACCTTCGACCGCGTCTGGGTCGGGGCCGCCGTGCTGGCCGCCGTGCTGGCGGGCCCGTCGCCGACATTGCGGAGCACCTGGTCCAGGCGGCTCTCGATCGCCGTGGGCTGCCTGGGGTTGGCCTTCAGCGCGAGGATCCTGCTGACGGCGGTGGCGGTGGGGGACAGCGCCGGTCTGCGGGCCGTGCTGGTCGATGCCGTCCTGCTGCCGGTCGGATCGTTCTTCGTCGCCCGGCGCGTGATCAGCAGCCGTGAGCGGTTTCGCCGCCTCGCCGGGGCGTTCACGCTGGCCGGCGCCGCGCTCGCGGTGATCGGCATCGCCGAGCGCATCTGGGGGTTCGAGCTGGCGTCCCTCAGCGGCGGCGTGGCGCGGTACGACACCTTCGTTCAGATGGTCCGCATTTCGGGGCCGTACAACGTTCCAGAGGTCTTCGCGCTCAACCTGACCATCTGCTTCGCCGCCACGCTCTACTGGACGCAGGCCCG
>WNFX01006986.1_pt1 | contig 16777 bp, 20 predicted proteins | sample 5400111 | NCBI WGS metagenome assembly WNFX01 (sample SAMN13153363, study PRJNA577476) | soil metagenome | isolation source: 40 cm soil or saprolite under grassland replicate 1 | place: USA:California | collected 2016-06-15 | reverse complement strand
CAGCCGACCCTGGATATCGATCTTAAAGCGCTCCATCCTGAGGCGGTCGTCTGCGATATCAATTACGTCCCGCTGAAAACCGCGCTGCTGCGCGCGGCCGAGCTGCGCGGCCATCGTGTCGCGGACGGGCTCGGCATGCTGATGCATCAGGCGGTCCCGGGTTTCGCCCGTTGGTTCGGCGCAACCCCGCAGATCACGCCGGAATTGCGTGCCCTGCTGGAGGCCGACATCGGCGCCCAAAAAGCTGCAAATACGGGTGCATGATGTTTGTGCTCGGTCTCACCGGCTCGATCGGGATGGGCAAATCGACGGCGGCGCGGTTCTTTGCCGAGGCCGGCATCCCGGTCCACGATGCGGATGGCGCGGTGCATCGCCTCTACGAGGGCGAGGCGGCCTCCGCGATCGAGGCGGCGTTCCCGGGGACCACGCGGTCCGGCAAGGTCGACCGGACGAAGCTCGCCGCGCGCGTGCTCGAGGATCCGGCGGCGATTCGCCGGCTCGAGGCGATCATTCATCCGCTGGTGCGCGAATCGGAGGTCAAGTTCCTGGCCGAAGCCGCCGGCCGCGGCGAGCCCGTGGTCGTGCTCGATATCCCGCTTTTGTTCGAGACCAGCGCGGAAAAACGCGTCGATGCCGTCGTGGTGGTCTCGGCCGGGCCACAGGCCCAGCGCGACCGTGTGCTTGGCCGCCCGGGCATGACCGAATCGAAGCTCGAGGCCATTCTTGCGAAGCAGCTGCCCGATGTGGAAAAACGCCGGCGCGCGCATTTCGTGGTGGATAGCTCCGGAGGGCTCGATTCCGCCCGGGCCCAGGTTCATGGCATCTTGCGCGCCATCGCGGGATTGCCCGGCCGGATCGCCTGATCGGGCGGCGTTGCCCGGGAGCAAGGCCGATGCGGGAAATCGTGCTGGACACCGAGACGACGGGACTCGATCCCTATCAGGGCGACCGGCTGGTCGAGATCGGCTGCGTCGAGCTCTACAACAAGATTCCCACCGGCCAGAGCTTCCATTGTTACGTCAATCCCCAGCGCGAGATGTCGACGTCGGCGTTCGAGGTTCACGGTCTCTCCGCCGACTTTCTGAAAGACAAGCCGCTGTTTGCCGAAGTTGCCGACGAGTTCCTCGCCTTTATCGGCGGAGCGCCGCTGGTGGCGCACAACGCCGCGTTCGATCTGGGCTTCCTCAACGCCGAGCTCGAGCGCGCCGCCAAGCCGATGATCGGCAGCGAACGGATGATCGACACCCTGCTGCTCGCACGGCGCAAGCACCCGGCGGGGCCGAATCGGCTCGACGATCTTTGCGTGCGCTACGGCATCGACAACTCCCGACGCACCAAACATGGGGCGCTGCTCGACGCCGAGATCCTTGCCGAGGTCTATATCGAGCTGATCGGCGCACGCCAAGCCGAGCTCGGGCTCGAGGAGGCGAGAGGAATCGGAACGGCGGACGTGCGGGTCGGCGCGATTCGCATCCGGCCGGTCGCGCTGCTGCCGCGCATCAGCGCCGAGGAGCGCGAAGCGCATGTTGCGTTCGTGGCCTCGCTCGGCGCCAACGCGATCTGGCGCGATTACACCGGCGCCGCAGAAGAACTCGCGGCCGCCGGCTGAACGCCGGGTACGAGACTTGATCTCAAGCCGTCGGTCGGTCCCGATTCGATGACGCGCCGGCCATCGTGCTGCGCTACGTCCGGAAGTTCGCGGGACTGATCAGGCGAAAGCTTGCGGCTGCTGCGGCTGAACTTCACCCATTTTTTGCCGGTAGAGCCCGACGAAATCCACCGGATCGATCATGAGCGGGGGATATCCGCCGTTGCGCACCGCCGCCGCAATGATCTCGCGCGCGAATGGGAACAGCAGTCGCGGGCATTCGATCATCACGATCGCATGCACGTTCTCCTGCGCAATGTTCTGGATCCGGAACACGCCCGCATAGACCAGCTCGAAGGCGAACAGCACCTGGCCCTCGGTCTCCGCTTTGCCATCGAGCTTGAGCTCGACCTCGACATCGCTCTCGGCCAGCGGCGTGGCGTTCACATTGATCTGGATATTGATCGACGGCTGCTGCTGTCCCTGTCCCGGCGAAAGCGATCGCGGCGCATTGGGATTCTCGAAGGAGAAATCCTTGGTGTACTGCGCAAGAACATTGAGCTGCGGCTGCTCGCCTGGCCCGCCGTTGCCGATGATGGTCATTGTTCCTCCTTGCCGCGAGACGCCGAGCTCCCGCTCTCGGGCGGTGTGGCTAACACAGCCGGTGCGGGGCGACAAGAATGGGCGGCGGCCGCCCGCTTCGGGTCTTTACTGCCGTCCTCCTCGGCGACCCGCTGCCATTCGTCCGGGTCGAGCTCGACGACCGGGGCCGCGTTCCTCCGCACGTCTCCGAAACTGCGCAACAGCTTCGCGAGAATGCGTCGCTGCAGGGCCGGGATGAGCAGCAGGATGCCGGCGATATCGGTCAAAAATCCCGGAACGAGCAGCAGGATGCCGGCGATCACCGTGAAAGCCCCCGGAATGCCGGCCTCGGGCGTGTCCGCGCCCGCGGAGGCGCGAAACCGGGCCCGCGCACCGCGCCCGGCCCCGCCGATCACGGCCGCTCCGGCGAGCGAAGTCGCCAGCATGAGGATCAAAGCTGCGAGCACCCCGATCTCGGACGCAATGGCGAAAAATACCGCCAATTCCGCAATCGGCAGGATGAGAAGGCCGGCCAGAACCCAATGGACGCGGAACATCATTCAATTCTCTTTGGTCAAGGTTGGCGCCGACCGCGGGATCGTCTAAGCTCGCCGATCCCGCAATGCCGCCGGCCGAAGATGTGCCGGTGCGGGCCCTGGCGCAACGCCGCCGTGCGCTTACATAATACCGACGGAATTCGCGTCCAAATCTGCGACCAAGCCGCAGGCGGCCCGTCGATCCGGGCACTGCCGCCGAGAGCAAAGCGAACGACGTGTTCGACATCTATACCATCATCTTCCTGGCGCTCGCCGTGTTCATTTTTCTGCGGCTGCGCAGCGTGCTCGGGCAACGCACCGGCCGCGAACGGCCTCCCTATGATCCCTATTCCGCCCGCGACGCGGTGCGGACCTCGCCGAGTGAAAAAGTCGTCACCCTGCCGGGCCGGGTGGCGCAGCCTGCGTCCGCCGCGGCGCCGGGAGGCGACGGCGCGGAGCGCTGGAAGGGCATCGCGGAGCCAGGCTCGCCGGCGGCGGCCGGTCTCGATGCGATCATCGCCGCGGATTCCAGCTTCGATGCTCAGCACTTCCTGGCCGGGGCGCGCGCCGCCTACGAAATGATCGTGACGGCCTTTGCCCAGGGCGACCGCCGCGCGCTGAAGAGCTTGCTTTCGCGCGAGGTCTACGAGGGCTTCGAAGCCGCAATTCGCGAGCGCGAGTCGCGCGGGGAGACGATCGAGACCCGGTTCATCGCCATCGACAAGGCGGATATCGCCGCCGCGGAGCTGCGCAGCCGAGTCGCGCAAGTGACGGTACGTTTCGTGTCGCAGCTCGTCTCCGTGACCCGCGATCGCTCCGGCGCCGTGATCGAGGGCTCTCCCGACAAGGTGACGGACGTGACCGATGTGTGGACGTTCGCGCGGGATCTTTCCTCGCGCGATCCGAACTGGAAGCTGGTCGCTACCGAAGCCGGTCAATGATCGGAGCGTAGCGATGACGGCCCTCGGCCGCCTGCGCCTCCCGACCGTCGCGTTCGTGATTGTTGCTGCTGGCAGCGCCGCCGTGGCGGCGAGCAGCCTGGATCCGCTGAAGCTCCCGGATTCGGCTCTGCAGCCGCTCGGTTGGAGCGAGCTGGACGGCTGGGGCGCCGACGATCACGCCGCGGCGTTCTCCGTGTTCCTGGCGAGCTGCCGTCCTCTGCTCAAAGGCGCCAAGCCTCTTCCGGAGACCAAGCCGATGTCCGAAGCGCTCGCCGCGGTATGCCGGCGTGCGAGCGTCGCGGGGCGGCTGAATGCCGAGCAAGCGCGAAAATTCTTCGAGCGCAACTTCCGTCCGAACCATGTCGCGCGCTTGAGCGAGTCGCTCGGGCTTCTGACCGGCTATTACGAGCCGATCGTCGACGGATCGCGCTTCCCGACCCGCGAGTTCACCGTCCCGATCTACCGGCGCCCGGACGATCTCGTATTGTTGACCGCGCGCCGTGACGGCGAGGGGTTCCCCAACAAGGGCGAGGTCGGGCGCCGGGTCGGCGACCAGGTCGTCACGCCTTATTTCGATCGGGCGGAGATCGAGAACGGCGCGCTCGACGGCCGGCACCTCGAGATCTGCTGGATCAAGGACCCGATCGATTTGCTCTTCATTCAGATCCAGGGCTCGGCCCGGATCCGGCTCGAGGACGGGCTGCTGTTGCGCGTCAATTATGATTCCCACAATGGGTTGCCGTTCACGCCCGTCGGCCGCCCGCTGATCGAACGCAACATCATCCCTCGGGAAGAGATGTCGATGGCCAGGATCCGCAAATGGATGCTGGCGAACCCGGAAGAGGCGCGGGAGGTGAGACAGAGCAACCGGTCCTTCGTGTTTTTCCGCATCACGGGGCTGGGCGATGAGGGCGAGCCGGCCGGCGGCCAGGGCGTCCGGCTCACGCCGGGCCGCTCGATCGCAGTAGATAAATCGCTGCACGCCTATGGCACGCCGTTCTTCATTCAGGCCGATCTGCCGATCACGAGCGAACGGCCGAGCACCCGGTTCCGGCGCCTGATGATTGCCCAGGACACCGGGTCCGCAATCGTCGGGCCGGCGCGGGCCGATCTTTTTTTCGGGGCGGGCGATGATGCGGGGCGCGTCGCCGGCCGCATCAAGCAGATGGGCCGGTTCGCGATGCTCGTTCCCCGCGAGATCGATCCGGGCCTCGCGGCCGCGCGCCTGTCGTTGCCGCCCCCACGGCCGCATATCCTGGACCAGCCGGTGCCGCTGCCGCGGCCGAGACCCGCGCTCGAGAGCGCTCCAAGCGTAGCAGCCGGCGCGGTTCGGCATTCCGAGCCGGAGGCCGGAAAGCCGCGTGCCGCGCCCGATCCCGGTCTGCCCCGACCGCCCAGCGTGCGATGAACCGCGAGAAATCCCGCCGGTCCGGACGCAGACTCGATCGGAACGAGCGCGAGCTGTGGGCGAGCTTCACGCGCGCGATCGCCCCCTTGCGTCCAGCGCAGCCGGGGATGCCGGCGGAAGAGATTCCGGAACCCGCTCCCGCTGCTGCCAACGCCCTGCCTGCGGCCGTGCAGTCAAAACCGCGCGAACAACCCGTTCCCCCGCTTACCGGTCTCGATCGCCGCCTGCGGCAGCGGCTCGCCCGCGGGCGTGCGGGAATCGATGCTCGCATCGATCTGCACGGCCTCACCCAGGCCGAGGCTCACGATGCGCTCGTACGGTTCCTGCGGATTTCTCGCGCCGAGGGCGCGCGCATCGTGCTGGTGATCACCGGGAAAGGGTTGCGCGGTCTTTCCGATGAAGAGCGCGGTGTGCTGCGCCGCCAGGTCCCGTTCTGGCTGCGATCGCCGAAGTTGCGCGAGACCGTGGTCGGGTTCGAGCCGGCGGGGCCGGCGCACGGCGGCGCGGGCGCGTTCTACGTGCGGCTGCGGCGCGCGCGGAATCCGTGAGGATAACGTGAGGATAATCAGAAGCCGCCGCCCATTGCGTGCAGGGGAGTTCGGTCGTCCTGATGGCGCGCCTAGGGGCTCGGCTGGCGGGATGGACTGAGGGCTTTGCGTACGGCCTCGGGATCGCGGGCGATCACGGTGAGGTAAGCGCGTGCAGCTTGATCGGGCGTAGCGCGACCCTGTTCCCAATCGCGCAACGTACCGATCGGAATTTGGTAGCGCGCCGCAAACTCATCCTGGCTGAGGCCCAGGGCACGCCGGATGATCTTTACTTGCGGCGTACGCTTCATGCGGCGGAGATCTTGGGTCGTTAGTGGCCGATTATCGGGATCCTTGTTGGCAGCAGCCTCGACCTTCCGCCGTTCCATGGCACGCAGGGGGCGCTTATACATTTTGGGCGAAGTAGTCATCTTGCTCATGCTTCGTGGGGCGTAGTTCGCGACGGCTTTGGTCTCGTCCCATTCGAATGCATCGTCGCTCATTACTACGGATTACCCGTAGCTTGTCAATAAGAAAAGCGTCGGCCTTCATCCATGCAAGCTCACAAGATGAACCGGGAGAGATCGGCGTTCTTGGCGAGATCCCCGACGTGGTCGCGCACGTAATCGCCGTCGATCCTCACCGACTCGCCGGAGCGGTCGGGCGCCGTGAACGAGATTTCATCGAGCACGCGCTCCATCACGGTCTGCAGCCGGCGCGCGCCGATGTTCTCCACGTTCGAATTGACCTCGACCGCGATGTCGGCGATGGCGTCGACGGCATCCTCGGTGAACTGCAGAATGACGCCCTCGGTCGCCAAGAGCGCGACGGTCTGCTTGATCAGCGAGGCTTCGGGCTCGGTCAGAATTTTCCGGAAATCATCCCGGCTCAGCGGTTGGAGCTCGACCCGGATCGGCAGCCGGCCCTGCAGCTCGGGCAACAGATCCGAAGGCTTGGAGACGTGGAAGGCGCCCGAAGCGATGAACAGAATGTGGTCGGTCTTGACCGATCCGTGCTTGGTCGCGACCGTCGTGCCTTCGATCAACGGCAACAGATCGCGCTGCACGCCCTCGCGCGAGACATCGGCCCCGATCCGTCCCTCGCGCGCGCAGATCTTGTCGAGCTCATCGAGAAACACGATGCCGTTGTTCTCGACCGCCTTGATGGCTTCGCCGACCAGCTGCTCCTGATCGAGCAGCTTGTCGGATTCCTCGTTCACGAGGATCTCGTAGGAATCCTGCACGTTGACGCGGCGGCTCTTCGTGCGGCCGCCGAACGTCTTGCCGAACAGATCGCCGATGGAGATCGCGCCCATTTGCGCGCCCGGCATTCCCGGAATTTCGAACAGCGGCATGGCGCCGCTGGACGATTGGACTTCGATCTCGATCTCCTTGTCGTCGAGCTCGCCGGCGCGCAATTTCTTGCGGAACGCGTCCTTGGTGGCGGGGCTGGCGTTGGCACCCACGAGCGCGGCGAGCACCCGGTCCTCCGCGGCGAGCTGCGCCCGCGCCTGCACGTCCTTGCGCTTCCTCTCGCGCGTCTGCAGGATCGCGATCTCGACGAGATCGCGCACGATCTGCTCGACGTCGCGGCCGACGTAGCCGACTTCGGTGAATTTCGTCGCCTCGACCTTCAGGAAGGGCGCGCCGGCGAGCTTGGCGAGCCGCCGCGAGATCTCGGTCTTGCCCACTCCGGTCGGACCGATCATCAGGATGTTCTTCGGCAGCACCTCCTCGCGCAACTTCTCGTCGAGGTGCAGCCGCCGCCAGCGATTGCGCAGCGCGATGGCGACCGCGCGTTTGGCGTCGTTCTGGCCGACGATGAAGCGGTCGAGCTCGGAAACGATCTCGCGCGGGGAAAAGGCGGTCAACAGCGAATCCGATTGATCCGCCGGCTTGGCCGCGCTGAAGGAAACACTCATGTGCTCAATGTCTCGATACTGACGTTGCGGTTGGTGTAGACGCAGATTTCCGCGGCGATCGCCAGCGCCTTCTTGACGATGGTCTCCGCGTCCTGCTCGGTCTCGATCAGCGCCCGCGCCGCCGCAAGCGCGAAATTGCCGCCGGATCCGATGCCCATAAGTCCGGCTTCCGGCTCGAGCACGTCGCCGGTGCCGGTGAGCACCAATGATACCTGCCGGTCGGCGACGATCATCATCGCTTCGAGCCGGCGCAAGTAGCGATCGGTCCGCCAGTCCTTGGCGAGCTCGACCGCCGCGCGGGTCAATTGCCCGGGATATTGCTCGAGCTTGGCCTCGAGCCGTTCGAACAAGGTGAAGGCGTCGGCGGTGGCCCCCGCAAACCCGCCGATGACGTCGCCTTTGCCGAGCCGGCGCACCTTCTTGGCATTGGATTTGACGATGGTCTGCCCGACGCTGACCTGGCCGTCGCCGCCGATGGCGACGACGCCGCCCTTGCGGACGGTCAGGATGGTGGTCGCATGCCAGGGATCGGGTTGGAGGTTCTGCATGGGATGGCGGCGGCCGGGCGAACGAGATGTATGCATGCCGCCCGGCGGATGCAAAGCCTTGGCACCCGCCGAGCGGGCACCGCTCGGCCCGAGCCCCATGCCGGCAATCCTCAGCGATAGTGCCGTGCGGCGGTGGCGCGGCTCGGGCACGCCTGATAGAAGAGCGCCGCTCGGACGAAAGGGCGCTCCATGCGCAAGGCCTCGCTGCGTCGAACCACCAAGGAGACCGACGTCGAAGTTGCCGTCGACCTCGACGGCACCGGCAGTGCCGCGATCTCGACCGGCATCGGCTTTCTCGACCACATGCTGGATCTCTTGGCGCGGCATTCGCGCATCGACGTCAATGTCACGGCGCGAGGCGACCTCCACATCGATCACCATCACACCACCGAGGACGTCGGCATCGCGCTCGGACAGGCGCTCAAGCAGGCGCTCGGCGACATGCGGGGCATCACTCGTTATGCCGACGTCCACGTGCCGATGGACGAGGCCCTCACCCGAGTGGCGATCGACGTTTCCGGCCGGCCGTTCCTGGTGTTCAAGGCCGAGTTCGTCCGCGATAAGGTCGGCGCGTTCGACACCGAGCTCGTCGAGGAATGGTTCCGGGCGTTTGCGACCAATGCCGGGATTACGCTCCATGTGGAAACCCTGCACGGCAGCAACGACCATCACATCGCCGAATCCTGCTTCAAGGGTCTCGCCCGGGCGCTGCGCTCGGCCCTTGCGATCGACCCGCGGGCGGCCGGCGAGGTGCCCTCGACCAAAGGTCGCCTGGGCGGCTGAGCCGTTCACGGCGGCGCGACGGACGTGAGCTTTCGCTCGGGATCGCGATTTGCGCTTGCGGCCGTCTCGCCGCGGGTGCACGCAAGTGAAAATTTCGGAGAGAGCCGATGGCAATCTATACGGTCTATGAGCCGCCGCTGCGCGGTGCAGATGCGCCGCAAACCGATCGATTTGTTTTCGTTCGCGACGGATTTTTCTGGAGCGCGTTCCTGCTGGCGCCGCTGTGGATGCTGCGGCATCGGCTGTGGTTCGCGCTCCTGCTGTATGTGGCCGTCGTGGTCGCGATCGGGGCGGGCGCGCAGTACTTCCGACTGCCCGCCGGGATCTTCGCCGCGATCGCATTGCTGCTATCGCTGCTGATCGGGTTCGAGGCTTCGACTTTGCGACGCTGGGCGCTCGCCCGGCGCAGATGGACGAATGTCGGCGTCGTGGTCGGCGACGATCTCGAGCTCGCCGAACGCCGGTTCTTCGACGCCTGGATGCGCCACGAGCTGCCATCGCGCAGCGCGCAGCCGGGCGCAGCCCCGAGCATGCGCTCGCCGGCGCAGAACGACGTGATCGGCCTGTTTCCCCAGCCCGGAGGGCGGCCGTGACCGTGGCGATCGTCGATTATGGCTCGGGCAATCTGCATTCGGCCGCCAAGGCGTTCGAGCGTGCCGCGCGCGAATCCGGACGCGATCAGCCGATCGTGGTGACCAGCGATCCCGACGCGGTGCGGCGCGCCGATCGCATCGTGCTGCCGGGCGTCGGCGCGTTTGCCGATTGCCGCCGCGGTCTGGATGCGGTCGAGGGCATGATCGAGGCGCTCGAGGAAAGTGTGCGCCGCAAAGGCCGCCCGTTCCTGGGCATTTGCGTTGGCATGCAGCTCATGGCGGAGCGCGGGCGCGAATATCGGGTGACCGCGGGCCTGGGCTGGATCGCCGGCGAGGTCGACCGCATCGCCCCGAAGGATCCGGGCCTGAAGATTCCCCACATGGGCTGGAACACGCTCAGCCCGCTGCAGCCGCACCCGCTGCTCGCGGGCATCGCGGTCGGGCCGCAGGGCCTGCACGGCTATTTCGTGCACTCCTATCATCTCAATGTCGCGGACCGGTATGATCTCGTGGCCGAAGCCGACTACGGCGGACCCGTTACGGCGATCGTAGCGCGCGACACGTACGCGGGCACCCAGTTCCATCCGGAAAAGAGCCAGCGGCTCGGATTGGCGCTGATCGCCAATTTTCTGCAATGGGCGCCGTGACCGAGGAACACCACCGAGACCTGACGTGATCCTGTTTCCGGCGATCGATCTCAAGGACGGCCTGTGCGTGCGCCTGGAGCAGGGCGATCGCGCGCGCGCCACCATTTTCAATCGGGATCCGGCCGCCCAGGCCCATGCGTTCGAGGTTCAAGGCTTCGAATACCTGCACGTGGTCGATCTCGACGGCGCCTTTGCGGGCCGGCCGATGAATGCCGGCGCGGTCGACCGCATCCTCGACGCGGTGGGAATCCCGGTGCAGCTCGGCGGCGGCATCCGCGATCTCGAGACGGTCGAGGCCTGGCTCGGCAAGGGCGTGACGCGGGTGATCATCGGCACCGCGGCGGTGCGCGACCCGGGATTGGTGCGGGAGGCCGCGCGCCGCTTTCCCGGTCGGGTCGCGGTCGGGCTCGATGCTCGCGAGGGCAAGATCGCGGTCGAAGGCTGGGCCGAGACTTCGCAGCTCTGCGCGCTCGACATCGCGCGGCGTTTCGAGGACGCGGGCGTGGCCGCGATCATTTTCACCGATATCGCCCGCGACGGGCTGCTGCGGGGATTGAACCTGGAGGGCACGATTGCGCTTGCCGAGGCGGTGAAAATTCCGGTGATCGCCTCGGGCGGGCTCGCTTCCCTCGATGACGTTCGGGCGCTCACCGCGCCGCGCGCGAAGAGGCTCGCCGGCGCCATCGTCGGCCGCGCGCTCTATGACGGCCGGCTCGATCCGGCGGCGGCGCTCGCGCTCATCCGGGCGGCGCGGGCCGCGGCCTGACCATGTTCAAGGTTCGCGTCATTCCCTGCCTCGACGTGAAGGACGGCCGCGTCGTCAAGGGCGTCAAGTTCGTCGATCTGCGCGATGCCGGCGACCCCGTCGCGGCCGGGATGGCCTATGATGCCACTGGCGCCGACGAATTGTGCTTCCTCGACATCACCGCGAGCCACGAGAACCGCGGCATCATGCTCGAGGTGGTGCGGCGGACCGCGGAAGCCTGCTTCATGCCGCTCACGGTCGGCGGCGGCGTGCGGAGCATCGAGGACATCCGCAGCCTGCTGGCCTCCGGGGCCGACAAGGTTTCGATCAACACTGCCGCGGTCAAGGACCGCGAGTTCGTCAAGGAAGCCGCGGAAAAATTTGGCGATCAGTGCGTCGTGGTTGCCATCGATGCCAAGAAGGTATCGAAGCCCGGCGAGCCGCCAGAATGGCAGATTTTTACCCACGGCGGCCGCAACCCGACCGGGCTCGACGCGCTCGCCTATGCGGAGGAAGTGGTGGCGCTCGGCGCCGGCGAGATTCTCCTGACCTCGATGGATCGCGACGGCACGCGGCAGGGTTTCGACATCGCGCTGACCCGTGCGGTCGCCGACCGGGTTTCGGTGCCGGTCATCGCCTCCGGCGGCGTGGGCACGCTCGAGCATCTGGTCGAGGGCATCCGCGACGGGCACGCGACCGCGGTGCTCGCGGCTTCGATCTTCCATTTCGGCGAGCACACGATTCGCGAGGCCAAGGACTATATGGCGCGCGCCGGCCTGCCGATGCGGCGCGACCCGTGAGTCGGATTCCATTCCCCAGCGCGGCACAGAGATGCTATGGCGAGCCGGGAGCCGCGCGATGAAAGCCTTCACCCTGCAAGAGCTCGCTGAGCGCGTCAAAGAACGCGCCGCCGCCAGCGCGGACGTCTCTTACACGCGCAAGCTCCTCGACAAGGGCGTGGCGCATTGCGCCAAGAAACTCGGCGAGGAGGCAATCGAAACCGCGCTCGCCGCCGTCAATGACGATCGCGAGGCCTTGATCGCGGAAGCTGCGGATCTGCTCTACCATCTCCTGGTCGTTCTCGAATCCCGCGGCGTCGCCCTGGCCGAAGTCGAGGCCGCGCTGGCGCGCCGGATGGCGAGATCGGGGCTCGAGGAGAAGGCATCGCGGCCGCGCGATTGAGCCGCAGGCTCCCGGAACGATCCCCATGGACGAACGCGCCGAGACCAAGCTTTCACCGTACCGCAGCTTCTCGCGGGCCGAATGGGCGGCCTTGCGCGAGGACACGCCCATGACGCTGACGCCCGGCGAGGTGTCGGAGCTGCGTTCGCTCAACGATCGGCTCGACATGGAGGAGGTCGAGGCGATCTACCTGCCGATTTCCCGGCTGCTCTCGCTCTATGTCGCGGCGACGCAGCGGCTGTTCCGGGCCCAGCAGCGCTTCCTCGGCACCGAGGACGTCAAGATGCCGTATCTGATCGGCATCGCCGGCTCGGTTGCGGTCGGCAAATCGACCACCGCGCGCGTGCTGAAGGCGCTGCTCGCGCGCTGGCCCAATACGCCGAAGGTCGAGCTCGTCACGACCGACGGCTTCCTCTATCCCAACGCGGTGCTCGAGCGCGAAGGCCTGATGGAGAAGAAGGGCTTTCCCGAGAGCTACGATTTGCCCGGCCTGCTTCGCTTCCTCAACGAGGTCAAGGCCGGCCAGCGTCCGGCCCGGGCGCCGCTCTACTCGCACCTCGTCTACGACGTGGTTCCCAACGAATCCATCGAGATCGATCATCCGGACATCCTCATCGTCGAAGGTCTCAACGTGTTCCAAGTCGGCCGTCCGCCCCGCGACGGCAAGGCGATCCCGTTCGTCTCGGATTTCTTCGACTTCTCGATCTATCTCGACGCCGACGAAGACGTGTTGCGGCACTGGTACGTCGACCGCTTCCTGATGCTCCGGGAGACTGCGTTCCGCGATCCGAAATCGTATTTCCACCGCTACTCCCGGCTTGCCGACGCGGAAGCGGTCGAGACCGCGACCTCGATCTGGACCCGGATCAATCTGCTCAATTTGCGGGAGAACATCCTGCCGACGCGCCGCCGCGCGCACCTCATCCTCACCAAGGATGCCAGCCACACGGTGACCGAAGTATCGCTGCGGCGCCTGTGAGGGGCCGTTGCCGCTCAATCGAGCAAACGTTGGTTTGCTGTGGCGATCGTCAGGCGGCCAAAGGATTGAGTGCGCGCGCGGCGGCGAGTGCCGCTGCTAGCCGCTCGCGGTCGAGCGGCTTGGCGAGGAAGCTGTCCATTCCGGCGGCAAGGCACGCCTCGCGGTCCTCGGCGAACGTGTTCGCGGTCAGGGCAATGATCGGCGTGCGTCTGCACTCGCGTTCGTGCTCGGCCGCCCGGATCCGCCGGGAAGCCTCGAGCCCGTCCAGTTCCGGCATGTTCACGTCCATCAGCACGACGTCATAGGGCGTGCCGGCGGCCCGCGCGGCGAGCCAGGACTCGACTGCGATCGCGCCATTGCCGGCAAGGGTCGGGCGATGGCCCAATCTGGCCAGCAGCGCGCGGGCGAGCAGCGCGTTGATGGGATTGTCCTCGGCGACCAGGATGGCAAGACCGTTCTTTGCGGGCGTTTCTCCGGCCTCGCCGGCCTTGGCGGCTCCCCCGTCGCCGGCGGCGTCGCGCTCGAACGGATCGATCTCGCCGCGGAATCGGGCGGCGAGCGAGTGCGCCCGCACCGGCTTCACCAGATAGCCGGTAAATCCCGCCGCCTTGAGGGCCGGAAGTTCCTGGCGCTCGCTCGGCGTGATCAGGATGAGCCGCTGCGCCACGGCGCCGATGTCGCTTGCGAACGCCTGCACGGCGGCCGCCCCCAGCGCCCGATCCACCAGCACGGCGTCCCAATGCCGTTCCGGCAGGAGCGCGGCTGCGATCTTCTCGTCCGGGACCATGCAGGTCCGAGCCCCCCAGCGCCCGAGCCGCCGCGTGATGAGCGGCGCCTCGATCGCGCTCGGCGCCACGATCAGGACCGCGGCGCCCTCGAGTCGCGGCGCCGGAAAGTCCTGCGCGCCGTCCGCCGCGGGCGGCAATGCCACGGTGAAATGAAACGAGGATCCGGCTCCCGGCGTGCTGTCCAGGTCGATGCGGCCGCCCATGCGCTCGATGATGCGCCGGGTGATGGCGAGCCCGAGGCCGGTGCCGCCGAACCTGCGGGTCGGGCCGTCGTCGGCCTGCTCGAATTCGAGAAAAATGCGGGCCTGCGCGTCCGGTGCGATGCCGATCCCGGTGTCGCGGACCGAGAACCGCACCTGCTGCGGTGAGCTGCCCGGCTCCACGAGGACGGCGATGCCGCCGGTCTCGGTGAATTTGACGGCGTTGCCGGCGAGATTGAGCAGCACCTGCCGCAGCCGTGCCGCATCTCCGATCACCCGCTCCGGCAATCGCTCGTCCAGATACGAGGCGATCTCCAGTCCTTTGGCCTGCACGCGCGGGGCGAGCAGCTCGACCACTTCCTCCACCAGGGTCGCGAGCGCGAACGGCCGGGCCGCGAGATCGAGCTTGCCGGCTTCGATTTTGGAAAAATCCAGGATCTCGTCGATCAGCGACAACAGCGTATCGGCGGAAGTCTTCACCGCCTGGACATAGGTCGTCTGCTCGGGCGCGAGCGGCGTGTCGAGCATCAGGTCGGCCATGCCGAGGATGCCGTTGAGCGGCGTGCGGATCTCGTGCGAGACCATGGCGAGGAACCGCGATTTCGCCCGGTTGGCCGCCTCCGCCTGGTCGCGGGCTTCGGCGAGAGCGCGCTCGGCGTGGGCGCGGTCGGTGACATCGCGGCCGACGCTCTGGATCTCTGGGCGCTCGCTGCCGCCGCGGACCGCAACCTCGCGCCAGGCGATCCAGCGCGGGCCCTGCGCGGTCTCGAGCCGCTGGTCGTGGATGCGGGTGCCGTCGGCAAGCACGGCGAGCTCGCCCTGTTCGGCAACCGCAAGCCGGAACGGGCTTCCGAGCAGCGTCTCGCGCGATTGGCCCGCGAGCGCGCAGAATGCGTCATTCGCGTAGGTGATCGCACCCTCGACGTCGCGGCGGATGATGACGTCGCCTTGGGCATCGACGAAACTCCTGGCGCGCTCCTCGGCGTCCCTGAGCTCCCAATTGCGGTCGGAAAGCTCTTCCGCGCGCGCTTCGAGCCGGCGATTGGCGGATTTGAGCGCATGGGCGCGCCAGGCGAGCAGCACCAGCGCGCCGCAAACGGCGGACAACAAAGCCAGGAGCGGGGTCGGCGCGGACCGCAAGCCGGCGCCGATTTCGGGGCCGAGATCGCCTAATCCCGCGAACAGGACTGCCCCAACGAGCAGCGCCGCGACGCCGGCAGCCGCCCAAATGGAGAGCGCGCGCGCACGTCGGCCTCGGGGCCGCACGTTCACGCTGGCGTTTTCGTCCCCGTCGAATGGCCCCATGGGCATCCTCGCCGCAACGTTGCGCATTGGCGCGATCGAATCTGCGGGGCGAGGATTGCCAATCCCTTCATGGCTCGCGGCATGGCAGCGGCACGGCTCGACAAGGTTGACGGAGGATTAAGAGCGCCGCGCACGCGACGAGCAGCGCGGCTTGCGCAATCGATTCTGAAAAGATTGAAAAAGCTGCGAGTGGGTCAGCTGGGGTCGATGGGAGGATCCCGGCCAAAGCAACGAATCTCCGCGACATCACCAGGGCTGCCGTGGAGCGATGATCGCGGTCAAAGCCGAGCGGGACGCCATTCGATTTCTCTGCGCCGCGGTTTCTCGGTGGCTGACGCGCACGCCAAGAGCCGCCGCGCGAATCCAGCCTTGATCACATTCACTTGCATCGCTTGGGCGACCGCGACCCATCCAGCAGAATGCGATCCGAGACCGGCGAGGTCGGCAGAACCAGGCTGGCGTGGCTATGGCCCAAGCCGTTGCCGCCGCGGCGAGCCGCGGCGGGAGCCGGAGGCGCCTGGCCTTCTTCCAACGCCTCGCACAGCGCCTGGAGCTCCTCGTGGGAGATGTCGTGGATGTGCATCTGGAGGTCGAGCTTGACCATGCGCAGCAAGGCGGCCGTTTGCTCCAGATCGTAGGCGCGCACGACGTCGATGTAATCGTTCAGCGCGGCGACGATGCCGTTAAGCCGTTCGGTCCTGTCCATTGGCATCTGACTGTTCCCTCCAGGTCGGTTTGCGGGACGTGGCTGCGACCCAATTGCGGGTCAGGATCGTCTCTCCGTAAACGCCGATGACTTTCGAAATGATCCGGTGAACATCGCCCGCGGCGACTTCCTCGAGCGCGTGCGAGGCCGAGGCATCGGCCAGAAACGTGATCCGATGGCCGCGATTGAATGCATCGACCGCAGTGGCGAGACACGCCGCTTCCCCCGCAAACCCCGCCAGCACGAATCCGCCGCACTCGGTCATGACCTGGTCGAAGCTCGTGCTGGCGTAACACGACGGCTGGTCGCGCTCGAACACCATGTCGGAACCGAACGGCTCGAAGCCTTCGATCCAGCGCGAGAACCGCGTCGCCGGATTGAAAAACGCCGAGCGAGCCAGCCAGCGAACGAACGCAACCGGAAACCCCTTGGCGCGCGCATGCGCGAGCGCGGCGCGACAATTGGCGAGCGCCGCGGCGGCCCCGGGCACCGCGAGCGCCCGCGACGTCGCCACGTATTCCTGCTGCAGGTCGACCAGCACCAGCGTCGGCACCACGGATGGGTCGACGTAGGCGCGCAGGTCGATGATCGAAGCGCCGGCGGGAGCGAGGGTCACGCGATGTTCCTTGGACCGGGAAGATGAGAGTCCGTTTCGATTGTGAGCGACATGCGAACGCTTCCTCATGCCGCCTGCTTGTTGTGAACCGGCGACGTGACGGGCCGCTGGGCCGATATTTCCAGGGGCCCGGGTTTGTCCCATTCACCCTCGGGACGGATCAGCACATAGGGATCGGAGTC
>WNFX01010026.1_pt1 | contig 16783 bp, 13 predicted proteins | sample 5400111 | NCBI WGS metagenome assembly WNFX01 (sample SAMN13153363, study PRJNA577476) | soil metagenome | isolation source: 40 cm soil or saprolite under grassland replicate 1 | place: USA:California | collected 2016-06-15 | reverse complement strand
AAAAGCAGAACTTGTGATCTTCATCCTGGCTCCTCCTGCGGCAAATGAGGCGAGCGCCACCAGGGCAATCGCCAGTGTGCAGGCATTGATTGCTTTTTGCATTATTCGACCTCGGATCGAAATCGCGTTAAATCGATAAACGTGGCGGTATTGTTTCGCTTACATGGCTTCGAACGGACGTAACATTCGAGAACAAATTCTGGGTCTGCTGGCGCGGAAAGACTACCGGCCGCTCAACAGGGTCGATATCGCGCGCAAGCTCGGGTTGACGGCGGCCGAACGAGTGGCGTTGCGCAAAACCTTGCGCGAGCTCGAGCGCGCGGGCGAGATCGCGCGCATTCGGAAGAACCGATATGTTCTGCCCGCCGAGGCTGACCTGGTGACTGGCAAAGTGTCGATTCATCAAGCAGGCTACGGTTTTCTCGCGCCAGAAACGCCGGGCGAAACGGACGTTTTCATTGCGGCGGAAAATATCGGAACAGCCATGCATGGCGACCGTGTCGTTGCGCGCATCTCGCGAGACGAACCTTATCGCCGCATTAAAGGGCGGCGCGAAGGGCGCGTGATTCGAATCCTGGAACGAGCTCACGATACGATTGTCGGCACTCTCCAACGCTCGCGGAACTTTTATTACGTAGTACCGGATGACCCGCGTATCGTGCACGATGTTTATGTAGGACAAGTTTCTACTTCGCGACAGGGCGAACCCGCCGTGGCAGGCCTGCCTCTCGCAACTTCCAAAGTTGCGCCACAGGTTGGTGATAAAGTTGTAGTCCGCCTGGAGGCGTGGGAATCGCGCCACGTTAATCCCGAAGGTGAAATCATCGAAGTGCTGGGGCCCGCGTCGGCTCCGGGCATCGACATGCTCTCGATCATCCGGAAATATCATCTGCCAACGGAATTCCCCAGGGACGTTCTGGACCAGGCGAAGGGAATCTCCGAGACAGTTGATGCCCGGCAATTCGACGGACGCGAAGATCTGCGCGGAGAATTCATCGTCACCATCGATCCCGATGACGCGCGCGATTTCGACGATGCAATTAACGTTGAGAAGACCGGGAGCGGTTGGCGCCTCGGGGTCCACATCGCCGACGTCGGCGCTTATGTGGAGCCCAACAGCCCGCTGGATCGAGAAGCGCGCCGGCGCGGAAACAGTGTTTATCTGCCCGATCGCGTGATTCCGATGTTGCCGGAGCGATTGAGCAACGGTGTTTGCAGTCTCAAACCCGGAGTCGATCGCCTCACGCACTCAGTCTTTATTCACTTCGACAAACGCGGATCCGCGAAGAGCGCGCGGTTTATACGCAGCGTGATTCGAAGTGCTCACCGGCTCACGTACAAGCAGGCTTACACGATTTTGACCGCCCCACCTACCGACCAGTTGGGTGAACGACTGCATCTTACCTGGGAACTCGCCGCATTGCTACGGAGGAAGCGATTCGAGCATGGCGCCCTGGACCTCGATTTTCCGGAGGTAAAAGTCTGGGTCGATAAGGATGGGCGTCCCGTAAAATTGGAGCGTGTCGAGAACGATGAATCACACCAGTTGATTGAAGAATTCATGCTGGCCGCAAATGAGGCTGTTGCGCGCGAACTGAAAAAACGCGCGATTCCGACCATCTACCGGATCCATGAAAATCCAGACCCGGAAAAACTGGCAGAGTTTCGCGAATTCGTTCTCGGGTTCAATTACCGGGTTGGCGATGTGACTCATCGCACTGAGCTCCAGCGATTGCTGGCGTCATTCCGTGGAAAACCGGAAGAGCAGGCCCTCAAGGTCGCTTTGCTTAAAAGTTTAAAACGCGCCCGTTACTCTCCGCAACCGCTCGGGCATTACGGGTTGGCCAAGGCAAACTACTTGCATTTTACCAGTCCCATTCGGCGTTATGCCGACCTGGTTGTGCATCGTGCGCTTGGCAGGGATCCCACAGGCGCGGGAGGCCGTCCGGCGCGCTCGGCGAGCACGCCCTACCAGCCCGACATGGCCGAGATCGCTTCGATTGCCGGGCACGTTTCAACTACCGAACGAACTGCAGCCGACGCGGAAGTTGACGCGGTCCAGATGAAGAAACTTGAATTTTTTCAACGGCAACTCGACGAGCGCAAGCCACAGATCTTCCGCGCCAGCGTTGTCGATGTCCGTAACTACGGATTAATGGTGGAACTACCGGATGCTCTCGTGACCGGTTTAGTCCACGTCTCCTCGTTGTTGGACGACTTTTATTCGTTTGAGCCGGCTCGACGGCAACTTATAGGGAGACGGTCGCGCAAACGCTTTAGCGTAGGCGACGAGTTATCCGTGTTTGTTGTCCGTGTTGACGCTTTCAAACGGCAGGTGGATTTCGCAATTGCGCTTGCGTCCGAAGCGTCAAAAAAAACCCGCCGCATCAGGGGACTATCCAGGGGTGCTCCTCGGGCGCGGTGAAACTGCCAGTCCACACAGACATTCGGTCCGGCCATTACCGTCGCTTCAGGGGCACGTTGATTTTCTTCAACGCTATCCGGAGTTTAGTTGAGCCGTGGCGGACAAACTGAGCAAGCAGTCGGAGAACGCGCCAGGGCAGTGGTATGTGGATACCAGCTGTGCGTTGTGTCGTCTCTGTCTCGAAGAAGCGCCCGATCTTTTGACGTACAACCGCGATGAGACTGCCGTCCATTTTCTGAAGCAGCCCCAAACACCCGAGGAAACAGCCGCTGCGCAGCGCGCGATGGATGTTTGCCCCACGCTGGCGATAGGGAACGACGGATGAATATTTGCGACGATCATAGATCGCCGCTACAAACCGTTATGCATGCTGAAGCCACTGTTGCCGCTCCTCCATATTCGCGAGCAAACCCGTTTCCCGCCAAACTTCTGGTCAATCGCCGTCTGAGCGGGCCGGAGTCGGCAAAAGACACGCGCCATTTTGAACTCGACCTGACCGGATGGGGATTGAGCTTTGAGGTGGGCGATTCGCTTGCGGTGTACGCGACCGATTACAGCATCACGCAGCCGACTCCCAAGTTTTTGAAAGCCATCGCCCACCGGGCTAGTGCTGCGCCAACGCTGCACTATCTCCTCGCTCCAGACCGCAAACAAGACCTCCAGACGTACCTCTGGGGAATGGAAGTCATCGATTTTTTAACTGAACATCCTTCAGCCCGTTTCACGCCGGAGGAATTTGTTGGTTTGCTGACGAAGTTGCAGCCGCGGCTCTATTCAGTGGCCTCGAGCTTAAAGGCGTATCCCGAACAGGTTCACTTTATCGTGGACGTGGTCCGCTATGAAAGTCACGGCCGCATGCGAAAGGGGGTGTGCTCATCTTTTCTTGCGGAACGCGCTGATGACGCGCCAGTGCCGGTTTTCCCCAGCATAGCCAAGCACTTTCATCTGCCCGAGGACCCGGACATTCCGATCATCATGGTCGGCCCTGGAACCGGAGTGGCGCCGTTCCGCGCGTATTTGCAGGAACGCAAGGCCACCGGGGCAAACGGGAAGAACTGGCTCTTTTTCGGGTCGCAGCATCAAAGGTGCGATTTTGCCTACGGCGAAGAATTCGAGGCATTTAAGAAGGAAGGGCTCCTCACACGCCTCGATTGTGCCTGGTCACGTGATCAAGCCGAGAAGGTTTATGTCCAACATCGGATGAACGACAATGCCGCCGAGATTTGGAAATGGCTCGATGCCGAGGGTGCCTATTTTTTCGTGTGCGGCGACGCGAAGCGAATGGCCAAAGACGTCGACGTGATGCTCCGCGAAATCGTACAGGAGCAGGGTGGTAAAAGTCTCGACCAAGCAAACGAATACGTTGAGAAGCTCAAGAGCGACAAGCGTTACAAGCGCGATGTGTATTGAATGACGTATTTCGTCAAATCGTCACACCGTTCCATCGAATTGGCGCTTTAACGATTCAACGATTTAACGGTTTAGCGTGGCGCAAGCCATTCGTTACTCTGCCCATTTGTGATATAATAAGTTTGAAACGATTCCGAGCGGCGAGAAGACTCGTCTTGTTCAGGCAGTCCAGAGATTCCTCGACTTCGCTCGGAATGACATAAAAGGAAAGCCATGTACGAGAACACTGAATTCACATTGAGCCGCGATAGCGAGGCGATCCAGACTCCGAGCGGGCAAAAGACAACAATCCCGGCTGGAACTCAGGGCGTGGTCACGCAGAGCCTGGGTGGGAGTTATACGATCGCGACGTATCAGGGCCTGGCGCGAATCGCCGAGAAAGATCTCGATGCTCTGGGTCTTGAAAAACCGCAGGCGCAACCAACCCAAAAGTCTGTACGCGCAACAAACGGCGAGGTCTCGGAAGAAGACGTCTGGAACCAGCTTCGGCAGTGTTACGATCCCGAAATCCCGGTCAATATTGTTGACCTTGGTCTGGTTTACGATTGCCGTTTGACCAAAAAGGATGATGGCGGCACGCGCGTGGAGGTGAAAATGACGCTCACTGCGCCTGGCTGCGGGATGGGACCGGCCATCGCGCACGACGCTCAAAGCAAGATTTTGTCGATCGACGGAGTGGATGAGGCTGATGTCCAACTCGTCTGGGATCCGCCCTGGAACCAAAACATGATCAGCGAAGCGGGCCGCATGAAGCTCGGGATGATCTGAGGCGGAACTAATCCGTTGTAGGGCAAGCGCATCGCTTGTCGAATGCTGATGTGAGTTAAAAGCCGGGCGCGGTTTGGCAGGCGTAGCGCCTGCTTGGGAAGGCGCGGATTGCGGATCGTTACAGCGATTTCGAATTTTTTGTGGAATTTTTTATTCTCGCATTGACAATGCGCGCTTGGATTTTACACTCGTGACCCCCGGAGCGCTTCAGGTTGAAAAATTCCTAGCGCGTTTTAGAAATCGATATGCCTTTGACTAAACTTATCTTGACGGAAAACATTCCCGGCTTAGGTGCCGAGGCGGACGTAGTCAAAGTGCGTCGCGGCTATGCGCGCAATTATCTTTTGCCGCGGGGAAAAGCATATGAAGTCACTCTGGGCGCCTTGCGCCAGCTCGATGCGCTGAAGCAGAAGCGCGCTGAGCGCGAAGCCCGCGAGTTGAACGAGGCAGAAGAATTGGCGCGCCGAATCGGTAAGGCGCGGTTCGTCTTCACGCTGGAGACCGGTGAGACCGGCAGGGCGTTTGGATCCGTTACCGCGCAGGATATTGTGAACCGGGTCAAAAACGAACTCGGCGCCGAGATTGACCGGCATAAAATTGTCCTTGAGCGCCCGATCAAAGATACCGGCGAACACGAGGTCGCGATCAAATTGCATCACGACGTTACTGCGCAGCTTGTTTTTCAGGTGAAATCCGCAGAAGAACCCCGTGACCGCGAGGCCGAGGCCGAGAGCGCTGCGACCGAAGAACCTGAAAAGAAGAGGAAACATCGATTTTTCCACAGGAAAAAAGAAGAGAAAAAAGAAACCGAATAAATGGCGACTCAATCGTCCGCATGGACAGGAGAGAAGCCTCGTAAAGCGGGAAATGGCGCTGGCCGAGGTTCGGCAGCGCGAAGTGGCGAAAAGGTTGTTCCCATTTCGCACACAGGTTCTGCGCAGGATATTCACCGTACTCCGCCGAATAGCGTTGAGGCGGAACAAGGCGTCCTCGGGTCGATGCTGCTTTCGCCGCGGCAAGCCATTGCCGAATGTGTTGAAAAAATTAACGAGCAATATTTTTACGTCCCGGCCCACCAGACGATCTACAATGTCCTCGTCGATCTTTGGAATGCCGGACAAGCAATTGACCTGATCACGTTCACGCAAGTCTTGCGCGACCGAAACCTCCTCGAAAGCGTGGGCGGCGCGGCATTTGTCACCAGCTTGTTCACGTTCGTCCCGACGGCCGCGAACCTTGAGTACTACCTAGAGATCGTTCGCGACAAATACATTCTGCGCCAAATCATTTCGGCTGCTACCGAAAGTGTCCGGCGCGCCTACGAAGAGCAGGATGAAGTGAACAATCTGCTCGACGAAGTGGAACAGAGCATTTTCGCCGTGGGAGAAGACCGCTTCAAAGGTCAGATGCTCTCGATGAAGGACCAGGTAATGGAGGCGATCGAAGCGATCGAGAAGCTCTACGAGCGCAAAGGCGGTATCACCGGTATCTCCAGCGGCTTCATCGAATTCGATCGGATGACGAGTGGCTTGCATCCTTCGGAAATGATCGTGATAGCGGCGCGGCCGAGCATGGGGAAGACAGCCCTCGCCATGAATATCGCTGAACACGTCGCCATCAACGAGAAGCTACCGGTCGGCGTCTTCAGCTTGGAGATGAGCAGCCAGCAACTGGTGCAACGGCTGCTTTGTTCGCGAGCGCGTGTGAATCTGCAGAAAGTCCGCGATGGATTCCTCGGCGAGCGCGATTTCCCGAGTTTGACCGCCGCTGCTTCAAAACTGGCCGAAGCAAAAATTTTCATCGACGACAGCGCGAGCCTGACAATCCTGGAGTTGCGTGCGAAGGCGCGCCGGCTCAAGGCGCAACAGGATGTGCGACTCATCATTGTCGATTATTTGCAACTACTGAGATCGACATCGCGCCGTGCTCAGGACAATCGGCAGTTGGAAATCTCTGAAATTTCCGCAGGCCTCAAAGGCCTGGCCAAGGAACTGAAAATTCCGATCGTCGTAGTGGCGCAGTTGAATCGACAACCAGAGCAACGGTCCGGTGGCAAGCCGCGTTTGAGCGATCTGCGCGAATCGGGCTCAATCGAACAGGACGCCGATCTCGTCGGATTGCTGGTCAGGCCGGAAATTTACGAAGAAGACGACGAAGCTCGCGCGGAAAAAGCAGGTGAAGCGGAATTGATCATCGCCAAGCAGCGGAATGGCCCGGTCGGCGAGATTCCGCTGACGTTCCTGAAAGAATTCACCCGCTTCGAAACTCGCGCGCGCAACGTGGAAGAGCCTCGGGAAGCGTTTTAGCGCTACCCAAGACTTTTCGCCGCTTCAATCACATGCTGCGCGTCGATCCCGCGCGCTTTCATCACTTCAGGGCCGGGCGCGCTCAAGCCAAACTGATGGAGCCCGACGACTTTGCCATCCAGGCCGACGTATTGGTACCAGATCTCAGTCACTCCGGCTTCAATCGCGACGCGTCTACGGCATTCGTTAGGCAGGATTTCTTCACGGTATTCCTGCGGCTGGCGATTAAAACGTTCGAAGCAAGGCATGGAGACAACGCGGACGCCTTCGCCGAGTTGTTGGGCGGCCGCAAGCGCATGCTGGAGTTCGCTCCCGCACGACATGATGATCAGGTCGAGTTTTCCTTTCTCGTTTCTCGCAATGTACCCACCACGCAACACGCCTTCGCGACGTAATTTCACATCGACATCGTTTAACATCGGGACCGTCTGGCGCGTGAGCGCAAGAAACGTGGGCCCATCGATTCTTTCCATGGCCGCCACAAACGCGCCCGCAGTCTCTTCGGGATCGGCGGGTCGAATCACGTCAATGTTCGGTATCAACCGAACCGAGCTTACTGTCTCCACGGGTTGATGAGTTGGGCCATCTTCACCAACGCCGATCGAATCATGCGTAAAAATGTAGGTGTTGGGGAGCTTCGCCAACGCAGCCAGCCGAATGGAAGGGCGGCAATAGTCGGTGAAAACAGTAAAGGTTGCGCCCGACGCGCGGAACAGTCCGTGATACGAGATGCCGTTTAGAATCGCGCACATCCCATGTTCGCGAATGCCGAACCGGATGTTGCGTCCGCTGGGGTTATCGCGATTGAAATCGCCCCCGCCGTCGATGTAGTTCATTGTCGATCCGTACAGATCCGCACTGCCACTCATGAGCAGCGGCATCGCTTGCGCAATGGGCTGCAATACTTCTCCTCCGGCTTTTCGCGTTGCCAGCTTCGCATCCTTGGGAAAGTCGGGAATCTTCGAAAAAAGGTCCGCGGGAACTTTTCGCTCCAGTCCGTCATCAAGGATTTTCGCCTTGTCAGGATTTTTCGTGCGCCACGCGTTGTAGGTTTGTTGCCATTTCTCGTAGTCCGCGAGGAGCTTCTTTTTGTGTTCGGAAAAATAGTCGTACACCTCCTGCGAGACGAAATAATGTTCGTCGGGCAATCCGAGCGCCTTGCGTGCCGCATCAACATATTTCGCGCCCGCTTCCCCATGCGCTTTATACGTCCCTGCCACCTCCGGGACGCCTTTGCCGATGAGCGTGTGCGCGATGATGAATTGCTCTTCGCTCTGCGTTTCTTTCGCCGCGGCGTCGAGCGTGACGGCGTTTGAATCGTAGATGAAAATCAAATTATCGAGGCCCCAATGACCGGCCAGCGCGCACGCCTCGGAAGCGACGCCCTCCTGCATGTCGCCGTCGCCGCACAAACAGATCACGTGCTGATCGAAAATCTTGTGCTCATCAGTATTGAAACGCGAACCAGCCATTTTTGTCGCCACGGAAATGCCTACTGAGTTGCCGATTCCCTGTCCGAGCGGGCCTGTCGTGCATTCGACGCCCGGGGTCTCGCCGAATTCAGGGTGCCCCGGTGTCTTGGAATGCAGTTGCCGGAATTGTTTGATTTCCGACATCGGCAAGTCGTAGCCGCTTATGTGCAGCCATGCGTACAAGAACATGCTGCCGTGCCCAGCCGAAAGGACGAAGATATCGCGATTGATCCAGCGCGGTTTGTCTGGATTGTACTTTAACGCATATCCATAAAGCACGGCGCCCATCTCGGCGCAGCCGAGTGGAAGCCCAAGGTGACCAGATTTCGAAGCTTCTACAGCGTCCATGCACAAACCACGTGCCTGGTCGGCCGCTTCAGAGAGAATTTTGATATTTAGACTCATGGAAAGAAGAAAGATTTTAGATTTCGGTTTAAAAAATAGAGACGCGAATCTCTATATGGCCGAACATTTGCGTTCGACAATGTATTTTCCACTGCTGAGCTATTGGACGCGCGTAAACCGGAAGGTCGGAGGACTAATTCGCCTGTGAAGACGCCATCATTGCTCCAAGTTGTCGAGAGGCTCGAACGTCTCGCAGGCAGGTTGCCTTCCAAGATCCGAAACGCTGTTCTCAGCGAGCTCACGCCGCTGAAGCAATTATTTCTCCAGCAACGCCCACCGCGTTTTCTTTTTGCAGGCTCAGCGAAATTACCCGCCAGAAAAATCATCTCGGCCCTCTTTGGTTCGGCCGAATTCGCGGCGCCAAATGCTGCTGCCCCGCTTTGCCGCTGGTTCGAGGTCGGCTTTCCCGAGAGAGGAACGATTTCGATCATTGACGTTCGTGGGGTTGACGATTCCGCGGCCATTTACGTCCGGGACGAACTCAAATATCGCGCTCCGGACATCATTTTTTTCATTCGCGACGAGCGATTCGGGCAGGAGCTGGAGAAGCGGGCAGTGGCCGACTTAAATAGTTATCTTAGCTGGAATGAGACATTGGAAACGGATCGCAAGATAATCGAGATCATCGTTCCGCCGTTGGAGACGATCGCTTCGCGCGATCACAACGGCTTCGGTGCGACACCCGACGAAGGCGTATCCGGATCAAGTCTCGCGAGACGCGGCGCGTTTTTGGAAACTTTGCGGCTGGTTCCTGTGGATAACGATCAGGAATTTGAGCTGCCGCCTGCGGAAGCGCGGCGTCTTATGTCGATCCTCGCCCGCGAGTTGCCGAATGAAGCGCGGATGGAGATGATCCGGATATCGCGAGATCGCGAAGGGCAGCGGGAAGTGGCGCAGCTGTTGGTAAAGTCTACGACCGCCGTTTGTACGGCCATCGGCGCGCAACCGATTCCTCTGGCTGATCTGCCAATTCTGACCAGCCTGCAACTGATGATGGTTTCTGGAATCATGTATGTAAGCGGGCGGGAACGCAGTCTGCGTGCTTCCGCAGAATTCGCCGGCGCCCTCGGTGCAAATGTCGGCGCAGCGATGCTCCTGCGCGAAGGCGCCCGCGCGGTCCTGAAATTCTTTCCGGGTTGGGGGAACGTTGTGTGCGGCCTGGTCGCGGGCTCGGGAACGTACGCGATTGGTCGCGCTGCGACTGCGTACTTTGTTGAAGGCGTCTCACTAAAAGATGCGCGTCGTACATATGTATCGAGCCGGAAAAAACGCCGCCGGCGGGAATTGGAAGAAGCTCAATGAGCGGACGCCAAGATGTGTCTCGATACTCTGATTACATTCAGACATACGCCTCGTAAATCTCCCGTGAATAACTTGTGAATAAAATTCATCATTCCTGCATGTTTTGTTCACACGATTTTGTGAACAAAGAGACTGATTTCGTTGGTCTGGCCGCGTCTTCGCCAACCTCGGTATGAAGCTCTCCGACATCCGGGCGACGCTTCAAGAAATACACGTCTCACCAGTCAAGACGCTCGGTCAAAATTTCCTGCACGACCAAAACCTTGCACGGTGGGTTGTCGATCAAGCCGAGGTTACACCGGACGATTACGTGCTCGAAATCGGGCCCGGTTTGGGAGCGTTAACAAAACTCCTTCTTGAGAAAGGCGCGCGCGTTCTCGCAATCGAGAAAGATACACGCCTCGCTAATTTCTTACGCGAGCGTTTCAGTCACGAGCAACTCGAAGTGCTCAACATCGACGCCCTCAAATTCGATGCGCGCACCTTGTTTTCGCATCGACACGTGAAATTACTCGGCAATCTTCCCTATAATATTTCGAGCGCACTGATCTTGAGGTTCCTTGCGTATCCGAGCCCTATCTCACTATGGTTGTTTACATTACAAAAGGAGATGGCAAGGCGTCTTTCGGCGAAGCCGTCGACTCATGATTACGGTGCTCTCACATTGCGCATCCAATTGCGGCATGACGTAAAATATCTGCGCACCGTCGCAGCGACGGTGTTCTTCCCGCGACCTGACGTTGATTCTGCAGTGGTGCGACTCTCGCCGCGGGACCCGCAGGAATTGCCTCCGCACGATGAAGAGTTACTCGTAAAATTAATTCGCCTTGGTTTTTCTCAGAGGAGAAAACAACTAAGAAAGCTGCTTCGGGAGCGAGTCGACGACTGGGACGCGATCTCGCGGCACCTCAACATCGATCCCAAGGTTCGAGCTGAAGAGCTCTCGTTACTTCAATGGATCGCTCTGGCGAATTTCATCGCGCCGCCACCATCCCCGGATATGCGCCTAACGAACAATGAGCGTTTTCCAGTCGTCGATAAAAACGACGAAATTCTGCGGGCTGCCAGCCGCTCCGAAGTGCATGCGAATAACTTGCGCCATCGCGCCGTTCACATCCTGCTTTTCAACCCAGCAGGCGAAGTCTATTTGCAGCAACGCTCGCGCTGGAAAGACCGGCATCCTCTGAAATGGGACTCGAGCGCTGCTGGTCACGTAGGCGCTGCGGAAAGCTACGATGAAACAGCTCAACGCGAACTGAAGGAAGAATTAGGAATCACTGGTCGCCTCGAGAAAATTTCAAAGCTCCCTGCTTCAGAACGTACTGACCAGGAGTTCGTTTGGCTTTATCAAGGCGGAGTTGCCGGTAACTTGTCGCCAAATCGAACAGAGATTGAGACAGGCGCGTTCTTTCCTGAGACGGTCATCGACGGTTGGGTCGCGGCGCGACCAGAAGACTTTGCGCCAGGATTTATCGAATGCTGGAAAGTCTATCGACAGAAAAACGGCGGCAATTGCGGCGCGCCTACTTAAATCCGACAAACTTTCTCCGCGGCAAACGGCGTAGAGCCGTTTGCTTGAATTTTCGCGCGGCGCGTCTTGCCTTCAGTTTGCCGCCATAGACACTGTCGCTAAACATCTTGGTTACGATTTTGTCTCCGCGAAGGAAGTGGACCTGAAAACCATGTGTCTGTTTCTTCGCCCGCGTTTTTGTGTCGATGCGGCGAATGTTCGCCTCCGAAGCAGGATTAGGACGTCGTCTTCGCATGAAGCGAAACTAACTGAACAATTTCAGCAATCAACGAGGCAAACTTGCGGAGCCCGCCTCAGGCGGGTGGCGAAACGCGTCCGGCGAAGGCAGGTTCCAGGAACGCCATTTCTTATCGTATTCGCTGGCTGCCAATAATGCATAGCAGGGATGCCGTTTCGCTCGAAGCCAGGTAATCAGCTTTACAAGATTTTCCTGCGCCATCGTCGTGCAACCAGTGGTCGGGCGATTTACTCCGCGCCGGATATGAAAAAAAATCGCGCTCCCCGCGCCGGGCACGGGTCGATCGGAATTGTGGCGAATCTCGACGAGCCAGTGATAAGCGAAATCCCCCGAGCGCATTTTTTCGTGTGTGTAATTGTCCGGCGGATTCTTCGCGTCAATTACGACATGCCGGTTGTAGTTAGGCGAGCGCGGGTCATCGCTCCAAATGTCTGCCTCTGTGACCTGATGGTATGGATAGTCGCCACCGGCAGGCAGATGCGCGTCGTATCCAAAGACCTGACCAATTTCGAAAACGCCTGCAGGCGCGCGACCATCGCGCTCTTTCTTTCGAAGACCAGGCTCGTTTTGGCCCGCGAGCCCGGTGCCCCAGGCGAGCCCGTTTTTTCCAAACAACACCGGAAATGGTCCAGCCACCGCGCTCCAATCACCGCCGCGCGCGCGTTCAAAGAGCCGCAACTCGCCGCGCATGGAATTCCCCGTCGGCGCGATACCGACGATGAGCTGTGTGCAATCGTCCGGGACGCCATCGGCATGCGCATTACTGAAAGGCATTATTAGCAGGAAGACAGCGAGGCAGCGCGAAATTGGCATAAGAAAGGAACGCATTTTCATCGCTCCGCCACTGGTTTTCACATCTGCGGCAACAGCGCGCAGCGATTGTTTTGGCGCTTCTATTACTTTGAGGTCAATCTCTATCGCTTATGGTCCCTTCTGTTCGTAGCAACGCTCGTCTGTGTGGGTGCGGCAATGGTTTCGGTCTCGGCCCAAACCCAGAGTGCGTCGCCGGCGGCAACAGCTTCGCCTCGCCCAACCGCGGCACCCTCAGGTCCACGCGCGACTGCAACGGCGAGCCCATACGCTACAGCGTCCCCAACTACGCGTGGCGTGGCGACCCCGAGTTCGCCGACGAGCGGAGAGCATGGCGCAAGAGTTACGCCGGAGATAACACCTTCACCCAGCGGCGGTGCGCAGCTTGAAGGCGAATCGCCTCAGCCCACAACACGGGAATCGTCACCGAAAGCAGCAACTCCCGCCGGAACGACCAAGCCGACCCTATCGCGCCCTCACAGGAAACTAGAACGGCGCGAAGCTAACACTCCTCCGGAGGGACCCGGGAAACAGAAATAAACGAATCCAATCTTCTGCCCGAATTTGCAGCAATCGCTCAGCTGGTTCCGGCGTTTTCTACTGCAGCTGTGTCTGCGGGAAGATATTTCACACCGATCAGCCAGGCCACGCCGGAGAGGAGAATTATTCCGGACACAAACAGAAATGCCACGTGCATATTCGTGTGACCGCCGATATATCCCAGGAGCCAGAACGCCTGCACATCGCCCAACGCGTGGACGACAAAGATGTTTGCGGCAAACGCTGTCGCGCGCACGGCAGGCAGCGATACGTTGGCCAGCGCCGTGTTTGAAGGACCTGTGTTCAAAAACAGGAAAAAGATGGCGAGGAACATGGTGATCCACGCCGCTGGAAATGGAATGTAAAGGGTCGCGATGAAAAACGGACAGGAGATCAGCATCCCGATTCCCGAAACCCAGAAGTAGGAGCCGGCAAAACGCAGGCGCAATCTATCGGCGATGACGCCTCCCAGAAGCGTTGAGACCAGGCCTGCCACAACGGTGATCAAGCCAAAGATCGTCATGCCTACGTCTGGACTTTGATTCCGAAAACGAAGATAAGCGGGGGCCCAAAATCCCAGGCCGCCTTGTACAAAAGTCATCAATGTCATCGCGATGCAGTTGATGAGGTAGGAGCGTGTGCGGAACAAATTCAGGTAGTCACGCAGACTGCGGCGCGGTGATTTCTGTGCCAGATGATCCGCTGCGACGCGCGGGTCGCGTTGCCAGAAGCACAGGAGACCCAAGAGCAACCCTGGAGGGGCAACTAGATAAAATGCCCAGCGCCAGCCGAGATGAGCGCCGATCGATCCGCCGATCACATAGCCGAGCGCGCTGCCAACTGGAATCGCTGCGCAAAAAATCGCCATGATGCGACCCCGGGTTTGGATTGGAAAAAGATCGGACAAGATCGTCGGCGCCGCCGGCCCATAGCCGCCTTCACCAATTCCAACGCATACGCGAGTCGCAAAGAGAATGCCGAATGTCGCGGCGAGACCGGAGCCGCCGCTGGCCAAGCTCCACAAAATCACGGCCGAACCAATTATGATCCACCGCGAGAATCGATCGGCAAGCAAACCGAGAATCGGCGCGCTGACCATGTAAGTGACGAAAAACGCGTCGCCAAGCAGACCCGTCTTGGTCATGGCGTTTATGTCGCCGGCTGCGAAAAAACTTGCGCGAATATCAGGCTCGAGGGCGGCCAGAACCTGGCGGTCGATGTAGTTGAAAAGATTGATGGCCAGGAGCAGAAAGAGTGCGCTACGCGCGCCGATCATCGTTATTCTCCCAACAGGTCGCATTGCAATTGCCGATTGCAGTTTGCCCGGCGCAGAATGTAAACCATAAACGATGTCTTCCGTATCCGCCGCTGAACGCTGTCTTTATTTTTTCGGCCGGCTGCTGGTGCGTTGCTTTTATCGGGTTACTGCGCTGGGCCTGGAAAACATTCCCGCAGGCGGGTTCCTGCTTTTGCCTAACCACATCACCTGGATTGACGCCATCGTCCTCCAGCTTGCTTGTTCTCGCCCGATTCGGTACGTCATCGACCAGGAACATTATTATAAACCGATTCTGCACCTGATTGTGCGCACGTTGGGTTGTATTCCAATCAATACTCGCAATTCGCGTTCCGCCATTCGTGCTGCGGCGGAGAAAATCGCTGAGGGCGAGATCGTCTGTCTTTTTCCCGAGGGCCAGTTGGAGCGCACAGGGGCGCTTTTGCGTTTGCAACGCGGTTACGAATTGATCGCACGGCATGCAAATGCGCAGGTCGTTCCGGTTTGGCTCGATCAACTTTGGGGATCGATCTTCTCGTTTCAGGGCGGCCGATTTTTCACGAAATTGCCCAAGCGCATCCCGTACCCTGTAACGATCGCCTTTGGCAAACCACTCAAAGCCGAGGTCGCCGACAATGCGACGGTCCGTGAGGAGTTGCTTAAGCTCGGTGAATTTTGTTTCAGTCGCCGTCCATCATTAGATCGACATCTCGCCGAAGAATGTGTGCGCGGACTGAAGCGCAGGCGGTTCGCGACGGCGGTGATCGACGGGACCGATCATAGCCAGCTGAGCCGGGCGAAACTGCTCGGCGCGGCGGCGGCATTGAGTCGCTATCTGCGGAAGGAATTTTCCGATGAACGAATCGCAATCGTTTTGCCTGCCAGTAAAGCTTCGATGCTGGCGAACCTGGCGGTCACGCTGGCGGACAAAGTTCCTGTGGACCTCAATTTCACCGTGGGACGCGCAGCGAATGAATCCTGCTGCAAACGCGCCAACCTGCGCGTCGCAATTTCAGCCACGCAATTCATGCAACGACTCAAGGATTTCCCGTGGCCGGAACGCGTTTTGAAATTGGAAGAACTCGTCCCGCAATTGAAGCGTCAGATCGTTTTCTGGTGGATCGTGTCGGTTCTCGTTCCGGCACGTTTGTTCCTGCGCCTTTTGCAAATTCCAAAGGAAGGCGGCCACAGGGAAGCAATCCTGCTGTTTACGAGCGGAACCACTGGAGAACCAAAGGGGGTTGTAATCAGCCACCGTAATGTCGTCGGAAATGTCTCACAGTTCCGGCAACTGCTGGACGCGCGAGAGACCGACGCGATCCTGGCGTCACTGCCGTTTTTTCACACGTTCGGATCGACCGTCACACTCTGGTATCCGCTCATCGAAGGCGTGCGAATTGTCACGTATCCCAACCCGCTGGAAGCCGGAAAGAATGCGGAGTTGATCGAACGATACAAACTAACGTTACTTCTGATGACGCCTACTTTTCTGCGGATGTACCTGCGCAAGGCCGAACCGGATCAGCTTCGCAGCTTGCGCCTCATTATCACCGGCGCCGAAAAGTTACCTCTTGATCTTGCCAGGCACTTTGAAGAACGCTTCCACAAAAAAGTCTACGAAGGCTACGGGCTCACCGAGACAGCGCCGGTGGTAAGCACAAATCTACCTGATCCGGAACCGAAAAAGCCTGGAGAACACGTGCAATCATCAAGCCGTCTGGGATCGGTTGGCAGATTGGCGCCGGGAATGGCCGCGGAAATTCGCGAGCCGGAAACGGACCGAAAACTTTCGCTGTACGAAACCGGGATGCTTTGGCTGCGCGGTTCAAACATTTTCGAAGGTTATCTGCACGATCCCAGGCAAACGGCTGAAGTTCTTTGCCATGGCTGGTTGAAGACGGGCGACATCGGCCGGTTCGACGAGGACGGATTCCTTTATATCGAAGGGCGATTGTCGCGATTTTCAAAAATTGGCGGCGAAATGGTGCCGCACGAGACGATCGAGAGCAAAATTGTCGATCTTCTCGGTTTGTCCGGAAGAGACGAACGCCCGCTGGCCGTAATGGGTGTGCAGGACGAGGCAAAAGGCGAAGCGCTCGTCCTGCTCAGTGCAGTAGATATCGATCTCGCGGAGTTGCGCAGCAAGCTTCACGAAGCCGGTGTGCCAAACTTGTGGATTCCCAAGCAGGTCCAGCGCGTTGAAGCCATCCCAGTCCTCGCCTCGGGAAAGCTCGACTTAAAAAAATGCCAGGGACTCGTAGCTGAAAACTAGTGGGACCCGGTGTTTGTCGCCAGCCCGC
>WNFX01003044.1_pt1 | contig 16795 bp, 18 predicted proteins | sample 5400111 | NCBI WGS metagenome assembly WNFX01 (sample SAMN13153363, study PRJNA577476) | soil metagenome | isolation source: 40 cm soil or saprolite under grassland replicate 1 | place: USA:California | collected 2016-06-15 | reverse complement strand
GCGCGACCAGCAGGACACCACACACGCTCATCGATCCTCCTTTACAGTTTCTTGAGTTTCGGCAGATCGCTCTCGACCTCGTGCGCCTTGTGGAATGGGCGCCGCGGCCCGCGGATCGGGACGAGGTGGGCGATCGCATTGGCGTAGAACTCGAGCAGCGGCCGGCCGCGCGGCAGCACGACCAGCGAATCGCCCTCTGCCACAACGAGACGGCGCATTCGCAACATGCGCCAGGCCCGGTCCCAAATGTCTCCGATCCGGGCGCCGCCGCGTACCACCTTGCCGTTGACCTCGTGCAACCGGTCGCGCAACTCGTCCATGCGCTCGAGGACCGCGGTGCGCGGGATGACGGTCTGATCGAAGGACAGCAGCGCCGCCGCGGCGAGCGGCACCGGTGTGACAGGGAGGATTGCGCCGATGCGGGTCACCATCTCGTGGCCGAGCTTCTCGAGCTCGGGGAGGCGCCGCTCCTTGGGCCAAGCGAGCACGCCCTCGGGGGCGGTGCGCAGCCAGGTGCGCAGCGATAGCGGCGTCCCGAAGTTCACTGCGGCGCGGCCGTAGCGCTGCAGCCGCCCGGTGAGCAGGCGCGCCGTGTTGCTCGCGAGATACGACGCGACGGTGAAGAGCTGTGCCACGCGCCCTGGGCGGTCGCGCTCGTCGGTCAGCTCGCGGATGAGCGAGCGGTCCTCGAGCACGCGGTCGTAGTTGATGGCGACTGGGACGAACCAGACGTCGCGCGTGAATGCGGGGTCGAGGAGCGTGCGGCAGATGTAGTCGAGCAGGCCGAGCTTGGGTTGCCGCAGGCGGCCATCGCGCGTCAGGCCTCCCTCGGGGAAGATCCCCTGCGTAACGCCGTTACGCGTGATCAGTTGGATGTAGCGCTCGAGTACGGCGTGATAGAGCGGCTCGCGAAAGCGACGGCGGATGAAGTAGGCGCCGAACGACTTGAACACATACTCGAGGGGCCAGGCGCGTGCCCATTCACCCACCGCGTAACTCACGTGGACGCCGTGTGCGAGCACGTACGCGACCACGACATAGTCGGCGTTGGAGCGGTGGTTCATGAGGTACACGACGACGTCGTGCCGGGGAATCGCGGCCAGGGCCCGCTCGTCCTGGTAGTCCACGCTCACCTTGTACAGCAGGTTCACAAAGATCCTGGCGAGGTTGTAGCCGACCTTGTAGTACGACAGCACGTTGAAGTGCGGGACGATTTCGTCAACGTAGACGTTCACTCGGCGGCGCACCGCGGCCTCCGGCAGCCCGTGCGCCGCCATGTGCTCGTGCACCGCGGCGGTGATCGCGGGGTCGTCTTCGAGGGCCGCCTTGACGAGGCGGCGCTCCTGCAGCTTGTAGCGGGCGAGGCGGGTGCGGAAATCGTGGAGGGCGTGGAGGGCGGCGCGACGCAGCCGGCGGCGCGCGAACCAGAGGATCAGCGTCGCGGTAGCGAGGATGCCGAGTAGTAGCGCCAGCCATCGGAGCGGCGTCACGCGGCTAAGTTGGCCGCACTGTCGCGTCGAAGCAACGCTCTCATGGCGCTATCGTCGCCACCAACCCGGAGGTCGCAGGTCGTCGCAGCGGGCGCACATCGTTTCGTACCGAGGTTCTGCTCGGCACAGGAAGTGCGGCCCGGTCCGTTCGTCTCGCTCTTTCGGAAGGTAAGAATGGTGTTCCCCTATCAGCAACTTCGAGTCGGCCGTTTCACGCTGTTCGTGGCGTCCATCGTTGCGTGCACATCAAGCGAGCCAGTGGCTTCCGTCCCCAACAACGGAATGACGCTTGACGCCAAGGTTCGGCGTGGCGCCACGTTGCACGACGAACTGTTGCAGCTGAGCAGGGACGTTCCTGGTTTCGCAGCGATCTACTACGATTCATTAGGCGGGTTGGTCGTGCGGTCTACCGTGCAAGGGATCTCCGACGCGTCGCGGTCTAGGCTCAAGAGTTTTCTGCGTCGGTACACAACGGCCAGCGTCGATCTCGATCCCCTGGTGGCGGGGATGCGTATATTGCCGGCCGTCTGGGACTATTCGACGCTGGCGGTGTGGTATGAAGAAGCACGATCCGCCCTGTCAAAGGCCGACGTCAATTCGACGCGGATCGACGAATACACAAACCAGATCGTTATCGGCGTTTCGGACCTATCGAGCGCGTCGCAACTCGCGGCCGACCTAACGAGACGTGGCGTCCCGGCTGGGGCCTTAAGATTTGAGCAAATGGGACCGGCGGTGTTGGACGCTAGTCTTACTGACGCCGTGCGGCCGCGCGTCGGTGGACTTAGGATTACGAATGCGAACATCAGTGCTTCCTGCACACTGGGCTTCAACGCGTACATACTCACCGAGAGTGGGTACGATTTCCGTTACTTCCTGACAAATGCCCACTGCATGACCATCACAGGAGAGGTTACCGGGAGCTTGTTCTTGCAGCCGGGTTTTTACCAGACACAGGTTGGCGTTGAAGTGGAGAACCCACCGTTCTTCCCGTGCACGGCCGGGCAATGTAGATACGCAGATGTGGCCGTGGTGCAGTACGACGATACAGTCACACACTCGCTTGGCGTCGTGGCTAGGACGCCAGGGCCCAACAATCTTCTCATAAGCGGGTTTACCAACATTCAGGGTGGCATCGAGGGAGCCATCGCCGGTACTCCGGTCAAGAAAATCGGTGCGGCGACCGGCGAGACATCCGGCTCGATTGTAAATGCGTGCGTAGACCTATCCGTGACGGACCGGGGCATCACGTACACGTTGCTATGTCAGGAGCAGGCGTCGTATGCACGTGGTGAGGGTGACAGCGGTGCGCCGGTCATCGTTGTTGATCCTCGCGATCCCAATGCGCCCTACCCGGTGGGACTGCATTGGGGCCACAACATTAGTACGGGTCGTGCTAACTTGAGCACGATGAACAACATCCATGCAGACCTTGGTTACGATCGCTACCAAGTGCAGTAGGTTTGGCGGCGGCGGGTTCCAGAGGAGCTCACCTGTGAGCTGGGGTAGAGCCGAAACGAAAGGCGGTTCTCATGATATGTAACGTCCGTCTGATCCCGGTTCTCGCTACGTTCATGATCGCCTGCGGCGCGGAACCGACAACACCAACGCCGACAATCCTGCGCGTCGTGACCGACCAAGGGACGTACCTCGCGGGCGGAACCGGGGAGGTACGGATCCTCAACGTGAGTGGGGGGCCAGTCTCGTACAACGAATGTGAGCGGTCGCTCGACCGATACGACCAGGGGACGTGGGTCGCCGTCTCTTGGCGGGACAGCCTTGCCGTCAATTGTGTAGATATCCTACGCACGCTGGGCGTTGGCGCCGAGATCTCCGTGGCCTTTCGGTTGCTCGACGGGCTTAGTGCGGGAACGTATCGCTGGCGCTTCGACGAGATCCGAATGGACGATGGTGGTACACCGTTACCCATCTGGGAACGCGTTAGCACTCCATTCCTGGTCGAGCCGTAGTCGAGCCGTAAGCCATCAGCCGGCGGGGGGTCCCCCCTCCTTCTTTATCTGCGCGTAGCCCATTCCCTTGAGGCGCGAGATCCGCATGCTCATTGGCGGATGGGTGGCGAGCCGGTCGGCAAGCCACCCCTCGCTGCCCGTGAGCCGGCGACCCAGCGGGTCCGCGATGCACAGGTGCGCGGCACCCCGCTTGATCGAGGCCGTCGGCGCCTCGGCGCGCTCGATCTTCTCGAGGGCGCTCGCGAGGGCGAGCGGGTTACGGGTGAACTGCGCGCTCATCGCGTCGGCCAGGTACTCCCGCTTGCGGCTCACCGCGAGCGCCAGCAGCTGAGTCACGAGCGGCGCGATGATCCACGAAATGATCCACACGACGAGCAGGATCGCGATGAGCGCGCCCGCGCCCCCGCCTTTCTTGCCACCGCCTCCGCCACCCCCGCCGCCGCCCCCGCTCCAACCGCCTCCACCGCCACCGCCGCTCGACCCAAGACGGAACCCGCCCCGCATCGTGCGTCCCACCCCATCGCGGATCAGGAGTACGGCGCCGACCAGCGCCGCCAGGGTGGTCATGAGGCGGACGTCCAGGTTCTTCACGTGCCCCAGCTCGTGGCCGATCACCGCCTGGAGCTCGTCGCGGCTGCAAATGGCCAACAGGCCCCGTGTGACGGCCACGTGGGAGTCCTTGGGGTCGTGTCCCGTCGCGAAGGCATTGGGATCGTCGTCCGGCACGATCCAGACGCGCGGTCGCGGGATGCCGGCGGCGATCGCCATCTCGTCCACGACGTTGACGAGCTGGCGCTCGGCGTCGTCCTGGCCGTCGATGACCTCGCGCGCGCCCGTGGCCCAAAGGACTTTCTCCGGCCCCGTGCGGTAGGCATAACGCGCAACGAGGATCGCGATGGTGGAGAGGATCAGGCCAAGCCAGGGGAAGACGTGGTGGTAGCGCTCGGGGGGAGCGTCGCGAGTCGAGAGCCAGAAGATGTAGTCGCCGCCGAAGCCCAACCAGGCGAAAAACAGAACGAAGCCAATCACCAGCCAGGTCGTGCGCCGGCGATTGGCTTCTTGCTGCTGAAAGAGGTTAGCGGGAGGTGAGGTCAACCTTGGGCACCGCCCGCTCGGCCTGGTCCTCGATCTCCCACAGCTCGGCGGCCTGCGCCTTGGCGAGCCCCGCGACCAGGCTGGTCGGGAACTGCTGCTGTTTGGTGTTGTACTGCGTCGCCGTGTCGTTGTAGAGCTGGCGCGCGAAGGAAACCTTGTTCTCGGTCGACGTGAGCTCCTCCTGCAGCTGCCCGATATTCCCGGTCGCCTTGAGGTCGGGGTAGCGCTCCACCACCACCATCAAGCGCGACAGCGCGCTCGACAGCGCATTCTCCGCTTGGCTGATCTGCTTGATCGCCTCGGGACCCGACGCGTTCACCTTAACAGCCTGGTTGCGCGCCTGGATCACCGCTTCGAGCGTCGACTTCTCGAAGTCCATCGCGCCCTTCACGGCGTTCACGAGGTTCGGAATCAGGTCGTGCCGTCGTTTGAGCTGCACGTCGATCTGTTTGAAGGCGTTGAACGTCTGGTTCTTGAGGGCGATCAGGCCGTTGTACGCGCCGACCATCCACAGCACCACGACGACGATCAGAATCAGGGGAACCCAGCCCATCGTGACTCCCGGTTGAAAGAGGTGCGGCGCTGCTACTACGTCGGCGAGTGCGGCAGGAGTTTCGCGAGCGCCTGTCGCACGATGTCGGCGACGCCGGCGTCGTCGGGCCCGACGCGCGCCAGCGGATGGTCGGCGTCCACGTGCAGCTCGACGCCGCGCGCCACCGGAATGCGCCGCCACGTCGTCGGGAGGCCCGGCTCCTTGGTCGTGTCGCGCGTCAGCCAGGCGGTGAGCGCGCGCCCCGAGCGGCCGCGCGGCATCCCTTCGGCGCCCTTGAGCTGCAGGCGGTCGGGCAGCGGCAGCGAGGCGCCGAGCACCTGCGCGCAACGACGCTCGAGGACGTCCCCCGTGTTGTCTTTCATGTCCTTCGTGAGGGCGGTGAGTGTCGCGCCCTCCATCTGACGGAGTTTGATCCAGAGCAGCTGCAGGAAGTGGCGGTAGGAGTAGGTCGCCGCCGTGCCGTGTCCTTCCGGCGGGCTCACGAGACCGCGCGTCACGTAGAAACGGATGGTCCGCTCACTCGGTGAGGCGCGGGCGGCGGCGTTGATCGGCGTCACGGCCGACGCATCGAGCACGGCGCCCACGAGGACCGACAGGTCGCGGAGATTCCAGGGCGCGAGCCCAGAATACTCTCGCAGGACGTGGAGCGGGTCGGGCTGAACCGCGCCGGTCATGCGTCCATGGCCCCCGTCGAGCGGTCGCGGGGGTGCAGCACGGCCGCGACCCAATCGGTCACCTGTTCGAGGTTGAACGGCTTGCGGATCACGGCGCAGCGGTGGTGCTCCAGCCAGGTCCGGACCTCGTCCGCTTCCGCGTCGCCGGTCATGATCGCGATGCGGCCCTCGAGCGCGGGCCAGCGATGGATGATCGCGAGGTACAGGGCGAGGCCGGACATCGTCGGGAGGTGGATGTCGAGCAGCAGGGCATCCGCCGATTCCGATATGAGCAGCTCATAGGCCGTCTCGGCACTCCCCGCGGAGAGGACGCGGTAGCCATGGTGCGTCAGTATCCGCTCCAGCACGCGGCGCAGGCCGGCTTCGTCGTCCACCACCAAGATGGTGGGGGCGTGGACCTTGGCGGCAGGCGAGTGCATCATGACGCGCTCACGGCCAGGCTCACGGGAGGCGTGAGGAAGCCGCCGAGAATGCGCTGTGCGGCGGCATCGGGCGTGAGCGAGAGACGCATCTCGCCCGCGGTGAGCCCCAGGTAGGCGCGGGCGTGTTGTTGCAGCGTCTTGGCCTGCGCGTAACCGAGGCGTTCGGCCACGTCCTCGATGGTGAACCCGGGATCCTGAAGCAGGCGGTGCGCGTACAGCACGCGCGTCGCCGCGAGAAAATGCCGCGGGCTCGGCAGGCCGGCGCGCGCGAACCAACGCGCGCAGGTCCCACGGTCGACCCGCGCCCGCGCCGCCACCTGCTGAATCGTCTGCACCTCGCCAGGGGTGCGGAGCGCTTCCTCCAGCACCCAGCGCAGCTCACGCGGCAGCGGCGCGAGCGCGACGGCGAGCTGCCCCAGCATCTGATGCGACGCCGCGTGGATCTCCTCGGCTTCGATCACCTCGCGCAACCGCTCTGGGTGGTCGTCGAAGCGGGCGAAGACGACGTGGTGGATGCCGCGCTGGCCGAGGCCGAGCAGCACGGCGGCGACCTGCGGCGTGAACGCCGTATAGAGGATGAGAGGCAGCGAGGGGAAGAGCACGCGCAGCCGCTCGATCTCGTGCCCGCGCGGCTCTCCCGCCAGCAACGGATCGACGACCGCGATTTCAACGGGGCGGCTGCGGATCGCAGCCAACACCACATCCCAGGATGGCGCGTGCGCCACGGTGAACCGCGCCGCCACAGCGCGGCGCAGCTTGTGCAACTGGATGTCCGGTACCGCTGCCAGAACGAGCATGGCCCCCCGACACGGCTCCGTGCCGCAAAAACGCCCTACGATGCCGCAAAAACGCCCTAAACCCGGAGGGTCGCCGCGCTCAAGTTGGGGGATGTTCCCGCACCGCCCAACCTGACCGTGGAGGCTCTTATGGCCCGCCGGATCCGCTTCGCCCTTTCGTTGCTACTCGTCTCGTTCGCGATGGTCGCATCCGCTTGCGCCGACGCCACTGCGCCGACGCCCAGTGCTGACTTGACCTGCGACCACAACAACCCCGTCACCTGCCACTGAGCATCACGCACTGAGAGCGGCCAGGGAAGCTGACACTTCCCTGAGCTGCTCGGTCCAGACGACGGGCTCCGCCGCGGCGTTCTCGAGATGTTCGAGCGCGTCGCATTGGCGGAGTCCGTTCTTGATCCGCTCGATCCGGAACACGACCTCGTGCAACCCGTGCGCGCTCGCGATCTCGAGCGCCTGTTGCATCTGGGCGTTCGCCTTGACTTAGTTCCCGAAGCGCGCGAGGCCGATACCCACTTTGAAGTGGAAGTCAGCGCGGATGTTCGGCAGCGCGTCTTCGAAGCGATCGAGGGCGCGTTCCCGCCACCGCTCGAAGCCGACGCGGTCGCGCCGGAACGACGCGCAGTGCATCAGCTCGATCTTGGCGTTCGCCAGGAGGTCTGGCAGCGTAGTGCGGCGCACCACTTCCGCCAACGCGTGCTCGGCCCCGGCGATGTCGCCGAGCGCCAGCATCAGAATCCCCAAGTCACCGAGGGCGCGCACGCGAGAGGCCTCATCCTGATACAACTCGTAGGCGCGCCACAGGTGTGGCGCGGCCTCGTGCGCCTGGCCACGCCGGTCGAGCACAGTTGCGAGGCCGTGCTCGGCTTGCGCTTGCACTTCGGTGAACCCGCCCGCCGTGGCGTCCGCGAGGACGCCCCGCCACCCGCGCTCTGCCTCCGAGAGGTTCCCACGGAAATGGAGCACGTTGGTTTGGCCGACGCGGCTGAGCAGCACGCTTTGGCGGTCGTCGCCGGTCTCCGCGATGCGGCCGGCCTCGGCGTACGCCGAGTCGGCCCGATCGAAGTCGGTCTGGAGCCGGCGCACGCGGCCCACGCGCATCCACGCGGCCGTCGCATCCGAGGCAGCCAGTCGCGTCCCGCCGACGCGGATCAAGGTCAAGAGCACGTCCTCACCTTCGTCGAAATGCGCGTCCTGCTCGAGGTACAGGGCGTAGGCGAGTAGCGCGGGAGCGAGCGCCCGGACGTCGTCCGTACGGTGCGCTTCGCTTGTCGCCCGCACGATGCCGGCGAGGTGGGCGGCTTCGGTGCCTTCGCCGGCCAGCTCGCTGCAGTAGCGCTCCGTCGCCGCCCACTGGTAGCGAAACACGTCCGGGGCGGGAGGCTCACGGTCGGGCGAGAGGAGGTCGACAAACCGCAACGCCAAGAACGCCCCCTGGCCGAGGCGCACCTCCGGCGACGTGGCCGGTTCGTCGGCTACGCGCTGCAGGAACACCGCGTGGGGGAGTCCCGTCGGTCTGGCTTCAGCGGCTCGTGTCATCAACGCTCCGCAAATGCAGCGGGTATGCCGGAACGCAAGGCTAATGGACGCTTGAACATAGCGTTTCAGCCGAGAACGCGTTAGACCGCAAATGGCGCGTTTTTTGGCTTTTCGCCGGGGTTTTTCCGGTGCCGGTTTGTGCTGTGCAACCCCTTATAACGGAGCATGGCCAGAGGGTTTTCGCTCGTCGAGCTCGCATTCGTACTGCTGATCGTCGCAGTGCTCGTCGCTGTTGGTCTTCCGCGGCTCCGGCCGTTCCTCGATCGCATCGCGACGGACCAGGCCGCGCGGGAGATCACGACCGCCATCGCGGTTGGGCGGAGTGGGGCGGTGATGCAGGCGACGCGTGCCCGCGTCACCATCGCCGCGGACACGCTGCGGATCGACCGGCTCAATGTGGGCTCGGCGACGGAGTGGGAGCCATGGTGGCGACGGCCGGGGCCAGGGGATCTCGGCGTGCAGATCGAGGTCTCGAACCCGGAAGTGGTGTTCGGACCGACCGGCCTGGGGTGGGGGGCGGCGAACACCAAAGTCGTGTTGCGACGCGGGTCTCAGGTCGAAACGATCACGGTGTCGCGGCTCGGCAGGGTGAAACGCTGGTAGACGCAACCCTCGGTGCGGATCAGGCATCTAATCACGTGAAACCAGGTGTTCGCAGAGATCGTTGAGCAAGGGTCGCGGTCGAAGTGTGACGGCCACTTCGCCCGACCACCAGCCCGGGGAGCTTTCAGCCCCGGGTTTGGTTTTTTTACCGCGTCAAGGGCGACGCGCCCGAACGAGGTCAATGCCGGTGCGTCGCTCGACCGGCAGCGCCGCCGCGTTCGTCTTCCAACCAGCTCCCAGGTCACCCTGAAAACGATCGATCACGCGTCCAGTCTCGGCGTCGACCGCGAGATTCCAGCGGTCCGGATACAGTTGAGGAGTGTTTCGATCCATGAGTCGCAGGGGGAGTCGTGGCTCACCGGGTTGCCGCTCGGGTCGAGGCGGCCTTTCGATGAAGAGGAGCACGTGACCCGCGCCAGGCATCCACCCGAACTCCGGCCCCCTTTCTATCTGGTGGTGGGGCAACGCCAACCGTTGCGTCACATCTTGGTCGTCGGAGGTGCGGTACACGCGAGCCTCGCTTCCCTCGACCGATGGATCGAAGTAGTAAAGGCCATCAGGGGAGAAGACGATGCCGCGGTGCGTCGTAAGCGACAGGCGGCCGCTTGACGGGAGGTAGCGGTAGACTGGCGGCAAGGAGGCCTGCCCCCGGGACCCCGTCGGTGGAAATCCCTTGATGTAGAGTGAGCTATCGAATGAAGCCCAATGGATTCGATGTATGCGGCCGATGCCCGCGATTTGAACCCTTGTCCCCGTGCGGACATCGACCACGTAGAGGCTCTCCGGCTTCACCCTCGTGTCCTCACTGGTGCCGCCCGTGAGGATCGCGATCTTGCCGGATCCGCAGCACCAGGAGTACTGCCAGAGCGCTCTGTCAACGACCTTCTCCGCGTGCACCATCCGGCCCGAAACGTCAATGATTACGATCTGCCCTCTCCCCGTTCCCGTCACTTCAAAGAAGGCGATCTCGTTACCCGTCGGCGAAAGAACCACTTCGTCCATGACTGTGCCGTCAGAGCGATAGACCTCCCGGTCTCCGCCCGTTCGAGGATCGCGCACCACGACCCGGTTCCGAGGGCCAACTCTGCCGCGGTCCTCAACCCGTACGAGCAGGGGGACGGTATCCTGCGCGTGCGCCGTGTGGATGACCGGTAGACCGCTGATCAGTGCCACGCAGTTCACAACCCATCGAAGGCTAACGCTCACGGTGCACCCCCTTTCACGAACACTAATCTGACATGCACCTGCACCACCGGTCCCATCCGCGCGATCACGAACTTTACCGGCGGCTTGATGCCGTAATCTCGCATGTCCACGGGAAAGTCGGCAGCCACGGCTACGGACTCCGGCCACGCGCGAATCACGGCCGGCCATTCGACCGGCTGCGACACGCCGTGCAGCGTCAGCGTCCCCTTGAGCCGTACCTGCCCCGTGTCGGCGGTCGTCCCGCCGAGATCGAAGCGAATCGTGGGAAAGTGCTCCGCGTCGACCGTCTTCAGCATGTGCCGGTTGCGCGTGCCGTTCTTGGTGTCGATGTCCTGCCACCGCACTTCCACCCAATCGAGCGCGCCCGTGGCGACGGTCGTACGGCCCTGAAAGTCGGCCACGGAGGCCTTCGCGTCGAACCAGATCTCGGCATGCGTGAGGGGGACAGCTTGAAGCAGGAAGGCGAGGAGGATCAGACGGTCGGCCCCACATCTTCGTCGAGGAAGACGAGAGTCTGGCGCCGTCCGACGATGCGCGTCAACGCATCGAAGACTTTCGGGTCCAGCACGGTGCCGGAGAGATCCGCCAGCCGGTCGATCGCTTGCTCGGGCGTCATCTTGTCCTGGTAGGGACGCGACGTGGTGAGCGCGTCAAACACCTCCGCGGCGGCAATGACCCGCCCACCGACGGGGATCTCCTCGCCCCGCAGGCCATCGGGGTAGCCCGTCCCGTCCCAGCGCTCGTGATGGGTACGCACCATCGACACAACGTCTCCCAGGTGCGTGAGGGGCGCGAGGATCTGCGCGCCGATGATGACGTGCTGTTTGACGTGTTCGAATTCCTCGGGGGTCAGCGGTCCTTCCTTGTTCGTCACGCCTTCGCGCGTGCCGATCTTGCCGAGGTCGTGGAGCCGTCCCGCCATGCGGACGCGCTCGACTTCGTCTTCCGGGAGGTCCAGCTCGGCGGCGATGTTGGCGGAGAAGTCGGCCACGCGCGCGGAGTGCCCCCGGAGATAGGGATCCTTCGCCTCGAGGGCGTTCACCAGCGCCTCGAGTGTGGCGGTCGAAACACGCTCGAGCCGGTGCCGCTCCCGCTGCAGCTCGGCCGTGCGGGTGGTGACCTCTTCCTTGAGCCACTGGTTGAGCTCGCGGTTCTCGAGCAGCATCTCGCGCCGCTTCAAGGCCCGCTGCACCGCGCGGCCCAGGTCGGCCAGCTCGATCGGCTTGGTGAGGTAGTCCATCGCGCCCCGCTGCATGCACAGGGCGGCGCTGGTGGCGTCGTTGACGGCGGTGAGCATCAGGATCGCCAGATCGGGCTCGATCTCGAGGGCCTGCGGCACCAGGTCGACCCCGCTCGTCCCCGGCATGCGGATGTCAGAGAGCATCAGCGACACTTTGTGCAGCCGCAGCTGCTGCAGCGCTTCGTCACCGGAGCCCGCCGCATACACCTCGAACTGCTGCTGTTTCAGGAACTTGCGCAGCGCGTTCCGGATGGGTTCCTCGTCGTCGACGACCAACACGGAGACCATGAGCCTTAAGGATTGGCGCTGAGGAAGGCTACGTCAATCGGCCCCGGGATGAGCCCGGCGAGGTGCCCCCGCTTGAGCAGCTCCACGACGGCCCGGCGGCCCGTCGGCCCGTAGTCCACGGTGTAGGCGTTGACGTACATCCCGATGAACTGATCGGTACGAACCGCGTCGAGCCCCCGGCTGAACCCCTGCGCGTGACGCAGGGCCTCGGCACGATGGGCGAGCCCGTACTCGATGCTCGCTTTCATGTCGCGCGCGATGGCGCGGAGCAGCTCGTCGCCGAGGTCGCGGCGCACGACGTTGCCGCCAAGCGGCAGCGGCAGCCCGGTCTCGCCGTACCACCATTCGCCCATGTCGGCCCAGAGGTGCAGGCCACGGTCGCCGTAGGTGAGCTGGCCTTCGTGGATCAGCAGGCCCGCATCGGACTTCCCCTCGGCGACGTGGTCCTCGATCTGGTCGAAGGGCACGATGACGGGTCGGACGTTGGGCTGGTACAGCTGCAACGCGAGCCAGGCTGTGGTGAGAGTGCCCGGGATGGCGACGGTGCCGCCTGCCAGCGCGGCCCGCGGGTCGGCAGAAGCCGGTGTGCGCGCCACGATGCGCGGGCCGTAGCGGTCGCCGATACTGGCGCCGTGCGCGAGCAGCGCGTAGCGATGCGCGAGATGCGCGTAGGCGTGGATCGAGACGGCGCTGACCTCCAGCTCGCCGGCGAGCGCGCGCCGGTTCAGCGTCTCGATGTCGGCCAGCTCATGCACGTAGCGGCGGCCGCCCGTGTCGATCTTTCCCTCTGCCATCGCCCAGAACATGAAGGCGTCGTCGGCGTCGGGGCTGTGCGCCACCTGAATGACGCGTGACGCGGTGGCCGTCACGAGGTCGGGCGCCCGGCGGGAGAGGGGGGGGCCTGCTGGCGGCGAGCCTCGTCGCGGAAGGCGGTCAGCGCGTTCTGGTGGTCGGCGTACTCCGGTCGGTTACGCGCCAACTCCGCCGCCTCGTGCTTCAGGAAGTCGGCGTAGGCGCGCCGCTCTCCCTGCCGGTTCCCGCGCTGCTGGAAGGCATGGGCGCGGAGCACGTAGGCGAAGAGATGGGTGGGAACGGCCTTCTGGATCGTGTCGGCCTGGGCGAGCGCTCCAGCCGCGTCGCCGCCGGCAAGGTGCAACAGCCCGACGTGGTAACGGGAATCGGAGTCGAGTGCCGGAAGCTGATCGTACGCGCCGATCGCCATGGGGAGGAAGAATTGTACGCTGTCGTCCTTCCCCGCTTGGGCGAGGATCATGACCCGATCGAACAAGCGCGTGGCCCGTTCTTCGGGTGACATCTGCGAGATGTCGGGCGGCCGGATGCCGGCGGGGCCACCTTGCGTCGTCACGTCCCGGGGCGGCGACCCTCCGCCGATCCGCATGATCACGACGGTCACCAGCGCGCCGAGCGCGACGCCCGCGACACCCCACGGGAGTCCGACGCGCCAGCCGGTCGCCTGTGCCGACGCAACGGCGGCACCGCACTTGTGACAGAATCGGACGTTTGCCGAGAGTGGTGCGCCGCAGGCATGGCAGGTCATAGGCAGCGGAATCTAACTGGCAGGAAACGAGGGGGCAGCGTAGTGTAAAGCCCATGACCAACGCCTTCCCCGGGCAGGAGCGCGCCAAGCACATGGGGGAGTTGAAGCGCGGCGACCAGCGCTGGGACGTGTACGTCGAGGTCCAGCAGGACGGGGATCTCGGCGCCGTGCGAGGGCGGATCCACTTCGTGAGCGGCGCGCTGCACCGGACGACGGGGTGGATCTTCCTGGAGTGGCAGGAGCGGGACGTGCATGAGCGCTTCGGGGAGTTTTCGGCAGTGGAGCTGCTACACTTCGTGGAGTCGCTCGAGAGCTAGTGTAGCACGTTTCCGACATCATTGTAACACTAATGGCGGTGTCTGTTGCGCCTTGAACGAGCTTTCCTGCAGTTCGTGCGCGGAATCCTTGACACCGTGCAGTGTGGCCCATACCTTGCCGTATGCCAACCGTAAGCTGAGTCCAGAGCCCGGCGCTCTAGCCCACGCGCCGGGCTCCTCATTTTCGCTGCGCCGACCGCCACCCAGTGAGGAGACCGACCGTATGACCGCCACGTTGGAACCCACCGTAACCACAGGCGCGAAGGCCGCCGCCGCGCCGTCCGCGGCGGATGTGATTCGCCGCGCCAAGGAAGCAGGCGTGCAAATCGTGGACGTGAAGTTCACCGACCTGCCCGGCACCTGGCAGCACTTCTCCGTGCCGCTCAAGGAACTCACCGAAGACGCGTTCAAAGAAGGACTCGGGTTCGACGGGTCGTCGATCCGCGGCTTCCAAGCGATCAATGAGAGCGACATGCTGCTGCTGCCCGACCCGGCAAGCGCCTTCGTCGATCCCTGCCTGCAGGTGCCGACCCTGTCGCTCACGTGCGACATCGTCGACCCCGTCACCGGTGAGCCGTACACGCGCGATCCGCGCTACGTGGCGCGCAAGGCCGAGGCGTATCTGAAGAAGAGCGGCGTGGCGACGACCGCGTACTACGGGCCTGAAGCGGAGTTCTACATCTTCAACTCCGTGCGCTTCGATCAGAACGCGCACGAGGGCTACTACCACATCGATTCCGAGGAAGGCATCTGGAACTCGGGAACGAACGGCTCGCCTAACCTCGGCCATCGCCCCCGACATAAGGAAGGCTACTTCCCGGTCCCGCCGGTGGACCGGCTCCAGGATCTGCGGTCCAAGATCGTGCTGGCGATGATGGCGGCGGGCATCGAGGTGGAAGTGCACCACCACGAAGTCGGCACCGCGGGGCAGACCGAGATTGACATGCGCTTCGGGACCCTGACGCGCATGGCGGACCAGATCATGATGTACAAGTACATCGTGAAGAACGTCTGCCACCAACACGGCTACACGGCGACGTTCATGCCCAAGCCGATGTTCGGCGACAACGGCTCCGGCATGCACGTCCACATGAGCCTGTGGAACGGCGACACGAACCTCTTCTTCGATCCGAAGGGCTACGCGCTGCTGTCGGACTCGGCGCGTTGGTACATCGGCGGCCTGATCAAGCACGCGGCCGCCATCCTGGGGTTCGCGGCGCCCACGACGAACAGCTACCGGCGGCTGGTGCCGGGCTACGAGGCGCCGATCAACCTCATCTACTCGCAGCGCAACCGCTCGGCGATCTGCCGCATCCCGATGTACTCGAAGTCGCCCAAGGCGAAGCGCATCGAGTTCCGGGCGCCCGATCCGGCGAGCAACCCGTACCTGACGTTCGCGGCGTTGCTCATGGCCGGCCTCGACGGGGTGAAGAACAAGATCGAGCCGCCCAAGCCGATGGATGTGGACCTGTACGAGTTGGAGCCGGCGGAGCGCAAGCACATCAAGAACACGCCGGGCAGCCTGCAGGAGTCCCTGGCCGCGCTGGAGGCCGACCACGCCTTCCTGCTCGAGGGCGGGGTGTTCACGCAGGACCTGATCGACACCTGGCTCGCCTACAAGCGCGCCAAGGAAGTGGATCCGGTGGCGCTGCGGCCGCATCCGTACGAGTTCTTCTTGTATTACGACGTCTGAACTAGGGCGGTAATTGGCGGGAACGGGCGGTAATGGGCGGTAGCGCCCGTTACCGCCCGTTACCGCCTGAGCCTCCATGACCACCAAGCGCGAAATCCTGGACCTCGCCAAGAAGCAGGGCGTGTCCTTCCTGCGTCTGCAATTCACCGACATTCTCGGCGTCAACAAGAACGTCGAGGTGCCCGAAAGCCAGTTCGAGAAGGCGCTGGAGGGCGACATCATGTTCGACGGCTCATCGATCGAGGGATTCGTGCGGATCGAAGAGTCGGACATGGTGCTCAAGCCGGACCTCGACACATTCCGGGTCCTGCCCTACGACGACGAGGGCGGGAAGGTCGCGCGCGTCATCTGCGACATCTACAACCCCGACGGCTCGACGTTCGCGGGCTGCACGCGCCAGGCGCTGAAGCGACAAATCACGAAGGCCAAAGAGCTGGGTTACGAGATGATGGCCGGCGTCGAAGCCGAGTTTTTCATCTTTCAGCTCGATGCCAAGGGCGATCCGACCACGGAGACGCATGACCGGGGCGGCTACTTCGACCTCACGCCGGTGGACCGGGCGGAGGAGATCCGGCGGCTGATCATCAAGGACCTGGTGTCGATCGGGCTCGAGGTGGAGGCGGGGCACCACGAGGTCGCGCCGGCGCAGCACGAGATCGATTTCCAGTACGCCGAAGCGCTGCAGACGGCCGACAACCTCGCCACCTTCCGGTTCATCGTGCGCAACGTCGCCTACCGCCACGGCTTCCTGGCGACGTTCATGCCCAAGCCGATCTTCGGCCAAAACGGCTCCGGGATGCACACCCACCAGTCGCTGTTCCGGAAGGGGGCCAACGCCTTCCACGATCCCAAGGCGAAATGGGAGCTGTCGCCGGTGGCGCTGCAGTACATCGCCGGGCTGCTGCAGCACGCCTGCGGCTTCTGCGCGGTCACAAATCCGCTCGTGAACAGCTACAAGCGCCTCGTCCCGGGGTACGAGGCCCCCACCAACGTGGCGTGGTCGATGCGCAACCGCTCGCCACTGGTGCGCATCCCCGACCGCCGTGGCATCGGTACGCGCTGCGAGCTGCGCATGCCCGATCCCTCGGCCAACCCCTACCTCGCGCTCGCGGTGCAGCTCGCGGCCGGGCTGGACGGAATCCAGCGCAAGCTCACCCCCCCCGACCCGGTCAACAAGAACATCTTCGCGATGAGCTTCCGGGAGCGCCGCAAGTACCGCATCGACGAGCTGCCGCGCGATCTCCACGAGGCATTGGACACGCTCGACAAGGACGACGTGATCCGCGATGCGCTGGGGCCGCACATCTACGAGCGGTTCGTCGAGGCCAAGCGTGAGGAATGGCAGGAATACAT
>WNFX01003042.1_pt1 | contig 16797 bp, 17 predicted proteins | sample 5400111 | NCBI WGS metagenome assembly WNFX01 (sample SAMN13153363, study PRJNA577476) | soil metagenome | isolation source: 40 cm soil or saprolite under grassland replicate 1 | place: USA:California | collected 2016-06-15 | reverse complement strand
TGTCAGGGTCAAGGGATTTTTAGCCAGTTAGGAGCAAAAACAGCAATCTCTCATCATCCCCATACAAAGATTGTCGTCCTCGACTCCTTGAACTATGTGTCGTCGCTCGTAATCGTGAACATCGAACTCCTCGATGCCCTTTTCGATTGAACAGCACTTATGAGGCAGAGGCCTCAATGGCCCCCAACGCGCGCAACGACGCCTTCTGCGCCTCCGTCAATCCTTTCACCCCGCTGATATCCAGGCGCTCGTAGGGCCGGTCTCGCCGCAATGTGCGCAGATGTTCGCCGCTCTCCAACTCCCACACGTTGAATAGCGCCATCATCCCCGCAACTGGCCAGCGAGCGGCCATCGGGACTCACCTTAAGCGATTGGACTGTCCCCTGGTGCGCCCGGCGCGTGTGCACGCACTCTCCGCGCTCTACGTCCCACCAGCAGAGCATGCCGTCGCTGCCACCGCTGACCAGTATCGTGCCGGTCGGACTCCACGCCAGCGCATACACGATCTCGCTCAGTTCGCTCAACGTGCGCAGGAGCTCTCCACTGTGCGCACACCAGACGAAGAGCTCTCCACAGCCTCGACCTCCACCACCACTGGCCAGGCGTGTCCCATCAGGGCTCCAGGCCACGCTCATGACCATGCCACGATGCCCTTGCAGCCGGACAAGCTGCGTTCCGTTGGTGGCCTCCCACAGGATGACGCTTCCATCGTAGCCGCAACTGGCCAGTCGCGTCCCGTCTGGGCTCCACGCCACACGGCGGATCGTGGTTGGCTGCCCACGGCCCACCCACCGGCGGGTGCCTGTGCTCACTTCCCACACCTGCACCTCCTGCTGATAGCTCCCACCGGCCAGAAACCTGCCATCTGGACTCCACTCTATGCCGAAGAAGGAGGTATCGACGTGGTTGGGGCCGCGCAAGGTCTGCACACCAGCTTCTGTGGTCGCGTCACACACCTGGACAGCATTGTCTAGCCCACTGCTTGCAAGCAGCCGCCCATCCGAACTCCACGCGACTCCATACGCCATCCAACTGTGGCCGCGCAGCAGCCTGGGCGGGGTCCTGCCATCACTCTCCCAGATGGTCACCAGTGTATCGGAGCCTGCACTGGCAAGCCGGGTGCCATCAGGGTTCCAGGCCACGTCGTAGAGCGTGACCGCGTAGCCCTGGATAACTCGCGTACACTGGCCGCGCTCGACGTCCCATACCCTCAGGGTGCCATCTTCACTCCCACTGAGCAGGCTGTGGCCATCTGGCGTGAAGGCGAGAGCATGCACAACGGCTGTATGCTCGTGGAGCGCCATACGATAGCTACCCCGTTCGACATCCCAGAGCCAGATCATCTGGTCACGGCTGCCACTGGCCAGTAAACTGCCATCCGGGCTCCAGGCCACCGCATTCACCGGGGCGGTGTGTCCTGCGAGCGTCTCACGTACCTCTAAACTTTCCACGTCCCACAGCTTGACGGTTCGATCAAAGCTCCCGCTCGCCAAGGTGCGTCCATCGGGAGCGAAGACCACCGACCAGACAGGGCCGCTGTGTCCCCTGAGGAGACGCGTGGCGGTTTCTGGGCGAACAACCTGTGCTCCCTGCACCTCCCACAGTTGAATACTTCCATCGAAGCTGCCACTGGCCAGCAGGCTCCCATCAAGGCTCCAGGCAAGCGCGTATACCGGGCTGCTCTGGCCGGAGAGCGTCTGGAGGTGCATGCCCGTGTAGGCATCCCAGAGCCGGATGGCTGCATCATCTCCTCCACTGGCGAGCGTCCGGCCATCGGGAGTAAAGGCGAGGCGCTGGATGCTGCTGGCATGCTGCCCCAACCAGAGCAAGGCACCGTTCTCCAGATCCCACAGCTTGATGGTCCCATCCCAACTCCCGGTGGTGAGCGCACGTTTATCAGGACTGAAGGCAAGGGCCTGCACTGCGGCGGTATGCGCTTGCCAGGCCAGGTTCAGTATCTTCCCACCATTGCGCCACACGCGTGCTCCGCCGCGCCTGCTGCCCATAGCCCAATAGTCGCCATTGGGGCTTGTGGCTACCGACCAGGGAGGGTCAAAGGATTCGGTAAAGACCGTCTCTTGTAGGGTGGCCCCCGCAAGCGTCGTATCCTGCATCTCGACCCCTTGGAGATATGCGCCTCGAAGCGAGAGATGCGACAGATCCAGGCCGCGCAGGTGCCCACAAAGCTCTCGTATCAGCGCGAGCAGGTTCGCCGGTCCATAGGCCTGGGCATGGTCAGCCCGTTCGCGCAGCCGGTCCAGCAGCGCGAGCAGTTGCTCCTCTACTGCGGTTCGCAAAGGGTAAGTGTTGCGCAGGCCAGCCAGAATGGGAGTCACAATGAGGCGCTGTTGGGTCTGCCGCACATATTCCTTGGAGGTAGCCAGTTCCAAACCATGCTCGATCAGGCGCGAGAAACAGCCCTGCTTAATCTCGCTGGTCACCTCCGCAATTAGACGTGCCGCCACATACTCCATCACGACCGATTGCAGCGTGAAGCTCCCCTGGAGCTTTCCCCGCTCAATGAGCGAGCGGCGGCGCAAGCCATCGACCGCTTCCAGCACCTGAGATCGCGGCAGGGGTACGCCGAGCACTGCCAGCAGCTCCTGCAGGTTCACCGGCTCGCGCAGGATCGCCAGCCACAGGAGCACGCTCTGCTCGAGCGCTGAGAGGCGTTCGTACTGCTCATCGAGCAGTTCGCGCACCCCGCCAAAGACTACCTCGCCCTGCTCAAGGAATGGAGCGATTTCACCACCAAAGAGCTCCACAATGGTCTGGGCCACGATTTTGAGGGCCAGGGGATTGCCCGCATACGCCTCGATCATCTGCGTTTGCTCAGCCGCGCTGCCCCCGACCCCTTTTTCGGATAGCAACTGTTTGCACGAGTCGTCATCCAGCCGAGCAAGGCGCAAAGCTCGCACCGGCGCCCGGCTGCCCTCCAGTGGCACGAGGTCGATCGGTTTCTCCCGGCTGGTGAGCAGCAGACAACTCTGATGCTCGGTCTCGGCAATCCGGCGCAGCACCGGGGCGAATCCCTCATAGCCGGGACGCATGTGACCAGTATCCTGCCCTTCCTCCAGGAATGACTCCAGATTGTCATAGACCAGCAGGACACGTCTGCTGCGCAAGCATTCCAGCAGGAGGCTCTGGCGACTTTCGAGGCTGGAAGGGACGCCGCGGAACGATTGGGGGGCCAGCACCTGAAGGCAGTCATCCAGCAGTGCTTCACAGGTCGGGACATCGCGCAGGGAGCACCAGATCACCACCTCGAAGTGCTCAGCCACGCGGTGCATCACCTTTGTCGCGAGCGTCGACTTGCCAATACCGCCCTGGCCCAGCACGCTCACCACACGACAGCGCTCTTCGACGATCCACTCAGAAAGCAGGTTCAATTCCCACACGCGTCCAAAGAAGCTTGTGCTGGCGATCGCGTCGTCCCAATCGATGCGCGGCCCAATCCCGGCAGTAGGAGCGTGGGCGGGGGCAGTGACAATGGTCTCCTCTCCGAGTCGGTTTGCTGGTGGAGACTCTACACGGGACAGTAGACCGCCAAGCCAGTCTTCATCGAGCAACACCTTCTGGTGGGCTGCTTGCCAGAGAGCACGAACCTCCTCTGTCTCGCGCCCGGTCGGAAAGGCCTGGCGCTCAATGGTGAGGACCACGAACTGTTTCAGATGGTCAGCCTTGGGATAGTTGAGCCCCCCCTCCCAATCGCCCACGGCGCGGCGAGTGACGCCAAGCATATCAGCCAATTCGGTTTGCGTCAGCCCGAGGATGGTGCGCAGGGTCAGCATCACCTGCCCAAAGGCGTAGTCCCGCTCGCGGTACGAGGATCCCTTCATGGACGTTCCATTTCCGTCTACCTCACACAAACGCAGCGATGTGAAGCGATGGGAGGTGTTAATGCCACACGATGTACGGTGACTTCGAATACCATGATCAGTATACTACAAAACAGAGACGATCATCTCACTGAGGCACGAGGTGGTGATGAGCAGCGTATCGGCACTCAAGCGGAGACGCAAGGCGTGACACCCTGGTGTGCACCCATGCCGCGCTTCTGGAGGTATGACGTGGATGTTGCTGGAGACCATCACACGGCGTACTTTGTCAGGCGTCACGAGGAGGGAGTCAGATGAACGGCAGGATCCAGTTAGAACCCGAGGCGCAAGCGTTTGCGGAGGCTGCAGCCAGGCCACCCTTGCTGTTCAATCTCGGCCCCGAAAAGGGACGGGTCGCTCTCGAATAGGCGCAAGCGGGCCCGGTGAGCAAGCTGCCGGTCGACGTCGAGGATCTCACGATTGCCGACGGCTCAAGCGCGCAGGTCTCCTTGCGCATCCTGCAACCACAGCACGCGCAGGCTCCGCTACCGGTCATCGTGTACATCCATGGTGCCGGCTGGATGTTCGGCAGCCCGCAGACGTATGACCGGCTGGTGCGCGAACTCGCCGTCAGAGCCGGGGCCGTGGTGGTGTTCCCTGAGTATCGTCTCTGTCCCGAAGCTAGATACCCCACGGCTATCGAGGAGTGCTATTCGGTGGTGAAATGGGTTGCCGAGCGCGGGCGGGAGCATCGGATGGACCCGGAGCGACTCGCCGTGGCTGGTGACAGCGTCGGAGGCAACATGACGGCAGCGGTCACGCTGCTGTCCAGGGAGCGAGGGGACCGGACATCCGGCTCCAACTGCTGTTCTACCCGGTGACCGATGCGGCTTTCGACACCGCATCCTACCACCAGTTCGCCGAAGGCTACCACCTGCGTCGTGACGCCATGATGTGGTTCTGGGATCAGTACACGCGCCACCCTGGTGAGCGGAATGAGATCACCGCCTCGCCGCTACGAGCCAGCACCCAGCAGTTGAAAGGGCTCCCCCCGGCGCTCATCATTACGGCCGAGGCGGACGTGCTGCGCGATGAGGGGGAGGCCTATGCCACCAAGCTGCGGGAAGCAGGCGTCCGCGTGACGGCTGTGCGGTTTCAGGGGACCATTCACGACTTCGTCATGTTGAATGCCCTGGCCAATACCGCGGCAGCACGCGGAGCGATCGCCCTGGCCACGGCCTGGTTACGTGAGGCGTTCTCAACTCGGTACGAATAGGTTCTTTGTCCACTGCAGGTTGTAGCAATGGTTCTGGCGCGAAAAGAAAGCTATACCAGAGAATAAGTCGTTTCCGTTTTATGAAAACAGTGCTCGTTGTACGAGCGAAAGGAGAAAACATATGGGTCTATTTGATCACAAACATGCACAACAAGGGACAAACATCGTGTTGGTTCATGGCGCGTGGGCTGACGGCTCCAGTTGGAGCGCCATCATCGAGCGCCTGCAGGCCGACGGCTACAACGTCACAGCACCCCAGTTTCCGATGGCCGGGCTTGCCGATGACGTCGCCCGGCTGCGCCAGGTGCTGGCCCTTCAGAACGGCCCGACCATCGTCGCCGGCCACTCCTACGGCGGCCAGATCATCACCGCGCTGGGCACAGACGCGCCCAACATCGTTGGTCTGGTCTACATCGCGGCCTTCGGACTTGACGAGGGCGAATCGATCGGCGCGCTGCTGTCGCAGGGACCGGTGACCCCGGCACTGGCGCACCTCAGCATCGACAAGCAGGGCTTCGCCTGGCTGCCAGAGGACGACTTCGTGAACCACTTCGCGGCTGACGTTAATCCGGTGAAAGCCAGGGTCATGTACGCGGTGCAGCAGCCGTTGTCCGCGGCCGCCCTCGCGGACGTGATGGGTGTGCCGGCCTGGAAATCGCTGCAGTCCTGGTACCTGGTCTCCGATGGCGATCAGGCGATCCCGCCCGATGCCGAACGTCTGTTCGCCAGGCGCATGGGTGCCAGCACCGTCGAAGTCCCAACGAACCACGTGGCGATGGTCTCCCACCCGGAGGACGTGGTGCAGCTCATCGAGACGGCGGCACAAGCAGCGGTGACCGCCTAAACAGCGTCTTCAGCCGTGAGCTGCGCCGAAGCACCCTATCTGCAGCTCCCGGCTACGAATTGAGTAGATCCACCTTCTAGATGTCAGGCATGTTATCAATTATCGTCTTAGAAGGTAATGTACTTTTGGAGGTATGACAAGCAATGACACCAGAACAAATCAGACAGTTTATTCAAGGTGGCCAGTGGGTAAGTATCACCACTGAGCTCCGCCCAAGCACCAATAAATCAGCCACAGGGGAAATCCAACCGTTTTATTGTTCACGAGTTTTTACGTATGCCCCTCCTGACCGATTTGCCTGTACCGTGATGAATTATGCCGATGCCAATGGAAAAGTGCCGTTGGTGAAAATTGTGATTAAAGGACATAACGCCTGGCAGGGAGCGCACCCGATTGCACCAGGCGCTTACAACCTGGACTACATTGCAGATGAAGCGTATGAGGTGACCCCACTGCATCAAGGATTCGCCGATGTCGCGAACACATTTCCAGGCAATGGTCTCAACACGTGGGAAGTCCATGTCATGCAAGACGTTACAGGAAAAGCCTTTCCTTTGTTTAGTCTTGTGGAAGGACAAATGTATGTCGACTATGACCTCATTTTCATTTACAACGACATGCTTTTTAATGGGAGTAAAAACGTGGACGGTCGTGCGTTTGACAAGCCTGAAAACAGGCCAACCAATTTGCAAATTCCGTTGGTGAGACAGAAATAACGGTCTCGTCCTTACAGCTGAAGTTCTTCATCAATATGATGAGGTGATCACTCGGTTGGTGAGACAGAAATAATGGTCTCGTCCTTACAGATATCGCTCGAACAGCTACAAGTGCTCCCACTTGCCCTGAATATTGGATGATAAGAATAATATGTTACGCAACGAGGGAGAGGCGTATGCCCAATAAAGCGTTCTCTCGCTAGCTTTTTGATGAGAGCAAATAGTAGAGGAGTGATCAGCATGAATTATCCAACAGCGTCAGCAACTCCGCCTTCAGTAGAGGGCATTCTGACCAGATCCAGTCCGTTTTCTGTGAAGGAGACGTTACAACGCCTCCAGGAGGCAATACACAGCCGAAACCTGATCCTCTTTGCCCATATCGACCATAGCGGAGAAGCGAAACGCGTCGGCCTCAAGATGCAAGAGGCCCATGTGCTGATCTTTGGCAGTCCGAAAGGCGGCACTCCACTGATGATTGCTTCTCCGCTCCTCGCGCTTGATCTGCCCCTTAAAGTCCTCGTCTGGCAAGGTGAGGATGATCAGGTATGGGTCAGTTCTACTAACGCTGCCTATCTAAAGGTCCGCTACTCTATCCCACAAGAATTGATTGGCAACATTGCTGGAGTTGATGCCCTCATCGAGCAGACACTCCAAGGCTAATGTTTCATTTGGAGATTGAGTGGGTAAAACGTGCTATACTTAGGGTAAGTAGGGCGGCGCGTGAGCCGTTCTCCTTTCTGCTGGTAGACTCTGTTACGAGACGAACCGAGCAATAAGTGCTGCTAAACCTGTAGACTGGAGTTTCACTTTATGAGTCATGAACATACAGGAAAAGGGAACGATTCGGAGACGTTTCTAAGACGCAAGCGCGTGCCAATTGCTATGGCAAAAGGGCCATATGAGTACATTCCGGGAGATCAAGAACTGCCGGTTCAGCTCACCAGTTTTATGGACATGTTGCAATGGGCACAGAACTGGGCACGCTCCAAATCAGTCTGGCCACTAGGGTATGGTCTAGCCTGCTGCGCCATCGAGATGATCGCATCTGCTTCCGCGCCACAATATGACCTCTCACGATTTGGCTCAGAGGTCTTCCGCTCCAGCCCCCGCCAGGCAGACCTGATGATTGTGGCAGGAACCGTCTCAATCAAAATGGGTCCGCGTCTGCGTCTGCTTTGGGAGCAAATGCCAGAACCGAAGTGGGTTCTGAGTATGGGGCAATGCGCGAACTCGGGCGGTGAATTTTACGATAGCTACTACACGGTCCAGGGGGTTGATACCATTGTTCCACTGGATGTCTATGTCCCAGGCTGCCCTCCTCGTCCAGAGGCTTTTATTGAAGGTCTTCTCAAGCTCCGTGAGAAAATTGCGAAGCAGGGTTTGAAATTACGAGACGAGTAGGAAATAGAACGCAAAGAAGGTAGGGAGTCAGTCTGATCAGGTTTCTTGCACTAAATAGAGCCGCTTAAACTTGCAGCGAGTACCGCGCCAAGAAAACAGCAGTAAGGATACATTGAGTGGCCTTCACGAGGGTGTATGGTACAATGAAAAAAGCGAAAGTAAATCAGGAGGTGACCACATGAGTGAAGGATTTTTCTCGCGAGGGTTCCGAGGTCGTCGCCAGCAAAGCGACACGAGTGCACGAATCCCGCCTGGACAATATCTCGAGCGCGGCTTTCCAGTGCTCTCGGCAGGGCCGACGCCGCATACTCCTCTCGCGACCTGGGATTTCTCCATTCTGGGAGAGGTTGAGCAGCCGAAACGCTGGAGTTGGGACGAATTTCAGACCCTGCCACGCGAGACGGTGACCAGGGACATCCACTGCGTGACCAAGTGGTCGAAACTGGACACGCACTGGGAAGGGGTCTCTCTCGATACCCTGCTGGCACAGGTGCAGTATGACGCCAGCTACGTGATCGCCTTCTCCGATGGGGGCTATACCAGCAATCTTCCCCTGGAAGAGGTGCTGGGCGGCAAGGCATGGGTGGTCTACACGTATGAGGGCCAGCCTCTGGCGCCCCAACACGGCGGCCCGGCACGTTTGCTGGTGCCTCACCTCTATTTCTGGAAGAGCGCCAAGTGGGTCCGGGGTCTGCGCCTGGTCAAGCAGGATGAACCGGGCTTCTGGGAGTCGCTTGGCTACAACAATCATGGTGATCCATGGAAAGAAGAACGGTATTGGGGCGACTGAACTGGCAATTCGGTGAGGTGCTGGCCACGCAGGTGGAAACGGTGCGGACGAAGAGCATCACACTGGCTGTCCCCAACTGGATGGGGCATCGACCTGGTCAGCACGTGGATGTGCGACTGACTGCCGAAGACGGCTACCAGGCGGAGCGCAGCTATTCGATCGCCTCGCCACCCGAGGAGGATCAGCGTGTGACACTCACCGTCGAACGGCTCGATGACGGGGAAGTTTCACCCTACCTCACGGATGAATTACGCGCCGGTGATAAGATGGAACTGCGTGGCCCCATTGGAGGCTACTTCGTCTGGGAGGCGCTCATGGGCGGGCCGCTCCTGCTGGTCGCCGGGGGGTCGGGCATCGTGCCATTAATGGCCATGATCCGCCACCGGGCCGCCGTGGGGAGCACCATTGCGACCCGTTTGCTCTACTCATCACGGTCCTCTGAGGACGTGATCTACCGTGACGAACTCGAACGCCTGGTAAGGAACACCACGATGCTGGAGGTGGTGCAGACACTGACTCGTGTGCAACCGCCCGGATGGTCGGGATATCACCGCCGCATCGATACCGAGATGCTGCGTGAGGTGGCGTGGCCGCTTGATCAACGTCCCCTGACGTACATCTGTGGTCCCACCCCGTTCGTCGAGACTGCCGCAGCGAGTCTGGTCACATTGGGATACAACCCAGGACACATCAAGACCGAACGATTCGGACCGACAGGAGAAGTATAATGGAGCATAAACTTGATGGTAACGCTGCCGGGGGCATCTTGCAAGAGATCTTTCCCTTTGACATGACGCTCGTCCAGGCCACCTGTACGCACTGCGGTGCAACCGATGCCATTGGCGCGCTGGCCGTCTACATGCATGGCATGGGGACGATCGTCCGTTGTCCCTCTTGCGATACCGCGCTCATCCGTGTGGCACAGACAAAGGGACGTTACTGGCTCGATATGCGAGGCGTGCGGGTCCTTCAGATCAGCGCTGAGGCCTAGTCTTTCTTCTGCTTTCCACCTGGCGTTTCGTTCACAGGAGGAATGATAATGCATGTCGCGCAAAGTGGGATCTTCGCCCTGGGGACTGGCTCGCACTCCTACCTGGAGTTCGATCTGCTTGAGTATGCCCACCCCCTCACGCTGGTTCAGGTGATGGCCAACCTGGAGGAACCACGCATGACGACCGGGGGCGTGAACCTGGTGGTCGGCTTTCGGCCGTCACTTTGGAGGCACGTGGCGCCACAGGAGACACCAGCAGCAGTCAAGGACTTCGAGCAGGACGTGCGTGGGGTGGATGGGTATAGCATGCCCGCTACCCAACATGATCTGTGGGTGTGGGTGGCAGGCCACGCCTACCATACGGTCTTCGATGTTGCACGCGAAGCCATTGCTGCCGTAGCCCCGATGGCACGCCTTGCTGCTGAAGTCGCCGGGTGGACCTACAAGGAAAGCCGGGACCTCACCGGCTTCATCGACGGCACCGAGAATCCGAGTCTCTCCGAGGCGCCCGAGGTGGCGCTCATTCCCGATGGTTCTCAAGGGGCGGGTGGGACTGTGGTCCTGGTGCAGAAGTGGATGCACGATGCTGCCGCTTTCGAAGCGCTTCCAACTGAAGAGCAAGAGAAGGTCATCGGGCGCACCAAGCAGACAAGTACCGAGCTGGCTGAGGAGGTACGCGGTCCGCAATCACATGTCTCACGAACGGTGATCGAAGAGAATGGTGTAGAACAACACATCTTTCGCCGCAATACCCCGTTCGGGACGGCTACAGAACATGGGACGATGTTTATCGGCTTCAGCAGCGACCAGCAGCGCCTGGCCCGCATGCTAGGGCGTATGGCGGGAACAGAGGATGGCATACGTGATGCCCTGACCAAATATACGACAGCGGTCAGTGGCGCTTATTATTTCGTCCCATCGGTTGAAGCACTGCGCAGGTTTGCCTCTGGAGACGCTCAAGGAGGATGCTAGCAGGTATTGCGGGCTACTCCTGGCCAACTCAGTGAGTATTGGCAGGTTGATACACCACATAATCCCCAAAGATAAATTGCTTGTAGTGTCCAGATAAAAGCGCCATTCGCTCAGCAATAGCATGAATCTGACCAGCTTGAATTGTAAATACATACGCCGATTTTGGATCAGCTTTTACGATTGGTACATAGGGAGCATAACGATTGTAGCGTGGCTGCAACCGCATCTGACTGTCAACACTAGCGCAAATAATTTGTTCCCTGCTCAAGAAGGCAATGCTATCACAAGTCCAATAATCGGTATAGATATGTGTGGCTTTGATACGCAAGAGGCCCTGTATCAGCGTATTCTGTTGCTGGTTATAAGCCTGAACGGTAGGTATCTCACGGAATGCATTAATAGTTCCCACCAGCCATACGATTCCAATTATCACTAGTATTCCTCGTCCCAAAGCCACTTTGAATGACGTAAAGGTGAACCAACTTTGTGTTTGGGAGTGATCATCATTGCTAACCTCTGGAGTCATAGCTTTCATATGAGAAGATTGATCACAGAGTGGTGAAATCAACGCTGGTGTAGAAATTAATAAACCAACTAAATAGCGCGCATTACCAGGGAATACCGCTGAAGTGGGACTCATGACGAAGAGTAGCAAGATCACCCCACCAGAAAATAAAAGCATCAGACGCGCAGACTGACGTTTTATTGCTTGATTTACTGCCTGTGACCTGGAATGCCCTGGTGTTTTAATGCGAAGTTTCCAGAGATTCTTTAATGTAAGAACGACCCCAATCGTCCAGAGTATGATAAAGCCCACGCTCCATGCGAGAGCAATGAAAACGGAACTCAAATTATTTTGAAGCATTGGACATTGAACATTTTGAAAGCTTAGATATCCAGTCAGCATTAAATTCGTATCATAGCAGAAAGGTGTGCCTCCAGTTGCCGCAGGCAGGCTTATCAACATCGTTCCTTGCAATTCAGGTTCAAGCGGGATATGATTGTGCGCCTGGACTCTTGCCAGTTCTACACTTCCTGCCTTATGAAGGTATGAGAGTACATTTAAGGTATTTAGTACTGGCGGTGCATGAAGATTGTAGACTATCAATGGAAACGCGCCAACGACAAGACCAATCACCACAGCCAACACCACACCTTTGAGCAATTCATGCCAGCAAAATACTAGCAGGAGTAAACCTGAAACCAGGATAAATGCAAGCATCAGGAAATCACTCCAGAAACCTATCCCTACCACAAATCCCCAGCATGCATAGGCAATCAATCGCCACACTCGCCTTCGTGGAGAAGAGTATTGATCAAAGGAGAGTACAAGCCATGTCGCAAGCAGCAATGCAAGGGAGCCAAAAAATAGCAATTCGGGGTACCCTCCAATAGCAACTAATTCGGTATTTAGCATAATGTTGGATCCCAGAGTGAGCAACGCTAGCGTGATTAAAGCTAGCTTTTTTGTATAAAGTAAGCTTGTCAGGAGGTACATAGTGGCAAGAAAGAGGGCAAACATTAGCACCGGGCCAAGCCGCAATGTAAACACCGAGGCGCCGAAAAGACGAAAAAACGCTGCCGCTACATATGCTTCTAATGAGCCCATATACTGCTGGCCATAGAAGAAAATCGGATGCTCTCCATTGTAAGCAATATGCATGCCCATGATACCCATTGTGTCTTCATCGGCATTACTGTGCGGCCAGCCTTGAGCAATAAGAACTATACGCAGCAATGTTGCGACCACGATGATAATACATGCCCATATTCCACAGCTACCTATTTTAAGTTGTTTTATGCGCAACAACATACAAAAATGACCTCCAGGGTTTTCGTTTTTCTCGCGCCTGCTGCGCTTCTTGATAGTATCAACTGATGAATAATAGGGAAGTAAGCAAAATATGACCTTTAGTCAAGAGGAATGGTATGCCAATCGACAAGTTCATCGAAGTATTTGAGTACTGTTGGATCATTATCAGCCGCCCACCCATCTGGATGTACTAGAATATGACGTTGCAGATAGAGCAAAGCAATTAGCCATTTCCGTTTGCCTGTGCCATCTGAACCTCGCAACAATTCGAACTCGGCTTGTTCTAATAACAAGGTGACAATTGTAAGTTGCGCCATGCGTTCAACAAGGCCTCGCAGAGGCAGTTGGGCGCTATCAGAGTCAAGGGATGTCAGTTCTTGCAGTCGTTCCGCGAGTTGATTCACTAATGTTTGCACCTGTCGCGCTACCGTTACCACAACAGGTTGTTGGCATGATTGCAAACGTTGATGTAACATACCAAAAAGCGCCGCCGCTGCGCCTTCCCTGGCCATAGCTCGTGCTACATCGAGTACAATGACATTACTTGAACCCTCCCAGACAACATTTACAATACTATCACGTAGCATACGTGCATTAACCCAATCCTCAACATAACCATTCCCTCCCCGCATTTCCAACGCTTCCAGTGTCACGTATTCGCCCCGTTTTGGGATATAATATTTGCCCAATGGAGTCAAAATGCGCAATAGGCGCTGGTCTTCCTCTGCTCCATGACTATCCACTCGCTCCAGCACTGCTGCCGTTTCAAAAGCCAGGGCTGCGCAGCCCTCGACTTCGATCAACAGGTCTACCAGTTGACGACGCATAAGTGGATGTTCAGCTAATGTTCGTCCAAAAACAACACGTCCCCGTGTATGAACTAATGCCTCGAGAAAACTACGACGCATAGCTGCAAGTGAACCGATCGCGGCCCAGACACGTGTGAGGTTTATCATCTCCGTCATCTGCACAAATCCACGATTCAAAGCTCCTATCTGATACGCTTGCGCCCCATTGAGCGTCACCTCTCCAGTTGCCAATGAGCGAGTGCCAAGTTTATCTTTAAGTCGATTAATGATAAAGGCATTGCGTGTGCCATCTTCCAGTGTCTTAGGTACAAGGAATAGTCCAAGGCCACGTGTACCTGCTGGAGCACCATCCGGACGAGCTAGAGTTAGAATAATATCGGCAGAAACATTAGAGCAGAACCACTTGTCTCCCCATAGTTCCCACTCTGGCTGCAAACCATCTTTAATACCTGAGCGGGGTTTTGCTACAGTCGTGATCAGCCCAACTTCCGATCCTCCCTGCTTCTCTGTTAAAAACATCGCGCCCTGCTGCAATTCATCTATGGTGAGCGCAGTAAGAGAAGGTAAAAAACGATGCTTGAGTGCTTCACCGGCGTAACGTTCTAGTACGCGAGCCAATGCATCGGTCATTGCTATCGGACAGAACACTCCAGCTTCGGCCTGCATACCTAGATAGCCTAGAGCAAACTTGACCGGTTGTGGTATACGACCCCGCCAGCCCAGTGCATCATCTCGATGGGAGCAGGCAGCGATGGCAAAATCTTGATAAGCAATGCGTTCAAGCTCGTGATATGCAGGATGAAAAATCACCTCGTCAACACGCTTGCCCTTTTTATCAAACTGCATAAGTACAGGTCCCTGACGATTTGCTACTTCTGCAAGACTATCCATCTTTTGAGATGCTACAGCTCCAATTTCAGCGAGTATAGTCTGAGCTCGCTCATAGTCTTCTGCTGATAGATGCCGCATTAGTATAAATGATAGGTCAGGGTCGGCGCTAAAGAAATTGATTCCGTCGGTCTCCGGCATAAGATTATGTAGTTCTTGCATCGCTTGTACCCTTTACTGTCACTATAACGTGTCTAGTGATGAGAAACGTTTAAACTTCTCCTCAAGTGCTGATCTACCGAAAGGTATTGTAGCATATAAAGCATAGATTTGAGCATTCAGATGCGAACAGTGTTGATTTTTAACCCAACCTCTGGTATATCGACAGTAACTGATAAACGTATGTCACCAGAAGAGACTGAAAAAGCAATTCTCCAGAGTTTGCAAACCTATGGAATTGAACCTGAAATTTACTATACGACACCCGAAGATACTGGAAAAGGGTTGGCTGCACGAGCGGCTGCGGAACATGCTGAACTGGTCATTGCCGTTGGTGGTGATGGTACGATCCATGCAGTTGCTAAGGGGTTAGTCGGTACACAAAGTACGCTTGGTATTATTCCTACCGGCACGATGAATAATCTCGCACAAAGTTTGAACATTCCTGACACTATCCCAGCAGCCTGTGTAGCCATTGCAAAAGGCGAAACGCGTCTCATAGATGTTGGAAAGATTAATGAACAGGTCTTTCTCGAAGTTGCTGGCATAGGTTTGGAGGCGTCGCTCTTTCCCGCGGCTGAGGAGATTAAAAAACCAGGGCTACTTACAACCTTAAATGGAATTATAAGCGGCCTGAAGACCCTGCTCACATTCAAACCTACTAGAATTCGCATCACATTTGATGATCGACTAAGGCGTCCTTACGAGGCGCTACAGGTGACAATTTGTAATGCTCCATTTTATGGAATGCATCTTGAATTAGCACCTGATATTTTGATGGATGATGGACTTTTAGACGTCATCATCTACAGTAATTTCAATAAGCTCGAATATATTCGACAGGCCATTTCTATCAGTCAAGGGAGACGCAGGTATCAACCAAAGATCGTTCATAGACGTGTTAAATCACTTCGTATTAATAGCGGCCAGCCATTGGATCTTCAGATCGATGGTGTCTCTCAAGGTACTACCCCAGCATTAGTAACTGTTTTGCCTGGTGCCCTTCGCGTATGCGTACCGGGTGTCACTGCCCCTGGACTTCAAACTCATGAATCTGACAAAGTCGAGCTGAGAACTCCTATCAATGCGAGCAATATGGAACCATAAATCTACAAAGGAGCCTGACAATGGGTAGAACATCGGGATTAACCAAAAAAAATTCTAAATCGGGATCAGGAGAGACGAAAGGATCACCTTCCGCAACACTTCCACAGTTAGCTACTACAATTGAGCAGAACGTTAAACCTATAGTAGCGGAAGCACAACAAGTGGCAGCAAAAACCTCTGTTTCCGGCCACCATGCTGTTTCACGAGGAACAATCTTCCTGGCTTTCTACCTCTGGTTCTTATCAGGGGCAATCATGATTTCACTCATCGCTCGCTATACCCAATTTTTCCCAGGTGATAAAACGATTACTCGCAATCTTCAAAAACAGCATAATCCGTTGATTCGCAGGCTCATGATCGCTATCTCGGAGCTTGGTTTTCCTAAATTTGGCATACCACTTACCATTAGCATCGCCGGAATATTCTGGGCGCTACGCTTTCGACTAGAGGCCATCTTTATCCTCCTTACGAGTTCCTCTAATGTACTTAATTGGATCGTCAAACGCTTGATTAAACGTCCACGTCCTTCTGAGGACCTTGTGACCGTAACACGTGTAATCAACGAGCCAAGCTTTCCTAGCGGTCATGTCATGCACTATATCAATTGGTTTGGTTTGCTGACATACTTATTGGCAACCAATTGGCGCTCAGGCAAGCGAAGAAATACCTTGATTGCTATTTGTACCTCGCTAATTGCTTTCATTGGCCCATCGCGGGTGTATTTGGGCGCCCACTGGCCAAGTGATGTGATGGCAGGTTACATTTACGGCGGCTTTTGGTTTGGTGGTGTTATGGCCATCTACTTGCGAATCAAGGCCTGGATACATCCATCCGTTGGAAAAACACCGGAGATAATAAAGCCATTGAAGCAACCTGGAGAACAAGAATAAATAGCCAGAACGATCGATTAAGATCTATAAATTAACCTGGTACCCTCTCGGGTGCCAGGAATATTAGCACATTTTCCCAGAACATTCACACACTCTGACAATCGTACGAATCGCTCTTGGTAAGCTTATCTATATTTCCTCTCGACGAGTAACGGCATCAAAATGCCCGGCAATAGCCAGTTGCGCTCCACCCGGCACTATAGATGATTTGGCGAGAGATTGTTCAATCTTTTGAATTACTTCTGTATTGCATACACTGCCTGGTTGCTGATGCGTCGTCATGCATATACCTGCGGTCATGTAATTAGCTGTACCAAGAATAT
>WNFX01003041.1_pt1 | contig 16800 bp, 17 predicted proteins | sample 5400111 | NCBI WGS metagenome assembly WNFX01 (sample SAMN13153363, study PRJNA577476) | soil metagenome | isolation source: 40 cm soil or saprolite under grassland replicate 1 | place: USA:California | collected 2016-06-15 | reverse complement strand
TGGCGGACGCGATTTACGGCGTGAACGACGGACTCGGCGCGGTCTTTGGAATTGTTTCCGGCGTCGCCGGCGCGACCAACAATCAACAGCATTACATTCTCATCTCCGGTCTGGCCGGCATGATCGCGTCCTCATTGTCGATGGGTGCGGGCGCATATCTCGCCGTGAAGAGCGAAGCGGAAGTTTACGAAGCGGAGATCGCCCGGGAAAAAGCGGAGATCCAGGAAAACCCCGAGGAAGAAATCGAGGAGATGTCGCTCTTCTATCAACTCCAGGGATTCGGCCCGGAAGAATCGCAAAAAATGGCGGAGCGTCTGGCCGAGCAACCGGAGCAGATGGTACGGGCGATGGCGCAAAGCGAACTCGGCCTCTCCGAACACAATTTCCCAAATCCCTGGAAATCATCGGCCTCCGCCGCGATCTCCACGGCCATCGGCGCATTCATCCCGATCATTCCGTTCTTTTTCATGAGCGGAATCGCTGCTGTCGCTTGGGCGTTCGCCATCAGCATCGTCGCCCACTTCCTCGTCGGCGCGGTGAAATCACTGATCACGTTGCGCTCGTGGTGGGCTTCAGGGTTGGAAATGACAGTCGTCGGAGTAATCGAAGCCGCCGTGACTTACGGCCTCGGTCTCGCCTTCGGCGCGATCAGTTAATCCCACAAGTTCGCTTGCCCGCGTGGCCTTTGCTTCGATAGTTTGTGAAGATCGATTGTCGATCTTGCGGGGGTATAGCTCAGTTGGTAGAGCGTCTCGTTCGCAATGAGAAGGCCAGGGGTTCGAATCCCCTTACCTCCAGAATTTCGCCTCCGCGAAATCACTCACTTTTCAGGATAAGAACGTGTGGTCACGGATTAAGAAAAACTTTTCTCGGTTCGTCCATTCAAACAAGATCACAAAGATCCTCGATTCGATAACCAACCAAAATTATGAAACACAAAATTTATCTTATCATCGGTGTGTGCGTCGCGACTATCGCTCTTTGCCTGTCGCTCGCGGCGCAAACAACGCCGAAAACGTCGAGTGCAACTTCGACTTCGCCGACCGCGACCGGCTCTCCCACGAAACAAACTACGCGCCCTTTCCCATTTCACGGAATGATTTCGGCGGTCGATCAGAAGGCAAAAACATTCACGATTGCGGGCAAGGGGAAATCGCGTGCCTTTAAAGTCACAGATAAAACCACGGTGACCAAAGGCGGCAACGCTGCGACGGTAAAAGACATCGTGCAGAATGAAGAAGTCAGCGGTTCGTATTGGAAGAATCCTGACGGCACGCTCGAAGCCAAGAACGTCAAGCTCGGGCCGATGGAAAAGGCGAAGTCACTCGCGGCCTCGCCTACGGCCTCCCCAAAACCATAGTTCTAGCATAGGTGCCCGATCCGCGGGGGCCTGGCTCGCCGCAGATTTATTCTTCGCCAGCCGCTTTCAAAGCGACCCGAAGATCGACAACGAAACGCGCGTACTCGCGGTCGCGCGACATTTCATCCGGTTGACGCAGTAACGAGGAAGGATGGACCGTCGCCACGACTCTTGGTGCGAGCTTCGAAGATAAGACTTTGCCGCGCTCGCGCGTCACGCGAAAAGATGGACCGAAGATTGTCTGGCCGGCGGTCGAGCCGAGGCAGACCAACAGTTTCGGTTTTATGAGACGCAACTCCGCCTCGAGCCAGGGCCGGCAGGCGGCGATTTCGCGTGAGTTTGGCTTCTGATGGATTCGCCGTTTCCCGCGCGGTTCCCATTTGAAATGCTTGACCGCGTTGGTGACGTAAACTTCGTCGCGATTGATTCCCGCCTCCGCCAATGCGCGATCGAGAATTTTTCCCGCCGGTCCGACAAACGGTTTGCCCGCGGCATCTTCGAAATCGCCCGGTTGCTCGCCCATCAGCACGATCGGCGCGCGTTTCGGTCCCTCTCCGAAGACGGTTTGGGTCGCACGTTTGTAAAGATGACACGCCGTGCAATTGCTCGCCGCTTTGCGCATCTCTGTTAAGCTCGATGTTTCCGGCGGCGTCGCTGGGCGCGCATATTCTTTCTCAATCGCTGGCATGTTCCCGATTATAAATCGAAACTCGCGCACTGTTTGTGTTTGAATAACTAATGGCCATTCTTGAAACACCGCGTTTGATCCTGCGGCCGTTCGACGAAAAAGATGTCGATCGGATGAGCGAGTTGATGGCGAACCCGGATTTCATGCGCTTCTCCCTCGGCATCTATTCGCGGGACCAAACACTTGAATTTCTCGACAAATTAATCGGCTGGCAGAATCGCGGATTGCCATCGCTTTTCGCGATGATCTTCCGCGAAACGGACGCGCTCATCGGCTACTGCGGCTTCTATCACCAGCACATCGACCAAAGCGACGACATCGAAATTGGCTATCGATTGCAGCCTCAATGCTGGAACAAAGGCGTCACCACCGAAGCGGCGCGCGCCGTGCGCGATCACGCTTTTCGCGACCTGAAACTTCCACGGGTGATTTCGCTCATCCACTACGACAATATTCCGTCGCGGCGCGTCGCCGAAAAAATCGGCATGACCTTCGAAAAGGAAATCCTTTTCAGAGGATTTCCGACCCAAGTGTTCGCCCTGATTCGCGAGCAATGGCTGGCGCAAGATCTCGGCGGCTGAGAGCTCTACCTTTCGATGCCAGCCTTCACGCCTTGTGCTGCCGTTAATTCTCGGGCATAGCTCAAGGTGTCGATTGCATCGACATTCTTGTCGCGGCGGATGGCTTTGATCCGCGGAAAACGCAATGCCAGCCCACTTGCGTGCCGCGTGCTCGACTGAATGGAATCGAACGCGATCTCGAGCACGATTTCCGGTTTTACTTCGCGATAGCGGCCATGGTCGACAATCGTGTTTCGCTTAAAATGCTCGGTCAATTCCGCGATCTCGACGTCGGTCAGGCCGCTGTAAGCTTTTCCGATCGGCAAAAGCTCGCCGCTTGTTTCATCGCGCACCGCGAAGGTGTAATCGCTCAAAACATGGTTGCGTTTGCCATGGCCGAGTTCAGCCGCAACTATCACCACATCCAGCGTGGCCAGCTCTTTCTTTAATTTGAACCAGAACAAACCGCGTCGCCCCGGCGAGTAAAAACTCTCCGGGTCTTTGACCATCAACCCTTCGTTCGAGCGTTTTCGCGCTTGCTGAAACACGTGCTCGATCTCGTTCGCCGATTGCGCCGGAAGGATCTCGGCGATTTGAAATTGCGGAGGCAAATTCAAGTCGCGAAGGAGCGCGCGCCGCTCGCGCAACGGAGTCCTCAATAATGAACTGCCATCGCGCCAAAGAAGATCGAAGGCAATGAACGCGACCGGAATATCCGCCGACGCGCCCGCAAACAAATCCGCGCCCTCTGTTTTCCGCCCGAGGCGTTTTTGCAGATCGAAGAATGTCAATTTGCGTCCCTGCTCGAAGGCCACGATTTCGCCATCGAGGATAAGATCGACATCGAACTTACGCGCTTGCTCAGCCAGTTCCGGGAATTGATCGGTGATTCGCTTCAGATCGCGCGAGAAAATCTCCGTCCGCTCCGAATTCCGATGCAACTGCGCGCGAATGCCGTCGAACTTATCTTCCGCGTAAACGGTTGTAGCTGCCGCCGTCTCCGCCGGAGAATCCTTGGCTTGGACAAATCGCGCCCAAATCGCTTCCGCGTTTGGCTCAGGACTCGCCAGCATGCATTTGATTGGTCGAAAAATCGACAACTCGGCGCGATGCAATTCGTTTTGCCAGGCAAGCAAAGCGGTCGCACCGATATCGCCTAGAAGCATGTTCGCTTCCTTCACATCCTCGAGCGGGACCTCGAAAGCCGTGGCGATTGCCTCTTCCACCAAGCCTTCGCGCAATCCGATTCGCAGGTCGCCCGTCAAAACCTTGACCAGGTATTGACCTTCGCGCGCGGACAAGATCGACAATCGTTGTTGCAGCAGCGTGGTCTTGGCGATTGGCCCACGCGCCTTTTGCAGCTGCTCGAAAAAATCTCTCGATTGCAAAATCTTGAACGACTCCGGCTGGGTGCGGCCAGCGAGCGCCTCTAATGCCGTCTTACCGGCGTCGCCGTGGCTGTGAGCAATCCGCCGAAATTCCGCTTCGCTCAATTTCGCCGCGCTGACGATGGCGCGATAAATGATCGAGCCTCCGATCTGCAAGGTACGGAGATCGCTTTGGGCGAATGCTTTTCCGGTAAGATAAATTGTGGCGATCGGAAGCTGTTTTGCGTCGAGCGTCCGTAAATAATTTGCGAGGAGACGGACCTTTTCCAATTTCGCCGCTGTCGTGGCGATCGCTTCACCGATTCCGGCAAACGCGGCGAATTCAGATTCTGCCGGGGCGGCGTTCCCGAGGGGCGCGTTTATTGTCGATCTTTTGTCCCCGGGGATGGCCTCTCCAGCATTCTTCGGGAGCCGCAATTCCATCTGGTTTTCTTCGCTCAGCGCCCATGCCTCGATTCCGCTTTTTTCGCGGAGGTCGCGCGCAAACTCGGCGGCGAAACCGTGAAGAGTAAACACGCGTTTTGGCTGCACAAGATCGACATATCGGACGAGATCATCGTAATCCGCGTGGTCCGAGAGAGGGAAGGCGGCGTCCACCTGATAGCGGTAAATCGCGTTCGGATCGACCGCCCAGCCGCTGATCATGGCCACGCGTTTGTGCGGAATTTTTTCAAGCATGCGCGACCGATTTGCGCTTGGCGGACAAATGAGGACTTTGCCGGCGATTTCATTCGGATTGTAGCGCAGATATTTGCAAAACGAACGGCCGAGTTGCTCGTAAATGCGCGTCATCTCAAAAACAGAGCCGTGCAGCATCGGGATGAGGCCGGCGCCTTCGAGCGCACAAAGAATTTCCTGCGCTTTGCCTAACGAATAGCCAAGCAGGACCGGCACTCCGCCATCTGCGATTGTTTCTCGGCAGAAAGCAACGATTTGATCGACGACTTGTTCGGTTGGCGGAAAACGATACCGCGGCCGGCCAAATGTCGTCTCCATAACGAGAGTATCGGCCTGGACCCATTCCGCCGCTTCGGCGGATTTGCCCGGGCGTAATTTGAAATCGCCCGTGTAAAGGAGCGATTCGTTTCCGGCCTGGAGAAAAATCTGCGCGGAACCAAAAATATGTCCGGCCGGCAAGAGCATAAGATAGACATCGTGCACCCGCCCTTGTTCGCCAAAAGGCAGAACGTGTTCTTTGCGCTCTCCAGGCAGCCGCGCCTGCATTAAGCGGGCGGTGCCTGCGGAGAAGATAACCTCCTGATGCGGCGCGATGTGATCGCTGTGCGCATGTGAAACGAAGGCGAAAGGCTTTGCGTCCCACGGATCGAGCCATAAACCGTGTTCGGGCAAATACACGCCGCGCTCGTAACGAACGTTGATCACGCAGGAAAAGTAGCGCAAGTCCCCGGCTTGCGAACCGATAATCCCCGGTAGGACACTTCCGGGTTACGCCTTGCATTGACAGGCCGGGCCGGAACCGTTTTCATTACGTCGATGAAATTTGGCGCGGCATCGGTGGGTTTAATCTTTTGCCTAAGCGTTTTGGTTCGCGCCGCCGAGGAGCCGACGTTGCTCGTAAAAGTGACGCCGCTGCCGGTGGCTTTGAATAACGATTTTGAGTTTCGAAAGACGAAACTCTATTTGCTCACCGAAAAAGCGCCGAAACAAGGAGCACCGAAGAAAGCGAGCACTCTTTCGCCGGGAGCGCTGTCGAGCACGGCACCGCAGCGAACCATCGTCAATCAGGATTCCTCGATTGCGTTTGAACGACAGTATCGCCTGTTTGGCGCCGTGACTAACCTCGATCAACATCAGCGCTTTGGCAATTATTTCGATTTCTTTTGGCGCGCCAAACGCCCGGCCGATCTGACCGTGCGCCTCGAGTACCGGCAGGAGAAGCTGCACGCCCTTGTTCAGGCACAGGAGATCTCCTATCCGAACGTTCACGGTCATCATAAAACGGAGTTCAGGGTAATCGGCGACGATTACTTCGACGACGGACGCGTGACTGCGTGGCGATGCTTGTTGATCGAAAACGGCCAGATTGTGGCGGTAAACCGGTCTTACCTATGGGAATGAACGGCGCTGAGGGCCGGCGTTGAAGATAAATCTTCGCGAGGCCTCTCGAGTCGGGCGGGGTTCGACCTCGGCCACGGTTTGACAGCCTGCTTGTCGATCTTGTATCTTAATTAATCAGTTGTGGAGTCATCGATTCAAGTAGGGGTGAACGGTCCAGCCGTATGGGTGAAAGTGGAAGGCAAGGGAAGTTTTCTAAATAGCGGTAACTTGAAGGAATTCGCTCGCGAAATGGTCGACCGCGGTTACCGCGAATTTGTGATTGATCTGGCAGATTGTGCGATGATGGATTCGACCTTCATGGGCACGATGGCAGGCGTGGCGCTGCGATTGAAAGAGCTCGGCCACGGTCATCTCCACGTCATTCATTGCGGAAATCGCAGCCGCGAGCTTCTTTCCGGGCTCGGTCTTGATCAAATCTTCAGCATTCACGCCAATGGTGCGGCGGCGCCGGAGTGCGAATCGCTCCGGCAAAAATCCGGCGGGGAATCATCGGAGAAGCGGGAGCAAGCGAAAACAATGCTGGAAGCGCATGAAGCGCTTTGCGAGGCGGCGCCGGAAAATTTTTTCCGTTTCAAAGACGTCCTCGATTATCTAAAGCAAGACCTTCATCACGAGACGACCTCGAAGTAAGCACGTCCGGTGATCATGTGGCCGATCCTTCTCTTCGGACTGCTACTCGCGTCTGTCGCGGGGTGGATTTATACGGCGCTGCGGCAGATCCGGCGGATTCGGACGCTGGAGCGCTCGAAAGAAGAGATTCAGGTTGAGGAGACGCTTGTCTTCGATTTCTTGCACGGACTCGGGGAAGCCTTCAGGGAAACGATCCGGCCCAATGACCTGCATCGCCTGATTGTCGAAGGAGCGACACGCATTCTTGACGCGCACGGCGGCGCGCTTTACCTGGCCGATCGCACCGGTGCGAAGCTGGTCCCAACATTCATCTCCAAAGGCTGCCCGCCGTTGGTTGAAGTTCCAGCCGACATTCTCCAGCAAGCCGCGGCCACGCCCATTGCGCTCGAGAGCTACCTGCGGCTTCATTCCGTCCCGCTCGGTGAGGGCACGATCGGGCGCGTCTGGCAAACGGGACAGTCGGTCTGTTTAAATGAGCTTTCCGAAGCGCCGGAACTGACGAGGCTGCGCGACACGTCGTTCGGCACCGCCTCAATGATGGTCAGCGCACTGCTTTACGGTAAACAAGACATGGGCGTCCTGGCATTAGCCAACGGCCCGATGGGCGCACCCTTCTCCCAAAGCGATTTTGTCGTGTTCAAATCCATTGCCGAGCAATCTGCCTTTGCGCTCTACAACGCCATCATCTACTCGGAGGCAAACGAAAAGAAGCGGCTGGATCACGACCTCGAAATTGCGCGCGATATCCAGCGCATCCTCCTCCCGGCCGAAGCTCCATCGGTCAATGGATTTGAGATCAGCGGAATCAACGTTCCCGCGCGCCAGGTTAGCGGTGATTATTTCGATTACATCAAGGTGGACGACCAACGTCTCGGGGTGGCGATCGCCGATGTTTCCGGCAAAGGCGTCCCGGCCTCGCTTATCATGGCGATTTGCCGCAGTGTTTTGCGCAGTCAGGCGGCGGAAAATCCTTCGCCGGCAGATGTTTTGCAAAAGGTGAATCGACAACTCTATCCCGACATCAAGGAGGACATGTTTATCAGCATGGCGTATCTGATTCTCGACCACGCGCGCAACGGTGTCACCCTCTCTCGCGCCGGGCACGACGCGCCGCTGCTTTACAAAAATGCTTCGCAAACCGTCACGCCTTTAAAGCCGCCAGGCATGGTCCTCGGGATTGACAGCGGAAATGTGTTCGATAGGCTCACGAGCGACGTCGCCGTCACGCTCGAGCGAGACGATTGCCTCGTCCTCTATACCGATGGAGTAACCGAAGCAATCGACACCGAAGGAGAGGAATTTGGCGTCGAACGGATGGTCCAATCGGTGCGCGCGAGCGCGATAAACGGCGCGCCGGCTATTGTCAGTCGATTGATCGACGACTTGCGAAACTTCGTCGGTTCGCATCCGCAAAATGACGACATCACCTTGATCGCAATTCGAAAGACATGAAAAAGATTCCCGTGACTGAGCCCGAAAAGGTAAATAAGCCTGACCGCGCGAAGGATAGAACACCTTTGTCACCTGAAAAGCCCGCCGCGCCTTCGGACATTGACCAGGTCGAAGCCAACGATCCGATGGCCGGTCTGCAAGCCGACCTCGATCGCTTTCGCGACCTCGCGTTGCGCAGCCAGGCCGACTTTGAGAATTATAAAAAACGCTGTGCGCGCGAAAAAGAAGAAGCAATTAAATATGCAAACAGCTCGCTGCTTGAGCGACTCGTTGCCATTGTCGATAATTTCGAGCTCGGACTTTCGGCTGCGCGGGAGGAGAGCGAAAGTTCGCCGATTTATTCCGGCCTGAACCTCGTTTTCAAACAACTCAACGATTTTCTGGCCGAAAACGGATTGCAACCGGTCGAAGCGGTCGGCCAGACGTTCGATCCCAACCTGCACGAAGCCATCGCACATGAACCGAGCGAAGAGTTTCCGGAAGGAACGGTGATTCGCCAACTCCGCCGCGGTTATCGCCTTAAGGACAGACTTCTGCGGCCTTCGAGCGTGGTGGTTTCATCGGGCAGGGCAAAGTAATTGCTCGCTTTGTCTCTTGCTCTTGCTCGTGCTCTTACTCTATGTCGATCTTCGCTGTTTGAAGCAGGAGCAAGAGTATGAGTAAGCGTTAGATTTGAGAAATGCCTACGAAAAAGCGCGATTACTACGAAGTCCTCGGGGTCGAGCGAAACGTCTCCGAGGAAGAGGTCAAGCGCGCCTACCGAAAGCTCGCGGTCAAGTTTCATCCGGACAAAAATCCAGACGACCCCCATGCCGAGGAGAAATTCAAGGAGATCGGCGAAGCTTACGACGTCTTGATGGATGCGGATAAACGCGCGGCTTACGATCGCTTTGGCCACGCCGCTTTCGCCCAGGGAACCGCCGCCCGCGGCGGGTTTCATGATCCGTTCGATATTTTCCGCGAGGTATTTGGCGGCGCCGGCGGAGGAATCTTCGAGACTTTTTTCGGGAATGTCGCCTCGCGCGGCGAAGATCGACAACGGGGCTCCGATCTGCGTTACGACATGCAAATCGAGCTGGAGGAAGCGGCTTTCGGCGTCGAAAAAGAAATTGAGATCCGAAAGCTCGATATCTGCGACAAATGTAAAGGCAGCGGCGCTGAGCCCGGTTCGCGCACCATCCAATGTCCCGCTTGCGGCGGTCGCGGGCAGGTGATCAGTTCACGCGGGTTTTTTCAAGTCTCACAAACTTGTCCGCGCTGTCGCGGTGCCGGTCAGATCATCGAGAAACCGTGTCCCCAATGCCGGGGCGAGGGACGCCAGGAAAAAACGGGCCGCATCAAGTTAAAGATCCCGGCTGGAATTGCCGATGGTTCCCGGCTGCGTTCCTCGCGCAACGGTGAAGCCGGAATGCGTGGCGGCACTCACGGCGATCTTTATGTCGTAATTCACATCAAGGAACACAAAATTTTTCAGCGCGAGGACGATAATCTTTATTGCGAAGTGCCGATCTCGTTCAGTAGCGCAGCGCTTGGTGGCGAAGTGGACGTGCCCACGTTGGAGGGTAAAGCGCATCTCAAAGTAACCGCCGGGACGCAAAGCGGCCAGATATTTAAACTACGCGGCAAGGGAATCGTTAACGTCAACGGGCGGGAGCGAGGCGACTTGCTCGCCCGACTGATCGTCGAAGTGCCGACGCGCCTGAATGCCGAACAACGCCAGAAACTCGAAGAGTTTGCCGGCCTTTGCGGCGAGGAGAACACACCCATGCGCAAGAGTTTCTTCGAGCGCGCTAAAGAATTCTTTCGGTAGGGCGACGCTCTGCGGACCCGTCGAATAAGCCGGCCCCCGAGTCTCGCCCAACTATTGTCGATGCATCGTTTTTACATCGCACCCGAAAACTGGAATCCCGACGTGCTTACTCTAAGCGGGCCGGAAGCGCATCATTCTCGCGATGTTTTGCGAATGCAGCGCGGGGATAAGGCGGTTCTCTTCAACGGACATGGACGCGAAATCACCGCCGAGATCGTCGAGATTGAGCGCAAAGGCATTCATTTACGGAAGTTGCACGAAAGCCAGACGCCTCCGCTGCGCTGTCACATCACACTCGGACAGGCGATTCCAAAAGGCAAAAACATGGACTTAATCGTCCAGAAAGCGGTCGAGATCGGCGCGTCGGAAATTGCGCCGCTTATTTCCGAACGAACGATTGTCGATCTTGGCGAAGAAGAATCGGTGCAAAAGCAGGTGAAATGGCAGCAGGTCGCGATCGAAGCAGCCAAACAATGCGGGCAGAATTGGCTGCCGCAAGTGCGCCGGCCGCGAAAGCTAGCACCATTTTTTGCCGACGAGTCGCGCTGCGATCTGCAATTGATCGGCTCATTGCAGCCCGATGCGTTGCATTTGAAGAAAATTCTCGCTGAGTACGCGAGCGAACATCAACATCGTCCGGCGAGCGTTCTCATGCTCATTGGGCCGGAAGGCGACTTCACTCCGGCCGAGCTCGCACTCGCGAAGAGCCACTCTTGCCGCCCGATCACGCTCGGCCCGATTATTCTTCGCGTCGAAACTGCAGCCCTTTACTGCCTCAGCGTGCTCTCCTACGAATTGCTCCAAGGCTAGTAAATGTAAGGCGCGGAAAGCTGGAATGCGTTCCGGATCAACTCGAGCCGTGGCTTCGCGCCTTCCGCGATGATTACTTCGACGACATCAAAGCGGAAAAGAATATCGGGATTGTCGAGCAGGCGAAGCCAGGCCAGAGCGCCCCGTGAGATCTGTTTTTGTTTTTGTAAACCCACTGCCTCGATCGGCCGGCCGAAATCTTCCCGGGTGCGCGTTTTTACTTCGACAAAGACCAGGGTATCGTCATCCCGCGCGACGATATCGATCTCGCCGCCGCTGCGTCCGCGAAAATTGCGGTAAAGAATCTTGTAGCCGTTTTTGCACAGGAAACGGCCGGCCAGTTTTTCACCGAGAGAGCCGCGCCGAAGATGCTCCGGTTTAAATGATTCCTTCGAGCGCGAGAAGCGGCTGCGCCACCGGTTCGAAAGACCGGCGATGGATCGGACAAGGCCCGAATTCATGGAGTTTGGTGAGATGCAACTCGGTGCTGTAGCCTTTGTGCTGGCCGAAACAATACTCGGGAAAGAGCGCGCAGAAGTCACGCATCATCTGGTCGCGCGTCACTTTCGCAATCACACTGGCGGCGGCGATCGTCAGGCTGTAACAATCGCCGTCGATGATCGCGGTCTGCGGGAATGGAAACGGAAGGACGGGCAGTCCGTCGATGAGGACATGATCGGGCCGGGTAAGGAGCGAGGCGATCGCAGCGCGCATTGCTTTGTGGGTCGCGCGCAAAATGTTGATTCGATCGATCTCGACGTGATCGATCACGCCGACCGCCCAAACGATGTCGGCATTGCTCGTAAGATCGACATACACGCTTTCGCGCAAATCCGGGGCAAGCTGCTTCGAATCATTGAGTTTACGATGTCGAAAGCGGTCCGGCAAAATGACGGCGGCCGCGACAACCGGACCGGCCAGCGCGCCGCGCCCGGCTTCATCGATGCCAGCGATGCGCGCGACGCCGATGGTCCGCAATCTTCTTTCGTAACGGAATCCGCAACGCCGGTACATTGGGATTTAGCGATTGAACAAATTAACGATTTAGCGATTTATCCGGGTGCTTCAATCGTTAATTCATTAACTCGTTAAATCATTCAATGTTTTTCATTCTCTCACTGCGGTGGCTTCCTTGCCTTTACGCGCGCGGAGATAATTGAGCTTGGCCCGGCGCGCCCGGCCCTCTTTTTCCACCTCAATCTTTGCAATGCGCGGCGAATGAACTGGAAAGATACGCTCGACGCCCTCGCCATAGGAGATGCGGCGGACCGTGAATGTTTGGCCGAGCCCGCGCCCTTTGCGCCCAATCACGATACCGGTGAAAATTTGAATGCGCTCCTTGTCGCCCTCCACTACGCGGGTGTGGACATGAACGCTATCGCCCACGGCAAATTGCGTTTCATCGGTCTTTTGCTGTTCTTTCTCAATCGCGTCGATGATGCGGCTCATAAAATCTCCTCACCGCCCGGCGGGCGGGCGAACATTTTCAATCCGAGCTGTTGAAAATGCAAACGGCAATTATTCAACGAATCAATGATTAAGTGAGTTAGCGATTTTGAATTCATTAAATCACTGATTCGTTAAATCATTGAATTGGGCTATTCTTTGGGTTCATCGCGCCCGTAGCTCAACTGGATAGAGCGACGGCCTCCGGAGCCGTAGGTTGCGCGTTCGAGCCGCGCCGGGCGCATCACCTTTCGTGATTAACAATTGATCGAATTAACGAATTGAGATTCGTTAATTCACTAAACCGCTTAATCATTAAATGGACTATGCCAGGCCGGCGATCCGGCCGAGCAAATCTTTCTTGCTCGTCATTCCGGTAACTTGGTCGCGCAACTGCCCGTTCTTGAAGAAAAGTAAGGCCGGAATAGCGCGGATGTTGTACTTCAACGAAAGATTTTGGTTCTCGTCCACGTTGACCTTTGCCACCTTGATCGTCTCCGCTTTCTCCCGCGCGATCTCATCCAGGAGCGGTGCGATCAATTTGCACGGCCCACACCATTCCGCCCAAAAATCGACAATTACAGGTTTGTCGCTTCGGGTCACTTCGCGGTCGAAACTGGATTCATCGACAGTGATGGTTGCGGAGTTTTCCATGGTTTATAAAAGGTAATTCCAAATTTGAATAATCAAAATCGCAAACGAAACGATAAACACGCCCCAGCAAAGCGGTTTTGGAATTGCATCGGCCATCCTGACCGGCTCGCTCGGCGCCACGCGCGCCATGGTGAGTGAAGCGCTTTGGGGAACAGTCTCCGGCATCGTAATCAACGGCTGAGTCTTTTTCATCTGCACCGTCGGCGTGGGCTTGACCGGAGCATCCGGCAGTGGAATACGCGCGGTCTCTTTCATCGGGCTTTGTGAACTGGTGGAGGGCGGACTCGGCGGCGATTTTGCCGCCTCGGGGATGTTCACAGGTGCTGCCGGGCTTGCGACCGGGCGCGGCGGCACCGGCGCAGGCGGCGGAGAAAGTGGAGCTTTGGGTGGCAATGGACCTGGCTCAGTTGAACCGGGCGAAACCGATGGAGTCGATGGCGGACGAGGTGGCAGGTTGATTCGCACCGTTTCACGCGATTCCTTACTAACGCCTGGAACTGCTGGCGGCTGTGGTGGCAACGCGATGCGGACTGTTTCTTTTCTGGGTTCGTTTGGATCGGCCATGAGTTCCTTGGCGAAGCGGTCGTGGGAAATTGCGCGAAAATCCGCCACTTGTCACTCGTTAACTTGATTTTCGCCGCGGGGACTGCTCAAGCCAGCAGATCGTATCCCCGGCTTGCTCTGATTTTGCGAGACACGAATTCACCGGCCGGCGCAGGCTCGGACAGAATTACCCGCGCATCGACATCGGGCGCATCCGCTTCGCTCCGGGCCACATATGGCTGGTCAACGAGCAATTTCAGTTCGCGTCCAATTTTTGTCCGCGTCTGTTCGTACGCGATCTTTTGCTGAATCGACATCGCAGCACGATATCGCGCGTTCTTGGACTTCGCTGAAATTTGATTTGGCATTTTTGCCGCGCGCGACCCTGCCTCCTGGGAATACTTGAAGATGCCGAGCCGTTCAAATTGGATACGCTCGATAAACTCGAGCAGCGTTTCAAAATCCGTCTCGCTCTCGCCCGGGAAGCCGACGATGAAGGTCGTGCGCAATGTGATGCCGGGAATTCCGGCGCGCAGCCTCACGATCAATTGCTCGATATACGCGCGCGATGTTTCCCGGCGCATATCTTTCAGCATCGACTCGGAGATGTGCTGCAACGGAATGTCGATGTAACGCGCAACCTTGTCGCATTGCGAAACCGCCTCGATCAGTTCGTCACTCCAATGGGCCGGATGCGTATAAAGCAACCGGACCCAGAATTCGCCCTCGATTTTCTGGATCTCACGCAGGAGCGCCGACAGCGATGGACCGCGGGTCGAATCCACTGGTTGCCGCGGACCGGCTTTGGCCATCCATAAATCCATTCCGTAAAAAGTAGTGTCCTGGCTGATCAAATTAATTTCGCGGACCCCCTCGGCGATCAAACCGCGAATTTCCGCGAGCACAGAGGCAGGAGACCGGCTCCGATGTTTTCCCCGCATCTGCGGGATGACGCAAAAACTGCATGGATGATTGCAACCCTCGGCGATCTTCACATAAGCGGTGTGTGCCGGAGTGAGGCGAAAACGAGGTGTGTCGTAATCGGGAATATAACCGGATCGCGCGGTGACGAAGTCAAGATCGACATCTTCATCTGAAGAAGAAGAAACGCCGAACGTCGAACGCCCAACATCCGTTGGACGTTTGGTTAAAATCTTTTCCACGATCGCGCCCAGTTGGCTCACCTGATCTAGTCCGATGAAGGCATCTACTTCGGGGAGCGACTCGCGCATCTCCCGCGAAAAACGCTGCGACATGCAGCCGCTCACGATCAGCTTTTGATTCGGTCGTTTGTTTAGTTCGCGTCTTTGATGCGCGTCCAGAATCGCTTCGATCGATTCCTCTTTTGCGGAATCGATAAACGCACACGTGTTGATGATAAGAACATCGGCGTCGTCTGCGCTCGAGGTGATTTCCATGTCGCGCTCAAGCACGCTGCCGAGCATGATCTCGGCATCGACCAGATTCTTGGCGCAACCGAGGCTAATCATTCCAACTTTTGTGCTCATGCCTGAAGCGTCGATGACTGGCTATTCGACGCTGACGTCTTCGTCTTCTTCTTCCACGAGTTTGCCGTTTTTCTTGATCTGAACGGCATCTCGATCGAGCACTCGCACTGAGATATGCTGACCGCGAAATTCCACTGTGCCATCGGACGGTGAAATCCACCGTTCGAACGCTGGTTTCAGCTCCTCATTGTCCACCACGACTTTGACATAGGTTTTCTTCAGCGGCCGAATGGCTACTCGGTTCGCTCCTGTTGATTCCGCCATCGGGGACGAATTAGCGGCCGCGGCCCTTGCGAGATCTTCCGGACGCACCGGTTCGGCTCGGCGCACTTCTGGCTCTTTGGTAGCTCGCGGAGAAACTGCGGCAACTGGCGTTGCGGCCACGGCGGGAGTGGGAACGGCTTTTCGAGTTGCAACTCCTCCCGCCTGCGTTGGCGCAGCGACCAGGGATTGCGGAGTTGAAACGGGCGCACTGGGCAACGCTTGGACGGCAGGCTCGGTGCGCCGAGGCGCAATTCGCTGGATGTTGAGAATTAGCTTCATGAAGAAAAACCCGACGATCAGGACAACGATTCCGATCACGAGTGGTGCCGCCGACTTGCGATCCGAAGTCTGTCTATGAACGGCCGGAGTGCGCGGCGGTTTTGGTGCCGGATTGTCCTGAAGGTAAGAGTAGCCGTCTACGGTAACGTGCTCGGAACCTTCGAACGCGTCAAGGTAAGGAGTGACATCGACATCCAAAAACTTCCCATAGATGAGCAGGAACCCTTTCGCATAGGCCAGGCTGGGAAATTGTGAAAAATCCTCGGCCTCGATCTCGGCCAGTCGCGACGGCCTAATCTTAGTCATGCGGGCCGCTTCATCGAGGGTCAGTCCACGGGCCAACCTCGCTTCCTGAAACTTTTTGCCAAGACCTTCGATTGTCATCGTATGCGCCGGCGCTAAACAGCGGCGTCAAGATCGACAAGAATCTCGCGCGGCTTCGCGCCTTCGCCGGGACCCAAAATACCGCGCTGTTCCAGAATATCAACGATCCGTGCTGCGCGAGTATAGCCGAGACGAAGCCGGCGCTGAAGAAGCGAAGTGGAAGCGCGTTTTTCCTGCCGGATAATTTCGAGACATTTTTCAACCAGCTCCTCGTCTTCATCAGTCACGTCTTCGCTCGCCGAGCTGGCGGCTTGCAATTTCTCGTGCATGGCGGGGTCAAACGCGGGCGGGCTTTGCGCCGAAACGAATTCCACGACGCGATGAATTTCCTCGTCAGTCACGAGTACGCCTTGGGCCCGAATCAGGCGCGACGCGCTCGGCGGCAAATAAAGCATGTCGCCCTGGCCGAGTAGACGATCGGCGCCGTTCTCATCGAGAATTACCCGACTGTCGATCTTGCTCGCAACTTGAAACGCAATCCGGCTTGGAATGTTCGCCTTGATCACGCCGGTGATGACGTCGGCGCGGGGCGTTTGGGTGGCGACGATGAGGTGAATCCCGGCCGCGCGCGCCATTTGCGTAATCCGCGCAATCGCGCTCTCCACATCCGCCGGCGCCGTCTGCATCAAGTCCGCTAGCTCGTCGATGATGACGACGATGTACGGCATCTTGTCTGGAATTTGGATCTCATCTTCGCGCGGAACTGTCGCGGCCGCTTTTTCCTTGGCCGCTAAGACGCCGGCCTCTGCTTCAAGATCGACATCCTTCTTTTTCGCCGGACGCGCGTTGAACCCGATGATATTGCGAACGCCCACGCGCGCGAAAATTTTGTAGCGCCGTTCCATTTCGTCGATCAGTCCGCGTAAAACGAGCAGCACTTTTTTTGGATCGGTTATCAATGGATAGCGCAAGTGCGGCAGATTGGCGTAAATCTGGAGCTCGACC
>WNFX01003040.1_pt1 | contig 16800 bp, 10 predicted proteins | sample 5400111 | NCBI WGS metagenome assembly WNFX01 (sample SAMN13153363, study PRJNA577476) | soil metagenome | isolation source: 40 cm soil or saprolite under grassland replicate 1 | place: USA:California | collected 2016-06-15 | reverse complement strand
GCCTGATTGATCAACGTCGTTCACCCCTTCATTCATAGATGAGAGATGGAAGGCACAACGAGGTGCTTTGAGTGCTGTTTCATCCGAGGAATCTAGCTTATGAGAAGAACTAGAAGACTTGTTAAGTATACACTAGTTTTCAGAAAAATGCAATTTTTGTCGCTGCTAGATTGTGTAGAATTGCTGAGCTGTAGTGTACTGGCCCAGATCAGATTTGGATTTCCACCTCCTAATGAGGTACCTGGGTAGTTATCACTGCTTCCACCTTAAATTCTTCCGTAAAGGTTCGTTGTGTCTTCTGCATGGTCTTTTCCCTTCTTGTCTCGGGTCCACTTCTTCAAGTTTACCTTCCACATTTTTCTGGGTCAAGACCACGCTGTTGTTGCAAGGTTTTTCAGGGGTAAGAGATGCTCGACATGCTGTCCCTTTTGGTTGGCTTCTCTCACCCCATGATCAAAACGGTGGCCGCCTTTGCGTTGCTAGATCAAGTGGCAGCCGCTTCGTTCTCAGAAGTTGATCACGTGGGTAAAGTGGAATTTATAGTAAATGCAGAATGCTCTGTACAATCTTGTCTCGAACCTGCTCAAAGCGATGTGACCTCTCTGTCCTCTTGATCAGTGCAGCAATTTGATCGCAGAATCTTTTCGTATCTTCCGAAAGGATCACCTCGCTCTCGAGCAGCCTGGCAATATCCTTCGCCAAGGAAATATTCATAGCATTCAGTTGATCCTCCAAGCGCTCGATCTGGATCTTCAAATCCCGATTCTCATGTATGGTATTCACCATACTCCGCCCCTTATCGGTTTCGTACATTTCGATGCGCTTTAAGATTTCGATGACTTGTCTCTCTTCTCCGTCGCCAAGTAACCCACGTGAAGTCAGTGATCTCAAGGCAGTGGCCATTTCAGGGACCCTGATTTGTACCTCCTGGTATAGAGATGTTAGGAATGTCTTCAAGGTGCGGCGGCCCTCGAAGATCTGTCGGGATAGGTTTTTTTGTCTTGTGATTACTTCATTACGCAGCCTTACATTCTCTTGCAAAGTCAAAATAAGCTCGGTAGTTTCCTGGCTATTCACATCTTCCACATGCTGCAAGTGATTTGAGGCAAAAACATCAAGCTGCTCGTTGAGCGTTCCATTTCGCTTCTCGTACTGAAATATCCACCCCTTATAATCTCCCCACACATTCAGTTTCTGAAAGTTGTCCAATCGTGAGGTATGAAAACAGCCTAGTGCGAAGAGCCAATCTCCGGGATACTTGTCTCGAAGTTCGCCCAAAACGCCATACATTGTCTCCTCGGAGCGAACCTGAGTATAACGAGCGGTATTTTCTACTTTGCGCAAGAGGCCTCCTATTGCAATGTGAGAAAATCCCAGATCCTTGAGAGCCTCATAACTTTGTATATATTCCTGGGTGGTTTTGCCCTGAGCTACTCCTACAAGCTTAAATTGCCCTTCGAACGGCTTGAAAGCTTGGAGAGCTTCTTTGGCACTTTCAAGCGTAGCAAGAGGATCTCGAAATACATCTATCATGATTCCATACTCCACTCCCATCCGGACATAAGCTTCAAATAGTTGCCTGTGGGTTAGCATGGCGCCCTCGCGCGTGAAAATGCCGGAATCGCACATCTTGATGGTGTGGCTTCGGATGTGCCGACGTACAGGGCATTGAGTAATATCGTCTCGGAATTGGCAGGGCCCACCTACGGCGTCGCAGTGATCAAAATCGTCGCATGGGTAGTCATGAAATAAGTGCTGAAAATTCAGCGTGGTATTGGCATGAGCCATAATGCCAATGCGTACGTCTGGATAGTCTTGCAGGGGGAGGCTCTTGAGCAAACGAAGACTCATTGGACGATCAGCAACGAAGAACGGTATGATTTTCATTTTGACCCCACATGAAAAGTTTGTAGGAGTTCCTCAGTAGGAATGCCGATTCCAGCCCGCAACCAATCGATAGGTATCTCAATAGCATTATTCAGCGCAATTCGCCACTGCATTGCTGAAGACAGTTCTGTGTTATCAGCGAGACGGTATACCAGCATCAGATAGCATTGTCCCCAGCCAGGCTCTATTGGTGGCAGGTTTAGAGCGACCTCGAATTGCGTCCCTTTACAGTCTACAAATTGTCGATTTCGGATCAGATTATTCGCATCAACCACCCGTAAGATGATACCCGTGTTCTGAGGCCCATTCATTTCTAGATGAACTCTACCTTTTTCAACGAACATTTCATAAATATGTGGGTTCCAACGAATAATAAATGTACTTTTATGTCCCCCACTGGCAACGGCGACCACGTTATGCTCCCGTCGGCAATGCCTTTTAAGAAACTCAAGACCCCGAACGATTAGGTCGCCATCACCGTTAGCCTGTCCTGACCATACCCATACGTCTTCCACGAACACTGTTACTTCATAATTTCCTCCAGTGAAGATGTATAGGGCGGCTGATTCTAATGCATAGTAATCCAATATGTCAATTTGCACATAGTGGGCTGAGGCATCTCTTCTTTGGTAGAGCCGTACACCGAACAGTTTCGGATACACCTTGAGCTGTGCCGTTTCACCGATAGCTGGAAAGACGATCAAAGCAGTAACCGCCTCAGAAGTAAGATATGCAATTCCTTTGGCAACCGTTCGGATTGCCAGCGTAGAACGTAATTGGATATGAGCCGAAGCACTTACTCTATTATCCGCTGGATCCCATACTCCTAATTGCGGTGAGGGAACCTCTATATGCAGCGTCTCATCTTCTCCTAAGAGTCGCTCCAACTGAGGTGACGTCACGCTTACCATGGGTATCAGCGCTACGGTAGTCATTTCTAGAAGCCTTTCTTCTTCTATAAAAAGGAGATTATAGCGGCCGAAACGCATCTGACCGACCGTTAGAGCATTTAGTTCTTCAAGGAAAGCCGGGGTAAAGCGGTACCTGTTGTCGTCAGACTGCTGGAGGCAGGCTCGTACCCCTCTCTCGCAAACGAGTTCACCCGAGAAAAAAAACTGGCATAGAATTGAAGAGCTCATCAGATCCACGTTACTTATTACGCTTATGATAGGCTGGGTGAATTGATGGAGTTGATCCCGCCCTAATTGGATTGGCTCTTCTATCAATTGAGGATTTATTTGGACAAATAAGTAACGTTGTTGTCGGAAATTCCAAGAAATATTCCCGGCCTCCAGTCGGAAAGGCTGACCCCGGTTCTCCCAGACCGCCTGGTAGATGGCGTAAGGGCCAAATGCGGTGTCCAATAATTCTAGAGCTATCTCCTGAGAGGTTATATCGTTCGCTAAAGTGGTGAACAGATAGTATCGGTTTTCACCCCATTCACGTTTCGTGCCAGCTGGTATACATTCATGAGTATGGCATGAGAACAGGTAAGCCTGTTCGGGACTCAACATTTTACTGTCAAGCAACTCTTCGTCTAAATAGAGCCAGATCACTACCGGCTCTGTGAAATTATCCAAAGGTAAGGTGATGGCGCGGGAGTAATGGCCTATTCCATCCAAATTCAGGAACACGGCTTGCTCATAACCGTGGGAAGTACGGAGGGAGATGCGGCTTCTGGGCTTTTCGGGGAAAAACACTTTCAAAGAATCACAAACAATTTCGATGCCTGGTTGGAGATTCTTGTCATAGCCGAGATGTAATGAGATTTTCCAGTCAACACCAGCCGATTCTCGGTACGGGTGCCCGTCGATAACAAGGGGCTCTCCATAAGGAATGACATCTACCCAGATATAGCATCGCTCATTTTGTAGAATACATAACCGCCCCTCAACATACCTTTTACCGACCTGGACATGAAAACGCTCCCCCTTTTTATAGGCTATAAAACCGCCCCTCTGCAGAGAGAGAACTTTCTCATAGGGCCATTGAGCGATGCTTTCCAGTGAGAGCCAGGGGGTTGGCACAACCCGGTACCTTACTTCATCCAATAAGTACTGGCCATAGGGGAAATTTCTCGTTTTCCACACTTTAAGAGCAATATGCGACGAGAGCAGGTCTCCATTAGGCATTTGAACCGTCGCTTTCGGTCGACGCTCCAGGGTACCGAGAAATTGCAAAGGGGTACAGTGGTTCTCCAATTGAACTATCAGATCGTACAATTTTTTCTTGCTGCGTATCAACTGTATACGGGTAAGATCGTATTGTGATCCTAGCGCTACCATGATTTCCCTGCTATAACTCTCAAAATCTGCCGATGCTAGCGAGAGGTTTTGCTCGATAGCGTAGGTAATAATCCGCGCCAGTACCTGGCAATCCTTATTCAAAGCGGCGAGCGCTTTTTTAGGGAGAGATAGCTGCTTTCCCCTCTCTACTCCATATGAGTGAATAAGTTCAGCTGTCACTTCACCAACTGAATAATTTCGATAGTACCAGAGAAAGAAGTCAAGGATCTCTTGTCGAGTAGTTTCGGAGGCATTGACCTCTGAGATGAGAGATTCAACAAACAAGCGTCTGATATTGCCGCTGCTCCATTTCTGCTCTATGCTTTCCTCTTCGTAGGTTTTCCAGAGTAACTTCTCCGAGATCAAAGCATAGTGTTGTCTGCCTAAACTCAGCTCTTCCTCGAAATCGTGCCAGAATTTGTTGTCATCTATGTACTTGTTTCGTCTCACATATTCACAGGCCAAAGCCAGGAAGACAGTTCTGGCTTTTTGCTGATCCCGTGCGGGCCACCCCTGATACTCTCGAGCAATTTTCCGACCCAGGGGAAGTAATATCTTGTACTCCTCGTCATCAAACTCGACAAGAGAGAGCCGACCGAGTTCCGCCTTTCGGTCCTGTACCGTTCTGTACATCCCTTCGATAAGTGAGGTGGGAGATGCCATATTTTCCTCTTTTACGGTGTTACATACTGGTAGAAGGCGAAAGCCAAATGGGGGCACAAATCATAGTTGTAGCGCGAGCAGGTATAGGGTAGGACTAATTGGCCCTGCTCTTTGCGCGCAGCATCTAACAGTTCCCCCGCGACCTCCCAGATGCGGTCCCAGTTTTTGCGCAAGAGGTAGAGGCTACCCGATCCACCTTCAATCGTGTCTACCAGCGCCAAATCATAGCGCTGCTCGTCGTTAGGATAGAGCGTACCGCGCACTTGATTCTTGTTGATCCCCGTGTACTTCGGCATCGCTGTAATGATGGCGTGTTCCAATGTGTGTAGGATGAGGTAACGCTGATGACGTTTGCGGTCGAAATGCGCGCAGGAGCTACATATCGAAGCTTCACCGGGACAATTTTTACCTGGGACTTTCCCCTGAACCACCTCGCACCATTTCCGCCTGGGATCTGGTTTGCGGCTCAGTTCCCAGGATAGTTTGGCAGGTACGGGTTTAGTGCGCGCTTCGTCGATCTCAGTCATCTCGTCCAGAATCTGTGTGGACTCTCCTATGCGACAGGGACACTGCGCCCCCAGGTAACATGTGAACGCCGAGGTGTCTGTCTCCAGGAACCTCGTCAACGCGTCACCGAAGTGAAAGAAGGCCGCGTGGGTACCGTAGGTATTGGCCAGGTAGCTATTCCTATCGGAAAAGATCGGCTTGAGATCAATATCCAGCTCATTGGTTCGGTGAGTATAGAAGCGGCGAAAATGCTCGCGCGCCAGTGTAATGATACTCACCTGCCTGAAATCTAGAGTTCCCTGCCCGGTCCGCAGTTCCGGCGCAAAATCTTTTCCGTCGATAATGTACTCATGCACTACCGAACGAAAAGACGGAATGTTTTTAACGTGAATTTTCTTATATTTGTTCTCCGTTTTACACTTTTTGCAGTTAAACCGGGCTTCGCAGAAGCCATCTTTCGCATAGGTCTTCTGCCACGGGGATTCAGGCGTATAGAGGAACGCTTTGGCAATGCCAGCCGCGGTATCTTTACTCCATCCTGCGTTTTCAATCTGCCTCGTTACTGACTGCGGAAGCTCGTAGTAGGCATGGTAATTGATTTCTGTGCTGCAAGTCTGGCAACGCCAGTGGAGCATTGGTAGCGCAGTGAAACGGAAGTAATCGTTGTGATGATCTCCCTTGCCGATTCGCTTATAACCATCGGGCATGAAGGGGGCCTGGTTCCTGCGACTTTTCGCCTGTTCAATACAATCGGGATTGAGACACACTTTGGGCACAGGTGGCGGATAGATTTCACCGCAACCACCGCACATATAGACCTCTGTAAGCTGCCTCAGAGTGCTATAGCAGTAGTCACAACGCTCGTCGCCTGCCTTTTTATCGCTATAGGTAGCCCCGCAGCGTGGGCAGTAAAAACGGTAGGGGTTGTACTTCACGGATAGGTCTCTGGGGGTCTTGAATTGTATCTTGATGATTGCTTCAAGCGGATCGGCAGGGAAAGGACTAGAGCCTTCCTGATCGCCGAACATCTCACTGAAGTAGAGCGTTGCCTTCGCCCCTTCGGGAGAACTCATCAACAAGCGCTTGATTTTCTCTTCTGTGTCAGCATCCTCATCCTTAATGGTCTCGACTTTGAACGTTATGCTTCCCTGAGATGCGTAACCGCCTACAGGTCGTGAGTTGATTGCCTGGCGTCGAGAAACTGTATCCTTCAGGTCATCGTCACTTCCCTCACGCACCAGGTAGAGGCCGACATTGGGGCCGGAGCTACGGAGATCGGGCACAAGTTCGCGGTCTTTAGAAGCCATCCCTGATAAATCATCCGCGTCCTGCAGATCTTTCTGCATACGGTTGTATAGTTGGCCGCATTTACTTTCCCACCATGATTTCAGCTCATCGATAGATATATCCGTTGCATGAATACCGGGAATAAATTGCGCCTCTCGCCTCATCCACATCTGTAGGCGTTGAAAGGCCGCTGGCGTGAAAATCTCGGCGAAGAGGTACTCGCTGAATGAGTGCCAATCTTCTTGAAATGTTCTCTGATTTTCGGCGTCAGTCGATTTACAGTTGCGCAAATCACTTACCTTTATTTCACTGGTCAGATCGCTCTCGAGGTGGCGAGCCAGCCAATCGAGAAGGCGTGCGTAAATATGGCTCTTCGTAACCTCTAGATTAGAGACGATGATGGGGGCGTCTTCAAAGTCATCTGGAGCTGGGCGTGCGTAGTGTCTAAAATGTTTGAGAAAATAGAAATCTAGGGGATTGCGTGTATCGATGACAGTCAAAGCGAGAGCGTCTTTTCGTCGCCCCCCACGCCCTACCCGTTGGGTATACTCATTGGTGGTGAAAGGTGCGCCGCAATTTATCACGGTGGTAACATCACCGATATCGATACCGAGCTCTAAGGTACTCGTCGCGATCATCACATCGATCGGCAGTTCTGAGTTATCGCCATCGGGCGCGTTCAATCGCTGAGTGGTAGCAAAGCGATTGACTGCTTTAATACGCTCTTCTCGCTCCAACCCTCCTCGGTGCCAGCCGAGTTCTAGCCCCTGCTCATACAGCATACCAAGTTCCTGCGCTCGTCGATACCAGCGATCAACCGCGCTGATTACATCGAGCTCTGTCTTAGTAAAGCCCAGGCCCTGTGCATTGGAGCCGCGCAGCGCGAGAATACGAGGAAGCAGTTCGCGATGATACGTGCTATAATAACGATCTTCTTGATCTCGCAGAAAGCGCACAATATCATCAGTATCCTGGCGAAAATTGGAAAAGATGAGTGTCTTGCGGAAATGCGGATCGCGAAGCAGATGCCCTATGACATCCGCCACATTCAAAACGGATGTCGTCACTTTTTGGTTCCGACCCGAGGCGAGTTTCGCGGGAGTGAGAGCGTAGTGGTAGCGATAGCGAGCAGGCGCAGTTCCATAATCAAGGTAGGGGCGCTTTTCCTCCGTCACTTCTTCATCTTTGCCCTTAGGTCGCAAGTATTTTACGCTCTCCAGGTCGGCATCAAAAATCAAGCAGGCCAGTTCTTTGGCATTACGGATGGTTGCGCTCACCCCAACGTAGAGCGGTTTGCGTCTGCAGGCTTCCTCGAAGCGCCGTAGCAGGTGAGCGACGTTACACCCGAAGACGCTATTGTACATGTGAATTTCGTCGAGGACGACGATGCTGATATCCGGCGAGAAAATCTTGCTGTGGTAACCTGGTACCTGGAGCATGCGATTAATCATATCTGGGCTGGTGATCAGTATATCAGGGGGGTAGTTTAGAATATCCGCTCGCGTTAAGCGGAAATAGTCGATCTCAGCTCCGCAGATGCAGCGGGCAATTGTTACATTCCCCTTGCTCTCCTGCCCTTTTTTTTCGGAGAAGTCCGTGAGCACTGAGGAGCAGCGTGGGCATAGTTGTAAGAGGCTTTTCTCGGTCAACAGATTGTAACCGGAGGTGGGGGTATCACCCGTGAGCAGGCCGACGCTGATCTTGCGATCTTCGACAGCATCTTGGTTCATTTGGTAGAGAATTTCAGCGATTCTGCGTGCCTGGTCATTCGCAAGCGCACGGGTCGGGTACATGACTATTGATCTCACGGCCGCTCGCGGAATAAGCCCCGACCGTAACTGGCGCGTGCGCTCATCGTAAAGGTGGGCGATCAGGGGGATGAGAAAAGACTCAGTCTTACCGCCGCCGGTTGGAATCGACAGTAACAGTGGTCGCCGCGCTGAATCGTCGGCTTGGGCCAGCTCGTTAAGGACATGCACCAACGCCTCTTCTTGAAAGAGCCGCAAGCGGAAGTCCGTTTCTATCTCCCAGAGCTTAGCAATAGAGTAAAGCAGTGCGGTTGGTATGAGTTTATTTCTTCCAACATCGATCAGTGCATCTGTTTTTAACTCACTGATAGCGCGTCCATGCATAAAGGGATAGAGTGGCTCCGGCGTCACTTCAACAAAAAGTTTTTGGCCGCCTTGAGCCTCGTTTGGGGCGCTTATGTATGCCCGGTATTCCTTATCGCCACCACTATACTGGAAACGATCCTCGGAGCGAGTTAATGTCTCTAGTAAAAAATTGATGAGTCGCTCCGGATGAAACAAAGCGATGAGGAGATTTTCGTCTTCGTCAGCGATCACATCGTTCAGATTTCTAACGGGCCGTGTCAGCTCACCTTCCAATAGCCGTCCGTCGGCATTCACAACAATTCGCTTAAAGATCATGACTGAGGAATTAACTTGCCTGCCAGATGGATCGAGTATCTCGCAGCGTAGCCCTGGGTAATGCGTTTCAATTTCAGCCAGAATGTCGTCTAGCTTTCCCGGTTTTACAAGCTCTGATTCCCTGATACCCGTAAGCGGCGTATCACCAACATGGGAGAAATGTACTCGTATCATTTCATCGTCTCCTTCTACTTTAGCCCATTTTTAACGCGGTTATTTGCATCCAGCGCTCCAGTCAAGTTCAACTTGAGGCACTCCAGGAGATACCAGCGTAGGGCCAGCAATTTCTGCACCCGTACCACATTTACGAGATCTTCAATTGAGATAGGTGTAGTCGTTGCTAGCAGGGGTTGTACATAAGTTGACTCAGTTTGTTGCCAAGCTTGCCAATCGCTCACCTTCTCACTGCGAGGAACCGATGGGTTGGCCGATTCTTGCCCAGGGAGTAATAGGGCGAGGTGGTCAGCTAGGATCTCAATCGCCTCATCCCACGCTTCATCAACATCGAGCAACACGGAAAGCGGCTCTCTCGCTTCTCCCTTTGCTGGGAGTGCTGTACGCACTTGCCTAAGCTCATCCTTTAGTTGTTCTACGTTTTTGTGATCCTCACGTCTTTGCCTAATAAGCACATTTTTATCAATCTCTAGTTTTTCTAGACGGCTTTCAGCGCGTCCTCTCAGATCTCGCTCCTCGTCACGTTTCTCGTAGGCTATAACTTTGTCCGTCTCGGCCCTGTTCAACATCTGTTGAATGAAGGTATTTTCTCGGCGCTGATCTTCAAGCAGCTTCAATGTTTCATCCAACCTTCGTTCGATATCACTTGTGTTCTCATCTCGGCTGGTAATAGCTGCTTCCAAGCTGCCTCTCAAATTGTCTAACCGCTTCTGCAGCTCAGTGGTGTGGGCCTGCTCCTGATGGAGGGCCGCTTGAAGTTCCCTCACCCTTTCTTGGGCAGTGCCACTCTCCTCATTTGCCCTCTGAAGAGTTGCTTCTATTTGACGAATATCATTCAGCGATCGTTCTTCGTCGTTCTTCTTTGCTTTTTTCAGTAATTGCAACTCATCTTGCAGATCATCGAAGCGTTCTATCCTGCGGTTGAGCAGTCGATCGCGTTCTTCCAGCTTGATCAGTCGTTCTTTTAAGGCTTTTATCTCCTGTTCAGCCCTCTCTAGCTGGCTGGCAAGCCGATCCCGATCGACGCGAACCTTTAAAGCTGAAGTCTCGCTGGTTAGCGCGTCCCGGAGACCATTAGTAAGCGCAGACCGAATCTCTTCTCTTCTGTCTAATAGTAAGGCCCACAAAAGCCGATCTCCTCCATCGTGACCCATGCTGGTTAATAAATACGCCACATCGTCTTCAATGGTTTCTATCCCGATTGCCTTTTCTACCCTCTCACAGAGACCGCTATTAGTTTCTAGCCAGGCCCTAAAAAGTCCAATCCTATCCGTTGGGCGCTGATGAGCGTCCTGAGCCAATTTAACAGGCACACGCTCCCAGGGCAAATTAGTCGAGCGAAATCCAGGAAAGACATGCTTCTGTAGATATTTATTATGCTTTACCAGCTCAGTGATCTGTTTGCGGTCTATACCCCTCGCTAACCGTTCCAGGTCTACGAGGGAGGCAGAATTGAGGATCGCTGCGGCATGGTCGGGTATCTGGTCAACCATGGGTCACTTCACCTCCCTTGATAATTTCCGAAACCACATAGAGTTTGGCTGCAACCCACAGGTTCTCAAACAATTGTCGAGTGGATGGCTGCTGTCCCACCATACTTCTCAGATCAGCCAGTAATTGACCGGTACCCACCAGGACGTGCTTCTCACAGACTCGCGAGATTTTTATACCCTGTGATGCAATTTGCCAGAACTGTGTTCCATAGCCCTGACTTATCCAAGCGCGCAGTAATTCCCATTCATCGAGGCGCAGTCCGAGTGTTGATATCGAGTAGGTGCCTGGCGGGATATTGAACAACAGGCTGATCGCGCTAAGAGTGCGGAGACGTTCACCAGGATGTGCTTCCAAATCGTTATATTGGATAAGCAAGACATCATCAGACCATTTATCCATTCTTTCCACTTCTATCTTGAACGGTTACAATCTACGTTCTGATTTTCAACTGCTGCCTGATCTGCTCAACAGAGCCTAGCGCATCTTGAATTGGGGTTGGTTCCTGTATCCCTTCCACACTGTAACGAGGATAGACACGCAGAAGCACAGGAGACTGCACAGCCAAACCAGCCACAATTGCCCTACCAGTGCCCAGGCTCTTTATCATTTCCAGTTCATCTCGTGACATGCTTTCTGTCACGGTTCGTACATATTCTTGATCATCAGGGCTTTTCAATTGGTGCAGAATGAACGTATTGGACTGAGAAACAACTTCTGGATCAACCGTTGATGGCTTTTGTGAAATCAATCCGAAGCCAAGACTAAATTTCCGGCCCTCATATGCTAACTCCCTCATTGCCCGCCGAGCTAAACCTCCCGATACGTCTACATCCTCTGCACTGGATGACTTTGGTATTAAAGCACGTGCCTCTTCCAATACAAAAAGTACCGGATAGGCATTTGCAGGTTGGTTATTTTTTGATTGTGCTCTGTACCCACCGAATTTGAAGGAACGGAAGAAGTAAGTAACTACTCCATATACCATTGCTTTCCTCAAATTGCTTGACAAATCGGTGAGAGATAGTCGATAGACGGTTTGGGGATTGCCATTTGCGCGGTCTGCGACTTGTCTGAAGAAAGCCCCAAGATCGAGGGCTTGAGCACCAGCCATCAATGCATCTCGATAGATAGCTTGAAGGTTATTAAACGACGCCGATAAAACATTTAATGTACTCCGTTGTTCTTGAGTCGCGTTTTGACGAGCAGCATCAGCAGCCTGCCAAAGATTTCGTAAATATTGAATGCCTGTTCCTGGTTGGTTTACATTTCCACGTAACCAACGCCATTGTGCTGCTGAATATGCTTCACCCTGTAGCGCTTGAAGTAAAACGATCGTAAAATCTTCGAAATTGTTACCATAAAATCTGGGCTCTGGAAAGGCACGAAAGTCTGCAACTTGTTGGTTGCAGATCGAATTTCTCCAAGGTTGCACTTGAGCAAGTTCCGTAACAAAAGCAGGTGTAATACCTGTGACAGGGCGCTGATTCGCCCCTATGAGAAACCGACGTATAGGTGTATTGTTGTAAATTACTGATGCCGTACGGAGGATTCGCTCATATACACATTCTTCAACTGGTCTATTGCCTGAAGCAGTAGGTTTGAGTTGTGCAAAAACTTCCTTGATAGCCTGACTGTGATCCATTGGAGAGGCCAATTGAACTTGTTGACCTCTCTCATCTCTATAAGAGAATAGGGAAGTGAACGCCTCTAAGTTTTCATAGTCGTCGTGGGAGTCGAATACAATCATCCTATGACCACGAGCCATCATTTCTTCTATTATCTTGGCTGCTGTATTGGTCTTGCCTGAACCAGTCATACCAAAAACACAGAAATGTTTTGTAACCAGTTGGTCGGCATTTAGAGTTACAGGTACCTCTTCCATTCCTTGTCCACTGAAAGTTTCAATCAACCCGAGCGGCAGATAGGATGGCCCAGGATTGAAAAATAATTGCCTTAAGGTTTGGGTAGAAGGTGTATGTACTTCTGCATTGGGCGACACTGCACGCCGATTCATATCCAGGCCGCGAATTGCTAATGTACCAATAACAGTACACTGAGCCCAGCCACGCGTGAAGCGCCTTGAAAAATCGAGCCCAAGTCCTCCCGTGCTAACTGAAGCTAAAATACCCGCTTGATCTCGGCTCAGGAGAGGATTTTCCTTGAGAACGTTTGTAATGCGAGCAATAATGCGCTCTCCATCTGGGTCTGGTGTCCCGCCGTCCGGAGATACCTCAATGTAGCTGAAAAGCAACTGCTCACTATCGCACTGTTGATCGAGCATAACCAAAAACTCAGTAGTTGAGGTTTGGTCAAAGACTGTGCCGATTTTCATCACAATCCCTCCCGTTGAAAATAATTGCGAGTCAGTCGCCCAAGGACCCTCATAATAGCCACAGGGTCGCTGAATCTATTTTGAAGGACAAGGTCATAATATTCGCGTTCAATAATTGCCCGAACGAGCTGAGTGGGTGTTCGTGCTAGTTTATCAGCGTAGTAGAGAATCATGGGTATTCCGTATTCCTGATATGGTAAGCTTAGTAGATAGGAAGGGCCAATCACCTGCTCAGGGGGTTGTAGATGCGGGAGATCAAAATATTCAACTCGGATTGGTTCCCTCAATGGCGTCGTTCGTACATATGACATCAGCACTCGATAGCCTGGATGTGAGCCTGATTGCGCGCTCGGAAATATTGCGTTGAGCATGGGTTCAAAATCGTTATCTATACCCCATGCAGGGTCATTCAAAACATCTACGAATGTGTTGCGAGTCCTATACCGGTATATTTGAACTGGTGCAGTATATTGCCCCTCTGCGAGCATGTATGTGAAGATCGTGGAATCTGATAAGTTGAGTTTTTCTACAGTATGCTTAGCATTCCGATAAAGTTCACCTCGATACGATTGATTTGGAAAAGTAATACCTACTGCTTGAAGTGCAGGCCGTAACGATGATCGTTCTATACGCTGTCGAGCTTGAGGAAGCGCAAGCAGAGAGGGAAGCACAAATCGAGTCATCTCCGTGGCCCTAGACACATCTTCAACCACCGATACAACCGTGATTCCAGCCACGCGACACAGATCTACTAAAGAGCGTAATACCCATAAATAGAGACAAAACCCCAAATACTGTCTCTCTTCATATCTATTTCCATCAATAATACATTGGCTGCAGTACCGGCGGCTAAACTCAGTGAAGCGACGAAGATTCTCTACACCACTTGCTGCATCACGTGGAATGAGCGATAAATTATACTCAGTAGTGTTGTCTCCTTGTTGCACGGGTGTCGAAATCTGCTGTGGAATGGGAAATTGACCAACTTCTTGCCAGTTAATATTCAACAAGTCGCATACAGTCTGATAATTAAACTTTAGATGAGTGAAGCCGCCTATCGCACGGATCAATGGTCCATGAAGGACTACAAAAGGTCTTCTGCCATAGGATAAGGCTGTCAAAGCCGAAATATATGCAATAAAGAGATTCCGAATATAGCTAAGAAGCTTATTTTCCGCTTCAAATGACTCAGTTTCACCTAACTGCATCCGCATCTCGCTCAGGATTGGGCCGACTGCTTCATCTGAAGTCCCATCGGGGAATCTATACATCCGAAAAGCTATTGACTTCAAAAAAACCAAACTACTTTGTGGAAGTGGACTATCAACCTGAGATTCGTCAATTCCGATTAACTCTGCATTCTGTAATGGAGCGGCAAGATTAGTAATATTGAGATTTTGTATCAAGCTTCCGATATTTTGAAAGACTTGGGGTCTATTGGACATTTGAACCAAATCCCGAATATCAAAGGGATAAGGACTCACTGGTATAGGGTTGGCTGCATTTGCAGACAGGATATCCAATGGAGTATTTTGACGTAAGATATCAGGGAGTTGGTTAACAGTAAAATCTATGATTCCCCCAATCACAGGCTCCTGTTGTCGAAGTTCATCAGACACTACTAGCAAAATATTCTGCAAGGCATTCAATCTTCCGCGATCTTGCGGATTATATAGTGGCAAACTCATTTGAGTCATTAACTACTCCTTGCTGATCTAATTCTAGAATTCCTACAATCTCTACCTTCTTAGCACTAATTAGAGAGATGGTTCGAGCAAAGCACTGCCAGCTTTACCTTTTGTCATAAGCCACTGTTTTAGCCTCGATAGTCGCTCGCCGATCCGTCCACGTGCATATATGACTAATGAGCCGCTAAACAAATGTTTCAGGTCTCCAATAGCGGGGTGATAATCCTGACCTAGATCGACATACACTTCTTGGTAGGTATCTTGTTGTGAGTAAATCTGAAGAGTTTGTAATGTCTTTTCTTGTATTTCTCTAGCTCTTTCACGGTTCATCCGTAGGTTATAATCGGGGATGAGAGCGGAGGATTCAATAAGACCAAATTTAGCAGACAAAATCAGTACATTTAACCCATCTGGCCAATTTCCTTCACGTTGCGCTTTCCGTAGTAGTCTATAGCTGCCGCCGTCATATCGCTCGATGGCTGGGAGTAAATTAGAATCCGAACACTTACGCTGAGAGCAGGCTATAATCAGTAAATATCGATGCTTTGGACCCACTTCAATCTACCTACTAGTACAGATATTCTATTTCATTCTTAGAACAACCGATTGGGGCTATTATACATATTTTATGCAATAGTTGTCCAGTACTGAAAAAAGAAAAGTACTGCTTCTTTACAACAAACCTGATCTTCCCTATTTTATTATGCTCAGAGCACCACAGACTTTGATATACTTTCGGCACGGATACCAACTTCAATCGTTCTTCTAATGTCCTACTTTTCGACATGGATGGTACCCAGCTGGTTGCGACTCAGCGGTCTGATTAGAGTTGGCAGCAGGTCTGTTCTCAATGCGCACCACGTCTTGGGCTTACCCCAGAAGTCCTTTTTCACGCACTTCGCGAGAGCATCACTGTGTGTAGAAAAGCTATTGAACAGGATGCGTAAAAGCAACGTAGAGATCGTCTTGACCTATTTGCTGTGCGGCGTGAGACGGTTGAAGTGGCGCTTGTACACACTGGTATATAGGACACGGCATTGGCTGCGCAGCTAGATCTCACGTATGTAGTGCTCCGCGAAGAACACCTTGGGCTTACCCCTCACGCACTGGACTTATTCCGAGCCCTGCGGGCGCGTAAGAAGTGCCTGGGTCTTATTATGAGCGGCAATGCCACCTACCAGCTCCGGAAACTATCGCAACGCTTGACTTGGCCACAAGAGACAGAAACTATCGGTACTATAGTAGTCAACGAAGTTACCTTTACCACTGTAGATCCTATAGTTCCTTTGTATTCTTTTCTGTGATAGACTAGCACCATCCTTGATGGGCTACATTTCAAATAGTGTATCCCTTGCAGAGGGTCATTACATGACAAGATTGCCATAGAACGCCCAGAATTACAATTGTCAGAGGAGATACTTCCAAATGCCTAAAGCCATTGCTATCGTGAGCGGCGGCCTAGATAGCATCACACTAGCCTACCTTTTGCATGCTGAAGGTTATGAACTACATTTGTTGTCTTTCGATTACGGACAGCGACACAGGAAAGAGTTGGCCTATGCTGAGCGCTGCGCCAGGCGACTCAGCGCAGCATTCGACATAGTCGATCTCAGCAGTCTCGGCCGGTTTCTCAAAGGCTCAGCTCTTACGGATGCTATTCCTGTACCAGACGGCCACTACGCTGCTCCCAGCATGGCAATAACAGTAGTGCCTAATCGCAATGCCATGATGCTCTCAGTAGCGTACGCGGTTGCTGTTGCTGAGCAAGCTCAGATTGTTGCCATAGGTGTCCATGCTGGCGACCACTTTATTTATCCCGATTGTCGTCCTGAATTCATTACTTCATATGATACGATGCAACGAATCGCTACCGAAGGATTTGGAGATCCACACTTGCGACTTGAAGCCCCTTTCATGCATCTTGGCAAGCATCAAATTGTCCAGCTTGGTACGACCTTGCAGGTACCCTATGCTGATACCTGGAGTTGCTACAAAGGTGAGGAGAGACATTGCGGCACTTGCGGTACCTGCTTTGAAAGGAAAGAAGCTTTTGA
>WNFX01003039.1_pt1 | contig 16801 bp, 16 predicted proteins | sample 5400111 | NCBI WGS metagenome assembly WNFX01 (sample SAMN13153363, study PRJNA577476) | soil metagenome | isolation source: 40 cm soil or saprolite under grassland replicate 1 | place: USA:California | collected 2016-06-15 | reverse complement strand
GGGGTCGCCCTGGTCACGCCGGATGGGCGCGGGCTGCGGCTGACCGACGCCGGGGCCTCGTACGCCCGGTACGCGCGCCGCATCCTGGGCCTGCTCGACGAGGCGGGCCGCGCGGCGGCGGCCGCCGCCGACCCTGAGCGCGGTGAGCTGCGGATCGCGGCGGTCACCACCGCCGCCGAGCAGATCGTGCCCGCCATCCTCGGCGGCTTCCGCCGCCGCCACCCCCAGACCGGCGTCCGCCTGGAAGCCGGCAACCGCGACCGGGTCCGCTCCCTCCTCGACCGCCACCAGGTAGACCTGGTCCTGGGCGGCCGCCCCGAACCCGCCTGGGACGTAGCCGTGCACGCGGTCCGCCCGCACGAGCTGGTCGTGGTGGCCGCCCCCGAGCTAGCCGCCGCGGCCCGGGCGGGCATCGGGGAGGGTGCGGGCGCCACGGCCGAGGCGGAGGCGGTCGGCCTGCTGCCGTGGCTGGCCAGCCAGACCTGGCTGCTGCGCGAGCCGGGGTCCGGCACACGGGCCAGCACCGACGCGCTGCTGGCCGATCTGGACATCTCGCCGCTGACCCTGATGGTCGGATCCAACGTGGCGATCCGGGAATCGGCCCAGGTAGGACTCGGCGTCACGCTCCTGTCCCGCGACGCGGTCGCGGCCGAGCTAGCCGACGGCAAACTGGCCGAGATCCCGGTCCCCGGCACCCCGCTGCACCGCGACTGGTACCTAGTGGCCCACCCGGGCCGCCTCCCCCCGTCTGCCGCCCGGCTGGTGACGCACGCCTTGCGCGCCGGTGGTTTCCGTCGGCCCGACCGGGCCGACCGGATAGCCAGCGGGTGAGGAGCGGTAGCCGCGGACGGCGGCCTCCCCCACTATCAACCTTTGCCTTACTAATCATCGCAAAACCATCAATAGACATGGAGGTAATCGCCTGGCATCGTGACCGGCGGAGGGCCTGACAGCCGGCGCCGACCCGGCGGCCGGCGGGCCCGAAGGCCGACCGGAGGAGCCATGGCCGCTGGGCAGGAGCGCTGGCACGCAGGGGTCATCCCGTACGCGCAGATGGGCTACTACGCGCCCGACTACGCGCCGAAGGACACCGACGTCCTGGCCGCGTTCCGCATCACGCCCCAGCCCGGTGTCCCGCCCGAGGAAGCCGGCGCCGCGGTCGCGGGCGAATCCTCCACCGCGACCTGGACGGTGGTGTGGACCGACCGGCTCACCGCCTACGACCACTACCAGGCCAAGTGCTACCGGGTCGAGCCGGTGCCCGGGCGCGAGGGCGAGTACATCGCCTACATCGCCTACGACATCGACCTGTTCGAGGAGGGCTCGATCCCGAACCTGACCTCGTCGATCATCGGCAACGTGTTCGGCTTCAAGGCGCTCCGGGCGCTGCGCCTGGAGGACATGCGGATCCCGCTGCACTACATCAAGACCTATCAGGGGCCGCCGCACGGCATCGTGATGGAGCGGGAGTACCTGAACAAGTACGGGCGCCCGCTGCTCGGCGCGACCACCAAGCCCAAGCTGGGGCTCAGCGCCCGCAACTACGGCCGGGTCGTCTACGAGGCCCTGCGCGGCGGCCTCGACTTCACCAAGGACGACGAGAACATCAACTCGCAGCCGTTCATGCGCTGGCGGGACCGGTTCCTGTTCACGATGGAGGCGGTCAACCGGGCCCAGGAGCGGACCGGGGAGATCAAGGGGCACTACCTCAACGTCACCGCCGCCACCATGGAGGACATGTACGAGCGGGCCGACTTCGCCCGGGATCTCGGCAGCGTCATCGTCATGATCGACCTGACGGTCGGGTACACCGCGATGCATTCCATGTCGCGCTGGGCCCGCCGGAACGGCGTCATCCTGCATCTGCACCGCGCCGGCCACGGCACCTACACCCGCCAGAAGTCGCACGGCATCAGCTTCCGGGTCATCTCCAAGTGGTGCCGGATGATCGGCGTGGACCACGTCCACGCCGGCACGGTGGTCGGCAAGCTGGAGGGCGACCCGGCCATGGTCCGCGGCTACTACGACACGCTCCGCGAATCCCGCATCCCGCTCAACCCGGCCCAGGGCATCTACTTCGACCAGGACTGGGGCTCGATGCCCGGCACCATGCCGGTCGCCTCCGGCGGCATCCACGCCGGCCAGATGCACCAGCTGCTCGGCTACCTCGGCGAGGACGTGGTGCTGCAGTTCGGCGGCGGCACCATCGGCCACCCGATGGGCATCGCGGCCGGCGCGACCGCCAACCGGGTCGCCACCGAGGCGATGATCAAGGCGCGGAACGAGGGCCGCGACTTCGCCCGCGAGGGTGAGGACATCCTGCGCGAGGCCGCTCAGCACTGCCAGCCGCTCCAGGTCGCGCTGGACACCTGGGGCGAGATCACCTTCAACTACGAGTCCACCGACACGCCCGATGTCGTGGTCACGCCCACCGCCTGACCACGGGCCGCCTGACAGGAGCCATCGCATGCGGATCACCCAGGGCACGTTCTCCTACCTGCCCGACCTCACCGACGACGAGATCAGGGCGCAGATCGCCTGCGCCATCGACCGGGGCTGGGCGGTGGCGGTCGAGTTCACCGACGACCCGCACCCGCGCAACGTGCTGTGGGAGATGTGGGGCCTGCCCATGTTCGGCATCGCCGACGCGGCGGCCGCGATGTACGAGGTGACCCAGTGCCGCGCCGCCCGCCCCGATCACTACGTCCGGGTGTCGGCCTACGACGCGAGCCTGGGGCGGCAGACCACCGCGCTGAGCTTCATCGTGAACCGGCCGGCCACCGAGCCCGGGTTCCGGCTGGACCGGCAGGAGGGCGCCGACCGGCGCATCCGTTACTCGCTCCACGCGTACGCCGCCGACCGGCCGCGCGGCGAGCGCTACAGCGGCAGCGCCACACCCGGGAACATCGCGCCAAACGGAGCGCGCGGCGACTCATGACCGCAGCTCGCGAGCCCATGCCACGGGGCTTCGCCATGCCGCGGCCGGGGTCGGCGGCGGCTGATGGGGGGGCGGGCGACGGGGCCCATCGAGCCGGCGGGGCCGGCTCGGCTGACGGGACCGGCCCAGCTGGCGGGAGCGATCCAGCTGGCGGGAGCGGTCCGGCTGGCCTGGACCCGCTGGCGCCAGATGACACCGTGGATCTGGCGGCCGAGGAGCAGTCGCTGCGGATCTCGCAGATGCTCGGCCGGCTGGACGCCGAGTTCATTGGCCTGGCACCGGTCAAGGACCGGGTCAGCGAGATCGCCGCGTTGCTGCTCATCGACCGGCTCCGGGGCCGGTACGGGCTCACTTCGTCGCGGCCGAGCCTGCACATGTGCTTCACCGGCAGCCCCGGCACGGGCAAGACCACGGTGGCCACGCACATGGGCGAGCTGCTGCGCGAGCTCGGCTACCTGCGCAAGGGCCAGCTGGTCAGCGTGACCCGGGACGACCTGGTCGGCCAGTACGTGGGCCACACCGCCCCGAAGACCAAGGAGGCGCTCAAGCGGGCGATGGGCGGGGTGCTCCTCATCGACGAGGCGTACTACCTGTACCGCCCGGAGAATGAGCGCGACTACGGCCAGGAGTCGATCGAGATCCTGCTTCAGTTCATGGAGGCGCACCGGGAGGACCTGGTGGTGATCCTGGCCGGCTACGCGGACCGGATGGACACCTTCTTCCGGTCCAACCCGGGCATGGCCTCCCGGATCGCCCATCACATCGACTTCCCCGGCTTCACCCTGGACGAACTGCTCCAGATCGCGGACCTGATGCTGGAGCGCGAGCAGTACCGGCTCTCGCCCGCCGCCCGGGAGGCGTTCGCCGAGTACGTGCGGCTCCGGATGAGCCAGCCGCGGTTCGCCAACGCGCGCAGCATCCGCAACGCGATCGACCGGCTGCGGCTGCGGCAGGCACGCCGGCTCGTCGCGGGCGGGGGGCTGATCGCACGCGGCGACCTGATGGAGATCAGCGCTGAGGATGTTCGCGCCAGCCGGGTGTTCCGGGACGCCGGCCGTCCAGATCCGGCAACCGGTGGCCCGGCGGGGGAAGCAGCCCACCCAGCTCAGCAGGCCCGCCCGGGGATAAGCTGACCGGCCCGCCAAGCCCGGGCGGTGGCGGGTTGAGCGGCACGGTCAGCCGGACTGTGGTGCCGCGCTTCGGCGAGGAGGACAGTTCCAGCTTCCCGCCGAGCAGTTCGGCTCGCTCCCGCATGGCAGCCAGGCCGAAGCCAGTCGGCTGGCTCGCCATTGCCGCCGCCCCGCCAGCGGCCATGGCCCCGCCGTTGGCTGTGCCCATGGCACCGACCGCAGCCGGGTCGAACCCGGTGCCATCATCGGTCACCTCCAGCACCATCGTGTCCCGCTGCAGGTAGAGGCGGACCCGGACGTTGCGGGCGTTCGCATGCTTGGCCACGTTCTGCAGCGCTTCCTGCGCGGTGCGGTACACGGCGGTCTCGACGTGCTCGGTCATCCGGCTGCGGGTGGCCTCGACCTGGACGTCGAGCTGCGGGAACGAGTGGCCCAGGCTTTCCAGGCTGGCGGCCAGCCCGAGGTCGTCGAGTATCGGCGGGCGCAGCCCGGCGATCGCGGACCTGGTCTCGTCCAGCGCGGCGGTGGCCAGCTCCTGCGCCAGCGCGACCTGCTCGGCCGCTATCTCGGGGTCGCCGGGGATGGCGTCGGCGGCGGCCGACAGGTGGAAGAACAGGCTCACGATGCGCTGGCTGATCCCGTCGTGGATCTCGCCGGCGAGCCGGCGGCGCTCGTGTTCCTGCCATTCGACCGTCCGCTCCGCGAACTGCTCGAGCGCCTCCTCCCGTTCGGCCAGCCGCCGGTGCAGCCGGGCGTTCTCGATCGCGCCCGCGACCAGGCCGGCCAACGAGCGCAGCAGCTCCACGTCGGCGGCGGTGAACTCCCGGCGCAGCCTGGTGTGCACGTTCAGCACCCCCACCAGGTGGCCCAGCGGGGTCACGATGGGGACCGACGCCATGGAGGTGAACTCCTCCCCGCGCAGCGCCGGGATGTACAGGTAGCGGGGGTCCGCGGTCTTGTCGTCCACGATCATGGCCGGCTCGCCGTGTGAGGCGACCCAGCCGGACACGCCCTCGCCCAGCCCCAGCTCGACCTTCCCCACGAGGGTGTCGAAGGGCGGGGTGGCGCCGTGCAGCCGCAGGGTCCGGCCCCGCTCGTCGAGCAGGTGCACGAAGCACACGTCGGTCCCCGTGGTCTCGGTCACCAGCCTCGCCACGCCCTGCAGCATCCGCCCGAGGTCCAGGCCGCCCGAGATGGTGTCGATCACCCGCGACAGCAGCTGCGCCTCGCGCTCGGCGTCCACCCCATCCAGGCGCGCGCCGGTCAATGGAACACGCCCTCACGCAGGGCCACCGCGACGGCGGCGGCGCGGTCGGAGACGCCGAGCTTGCGGTAGATGCCGCGGGAGTGGGTCTTCACGGTCTCCTCGCTCACCACCAGCTTGGCCGCGATCGCCCGGTTGGACAGCCCGGCGACAAGCAGCGAGAGCACCTCGCTCTCCCGCTGGGTGAGCCCGAGGTGCGCGCCGGGCCAGAACTCCCCGCTGTGCAGCCGGGCGGCGGACAGCGCGACCCGGCCGGCCAGGGTCGGGTCGATAAGCACCTCCCCGTCGCGGATGCGGCCGAGGTAATCGACGAGCTCGCCGCCGCGGATCCGCTTCAGCAGGAAACCGGCCGCGCCCACCCGCAGCGCCTGGTAGAGGTACTGCTCGTCGTCGTAGACGGTGAGGAAGACCACCTTGCACCCGGGCTGGACGGCCAGGAGCTGCCCACACAGATCCAGGCCGCTGGCGCCGCGCAGGCGGACATCGAGCAGGATAGCGTCCGGCGCCTGCTTCTCGACGGTCCGCACCGCGTCGGCCGGCTCGCTGCATTCGCCGACGATCTCCACCTGCTCGGCATAGGGGCGGAGCATGGCCTTCAGCCCATCGAGCACCATCTGGTGGTCATCGATGATCACCAGCCGCATCGGCGCGGTACTGGGGCGGTCCATATCAGGAACGGTACCCACGGCTGGCTCATAACGCTGCTGATCCATGCCGCCGCCGATCTCAGGTCCGGGCCTCGAGCAGGTGCCACAGCAGCAGCAGCTGCGCGATGGCCAGGGCCTCGCTCCGCCTGCCGGGCCGGTATTCGCCGAGTGTGTCGGGCAGCGCGGTGCCGTGGTCGAAGGACAGCTGCTCCCAGATCGCCTTCTCCACGATCCGGCTGTCCTCGCGGGGCGCGTAGCCGTGGATGTGCAGGGCGTCGACCGGCTTGCCGTCGCAGTCGCGGATCAGCTTCAGGTGCACGGTCCGCCGGTCGTCGTCGGTGAGCACGTGCGCCAGCTCGGGGTGCTGGATGGTCGGCCGCAGCAGGATCTCCGCCGACAGCGGGGTGCCGTGCGGCCCGCCACGCCCGGCCACCGGCGCAAACCGGACACAGATGTCGGCCCACTGGCGCTGCGGCCGGATGAAGGCGGCCGACTCCGGCTCGCGCCGCTCCAGCTCCGCGAGCACCTGCTCCGGTCTGTATCCCCGCTCGGTGGTGTCGCGGTGCAGCTTCCACTCCCGCCTGATCTCCTCCGGCGGGTTGAGGTAGACGGTGATGTCGAAGCAGGCGCGGGCCAGCTTGGTGTGCAGGGGCAGCAGCCCCTCCACGATCACGAAGTCGCGCGGCTCCACCAGCACCGGGCGGACCAGCTTGCCGGTGGAGTGGTCATAGACCGGCTTGAGGATGGGCCGCCCGAGGGCCAGCAGTTGCAAATGCTGCTCCATGACCTCGATGTAGTTGCATTCCGGGTTGAGCACGGTGAAGGACACGTGGCGGCGTTCCTCGCGGTCGTACCGGTGGTAGTCGTCCACACACAGGGCGGTTGCCCGGTCCGGGCCCAGCGCCTCGGCGATTCCCCGGGTGAGCGTGGTCTTGCCTGCCGCGCTGTCACCGGCGATGGCAAGCATGACCGGGCGCCGGGTGTCCACCGCGTCGTTGCGGCGCAGGCGCATGAGCTTGTCGGCCATGATCCCCTCGCGTCGTGAAGCGCAACCATAGGCCGCCCCCGCCAGCGGGGCATCCCCCCAGGCGGGGAAAGGACGGGTGAACTGCGCCGGCCTGCCAGCTCTCCCGGGGGCTGCCACTCTCCCCGCGCGCTTCTACCGCCCGGGGGATGTGCCACTGGTCCCGCAGGCCTTAACGTCCCGGCTATTCGGAACAGAGGGAAGCGCGGAGCCAGCGGGAAGAGCGGGCCGGAGGGAGGCGGCTGGGATGAGACTGGTGGCATCGGCCGCGGCCGCCCTGGTGGCGCCCGGTAAAGGCATCCTGGACGCCGACGAGGGCGCCGCCACGATCTCGGCGCGGCTGGCTGCGGCCGGGATCCCGGCGACGCGGGAGAACCGCCGGGCCTGCCGGGAGATGCTGATCACCACGCCCGGGCTCGCCGAGGGCATCAGCGGCGTGACCTTGTGCGAAGAGACGCTGCACCAGGATGCCACCCAGGGGGGGACGTTTCCCGTCGCCCTGTATGCGCTGGGCATGATGGCCGGGATCAGGGTGGATGCGGGGCGCGGGCCGCTGGCGGGCACACGGGGCGAGACGGTCACCGAGGGCCTGGACGCGCTGCTGCCCCGGCTGCGCCAGTATGCCGAGCTCGGGGCCCAGTTCGCCCGGTGGCGGGCGGTGCTGCGCGTCGCCCCCGGCATGCCCTCGGCGGTCGCGGTGCGCGCGAACGCGCAGGCGCTGGGCCGGTACGCGGCGGCCTGCCATGACGCCGGTCTGGTACCCGTCGTGGAGCCCGAGGTGCAGATGGGCGGCGCGTCCACGCTGGGCCACTGCGAGACGGTTACCTCGATGGTGCTGCTCGAGGTCATGAGCGAGCTGCACGACTACGGCGTGGACTTCGAAGGCGTGGTGCTCAAGCCGAACATGACGCTGCCGGGCAGCGAGTCCGGCGAGCACCCGTCGCCCGGTGAGGTCGCCGAGGCGACCCTCGGCACCCTTAACAGCATGCCCGCGACCCTGGCGGGTGTCGCCTTCGCCGCCAGCGAGCAGCACCCCGAGCGTGCCACCGAGAACCTGGCGGCCATGCAGCACATCCCGCACCTGTGGCCACTGACGTTCTCGTTCGGCTGCGCGCTCACCGGCCCGGCGCTGGCCGCCTGGCGCGGCGAGCCCTCCCAATGGGAGGCCGGGCAGCGGTCGCTTGCCCACCGGGTGGCAATGAATACTGCGGCCCTATCCGGCCACTACTCTCCCGAGCTGGAACTGGACTTGGCTTAGTCCATTGAGCGGTTCCCGGCGCCCGGATGGCAAGGCCCGACGAGGAAGCGCGTAGGGACCAGCGCGCGACGAGGACGCGCTGGCAGGCCGATTTAGGCAGTTGAGCGGTCATCCGCGCCGCGCTGGCAAGGCGGAGGAGGAAGCGCGTAGGGACCTACGCGACGATCGACAACGCCGCCAGCGTGGATGCGGGGAGTCGCTCAGACGTTGAAGCCGAGGGCGCGGAGCTGCTCCCGGCCGTCCTCCGTGATCTTGTCCGGGCCCCAGGGCGGCATCCACACCCAGTTGATCCGGAAGCCGGGCACGAGGCCTTCCAGCGCGGCACCGGCCTGATCCTCGATCACGTCGGTCAGCGGGCAGGCGGCGCTGGTAAGGGTCATGTCGATGGTAGCCACCCCGTCCTCGCCGATGGCCAGGCCGTAGACGAGCCCGAGGTCGACCACGTTGATGCCGAGCTCGGGGTCCACCACATCACGCAGCGCTTCGAGGACGTCCTCGGGGTCGATGCCGGCGGCGCCGGTTGTCTGTGTCACGTCAGTGGTGTTCTGATCCATCTGTGTACTCCTGCCTCAGCTGGGCTCGCCGTCCTTCATCGCCTGCGCGGTCGCGTCCTTCCAGGCCATCCAGCCGAGCAGGGCGCACTTGATCCTGGCCGGGTACTTCGACACGCCCGCGAACGCGATCGCGTCCCCGAGCACGTCCTCGTCGGGCTGCGCCTCGCCCCTCGATTGCATGAGGGTGACGAACTGGCCGCAGGTGGCCAGGGCCTCGCTGACCGCCTTGCCGATGATCAGGTCGCTCAGGACCGACACGCTGGCCTGGCTGATCGAGCAGCCCAGCGCGTCGTAGGAGATGTCGGCCACGACCGGCTCCGCACCGGCGTCCTTCAGCGTGACCCGCAGAGTCACCTCGTCGCCGCAGGTCGGGTTCACGTGCCGGACCTCGGCGTCGAAGGGCTCACGCAGGCCCTTGTGGTGCGGGTGCCGGTAGTGGTCGAGGATGATCTCCTGGTACAGCGACTCCAGCTGCATCTCCCCTCCCCTCACGTCACCTGGAAGAACCGCTGCGCCTGGCGTATTCCCCCGGCCAGCGCGTCCACCTCGTCCAGGGTGTTGTACAGATAGAACGAGGCCCTGGTGCTGGCCTGGACGCCGAGCGCCCGGTGCAGCGGCCAGGCGCAGTGATGCCCGGCCCGGACGGCGATGCCGTACTCGTCGAGCACCTGGCCGACGTCGTGCGGGTGCACGCCGTCGACCTCGAAGGAGATCGCGGCACCCCGGTTGGCCGGCGTGGCCGGCCCGAGGATCCGTACGCCGTCGATGCCCGCCAGTGCGGGCAGGGCCCGCGCGAGCAGGTGCTGCTCGTGGGCGTGGATGGCGTCGCGCCCGATCTCGTTGAGGTAGTCCATCGCCGCCCCCAGCCCGACGGCCTGGGCGATCGGCATGGTCCCGGCCTCGAACTTGTGCGGCGGCGGGGCGTAGGTCGACCGCTCCATCCAGACGGTCTCGATCATTTCCCCGCCGCCCAGGAACGGGGGCATCTCGTCGAGCAGTTCCCGGCGTCCCCAGAGCACCCCGATGCCGGTCGGCCCGCAGAGCTTGTGACCGGTGAAGCCCAGGAAGTCGGCGCCGAGCTCGGCCACGTCGACCGGCATGTGCGGGACCGACTGGGCCGCGTCCACCAGGACCAGCGCGCCCGCGGCATGAGCCCGGTCGGCGATCTCCCGGACCGGGTTGATGGTGCCGAGCACATTGGACTGGTGGACGAGCGCGACCAGCTTGGTCCGCTCGTTGATCAGCTCGCCGGCGGCCGACGGGTCGAGCTGCCCGTCCCACCCGGTCACCTTGAACCAGCGCAGGGTGGCGCCGGTCCGCTCGCACAGCAGCTGCCACGGCACGATGTTGGAGTGGTGCTCCATCTCGGTGATCACGATCTCGTCGCCGGGACCGAGCCGGAACCGGCCCGGGCCGGAGCGGCCCGCGCTGGCGTTGCCCATGGAGTAGGCGACGAGGTTGATCCCCTCGGAGATGTTCTTGGTGAAGATGACCTCGGTCTCGTCGGCGGCGCCGATGAACTGGGCCACCTTGATCCGGGCCCCCTCGTACGCCTCGGTGGCCTCCTCGCCCAGCTCGTGGTTGGCGCGGTGGATGTTGGCGTTGTGCCGCTCGTAGAACTCGGTCAGCGTGTCGATGACCTGCCGCGGCTTCTGCGAGGTGTTGGCGCTGTCCAGGTAGGCCAGCGGCTGCCCGCCGCGGACGGTCCGGTCCAGGATCGGGAAGTCCTTGCGGATGCGCGCGACGTCGAGGGTCATGACGCTGCCCCGGCCTTGACCCACCGCTCGTAGCCTTCCGCCTCAAGGGTTTCGGCCAGTTCGGGGCCGCCCTCTTCGACGATCCGGCCGCCCACGAACACATGCACGAAGTCCGGCGTGACGTAGCGCAGGATCCGGGTGTAGTGCGTGATCAGCATGACTCCGTGATCCGGCGCGGCGCGGAACCGGTTGATCCCTTCCGCGACCACCTTCAGCGCATCGATGTCCAGCCCGGAGTCGGTCTCGTCCAGGACCGCGATCTTCGGCGCGAGCAGCTCCAGCTGGAGGATCTCGTGGCGCTTCTTCTCGCCGCCGGAGAAGCCCTCGTTCAGGTTCCGCTTCGCGAACTCCGGGTCGATCGACAGGCTCGCCATCGCCTGCTGCAGTTCCTTGCCGAACGTGCGCAGCTTGGGTGCCTCGCCGCGGACCGCGGTGATGGCCGTGCGGAGGAAGTTGGATACCGAGACGCCGGGCACCTCGACCGGGTACTGCATGGCCAGGAACAGCCCGGCGCGGGCGCGGGCGTCCACGCTCATCGCCAGCACGTCCTCGCCGTCGAGGGTGATCGATCCCTGGGTGACCAGGTACTTGGGGTGGCCGGCGATCGCATAGGCGAGGGTGGACTTGCCCGAGCCGTTCGGGCCCATGATCGCGTGGGTCTGGCCGGCCGACACGGTCAGATCAACGCCACGCAGGATCTCACGAGCCTCGCCCGCGCCATCCATCACGCTGACGTGCAGGTCGTGGATCTCCAGAGTTGCCATGAAATTGTCTCCTGAATCAGCTCAGCCGGACTGGTCGTCGGCACCAAGCGCGACGTAGACGTCGTCGCCCTCGATCTTCACTCGGTACGTGGGCACCGGCTTGGTGGCCGGCGGGCCGGTGGGCTTGCCGGTGCGCAGGTCGAAGCATGACCCGTGCAGGTAGCACTCCACCGTGTGGTCGTAGATGTCGCCTTCGGAGAGCGGCACTTCCTCGTGCGAGCACACATCGTGCAGGGCGAACACCTCGCCGCCGGCGCGGACCACCGCCACCGGCACGTCGCCGATGTCCACCCCGATCGCTCCCTCGGCGGGCAGATCGGACAGCGCGCACACCCGGACGAACTCGGTCATGCTTGCTGTCCTCCAGCGCCCGCCGCCAGCTCGGCCTCGATGGACCCGGCGATCCGGTCCCGCAGCCCAGGCGTGTTGATCTTGCTGATTAGCTCGCTGAAGAAGCCGCGGATCACCAGCCGCCGTGCCTCGGCCAGCGGGATGCCGCGGGCCATCAGGTAGAACAGGTGGTGGTCCTCCAGCCGCCCGCTGGTGCTCGCGTGACCGGCGCCGACCACCTCGCCGGTGAGGATCTCCAGGTTCGGCACCGAGTCGGCCCGGGCGCCCTCGGTCAGCAGCAGGTTCCGGTTCCGCTCGTAGGTGTCGGTCCCGGTCGCCTCCGCCCTGATCAGCACGTCGCCGATCCAGACGGTGTGCGCATCGTCGCCCTGCAATGCTCCTTTGTAGTCCACCCGGCTGCGGCAGTTCGGCTGCGTGTGGTCCACGAACAGCCGGTGCTCCAGGTGCTGTCCGGCGTCGGCGAAGTAGGCCCCCAGCAGCTCGGCGTCGCCCCCGGGCCCCTCATAACGCACCGACGGCGCCAGCCTGACCACGCCCCCGCCCAGCGTCACCGCGGTGTGCTGCAGCCGCGCATCCCGCCCCAGCACCGCATGGTGATACGACAGATGCACCGCGTCGTCATCCCAGTCCTGCAAACTCACCAGCGTCAGCGACGCCCCGTCCCCCAACACGATCTCGACATTGTCGGCATAGGTCGCGCTGCCAGCGTGATCCAGCACGACGGTAGCCCTCGCGTTTACCCCGACATCGATGAGCGTGTGCCCGAACGCCGCGCCCCCAGCGTCCTCCCCCCGTACCGAAACGACCGTCGGCTCGGCAACCTGAGCCTCCGCAGGCACCGTTATGACCATTGCTTCTTCGAATGAGGCGAATGCCCGGGCGCTAACCCGGTCGCCCGGCACAAAGGCGGCGCCGAGCCGACGGTCGCCGCGTTGCGCATGCACAGCGGTGACCGGCGGTTGGGCGCCAGCCACCACCGTCACCTTCCCCAGGGAAGCCAAAGAGTCGCCGTGCAGCCCCCGCAGCCGCCGCAGCGGTGTGAACCGCCACTCCTCTTCCCGTCCGGTGGGCACCGGGAAGTCCGCCAGCTCGAAGGACTGGTGTTCGTGCAACCTGGACACGGGGGCCGCGGCTTCCACGGCCCCCTGCAGCGCCGCCATCAGCCGACTGCCCCTTCCATCTGAAGCTCGATCAGCCGGTTCAGCTCGAGCGCGTATTCCATCGGCAGCTCGCGCGCGATCGGCTCGACGAAGCCGCGCACGATGGTCGCCGCCGCCTCGTCCTCGGTCATGCCGCGGCTCATCAGGTAGAACAGCTGGTCCTCGGAGATCTTGGAGACGCTGGCCTCGTGGCCCATCTCCACGTCGTCCTCGCGCACGTCCACGTACGGATAGGTGTCGGACCGGCTGACGGCGTCCACCAGCAGCGCGTCGCACTTGACCGTGGACTTGGAGTGCGCCGCGCCCTCCTGCACCTGGACCAGGCCCCGGTAGGACGTCCGGCCGCCGGCCCTGGCCACCGACTTGGAGATGATCTGGGACGACGTGTTCGGCGCGCAGTGAACCATCTTCGCGCCGGCGTCCTGGTGCTGCCCCGTCCCGGCGAAGGCCACCGACAGGGTCTCGCCCCTGGCGTGCTCGCCCATCAGCCAGATCGACGGGTACTTCATGGTGACCTTGGAGCCGATGTTGCCGTCGATCCACTCCATGGTCGCGCCCGCGTGCGCCACCGCGCGCTTGGTCACCAGGTTGTAGACGTTGTTCGACCAGTTCTGGATGGTGGTGTAACGGCAGCGGGCACCCGCCTTGACGATGATCTCCACCACGGCCGAGTGCAGCGAGTCGGACTTGTAGATCGGCGCGGTGCAGCCCTCGACGTAGTGGACATTGGCCCCCTCGTCCACGATGATCAGCGTCCGCTCGAACTGGCCCATGTTCTCGGTGTTGATCCGGAAGTAGGCCTGCAGCGGGATCTCTACGTGCACGCCCTTCGGCACGTAGATGAAGCTGCCGCCGGACCAGACGGCGGTGTTGAGCGCCGCGAACTTGTTGTCACCGACCGGGATAACGGTGGCGAAGTACTCCTGGAACAGATCCGGGTGTTCCCTGAGCGCCGTGTCGGTGTCCAGGAAGATGACGCCTTTCTCCTCCAGGTCCTCGCGGATCTTGTGATAGACGACCTCGGACTCGTACTGCGCGGCGACGCCGGCGATCAGGCGCTGCTTCTCCGCCTCTGGGATACCGAGCTTGTCGTAGGTGTTCTTGATGTCCGCCGGGAGCTCGTCCCAGCTCGCCGCCTGCTTCTCGGTCGAGCGGACGAAGTACTTGATGTTCTCGAAATCGATGCCGGACAGGTCCGAGCCCCAGTCGGGCATGGGCTTGCGCCGGAACAGCTTGAGGCCCTTCAGCCGGAGATCGAGCATCCACTCGGGCTCGTTCTTCTTGGCCGAGATGTCGCGGACGACCTCCTCGGACAGGCCACGGCGCGCGGACTCGCCGGCCGCGTCCGAGTCGGCCCAGCCGAACTTGTAACGATCAAGCCCCTCGAGTTCGGGGTGTGCGGTCGTCGTCATGCGGAGATGCCTCCGGACTCAGCGGTGTTGGTATTGGTGTTGGCGGATGTTGTCGTGGTGCGGGTCTGGACAAGGGACTGGTCGGTTACATGCGTGGTGCAGATGCCGTCGCCGTGGGCGATGGTGGCCAGCCGCTGCACGGGGGTGCCGAGCAGGCGGCCGAACGCTTCCGTCTCCGCCTCGCACAGCTGCGGGAACTCGGCGGCCACGTGGGCGACCGGGCAGTGATGCTGGCAGAGCTGCTCTCCCCCGGCCAGCACGGTGAGGGCCGGGCCGTGGGCGCCGGACGGCACGGGGCCGCTGGCGGGCGCGCCGATCGCCGAGGCGGCGTAACCGTCGGCGGACAGCGCCTCGGCGAGCGCCTGGACCTTGGCGCCGGGGCTGGCCGATGCCATCACCGGGCGGTACCGGCGCTCCAGCTCGGCCACCTGGCGCCGGGCGAACTCGGCGACCGCGCCCGGCCCGGCCACCTCGTCCAGGAACCGTAGGGCACTGGTGGCCAGATCGTCGTAGGCGTGCTCGAAAGCGCTCCGCCCGGAATCGGTGATCACGAAGAGCTTGGCCGGGCGGCCACGGCCGCGGCTGGCGGGGCGCCGCGCGCTGCGGACCTCGATCATGCCCCCGGCCAGCAGACCGTCGAGGTGGCGGCGGACCGCGGCCGGCGTGAGCCCGAGCCGCGTGCTCAGCGCGGCCGCGCTTACCGGCCCGTTCTCCAGGATGAGGCGGGCTATCCTGGCCCGGGTGCTGCGCTCGCCGCCGATCTGCCCGTGGGCGCCTGCGGGCATGCCGCTGCCGACGGCCGCACCGATGGCGCCGGCCGTCTGAGAGATGGCGTCGGTCATGCTCACGTATTTCACAACATCAGTGTGGCGTAAATCCATGCCCGCCCGCAAACGTTCTCGGTGATGACCTGGATCACACTCTCCCGGCCAGCAACTTCCTGCCCACCAGACTCACCTGGCAGCGCCCGTATCTGTGCTGGGCTGGCTGGGCGCCGGATTTGCCCGTGCCGGGCTCCCCGAGAGTTCCGAATTTATCCTGCGCACGGGCTACGGCGCCTGGAAGAAGACTTCCCGGGCTGGCACGCATGGATGGGCGTCCCGGCGGGCCTGCTGTACTGCAGGCGGCCACGCTCCAGCCCGCCCGTCGTCATGCGCTCCAGCACCGTGGCCGGCTTGCGCCAGCAGATCGAGCAGTGGAAGGCGGACCACCAGTGAAATTGGCCCCCCCCCAGCGGCGGCGGGCGCGGGGGGGTAAGGCCCGCCACCGCTGCATGACTTGCGAACCGGTGAGCCCCAGGGGACTGTTACACCGGTTCGTGGTGCGGCCGGTACCACGCTGACCGGCACCCCGGCGCCGCCGCAGACGAGGTAACCGAACGGTGGGCCGCCAACGGCCGCCGGCCTTGTATCGGCCCGCGTTCACGCCCCTGCTGCGCCCGGCCGTGTGGCGCATCGATGAGAACCCACTGGGCGACCGATGAGGCGGCACTGCCGGCGAGTTGCCCGGCCCGGACGCCGGGGCAGGACAGTTAGCCCTCAACCATGCCAGGCGACGCAGGCGCCGCGGTCCTGCTCCACGTACACAAGCCCCTCCGCGACCAGCACGCGCACGGCCTTGCGGGCGGTTTCCCGCGTCACCCCATGCTGCTGCATCAGCGTGGACTCGCTCGGCATCGGTCGGCCGCGCCCAAGCTCCCCCGACCCGATCCGGGCCCGCAGGATCGCGGCAAGCTGGGCCGCGATCGTCAGCATGTGGGGCGTGCCACCGGTGCCGGCGACACCCTCGGGCAGAGCCTGAACGACCAGTGAATAGTCGAAGGGCAGTGTAGGAGCATCGGGCACGTAGTCCCCGGCCGTACTCCCGGTGTGAGCGGTGGTCCGTTCGGTCAGCATGACATCGTTGGCGTTCATCTGATTCGCACCCCGTCCTTTGGATCTTCGTCCAGCCACGTATGCGGCTGCCGCTCATGAGTGAAGAGGCGAGCACGGTCATGCTGATACACCCGGCGCCAGAGGCAAATGCGAAAACCGTCTGAAGGGCGAAGCCAAGGAAGGGGCGGCGGGCTCCTGCCCATCTCGCGCTGCCGTCATAACCGGGCCGGTTCAGCCAGAGCCGGCCGTCATTTCCTGGCCGGCCACCGTCAGGGACTGGCCACGGTGCCGCGGTTGGCCGGGGCCACGGGCCGGGCGGGCGCGGCCAGGAATCCCCGGAGCAGGGCGCCGGTGCCGTCGAGGTGCTCGGCCACCGCGCAGCGCGCGCGCTCCGGGTCGCCCACCAGGATCGCATCGACGATGGCGGTATGCTGGTGGGCGGTGTGCACGATGTTGTGCTTCAGCACTGGGATCGCGTTCAGCAGGTCGTTGAGCCGCATCCGGGCGTCGGCGCAGGCGGCGGCGAGCAGGGCGGAGCCGGTGAGTTCCGCGATCGCCAGGTGGAACAGGGTGTCGAGCCGGCGGTAGTCCTCGGGGCTCGCGCCGTTGACCGCGGCCAGCCGCTTGAGCAGGACGTCGCGTCCCCGGTCGTCAGCGGCGGCGGCCAG
>WNFX01003196.1_pt1 | contig 16803 bp, 15 predicted proteins | sample 5400111 | NCBI WGS metagenome assembly WNFX01 (sample SAMN13153363, study PRJNA577476) | soil metagenome | isolation source: 40 cm soil or saprolite under grassland replicate 1 | place: USA:California | collected 2016-06-15 | reverse complement strand
TCGGCGCGACGCTGCCGGGCGGGCTCAAGCTCGAGCGCCGCAAGATTCGCGGCGTCGAGTCCAATGGCATGCTCTGCTCGGCAAAAGAGCTCGGTCTCGGTGCCGATCGCGACGGCATTCTGGAGCTCGATACGAAGGCTGCACCGGGCACGCCGTTTCTCGAAGCTGTCCCGGTGGGCGATGAGCAGATCGTCATCGACGTCTCGGCCAATCGACCCGATCTGCTGTGCCACAAGGGCGTGGCGCGAGAACTCGCCGCGAGTCTCGGTGCGACCGTCAAGCTTCCAGAGATTCCTCATGCCGACGTGCCGACGGGCCGACGTGTAAGCCAGTCGTCCGGCAAGGTCGACGGAGTTGAAGTTCGTCTCGAAGATCCGGAGGGCGCACCGAGGTATATGATCGTGGTGATCCGCGGGCGATCAACAACATCGTCGACGCGACGAATTACATCCTGTTCGAGCTCAACCAACCGCTGCACGCCTTCGATCTCGCCAAGCTGCGTGGGCCGGCGGTCGTCGTCAGACGCGCCAAACCGGGCGAACCGATCGTCACGCTGGACGGAGTCGCGCGCAAGCTCACGCCGGAGATGACGGCCATTTGCGACGCCGAACGGCCGCAGATCGTTGCCGGCGTCATGGGGAGCGCCGAATCCGAGGTCACGGAGAATACCACGGACATTGTCCTCGAAGCCGCCTATTTCCAGCCGACGCGCATTCGCCGCACCCGTCGCGCCCTCGGCGTTTCGAGTGAATCGAGCTATCGCTTCGAGCGGGGCATCGACATGCTCGGCATGCCCGATGCACTGGCGCGCGCGATCGACCTGATCCGTGCCCTGGCGGGCGGCGAGCTGCGCGAGTCGCCGATCGATCTTTGGCCGGAGCCGCAGAAGCCCCGCTCGGTGTTCCTGCGCGAGGCGCGCGTAAACCATCTGCTCGGCGTTTCCGTGCCGCGCAAAGAGATCGAGCGCCTGTTGTCGGCCGTCGGTTTCGTGGCCGCGCCGAAGGACGACCGGCTGGCCGTCCAAATTCCCGGCTGGCGACCCGACGTGACGCGCGAAGTCGATCTGATCGAAGAAGTCGCCCGGTTGCGTGGCTACGACTCGTTCCCGGACGAGCTGCGGCCGTATCGCCCCGGCACCGTACCTGACGCCCCGGCGGACCTGACGTTGCGGCGCATCCGCGAGCAGTTGGTGGCGAGCGGGGGAGGACTGCTCGAGGTCCGGACGCTTCCCCTTGGCCCCGCTGACGCTCCGGACGCCGTGGCCATCCAGAACCCTCTCTCGGCGGAGGAAGCCCATCTTCGGAGCCGGCTACTGCCTGGTCTCGTGCGGCGGGTCGAGTACAACTGGGCGCAGGGGCAGCGCGATGTCCGGTTGTTCGAGGTCGGGACAGTCTTCCGGAAGGGTGCAGGACCCCGCCCGGAAGAGGACCTACACCTCGCGGTTGTCCTCACCGGCGCTCGCCATCCGGCCCACTGGTTTGATGGCATCCTCGGTGTGTTGGGAGATGCGAAACTACCTGATATGGACATATGGGACCTAAAGCACCACTTTGAGTTAGCTGTCGGGGTCGCGGCACCCTCGAGCGACGTGCAACCGGCCGCAAATGGGTCCGGTTGGCTAGCGGTGAAACAGGGCGGCGGTGAGCCGGTCGGTCAGGCCATGCCGCTCGAAGCTGACGCGCCACGCTGGGCGGGCCCCTTGTTCGGGCTCGAGGTCAGGATCGCAATCGAGTCCCTTCCCGTGGTGCGGTATCGGTCGTTGCCCACACAGCCGCCTGTCGTTCGCGACATCTCACTCGTTGTTCCGGGGGGTGGCGGCGTCACGGCGGAGGCAATCGAGTCGGTGCTACGTCGCGAGGGCGGGAGGCTGCTGGAGCGGCTGGATGTCTTGGATGAGTACCGTGGGAAGGGGTTGCCGGACGGGACGCGCGGGGTGACGTGGCGGTGCACGTTCCGCGATCCGGCGAAGACGCTCACGGAGCGGGAGATTGATGCGCTGCTCAGCCGGATGCTGACGGCGCTGGAGGAGCAATTTGACGTACGGCGGCGACAGGCCACCAGCTGACGTGCGTGAGGTCATCGATCAGCTCGAGGCGATTCTCCGCGACGTAGCGGAGGAGCTGGCGGGCTGGCGTTCGCGTGCGCAGAAAGCAGAGTCGGAGCTGAAGGCGCGCGGCAGCCCGGTCAAGAACACGGAGCTCGAGTCGGAGAACAAGGCGCTGCGGCAGCGCGTGGAAGGCGCCCGCACTCGTGTCCACGATCTCATGCAACGACTCACGTTTTTGGAAGAGCAGGCGCGTGATAATGGAGGCCACCACAAGTGACGGCGAAGAAACACGCCGTTCGCGTGATGATCGGGGGCGAAGAATACACGGTGCGCTCCGATCTCTCGCCCGAGTACACGCGCGAAGTCGCCGCCTACGTGGACCAGGCGTTGAAGAAGGTGCTCAGTCAGGGACCGTTGGTAGAAACGCATAAGGCCGCGATGCTGGCGGCGCTCGACATTACGAACGAGCTGTTTCTGGTGAAGCAGACGGAGCGGGAAGTGGCGGCGCGGCTCGCCGCGGTTGCCGACGATCTCGCGAAGATGCTGCCGCCGGCGAAGCGGAAGGCGCTGACCGCCGGCTGACAATCGTCCTCACCCCCTGACCAGCTTTTGTTTTTTAACAACAAAAGCTAGGAACGGGGGAGAGGTGGAGATAGATCTATGGCGGAGCTGCCTGGTGTCATTGCGGCCGTGCTCAGCGGCGTGCTCGTCGCGGCACTGGCCTTCTATGTGTGGGGACGGCGCCTCGAGCACCGCTCGGCGGAATCGAGTCAGCGCGTCGTGCTGGCGGCCAAAGAAGAGCTCATGTCGGTCCGCGAAAACCTCCACAAGAGCCTCGACCAGAAGCTCGCCGGCGTCGACCGGCGCGATCTGGAGCTGCGCAAGCTCGACCAACAGATCCACGAGCGCGCCCGTGCGTTGGACAAACGCGAGCAGGAGATCGGCACACGACTCGAGCAGATCGCCGGCCTGACCGCGCAGGAGGCCAAGCACGAGCTGGTCGCGCGTCTCGAGAGCGAGGCGCGGGACGAAGCGGCGGCCCTCGTGCGCAACATCACGGAGCAGGCCCGCAAGAACGCCGACCGGGAGGCGAAGAAGATCGTCGCCATGGCGATCCAGCGCATCGCGGCCGAGCAGACGGCTGAGTCGAGCGTGTCGGCGGTCGTGCTCCCATCGGATGAAATGAAGGGCCGGATCATCGGGCGCGAAGGCCGCAACATTCGCGCGTTCGAAGCGGCGACCGGCGTCGACGTGATCATCGACGATACGCCCGACACCGTCGTCGTGTCGTGCTTCGAGCCGGTGCGTCGCGAAGTCGGGCGCCTCGCGCTCGAGCGGCTCATTGCGGATGGCCGCATCCATCCCGGACGGATCGAGGAGATCGTCAAGAAGGCCAAAAGCGACGTGGACGCCAGCATTGTCGAGGCCGGCGAGCAAGCGGTCTACGACACCGGGGTTCGCGGCATGCATGCCGAGCTGGTGAAGCTCGTCGGCCGGATGAAGTACCGGACGTCCTATGGGCAGAACATCCTGGAACATTCGAAAGAGGTGGCCTTCCTCGCCGGCATGATGGCCGCCGAGCTGAAGCTCGACGTGCATCTGGCCAAGCGCGGCGCGCTGCTGCACGACGTCGGCAAGGTCCTCACGCACGAGCACGACGGCACCCACGTGCAGCTCGGCGTCGAGATGGCGACGAAGTACGGCGAGCATCCGGTGGTGATCAACTGCATCGCCGCGCATCACGACGACGTGCCGCACGAATCACCCGTCAGCGTCATCGTGCAGGCGGCGGATGCCATTTCGGGGTCCCGGCCCGGCGCGCGGCGCGAGGCGTTCGAGACCTACGTCAAACGTCTCACCGATCTCGAGAAGCTGGCCTCCGAATTCAAGGGGGTCGATAAGGTCTTCGCCATTCAGGCAGGCCGGGAAGTGCGTGTCGTGGTGACGCCCGATGCCGTGGACGACAACGCGGCGGCCCTGCTCACCGACGAGATCGCGCGCAAGATCGAGCGCGAGCTGCAGTACCCCGGGCAGATCAAGGTGGTGGTGATTCGCGAAACACGGGCGGTCGGCGTTGCACGCTAATCCCAAGGCGGTGCAGGAGGAAGGCGCTAAACTGATCGACGGCACCGCGATCGGTGCGGTGATGCGCGCCGAGCTCGCGGGCGAGATCGCGGCCTTGAAGCAGCAGGGTGTGACGCCGGGGCTCGCGGTCGTGCTCGTGGGGGATAATCCCGCGTCCCAGGTCTACGTCCGTATGAAAGGAAAGGCCTGCGACGAGGCGGGGCTTTACCACGAAACCATCAAGCTTCCCAAGGACACCACCGAGGCTGGTCTCATGAGTCTGCTCGAGCGGCTCAACGCCAATCCCAAGATCCACGGGATTCTCGTGCAGCTCCCGCTGCCGAAGCAGATCGATACCAACCGTGCGCTCCATCGCATCGATCCGCGCAAAGATGTCGACGGCTTTCATCCGGAGAACGTGGGCAAAGTCGCCGTCGGCGATCCGACCGGATTCCGGCCGGCGACGCCGTACGGCGTGCAGCAGCTGCTGATCCGCAGCGGGGTCGAGACCAAAGGCGCTCATGCCGTCGTCGTCGGCCGCTCCAACGTCGTCGGCCGGCCGATGGCGGCGTTGCTGTTGCAGGACGGCCCCGGCGGCAACGCGACGGTCACGGTGTGTCACTCGCGCACCCGCGTGATCGATCAGTACACCCATCAGGCCGACATCCTCATCGTCGCGATCGGCAAGCCGGAGTTTGTCACCGGTGACATGGTGAAGCCCGGCGCGGTCGTGATTGACGTCGGTGTCAACCGCGTCGATGACCCGTCGAAGAAGCAGGGCTATCGCCTGGTCGGCGATGTGAAATTTCAGGAGGCGAAGCAGGTCGCGTCCGCGATCACACCCGTTCCCGGTGGCGTCGGTCCCATGACGATCACGATGCTGCTCTACAACACGGTACAGGCGGCCCGCCAATGGGTGCACCCCTAGATCTCTTCACGGCCGCATCGGCCGAGGGGGCCTGGACCGTCGGCGAAGTCACGCGCCGCGCGCGCGCCGTGATCGAGGCCGGGTTGCCGCCACTCTGGGTGCGCGGGGAGATCGCGGGGTTCAAAGCGTGGCGGAGCGGGCATTGGTATTTCTCGCTCCGTGACACGACGGCCCAGATGCGCTGCGTCATGTTCGCCAAACAGAACTTCCGGCTCCCCACGCCGTCGGACGGCATGCAGGTCTTCGTGTTCGCACGCCCGTCCATGTACGAAGAGAAAGGCGAGTTCCAGCTGACCGTGATGGAACTGTTGTCGACAGAACAGGGCGGCTTGTGGAAGCTGGCGTTCGAAAAGGCGAAAGCTGCGCTGACCAAGGACGGGCTGCTCGATCCGGCTCGCAAACGGCGCCTCCCTGCCTTTCCGCGCCGCATCGCCGTCGTCACGAGCCCCGACGGTGCCGCGCTGCGCGACATCCAGGCCGTCGTCGGCCGGCGCTGGCCCGTTGCGGAGCTGATCGTGGTGCCGGCGCAAGTGCAGGGAGCCAAGGCGGAGGCATCGGTCTGCTCGGCGCTGAATCGTATTCGGCGCCTGCCCGTCGATGTGCTGGTTGTCGCCCGCGGTGGCGGGTCCGTCGAGGACCTGTGGGCGTTCAATTCGGAGCGCGTCGCGCGCGCCGTCGCCGCCATGCCGATGCCCGTGATCTCGGCGATCGGTCACGAAACCGACGTGACGCTCTGTGACCTCGTTGCGGACCTGCGCGCCCCCACGCCGTCCGCGGCGGCCGAGGCTGCCACGCCGGATCGGGACGAGGTGCTCGCGCAGTGTGGCCTCATCGGACAACGTCTCGCTCGGGCACTGCGGATCGCCTCGCGCCATGTCGTGGAGCGTCTCGATCGAACCGCAGACCGCCTCAGCCGCTGCATGGATCACCGCCTCGAGGCTTCCGGGGCACGGCTCACGGCCTACGGCGCACGCCTCGATGCGCTGAGCCCGCTCAAAGTACTGGCGCGCGGCTACGCCGTGGCGCGGGACGAGAACGGCCGGGTGTTGAAGCGCGTGGCCCAGCTGCCCAGCGGCAAGGAATTCCGGCTCCGGGTGACGGACGGAGAGGTGAATGGCCGAGTTCAGTAAGCAGCTCGAGCGACTCGAAGCGATTGTCCGCCGCCTCGAGTCCGACGATCTCGATCTCGACGAAGCGCTGCAGCTGTTCGAGGAAGGCGTCGAGCGGTTGCGGGTGGCGCGCGAGCAGCTCCAGCAGGCGGAGCTCAAGGTCAAAAAAGTACTCGAGATTGAAAGCCCTTCGTAGCTATCTCGCCGACGTCCGGGAACGAGTGGACAGGGTGTTAGAGACGGCGACCGGCGTCGATGACATCATGCGCTATAGCCTGCTCGGCGAAGGCAAACGTCTGCGGCCGACGCTGGTGTTCGCGGCGCATGAAGCGCTCAACGGCGCGTCGCCCGACGGCGTCGCCGAGCTGGCCGCGGCCGTCGAAGTCGTTCACGCCTACTCGCTGGTGCATGACGACCTCCCCTGCATGGACAACGACGACCTGCGGCGCGGCCGCCCGACGGCCCATCGTGCCTTCGATGTCCCCCGCGCGACGCGCGCCGGCTACGAGATGGTCGCCCTGGCAGCCCGCATCCTGGCGGGCGGACTGGCCGGGCTGGATCTCCCGCCGGCTCGCCGGCGCGAGATCGCGCTCGAGCTGTTTCGCGCCGCGGGCGCCGGTGGCATGATCGGCGGTCAGGCACTCGATCTCGAGGCCGAGGCGAAGGCGCTGCCGATCGATGCGCTCGAGGAGGTGCATCGGCGCAAGACCGGTGCATTGATTGCGGCGTCGTGTGTCATCGGCGGGCTGTCCGCGGACGGCACGCCCAACCATGTTGAGGCGCTCCGGGCCTACGGCGAGGCCATCGGACTCGCTTTCCAGATCGCGGACGATGTGCTCGACGCGACCGCGACCTCGGATCAGCTCGGCAAAACGGCAGGCAAGGACGCCGCCCACGCCAAGGCCACCTTCGTCACGCTGCTCGGCGTCGGGGCGGCGCGCGTGGAAGCGGAGCGGCTGTCGGCGAAGGCGGTAGACCACCTACGGGATGCCGGGTTAGTTTCCCCCATGCTGGTCGAGCTCGCCCACTACATCGTGACGAGGCCGAATTGACTCTCGAACGCATCAAAGGTCCCGCAGACGTCAAGGCGCTCCCGCCGGAACAGCTCCAGCAGCTGGCGGATGAGGTACGCCAGCGGCTCATCGATGTCGTCTCCCACACGGGTGGCCACATCGGCGCCGGGCTCGGCGTCGTCGAGCTGACGGTGGCGCTGTGCGCCGCGTTCGATTCGCCCCGTGACAAGATCGTCTGGGACGTGGGGCATCAGGGCTATCCGTGGAAGATCCTGACCGGGCGCAACGATCGGCTGCACACCCTGAGGCAGCGCGGCGGGTTGTCCGGGTTCCTGCGCCGCGATGAGAGTGAACACGATCAGTTCGGCGCCGGTCACGCGGGCACGGGGCTGTCCGCGGCGTTCGGCATGGCGACGGCGCGCGACCTGAAGGGCGAGAAGTACGAAGTCGTGGCGGTCGTGGGCGATGGCGCGATGACGTGCGGGCTCCCCTACGAGGCCCTCAACAACGCCGGCGACTCCGGGCGCGATATCATCGTCGTGCTGAATGACAACGGCATGTCGATCGCCCCGAACGTGGGTGCGATCAGCAAATACTTCGGCTCCATCATCGCCAGCCCGATCGGCGTGCGGATGCGCGAGCGCGTCAAGCATGTCATCGAGCGCGCCTCGCACGTGATCGGCGGCAAGAAGCTCGTGGACTTCGCGAAGAACGTCGAAGAAAGCATCAAGAATCTCTGGTCGCCCGGCATGCTGTTCGAGGAGCTTGGCTTCCGCTACTTCGGGCCGATCGACGGCCACAACATCGCGCAGATGCTGCACACCTTCGAGATCGTGAAAACGTTGAAGGGGCCGCGGGTCGTGCACGTCATCACGGAGAAGGGGAAGGGCTTCCCGCTCCCCGAACCCGATCTCGAGAAATATCACGCTCGCGCGCCCTACGATCCCGTCACGGGCAAGCTCAAGCCCGTGAACCCCGGTTTGCCGCAGTGGACCAAGGTCTTCGGGGACGCGCTCACGCAGCTCGCCGCCGAAAATACCAACTTCGTGGCGATTACCGCCGCGATGCCGTCGGGGACCGGGACGAACATCTTCCAGAAAAAGTGGCCGGAGCGCTTCTTCGACGTCGGCATCGCCGAGGCGCATGCGACGACGTTCGCCGCCGGCCTGGCGACGCAGGGCGTGCGCCCGGTGGTCGCGATCTACTCGACGTTCCTGCAGCGCGCGTACGACAGCATCATCCACGATGTCGCGATTCAGAGACTCCCCGTCATCTTCTGCCTCGACCGCGCCGGCATGGTGGGCGAAGACGGGCAGACGCACATGGGTCTGTACGACATCGCGTATATGCTGGCGGTGCCGCACATGACGGTGACCGCGCCGAAGGATGGCGCCGAGCTCATCGGGCTGCTGCGGTGCGCGCTGGCGCACACTGATGGTCCGTTCTCTCTGCGGTATCCGCGCGACAAAGCACCAAGCGAGGCGCCGCCTGCAGCCGAGGTCCCGCCGATTCCGTACGGCACGTGGGAGCTGCTCAGGAAGGGGAAGGACTGCGCGATCCTCGCAGTCGGCGTGATGTGCAAGCCCGCGTTGGAGGCGGCCGAGCTGCTCGCCGCGGACGGCCTGGACGTGTCGGTCGTGAACGCGCGCTTCCTCAAGCCGATGGACCGCGAGATGCTCGAGGGCCTGTCGCAGAGTCACAAGCTGCTCGTGACGGTCGAAGACGGCACGGTCGTAAACGGCTTCGGCGCGGCGCTGGCCGCATTGGTGCAGACGACCGCACCGGATGCGCGCGTCGTCGCGCTCGGGGTCCCGGACCGCACCTACGAGCATGCGCCGCGCGCCCAGCAGCTCGCGGACGTGGGCCTGACCGGGGCGGGCATCGCGGCCCGCATCCGCGCCCTCGCTGCCGAAGAGTCCCTCACTCCGCGATGAACGTCGGGGTCGTCGGGAACCCCAACTACCCGGACCTCGGCGCTTTTCTCGCGACGCTGCAGCAGAAAGCCTCGAGCGTCGGGATCAAGCTGTACAGCGAAGAACGCATCCAGGCACTGTGGCCCCCTCCGAGCCGGGACGGGGCCTCACCGCCACCACTCAGCGAGGCGCCTCCTGGAGATTTGGACTGCCTCATCACGTTGGGTGGCGATGGCACCCTGCTCCGCGGGGCGCGTCTGCTGAATGGTGCCGACACGCCTATACTCGGATTGAATCTGGGACGTGTCGGATTCCTCACGACTGCGGCACCGGACACCGTCGACTGGGTACTCGATTCGATTGCGCGCCGGGCCTATACGACCGAGCCGCGGCTCGCGCTCCAATCCGCCATTACCGGCAAGGGCGCCAAAAGCGGTAGGGTCGAGCCGCTCGTTCTCAACGACGTCGTCGTGCACAAGGGTGGCGTCGCGCGTGTCGTGCGGCTCAAGGTCTCAGTCGATGGCGACGAAGTGGCGCAGTACTCGGCGGACGGGATTATCGTCAGCACGCCGACCGGGTCGACGGCGTATTCGATGTCGGCCGGGGGGCCGATCATCGTGCCGACCGTCGATGCCATCGTCGTGACGGCCATCTGCCCGCACACGCTGGCAGTGCGACCGCTCGTGCTGCCGGCCACGGCGGTCGTCACGATCCAGCCGATCCCGCCGTGGACTGACGACGTGCTCGTCTCGTTCGACGGCCAAGTCGGCCAGCCGATTCAACCCGGTGAGCGCTTGGAGGTGCGCCGGGCGGCTCGGCCCATTCATCTCATCCGCCTCGGCCCTGAGGGCTTCTTCAAGCGGCTGCGCAAGAAGCTGCATTGGGGGGATCTAAGTGATCGAACTCGGAAATGAGGGTTCCCCCTCTCCGGAACGGAGAGGGGGTCAGGGGGTGAGGACGTGTTGACGGAACTTCGCGTCCGCGATCTCGCCGTTATCGCCGACGTCACCCTGCCGTTCCGGCCGGGCCTCAACGTCCTGACCGGCGAAACCGGCGCCGGCAAATCGATGGTCGTCGATGCCCTCGCGCTGCTGCTCGGCGAGCGCGCCTCTGGCGATATCGTGCGACCCGGCGCGGAGAAGACCATCGTCGAGGGCGCATTCGAATTTGGAGCGGCGGTGCATCGGCACCTCCTGTCCCCATTCGCCGCATTGGGAGTCGACCTCGAAGAAGGACGACTGGTCCTGAAGCGCGAAGTGCTACGTGAAGGCAAGTCGCGCGCCTGGGTCAACGGCTCGCCGGTGACGATCGGCGTGCTCAGCGAGATCGGCAGCCTGCTCGTAGACCTGCATGGCCAGCATGAGACGCAGTCGCTGCTCCGCCCAGACGCGCAGCGCGATATGCTGGACGCCTACGCGGACGCCGACGTCGAGCGCGTCGCCGTGCGGGACGCGCATGCGCGGCTTAAGGAGCTCGAGCAGAGGGAAGCCGAGCTCACAGATCGTCAGGCGGAAGTGCGCAAGAAGGCCGATTACTTGCGCCATGTCCTCCAGGAGATCGAGCGTGCCAAGCCAAAGCTCGGTGAAGATGAAGCGCTCGAAGTCGAGGCGAAGCGGTTAGCGCACGCCGAGGAGCTCGGCCGGCTGGCGCGCGAGCTCGAGGAGGCGGTCGACGCGGCCGGGCTCACCAAGGCTCAGAAGATCCTGGCGAGCCTGCGGCGGCTCGACCCGTCGCTCGGCAAGTGGCAGGAGCTGCTGGACGCAACGTTCGCGAGCGCTGCCGAGCTGGCCCGGGGGGCGCGGGCGTACGCTGGCGACATCGCGGCCGATCCCGAGCGTCTGAGCGCCGTGGAGCAGCGGCGCGATCTCTTGTATCGGTTGCAGCAGAAGCATGGGCCGACCCTTGCGGATCTGCTGGCGACGCGTGATACGGCCGCGCGCGAGCTGGAGCTGTTGGACACCGCCGATCTTGACCTCCGCACGATCGCGGCCGATCGCGAGAGGGCAGCGGAGGACTTCAGACGCGCGACGGAAGCCCTCACCGCGAAACGAACGGCCGGCGCTAAGAAGCTGGCGCGCGCCTTGAACAAGCTACTGCCGTCGCTGGGAATGGAAGGCGGGAAGTTTGCAGCGACGCTACAATCACGCACCACGCCTATCGCACAGGGTGCCGAGGACGTCGTCTTCCACGTCCAGCTGAACGAGGGACTCGACGCAAGGCCGTTGGCCAGGGTTGCGTCGGGCGGTGAACTGTCGCGCCTGATGTTGGCGCTGAAGGTGGTGCTTGCGGCGCACGACGTCGTGCCGACGCTCGTATTCGATGAAGTCGATCAGGGCATCGGCGGCGAGGTTGGTGGTCGAGTGGGAGAAGCCTTGGTGGATGTGTCGCGCGAGGGCCGGCAGGCGCTCGTCATTACGCACTTGCCGCAAATCGCTGTTCATGCCGATCAGCACCTCGTGGTCGCAAAGGGACAGAAGGGTGGCCTGGCGACGAGTGATGTGGCGGTTGTGGATGGTGAGGGGCGGGTAAAAGAGATTGCGCGGATGTTGGGTGATGCCGACATGGCGACCGCGCGTCGCCACGCCGTCGAGCTGCTCAAAACGGCCAGCGCGACGTCCGCATCACTATCCGAAACACCGTCGCCACCGGCACGAGCCCACCCGCCGCGCTAACGGTCTGCTCGAACGACAAACTGCCTTCGACATCTGATCCGAGATACGTCATCGCGACGCCAAGTCGCGTCCGTCGCACGCCTGTGCCGGCGTCCAACACGCTCGCGCTGACCGGCGCGCCGAGTCGCGTGGCGACATCGATCGAGTCCTGTGGCGAGCGATAACTGTAGTGGTCGCGCTGCTGTGTCCAATAGCCCGCAGTGACGCCGACGCCAAAGTGTTTGGCGAGGCGGAGCATCGGGGCGACATCGACGGCCGCGTAATCGCCGGGATCCCAGGCGAGCGTCGCGAGCGACGCGTGCGGCAGCAGCAGGGTGGACTGTGGGCCGACGCGCCTGGCCCGCGTGCCGGGCTGCTGGCGGGCGAGTCGCACCATCCCGTTCAGCCATAGGCGCTCAAACAGCGTCAGTTCCTGCGCGACCTGGATCTCGATGTCCGTCTGGTGGTCGCCGGTGGACATATCGAACAGGTCGTTCGGGGAATCCTGATGGCCGGTCGGCAAGCGCACGACGATCGCGCCGCTCAACGTGTACGCGTGTGTTTCGAGCAGCCGATACTTGCCCTGCAGCTCGACGTCGCCCGCGAAGAAGCGCAGCCGGCGCGTCGTGTTGGCGATCGGCCCGAACGCGTACGTTGTGTCCTGGAGCAGTGAATCGAGCGCACGGGCGGCGCTGTCGGGCGCCGGCGCTCCCGCGCTATCCAGCGGATATGTCGCGCGCGTGTTCACGCGCACGAGCGGGATGTAGACACCGACGGCAATGCGGTTAGTGATCCCATACTCGAAGGCGAACGGCGTGACCCGTCGCTCCTCGCGCACAGAGACTTTCGCGGGCAGCGACGCGCCGATCGGTTGCTCGTGCCCGCCCTCAATGAACTCACGCTCCCACGTCGTGATCACCGGTTCGAATGTGAAGCGCAGTGCACCGGCACGTGGCGTATCGGTGCGAGGCACAGCCTGAGCGCTGACGCCGGGCGCCAGCCCGGCGATCATTAGGGCGAGGAGGAAGTAGTTCGGTCGCATTAGCAGAACGGCACCCGGCGGATGCCGGATGCCGTTTCGCTTACCCGCAATCGAGGATGAGGTTCGCGTTCAGGGAACCGCGGGGATGCTGGTCCCGTACACCGCGTTGATCGCGGCCCGCAGCTTCTGCGCGAGCAACTTCTGAGTTGCCGCACTCGGATGCACGGCATCGCAGGAGAAGGCCGTCCCGAACGGATTCGCCGTGCAGGGCTGCCCGATCAGCGGGAACGGCCGAACCGCGGTCGCCACGGTGCGCAGCGAGTCGAGCGTGGGGTTCGGATCGAGGTACGCCCAGCCCCGCGTCGTCGCCTGCTGGGAGATGTACGCGTTGTACGCGGTCAGCGTCGTGACGAGCTTCCGGAGCTCCGCGGGCTGGATGGTTTGAATTTCGGTGCAGTCGAGGGTCTGCGGTGACCCTGCCGCGGCCGCCCCGATGAGCGCCGCACCGAACGGGAACCCCACGAGCACGGAATCGCCCCGCGGCGGCGCACAGTTCGCGGTCACCGTCAGCGCCGGTGGAAGCTGACCCGCCAACTTCGCGCCCAGGTAGGTTGAGCCGCGCGAGAAGAACGGGAGACCAGTGACGTTGCCGACGCCGATCAGGATGGCGCCGCGCGGCCCGGCGGCAGTGATCGAGTCGAGCAACGCGCCATACCGCGCCTGGAAATTGGCAACCGACGTGATCTTCGTGGTGTCGCCACCATTGGTCAGGCTCGTGGCGGCGCCCAGCACATCGTTGTTGCCGATCCAGAGGGAGACGAACGTCGGCTGCGCGCGCCGCAGCATCTGGACCTGCGTCAGTCCGCCCAGGATGAATTGCGTGAGGGCGTTCGCGTTCGAGGCAGTGTCGAGGTTGTTGAACAAATCTTCGACCTCGGCGCCAGGTACCGCGGTGTTGCTGACGTAGGGCGGCGGCTCCGACGGAATGTTGCGCAAGTAGCAACTCGTCCCGGTGCTTGGAGGAAAACCCGTCGGCGTGAGGCGTGCACCGGTGAAGACATTGGTGTACGGCGGCGGGCACCCAGGCTTGGTTAACGATGGCACGAAGAACGGCGAGTGCATCGCGCGCGCCAACAACACCGCGTAGGATTGCTGTTGGGTACTGTCGTTGATCCCGCCCGACTGAACGCCGGCGGTGACCGAGTTGCCCATCGAGACGTAGCGCTCGAACAACGGGTCGACCGGGATGTTCGCGAACGGCCGGTTCAGCTTGTCGTTGTTGCACGCGGCGGCAGCCAAGAGGAGTCCGAGGACTGCGGCCGAGAATCGCTGGGTCCGAATCATGAGTCGCGGGTCCTCAGAAGGAGACGGAGACCCCGGCCCCGAACAGATGGGCCGAGAACTGGTAAAGACCGGTGTTGCCCTGCGCGATGTTCACGGTGCCGCGCCGGTCTTTCTGTCGGATGTACTGGTAGGCGAGGTCCGCGTGCCAGTGCGGATTCAGGGCGACACCAGCGCCGATCGTGAATTCGTTGCGCGCGCCTTCGGGCAAGAGGGGCGTCACGAACTGCGCGGGGGACGCGCCGGTGTGATAGAGGTATCCGCCACGCAGCTTCACCTTGCTGTTGTACTGATACTCCGTTCCGAAGCGGAACCCGTGCGTGCTTTTGTTCAGCGGGTTCAACGTCAGGTCGGGCGTGCCCGCGTTCGCGAAATCGATATTGATGTTGTTGAACCAGCCCCAAACGACGTACTGATAATCGGCCATGAACATCCACTCGGCGTTCGCCTTGTACGCAAAGCCGATCGATCCCTGCGGGGGCATGATGATGGACGTGGAGACGCCGCCGTTTGCGAGCGGGCCACCGCTGGCAAACTCGGGCGCGAGCACAGCATCGACCGGCGTCCCGGCCGGTAGGCATGCCGGGCACGTTCCAATCGTGACTGGAACCACGAGTCCGGTCGGGACCTGAGTAAACGTCGCGTCACCGTCGTAATCGATCTTCTTCCGTGTGAGCCAATGCCCGCCGATGCTCAGCTTGTCGGTCACCTGCCAGATGCCGCCGAAGTTGACTGCGAAACCGGTCCCGGTGGCGTCGAGTACGCCGTCGGCGAAATCAGTGCCGGTGGGCACGCCCAGCAACGCGAACGTCGTCCCGACGGGCAGACCCGCCCCTACGCGGAGCGCGTCGGGCACGAGCTGGGTCGAGAGATCGGCCCGCTGGCGCAGCTTGAGATGGCTCGTGATATACGCGACGCCGATCCCGAATTTCAGCTTGGACGTGATCTGATAGCCGAGCGTCGGCTGGATATAGATCGACCGCACGTCCGTGTTATAGCCGAGGAACCGGCCCGAGAAGTTGTTGGCGTCCCACTTCGTTTCGAGTCCGTACGGCGCGTATAACCCGATGCCCCCCGTGAGCTTGGGGCTGAACGCGTGCGTGACGTAGACATTCGGAACGGGGATCAGCGGGTTCTTGAGATCGCTGCGGGTGCCGAGGAAGTCGTCAGTGAAGCCACCTTGTGCGCCGATCAGGGTGACGCCACCGCTGACGTGGGTCCCGGACAGCCCGGCCAGTCCCGCCGGACTGAAGAAGATTGCGGACCCGTCGGCACAGGGCAGCGCCGCGCTGACGCCGGCCCGCCCCATCGCGCAGGTGTTATGCTCGTAAACACCGAACCCCTGACCGCTTAGCGGGGCGGGGGACGCGGCGACAAGCGCAAACGCGCCGGCGAGCAGCATGAACGCAAACCGCCGCATACGTGTTCTCCGCAAGCAATTAGGGTGAGATGGTGAATACGGCCGCGATACGGTAGCATTGGCCACAATCATTGTCAACGCAATGCCACGACCCGCGATAGACCTGTTTCACAAAACATTTGGGACAATCCCTAGGTCCGCAGCGTCGGCACCGGGTCGCGTCAACCTCATTGGCGAACACACCGATTACAACGGTGGTCCCGTGCTCCCTATCGCCATCGCCGAACGCACGAGCGCGGCTGTGGGTCCCGGGGTCGACGGTGATGCCGCTGTCCTCGAAGCGATTTCGACGCGCGATAACAAGCTCGTTCGTGTGAAGTGGCAGGAAGAACTGCCGAAGGGGTGGGCCGCTTACGTCGCGGGTGTGTTGCGCGAGCTGTGGGCGCTCGAGGTATTGCCGCCGGATGGTCCGGTGCGCGTCGCGGTCGCGTCCGAGGTGCCGGTGGGCGCGGGACTCGCGTCCTCGGCGGCGCTTTGCGTCGCGGTCGCCAAGGCGCTTGCTCCCGCCCTCACGGCTCGACAGATCGCTGGAGTGGCGTTCCGCGCGGAACACGACCATGTCGGGGTGCGCTGCGGTGTGATGGATCAAACGATCTCGGCGCTTGCGAAGCGCGATCACGCGTTGCTGTTCGAGTGCGCGTCGCTGGAGGCCAAGCAGATCCCATTCGACGCACGACTGTTACTGGTCGATACTGGGGTGCGTCACGATCTCTCCCGCGGTGGTCTCAATCAGCGCAGGGCTGAGTGTGAAGAAGCAGTGAAACGATTGAAGGTCGAGCTGCCGGAGCTCGTCTGGCTTGCGAGTTGGCGGGCGGAATGGCTGCCGCGGCTCAAGCGCGCGCTGCGCGAGCCGCTGCGCGCGCGCGCGGTCCACGTGGTGAGCGAAACGGCACGGGCGCGCTTCGGCGCGCAGCTCCTGGAGCAGGGCAAGCTGAAGCGGTTTGGGCAGCTGCTCTATGAGTCACATGAGTCCTGTCGCAGACTCTACGAGTGCAGCGCTGCCGAGCTCGACACGATCGTGGGCGCCGCAAAGCGGGCCGGTGCGCTCGGCGCGCGGCTTACCGGGGCGGGGTGGGGTGGGGCGGCGATCGTGCTCGTGAGCAAGCGCGACAGCAAGACGATTCCTGCAATACAGCGGGCGTACGAGCGGGCCTACGGGAAGACGCCGCCGATCAGCGACGTGAAGGCGTCGGCGGGAGCGCACACGGAGCGGCTATAATTCAACCTCTGCTCGGGTGGCGAAATTGGTAAACGCAAGGGACTTAAAATCCCTCGGGGGCAACCCCTTGCAGGTTCGATTCCTGCCCCGAGCATATGACCAGCAACACCGTGACG
>WNFX01003537.1_pt1 | contig 16806 bp, 14 predicted proteins | sample 5400111 | NCBI WGS metagenome assembly WNFX01 (sample SAMN13153363, study PRJNA577476) | soil metagenome | isolation source: 40 cm soil or saprolite under grassland replicate 1 | place: USA:California | collected 2016-06-15 | reverse complement strand
GCAATGGACGTGTTTTCATAAAGTGAAGTGAGACAGTACGGCGGCCAGCGGTTGGCTGGATCGCATGGTTAGGGCTCTTCATTCGTTACTTCACGGGTTTCAGGCGAATGCCGTGTCCGACGGCAAGTGTATTAATGCGCTCCTCCAAGACATCGTGCCGCCCAGCATCGGTTTCAGTGACCCGAAAAATCAGCGGAGTAGAATCCGTTGGCTGCTTTGGCTTACGAATCACTTTGCACTCGACCCATCCTCCAACGCCAATAGCTTGGAATCGTTCTATAGTGGTGATACGCCAAACACCGTTATCGTCCGGTCGAAGGAGAAATAGCGCGGCTACATAGGAGCGGGTGTAGTCTGTCCGCGGTTCGGCTTGGAGGAAATAGGCGCAAAGGTCATGCTCTCGCGATAGCTCAGTGACTTTGCTTATCGTCTCTGCAATGACGGTCTGCCCGTAGCGGGATTCGTCGTTGCCTAGCTCTGGTGCCGAGAAAATGTAGCCGAGTTCAGAAGGCTTCGTCGCGGGATGAAAACCCCGCGCTGCCTGCAAAAACTGGTCCGGCGAAGCGAACTTCGTGGCGCGAGAAAAGTCGCCAACGTCCGCAAGGCAGGCATTGGAGATCAGAAGCAGCGTCGTGAGAGTCAGCGTTTTCAAAGTGAGCGCTCGAAGTGGCCTAACGAGAATTATACGAAAAAGTTTCGTCTAACTCGGAAATCCGAAGGATTTCGGCGGGTTGGCGGTTCCTCGTCCAGCGGGCTCCGGATGGCCAGCCCCGGTTTGTTCAAGACGTGGGTGTAAATCATCGTCGTAGAAACGTCCTTTACCCAATGCTTTACGCCAGATCGCTGCGGACTCGAATCGAGCAGCTTGGGCTTCTTCTCGGAGACGGCCGCAAGCTTCCACTAGCGCCGATGATTTCATCGCGCGCTGCCGATGACAAGCAGCGCGTCGCGTACGTAGCGGTAGGCCACACAATAGCCGTCTCGCGTCTCTTAGGCCGGTGCGCCGCCAAGAGCGCCGGGGAGCGGCGGTGTGACGTCGGGCGCGGCTACAACTTGTTTGGGTGGCTTCTCCGCCGGCATTTTCTTGCCGGGAGGCGGCCCAGCGCCTGGAGGCGGATTAATGAGACGGCCGTGCTCGACGATTTCTTTAATTTGCGAGCCGTCAAGCGTTTCGAATTCGAGCAGCGCTTTTGCGATCACCTCGAGCGTGTCGCGATTCGCGATAAGCGTTTTCTTCGCCAATTGATACGCGTCATCGAGTAGTTTTTTCACTTCCTGATCGATTTGCTCGGCGGTCGCCTCGCTGTAATCGCGCGCGCGAGAAATGTCGCGGCCAAGGAACACGTAATCTTCGTGGTCGCCGTATTCGACCATGCCCATTTTCTCGCTCATGCCCCACTCGCAAACCATGCGCCGGGCAATCGCCGTAGCCATCTTGATGTCGCCCCGCGCGCCATTGGTGATGTCACCAAACACGATTTCCTCGGAAACGCGGCCACCCATGCTGACCGCAAGACCGGCGAGCAGTTCGTTCTTGCGGTTGGTGTATTTATCTTCCTCGGGCAACCACATGGTCGATCCAAGTGAAGGGCCGCGCGGAATGATCGTCACCTTGTGGAGCGGTTCGGTGTGCGGGAGAAGTTCGAGCAAGAGCGCGTGGCCCGCTTCGTGATAGGCGGTGTTTTGCTTTTCTTTTTCGCTGAGCGCGAGACTCCGCCGCTCCTTGCCCCAGCGGACTTTGTCGCGCGCTTCTTCCAGTTCGGCGAGCGTGATTCCCTTTAATCCGCGACGAGCGGCCAGCAATGCCGCTTCGTTGATCACGTTCGCCAGCTCGGCGCCGGAATAACCCGGTGTGCCGCGCGCGACCACGGCAAGATCGACACCCTCTGCCAGTTTCACTTTCTTGGCGTGAACGCGTAGAATTTCTTCGCGCCCCTTCACGTCGGGTAAATTGACGGTGATTTGCCGATCGAAACGTCCCGGTCGCAGCAACGCCGGATCGAGCACATCAGGGCGGTTGGTCGCCGCGATGATGATCACGCCCTCCTGCGTATCGAAACCGTCCATCTCCACGAGCAACGCATTCAATGTTTGCTCGCGCTCGTCGTGGCCGCCGCCCACTCCGTGGCCGCGGTGACGCCCGACGGCGTCAATTTCATCGATAAAGATGATGCAGGGGGCGGATTTCTTGCCTTGCTCGAACATGTCGCGGACGCGCGATGCGCCGACGCCCACAAACATTTCGACAAAATCCGAGCCGCTGATCGAAAAGAACGGAACATCCGCTTCGCCCGCGATGGCGCGCGCCAGCAGCGTTTTGCCGGTGCCGGGCGGCCCGACCATGAGAACGCCCTTTGGAATGCGGCCGCCGAGCTTCTGAAATTTTTTTGGATCACGCAAAAACTCGACGAGCTCCTGCACTTCATCTTTTGCTTCCTCAACTCCAGCTACATCGCGAAATGTGATTTTGTTTTTGTCCCGGGCAAGCATGCGCGCTTTCGACTTACCGAAATTAAGCGCTCCCTTCCCAGCCATACGGATTTGCTGGCGGAAGAGAAAGTAGAGCACCAGGAGGAAAAGGGCGATTGGCAGGAAACCGACTACGGTTTGCGCAAGCACATTTGATTCAGTTTTGATCCCTGGTTGAATGCCGGCGGCGGCGAGCTTTTCCTGCAAATTATTCGTGAAACTCAAATAGACCGTGGTTCGAAATGGGACTTGCTGGGCCGGCGCTGAACCCACTGCCTGGCGGATATAAGCTCCACGCAGGGTTTGCGTCGGCCGGCCATCTTCGACCACAAGCTGGAGCGGAGAACTTTTATCGGTGACGATCTGCTTGTTCTCCAGCAACTCGATAAAACGGTTGTAGGGGACATCTTCAACCGGCTGCATTCCGCCCCGGTAAAAGAGCATCGCGAGCGCAATAAACGCAAAGGCGATCACGACCAGAATGACACCGCGCCAGTTAAAATTTGGTTCGCTCCCGCGGGATTTATTCTCCTTTTGAGAGTTACGATCGGATTGAGCCATAAGTGAAACGGAATGTTAAGAACATAGAAGTTACCATGAACAAATTGGCAATGCAAAATGGCGCGGTCTGCTCTCCGGTCTCCGGGTATGCTTTGTATTTACTGATGGTGATTGAGATTTGAAGGAGGTCGATTATGGCCTCATCTGTATATCGTAACCGCATATTGCGTCGCTCGTCGATCTCGGTAAAATTCCAACCCCAATATCGACATGTCAGAACTGGTCTCATCGGTGGCAGATAAAATCGACCGGGCCGTGCAGCGGGTGACCCCGTTTGCCTACCGGGTGCGACGGACCGGCCGACGTTGGGTGCGCCGGGCTTTGCGCAAGCCTCGCAGCGTCTCGGAGGGGCCGAACCTGCTGCCCTTGCTGATTCAGGTGCTGGCTAGTTTCACCAAAGCGGACGGTGTTTTGCTCGAGGAAGAGATCGACTCGAGCCTTGGGTTTCTGCGTTACGATTATCCGGAGGCTGTTTACTCGGAGCTGCGACAGTTGTTCAGGCAGGCGCTTTATGAGCAGCAGGATCTCGCCGCGATGGCGCAAAAACTCGGCGCGCAACTGCGCACAGAGCGCAAGATCATGCTCGGAGTTCAACTCTACGACCTGATCTCGCAAGCCGGTTTGAAACAGGACCAGGTGGTGGCGTTCTATTCGTTCATGTCGCAGCTCGGCATGGCCGCGCAAGCGATCGATATCGTTTACCAACTCAATGCGTCGGAGGACTCAGATCCGTCGATCTACCAGCATGGCGCGTCGCCGCTCGAATCGCTCTCTTTTGGCACGGACGGGAAGGCAGATGTCACGCTCAAGAAGCTGTCCGATAACGATCGTTTGATGGCCTTCCGTTATCACGATCTCATTTTGCTGAAGAATTATAGCGGTCAGAACGTCTCGGTGCGTGGAAGACCACTGGTGCGTGGCGGGTTCTGCCGAATTTATCCTGGCCAGCGCATTCTGGTTGGCGATCAGGTGCTCAGCTATCAAGAGCTGGCGCAATATTTCAATGCGAAGAAGAACGTTTCACTTCCGCAGATTTTCATCCGTGTAAATAAGGACGCGGATGAAGTGGAACTGGAGCGCTCGCGGACGCGCGAAAGCTCGCTCCGCGTTACTTTCGGGTTAAAGGTGCGCGTGAACGCGTTGCGTGACGTCGATGCTGAGCTCAATGGCGTGAGATTGAAAGCCGGCGCAAAGGTCGAAGCGACCTTGGAAGATAAAATTGTTTTCCACAACGACAGCGAGATGGATTTGATGGATCTGCGCCGGCGGGCCCGCGCATTAGGCGGCCGGTTCCAGCTTAGGGCCTCCAAATCCGAGTATTTGGTTTCGAACGATCCGAGCCGGCTGGAAGCAGGCGATATTTTGCTTTCCCCGGGGACGAGCGGCGACGTGCTGCTGAAGATTTTTTGCGATTACGACCAGCGGGTGGGCCTCCTGGAGGTAATTGACGCTGATCGCCCTATTCTGGTGGGCGATATCCCCGTGCGCACCACCGCACCGCTCAAAGACGGCGATACCATTCGAATCGACATCGGGCAATTTTTGCGGTGCGATTTTTCGGAACGAATCATCGAGGAAGAGCGCAATATCATTCGGACCCTCGAGGTGAACGAAGTCACACATCGGTTCGGCAAGGGGGAGATCGGGCTTGAAGGAATTTCCTTTGGCGTCACTCGCGGTGAGCTCGTTTGCGTAATGGGCGCGAGCGGTTCGGGAAAAAGCACGCTCTTAAAAGTGCTGGCGGGACAACTTCAGCCCACCAGCGGTGAGGTTATTCTGAACGGACAATCGCTTTATCCGAATCTCGACGCACTCAAGCACTACATCAGTTATATGCCGCAGGAAGACGCCTTTGATGAGCATCTCACAATCGGGGAAAATCTGCTGTTTGCGGCTTCGGTGCGTTCGCCGCACCTCTCACGGCGTGATCGCACGCGGCGCCTGGACGCAAAACTGATCGAGCTGGGCCTGGCCGAACGTCGTGACGCCGTAGTGGGCAGCCCGGAGAAGAAGACATTGAGCGGGGGGGAACGCAAACGCCTCAACCTCGGGCTCGATATGATCGGCATGTCGGACGTTTATCTTTTCGACGAACCAACCTCGGGCCTATCCTCAAAAGATTCCGAGCACGTCATGGAGATCATCCGTGGGATGGCGCACAACAAGATCATCATTGTCACCATTCACCAGCCGAGTTCCAAACTCTTCCAGATGTTCCATAAAGCGATCCTGCTCGACAAAGGGGGGCGTCTGGTCTTTTTCGGCACGCCCTCAGACATGCTTCGCTATTTTGCGGAAGCGGAACATCAGCATCAGTTCGGCGCCGAACTGGGTGCGTGTCCGTCCTGTGGAACAACACGTCCTGAGTTCATTTTTGACGTGCTTGAAACACCGCTGCGCGATTTAAGCGGTGACGTTATTTACGAGGAAAACAGTCGAGGCCAGCTGGTGGCAGCGCGCCGCTACTCGCCCGAATTTTGGCGCGATAAGTACGAGGCATTCCGATTAATCCAAGACGTCAAACAAGTTTCGCTGCGCAAGGAATCGGCCGCGCCGCTTCCCGTCGCCCCTGTCCAGAAGAGGCGCCTGCCGATTCGCTGGCACGATGAATGGACGCAGTTCCGCACGCTTCTGCGGCGCGCATTCATCAGCAAACTGCGCAATCGGGCCAACCTCGTCATCACGATCGGCGTTTCGCCTGTGCTTGCGTTGCTCATAGCGACCCTCCTGCGCTACTCCGAAAGCGGGAAATACGATTTCGCGTCCGCTTATCACATCCCGACGTTTTTGTTCCTCGGCCTGATCGTCGCAATGTTTCTTGGCTTGACCAACAGCGCCGATGATATCATCCGCGACCGAGCCGTGCTGCAACGCGAGCGCAATCTCAGCGTTCGGCTGTGGTATTACGTGATTTCAAAAATGCTCACCCTCGGGGTGTTTGCGCTGGTTCAATGCGTGCTTTTTGTCTTGATAGGCAATTATGTCCTGCAAATCCGCGGGATGTTTTGGATTTACCTGGGCATCATGCTCATGACGGCGATGGGCGGGGTGTCACTTGGTTTGCTCATTTCTTCGCTGGTCGCTGATCCGAAAACGGCGGCAAACATTGTTCCGCTCGTTTTAATTCCGCAGATCATCATGGGTGGCGCTCTCATCAAGTACGAGGACATGAACCGAAATTTGGCTCTTCTTTACGCACTCTCGCACTGGTTCTCCGAGCATCCCAGCCAAGAGCAGGAAAAGAAAATGGGGAGCAAGCTCGAGGTGCCATTTGTCTGTCAGTTCATCGCGATGCGCTGGTCGTACGAAGAAATGATTGTCGCGCAGGCCAAGCTCAACCCGCTGACACAGCGGCAGGACCGAGCACAGCGCGAAATCGACCGCATTGTGGCGAAACCTGACCAGGGTCCCGCAGACCGCAGGCGCCTAGAAGATCTGAAGGAAACACTCGCTCTACTTTCGGGGCTGGAAGCAAAATCGCCCGGTGAGCTGGACCATTATCTCAGCCTGGTTGATCAGATTCTGGACCGCAAACAGCCATTCGAGCGCGCCCTTTTCAAGGGCGCGACCGGCCCGGTTACAGCCGAGCAGATTTACGTAAACCAGAAGGTCTCCGATCTGATCTCAAACGCCGAAATGGAACAAAGCGATTATCGTCGCGGCAATCGGCCTAACGTCTTCTTTGGCGCACAGAAGCATTATTTCGGGATTAACATTAGTGTGTTTGTTTTCAACACAACAGTCTTGGTTGCGTCGACACTTGGATTGCTCGCACTTCTCCACTGGATTTTGCGAAAGCAACTTGAAGTGCGCAGGAGCTAGATGAAAATCCGAACTCCGAAATCCGAAATATGAAAACACGCCTGATCGTTGCCGCGAGTGAAACCGATGCGGACATGCTGTACGCGACAAAGTTTTGGGCGCCCGATCCATTCATTTTCCTGGAGCGAAATGGCAAGCGCACGCTCGTGTTGAGCGATTTGGAAATCGATCGAGGCCGCAAGCAGGCCGACGCGGATGAATTTGTCATGTTCAGCGACCTTGAGCGAGAAGTGCAGGGCAAATCGAAGAAGGCGCCGCCCTACGAAAAAGTTCTAGCCCATTTTCTCCGTAAATATGGCGTCAAATCGACTATTGTTCCTGCCAATTTCCCGCTTGGTTACGCGGAGGAACTCGCTGCAAATAAAATCCGTGTCCGAGCGACGAACGGACTTTTCTGGCCGGAGCGCGAAGCGAAATCTGACAAGGAAATTGAAATGATCGGCCGCGCCTTGCGCATCACGGAATTGGGACTCAAACGTGCGGTTGAAGTCTTGAAAGCGTCGAAACCTGGCACCGGACAACGGTTGCGCTGGAGCGGCAAAACGCTGACCTCAGAAATGCTGCGCGCGGAAATTGACTCTGCAATCTTGCGCGCGGGCGGCGTTCCGACTGGCACGATTGTCGCAGGCGGCGACCAGGCCTGCGATCCGCACGAGCGCGGCTTTGGTCCGCTCCATGCCAACTCGCTGATTATTCTCGATGTTTTTCCGCGCGACGCGAAGACAGGCTATTTCGGTGACATGACTCGCACGGTTCTGCGTGGGCGAGCAAGCGAGGCGCAGCGAAAACTTTGGGAAACGGTGAAAGCCGGGCAGGGGCTTGCTTTGAAGAAAATCAAGGCGGGAATCGATGGAATGACGGTTCACAAGGCCATTCAGGAATTCTTCGCAGAGCGCGGTTTTCCGACGGAGGTGCGCAAAGGGCGGCGAGTTGGATTCTTCCATGGAACAGGCCATGGGCTCGGGCTCGAGGTGCACGATCATCCGCGTTTGCAAAAGGTCACGCTGAAGGCCCGACAAGTGCTGACGGTTGAGCCCGGATTGTATTATCCGGGACTGGGCGGAGCACGACAGGAGGATGTGGTAGTGGTCACGAAAAGCGGTTGCCGGGTGCTTTCGCGTTTTCCAAAGCAATTGGAAATTTAACCAAGCGAAAGAGGTCTCCTACCACACTGTGCGACACGCTCAGGCCGGAGCGTGATTTCATCCCCCTGTCGTTCCTCGCTTCGCTCGGAATGACGACGGGAAGATGAACGAAGGACGCGGCGGAGGGTCTAAAAGTGACAATTGGCGTCCGAGCGCTAGATTAGGACAGGTATGTTTTATCCTTACGGTTTCGGCGGTTCCAGTTGGTTGATTTACATAGGCGTGCCATTGATCATTGGGCTCTGGGCGCAGTTTCGTGTGAGCAGCGCGTTTCGAAAATGGGGCGAGGTGCGCGCCAGCTCAAACATTTCCGGCGCGGAGTGTGCCCGCGAAATCCTGCAAGCGGCGCAAATTCACGACGTCGATGTTGTCGAGACGAACGATTTCCTGGGCGATCATTACGACCCGACCAGCAAGAAGCTTTGCCTTTCGAGCAATGTATATCATACGCCATCGGTCGCAGCGCTGGGCATCGCCGCGCATGAGACCGGCCACGCTATTCAACATGCCAAGGCGTATGCGCCGCTTAAAGCGCGCATGGCGATTGTTCCGGTGACAATGATTGCGTCGCAAATGCTGCCCTTTGTGATTATCGGCGGGCTGTTTTTTCATCTCACCGGTCTGATCACGCTCGGCATTTATTGCTATCTGATTCTGCTTGTCTTCCAACTGATCACACTGCCAGTGGAGTTCGATGCCTCGCGCCGTGCAAAAATCATTTTGCAACAAATGGGGATCGTGCAGCCGGGGCCCGAGGTTGCCGGTGTAAACAAAGTGCTGAACGCAGCCGCACTCACTTATGTGGCGGCATTTATCGCGGCGTTGGGCAATTTGCTGTGGCTGATGTCGATCCGCGACCGGCGCTAATCGATCGCGCCGTTGAAGAACATGAATCCTTCGGTCGCATTGCCTGCTCGTCGAATTTCCGATTTGTTATCGTCCGGTCTCGGTGCTCGTGCTAAGTCTAAGCATCAGGCAATGGACCAGCCCAGAACCGACGAAGATCAGGAGTTGGTGAGGCGCACGCAATCAGGCGACGCCAGCGCGTTCGATCAACTCGTCATCAAATACACGCCGCGTCTTTACGGTCTGGTTTACAATATGACCTCCAATCACGAGGACACGAACGATCTTTTGCAGGATATTTTTTCCAAAGCCTACAAAGCAATCCGCGGGTTTCGCGGCAAATCGTCCTTTTACACCTGGATCCATTCAATCGCGGTGAATATGACGCTGAACTTTCTCAAGAAACGCGGCCGGCGTTTTCAGCTGAGCCTGGACGACGTGGATGCCAGCATTCAAAACGACAAGGAATTCATGGAGGCGACGGCGACGAGCAGTCCCGTGCGAGAAGCAGACCTGTCTGAACTGCAGCGAAGATTGAACGAGGCCATGATGAAATTGTCTGATGAACACAGAGCCGTGGTGACCATGTTCCATATCCAAGGAATGCCCCATGCGGAGATAAGTAAAATCTTGCGCGTTTCGGAAGGAACGGTACGTTCGAGGCTCTTCTACGCGAATCGGCAACTGCAAAATTACCTGGACGAATTTCGAAAAAATCCTGTTTCTTAGCCCTCGCTGCAATGGACGAATTTAACGACAACGAAATTGCAAGACTCCTTCGGTTGAAGCGCTTCGAGCAACCGCCGCCTGGCTATTTCGACAATTTCCTGCACGAATTTCATCGTCGGCAGCGCGATGAATTGCTCCGGCAGCCGCTCTGGCGCATTTGCCTGGAGCGCGCACACGACTTCATGTTCCGGCTGGATGTTCGTTCCCTGGCATCTTATCCGGCGGCTGTCGCGGCGGTTTTGGTCTGCGCCGCGGTCATATCATTGAAGATTTATCAGCAACCGGAGCCCGCTCAGGTCGCTCTCCAGAGTCCGCCGACGTTATCCGTGCCGGTAAATGACGAAGGAGAATGGACGCTTGCATCTCCGGTAGCCACGCGGATTTTTAGGACGCAGCCGCTTCGCAGTTTTGATGAAAGCGCCCAGACTCACCGAGCCCCGGCCCCGCCACGCTACGTGCTCGATAGCGTCCCCGTGAGTTATGAGCCGACTTTCAGATTTTAGTCGCGCACATTGTCATCCTGAGCGGAGCGAAAGATCTCCCAATCTCGTGGTGCGTATTTTCGTTCCCTCCGCCGCTTTTGTGAGGTTCTTCGCTTCGCTCGGAATCACAGCATTGATTCTCTGCTCTGGCGCCAGCCTTGTTTACGCTCAAGAGCAATCCGCCACCTCAGTAAGCCATCAGGTTAGAGAAATCTTTGAGCGTTCTGCCAAGGCAGTCGTCAAGATTCACGGTGTCGACGAGCACAGCGAAATTTCCGGCACCGGGTTTTTCATCGATCCTACCGGGACGCTTTACACCGCATACACGGTAGGGGGTGAAGCGGAGAATTTCACCATTGAGTTTAACGGCAAAAAATATCCGGCGCGCCAGCTTTTGGCGGATATTCGCAGCGGGACGGCCATGCTGAAAATAGACACGGTCACTCCCGCCTTGACGATCGGCAAATCCGAGGAGCTGGAAGTGGCAACTCCGGTGGTCGCGATCGGTTATCCATTGGATTTGCCCGAAACACCAAATTTTGGAATGGTCGCAGGACTCGACCACAAATATCTTGGCCGCTATTTTTCAACCACGCACTTGCGTCTGAATCTGCCCACCCAGCGCGGAGAGGCCGGCGCGCCGCTCCTTAACATGAAAGGGGAGGTGGTTGGCATTGTGGTCAGCAGTCTCGAAAATAATTCTGCGTGTTATGCCGTACCGATCGAAGCGGCAGAGAAAATCCGCGGTGATTTCGTCCGGTTCGGCGAAGCTAGGCACGGCTGGGTCGGGATCAATGTTTCCGAGGCGCCGACGGAGGTGGAAGGTTCACGAGCAGAAATGACGCAGATGATGGAAGGCACTCCAGCGGCCACCTCCGGCATCAAACCGGGGGACATTCTCCTGCAAGTGGGACGAAAAAAAGTAACTCAACCAGAAGATGTGTTGGATGCCTCGTTCTTTATCACTGCCGGCGACACTGTTCCGATCACGGTGATGCGAGGGAACCGCAGGCTGACCTTTGATGTACGCGCCGCTCTTCATCCTGCCAGCCAGCGCGGGCTGTTAATTGCCTCACCTGCCTCGCCGACGATGAATCAAGGGATGCCGCTCAAGCTCGAGTCCGAGGCGCAGCGAACGCCGTAGTGTCAGAACGCGTTCAGCGCGCCAGCATCTGCCGAAACTCCGTTTCGTCGAGAATACGAAGGCCGAGCTGTTTCGCCTTATCGATCTTGCTTCCTGGCTCGGCGCCTGCCAGCACGTAATCGGTCTTCTTGCTCACACTGCCGCTCACGTGCCCACCGAGCGCTTCGATTTTCCCGGTGGCTTCTTCCCGCGTCATCGAAGGCAGTGTTCCGGTAAGGACAAAGGTTTTGTCAGCCAGCGCCAACTCCGCCACTTTTTTTGCCGAAACTTTTTCGCTCTTAGGCTGAATCCCCAATTGCTTTAGCCGTTGCAGAATTTTGCGGCCGGTCGCGGATGCGAAAAAATTGAGAATGCTTTGCGCGACTACCGGCCCCACTTCGGTGACGATTCCATTCTTGTCTTTGCTTTTCGATCGCTTCGCGAAACCGGCTTTAATGAGTCGATCGGAGATTTCTTTTGTCCGGCAGCTACCGGATTTGTGTTCGCGCTTTTCGTGGTAATCCAAAACGTCGCGGAGCAGCTGCGAATCGCCCACGCTCTCGATGCTGTCGTGAAAACGAGCAAGCTGCGTTGCAGTCGTTTTCCCAATCTCTGGAATAGCGAGAGCAAAAAGCCAGCGTGAAAGTGGTAGCGTTCGCGCGCGCTCGATTGCGTGGACCGCTTTGGCCGCATTTTTCTCGCCGAACATCCGAGGCGCTTCGTCCGTTCCAAGATTCAATTTGGCGAGTTGCTCGGTTTTTAGCTCGAACAGATCGAGCGGCTCGCGTGCGAGCCCGCGCTCGACCAGTTTGTCCGCCACAATTCCTCCCACACTTTCGATGTCGAGCGCGCCGCGCGCCGCGAAGAATTCCACGCGCCGGGTTGTCTGGGCCGGACATTGTACATTTTCGCAGCGCCAGGCCACGAACTGCGGATCGCGCCGGATTGGGCCACCGCACACGGGGCACTTGCCGTGTATGTGCTTGAAAAAATCGAACAACACGGCGTGCCGCGGCCGTTTCGATTTCACAACTTCGACAACTGCCGGAATCACCTCGCCAGCTTTCTCAATCACAACCGTATCGCCGGTGCGGATGTCTTTCCGCTTGATTTCGTCCTCGTTGTGCAATGTCGCGCGGCCAACGGTGCTCCCGCTAACGAGCACCGGGTCGAGCACCGCAACTGGTGTCAAAATTCCAGTGCGACCGACCTGCACGACAATGTCGCGTAAACGTGTCTCCACGCGTTCCGCTTCGTATTTGTAGGCAATCGCCCAGCGTGGCGATTTGGCCGTAAAGCCGAGCCGCTCGCGTTGTTCGAACGCGTCCACTTTCACCACTGCGCCATCGGTCTGGTAAGGAAAATCGTGCCGCAGGCCGTCGAGTTCGTGGATTGCGTTCAAGATTTCCTCAACCGAATCAGCCAACCACCAACGCTCGCTGTGAGGCAGGCCGAGTTTCTTGAGCAGCGGAAACAACGCGGAATGCTTCTCCAGATCGACATCTTCCACCGCGCCGGTGCCGTAAAAGACGATGCCGAGGGGGCGCTTCGCGACGATGCCTGGGTCCAAATGCTTTAGCGATCCGGCGGCGGCATTTCTCGGATTCGCAAACAACGGCAGGCCTGCCTTACGCCGTTCTTCATTTAATTTTTCGAAGCCGCGTTTATGCATGTAAACTTCGCCGCGCACCTCGAAAATCCCTGGCGCGGCGCCGCGCAGCCGTTCTGGGATGGAACGAATGGTTTTAGTGTTTTGCGTGATGTCGTCGCCTACTGATCCATCTCCGCGTGTCGCGGCATGGCGTAGCCACCCGTTCTCATAAAGCAACGACACGGCGACGCCATCCACTTTCGGCTCGATTACGACCGGGATTTCCTCGTCAGGGAGCAGCCGGGTGATGCGCGCGTAGAAACTTGCGACTTCGTTCTCGGAATAAGTATTGTCGAGACTAAGCATCGGCACCCGATGCTCGATTTGAGCGAAAGCTTTCAGCGGCTTGCCGCCCACACGCTGAGTCGGCGAATCGGGAGTAGCGAGATCGGGGAATTGCGCCTCCAGATCGACCAGCTCCTTGTACAAGCGGTCGTATTCGCGGTCGCTGATTATCGGCGCGGCTTTCTCGTGATAGAGGCGGTCGTGCTTTCGAATCTCGTCCCGCAGTTGTGCAGCACGCTTCGCGGCTTGCTTTTCGTCCGAGGGCATGCCGCACGATATAAGCGCGCGAACGATCGGCAATGACAGCAGCGACGGCGTGCTGCGGTGCTCCCCGGAAACAGAATCCGCCGATTCACCCGTGCGGGTTTTCAGCCGAGCTTTCAAATTCGCGCAGAACCAGCTAAGTATGACGAATCGTGAACCCCGGCGAGAAAATCCTGGGCGTTGAAGGAGGCGGAACAAAAACCGCCTGGGTGTTGGTTGAACGCGATGGCGCCGACCTGCGCATCCTGAATCAAGGCAAATTGCCGCCGTCGAATTTTCGGCTTGTGACGCCTGACCGTTTGCGCACCATTTTTTCGGAGCTACCAAAACAAATTGATCGCGCTGGAGTCTTTCTCGCCGGCTGCGCCGTGGAAGATCAACCTGCGCTCTCCCATATTTGCGCTGAAATTTGGCCATCCGCGAAAATCATCACGGGAAATGATCGCGATTCTGGTCTGGCTGCGGCGCTCGGGCGCGGCGAGGGGATCGTCGTCAACGCCGGGAGCGGCTCGTCTGTCACTGGGCGACGTGGCGATAAGATAGAGAACGCCGGCGGCTGGGGACACATTCTTGGAGACGCGGGCGGCGGCTATTTTCTCGTTATTCAGGCGTTGCGTTTTATTTTGAGCGAATACGATCTGCATCGCGGCGAAGTGCAATTCACCGCAAAAATTCTGCGCGCACTTTGCTTGAATAATCTTGACGAACTCGTCCGCTGGGCGCAGACAGCAGATAAAATGGAGATTGCGCTCCTGGCGCCGGTCGTATTTGAAGCCGCCGCGGGCGGCGATGCGCGTGTGATGGAGATCATCGAAGAAGGTGCGCGTGTTCTCGGAGAATACACCGAAGCGGTCGCATCCCGCCTACGTCTGCTCGCCCCAAAAGTCGTGCTGATGGGTGGACTTTTTCACCGCGACTCGATCTATACGCATGCATTTCGACGCAGACTGAAGAAGAATCTGCCCGATGCTCGCGTCGCAACTGCGGAGCGACCGCCCGAGCTTGGCGCCGCTTGGCTCGCCGCGGAGCTTGGCGATCACGTCACTTTTCACTCGAAGCTTTCTCACAACGAGATCGAAAATCTGGCTGAGGCAATTACCGAACAACGCAACCCGCGTTCGGAAAATCTGGAAAAGCTGAGTCCACGCGCCTTGGTTGACCTCTTTGTCGAGGAAGAGAAATTCGTCGAAGGCGCATTGCGCGGAGCGATTGCCGATCTATCCCGCGCGATTGAAATTGTGACTGAATCGCTGCGAAATGGCGGCCGCTTGTTTTATGTCGGCGCCGGCAGCAGCGGGCGCATTGGCGTTCTCGATGCGAGCGAAATCCCACCAACCTTTGGCGCATCGCCTGATCTTGTGCAGGGCGTGATCGCCGGTGGTGCGACTGCCCTTTATCGCAGTGTCGAGGGTGCAGAAGACGAGGAAAGCGCCGGTGCGTTGGCCATGGATGAGAGGGGAATTAAGAATGGCGATGTGGTCATTGGCATCACAGCCAGCGGCCGGACGCCTTTTGTTCTCGGCGCGCTTAGACGGGCAAATTCGTCAGGCGGAAAGACTGTTCTGCTCACGTGCAATCCGGCCACGCGCGCTGTCGTGGCTGGCGTGTCGCCCGCAGAGTATGAAGCCGCCTCCGATGCGCCAAGGAATGTGATTGTCGATCTTGTCATCCACCTTGCGGTGGGACCGGAAGTTCTCACCGGGTCGACAAGGTTGAAAGCAGGCACCGCGACAAAAGTCGCACTCAATATTATCAGCACGGGGGCGATGGTCGCGCTCGGTAAAGTGCGCGGCAATCTAATGATCGATCTTTATACATCCAGCGGAAAGTTGCGCGATCGCGCCGTACGAGTAGTCGCCCAGTTGGCAGGTTGCGATTACGATTCCGCGCGCAACATGCTTGAAGCAAGCGGCTGGAATTTGCGCGGAGTCGTGGGCAAGTTGTAGCCACGGCTGTGTGAGTCATCCCCTAACGAGCTTTAGTATTGGTCCGCCCGGCTAAAGGCCGGCGAAACCCGATAAGCGCAACGGAACCGCCTCGCGCGAAGAAAGGTAAACCTCAACCGAAAGGAATCTTATGCTCTGGACAATATTTGTGATTTTGCTTGTGCTCTGGCTGCTTGGATTGGTTAGCTCTTATACGTTGGGCGGATTTATTCACATCCTGCTCGTGATTGCGATTGTGGTGCTGATTATCAATTTGATCCAAGGCCGCCGACCGCTGTAAATTCACGCCAAATGAAACCGGCCGCGATCGTCGGCATCGTTCTCATCGTCATCGGCATCATCGGCTTCGCTTATGGTGGCTTGGGCTGGACGACCGAAAAGAAAGACGCGCAACTGGGACCGCTTGAAATTACTCACAAGGAGAGTCACGGAATCGCTTTTCCGCCGATCGCCAGCGGAATTTGTCTGGTGGGCGGAGTTGTCCTGGTGATCATCGGCAGCCGCAAGAGCTGATCGCGTCTAACCGTTGCCCGCCTTTAATACGGCGAAGGTCTTACTGCCTTTGCGGTCGAGATAAAGAAGCACGCCGCGTCTCGGATCGGCTTTAGTGAGCGCCTCGCGGAATGATTGCACGTTCGCGACCGGTTTGCTGTCCACTTCAGTGATGACATCCTCGCGCTGAATGTCCTGTTGCGCGGCAAGGCTGTTGTCCTCCACCTCTGTGACGATGACCCCTCGCTGAACAGCGAGATGAAGACGTTCGGCAACCTCCTTCGTCAGTTCCTGTACCTGTAATCCAAACTTGCCGACATCCTCCGGTTTCGGCTGAGCGGGTTGGATCGGTTCGTTTGACGCTCGCGCGATTTCGTTAGGCAATTCACCAGTCTTAACCGGCACTTTTATCGTCTGCCCTTTGCGCCAAACGGTCAACTCGACATTTTGGCCGACTTTCTTTTTCAAAATCTCATGCTGAAGCTGCGAGTCGGTTTCGACCGGGGCTCCATCGACGTGCGTAATCACATCGAAGGGCCGCAACTCGCTTTTGTAAGCGGGTGCATCAGCTTCAATGGTGCGCACCACCACGCCCTTGTCGGCGCCCTTGAGCAAATCGAGGATTGACGAATCGTCGCCGAGGGTTTCGATGCGAATGCCGAGCCACGGCCGCACGATCTTGTGACCGGCAATAAGCTGGGCGCCAATCTCTTTTGCCATGTTAATTGGAATGGCGAACCCGAGCCCGCGATTCATGCCGTTGATTAGCGTGTTCATGCCAATCACCTTGCCGTCGATGTCGCAAAGCGGGCCGCCGCTGTTGCCAGGATTGATCGACGCATCGGTCTGCAAGTACTCGGAAATGGAGTAGCCGCCGGTTTGGAGCAATTTGTTCCGGCCTTTGCCGCTCACGACGCCGTAAGTGAAAGTGTAATCGAGCTTGAACGGCGCACCGATCGCGAACGCAAATTGGCCTACCCGGACGGCATCG
>WNFX01018186.1_pt1 | contig 16811 bp, 12 predicted proteins | sample 5400111 | NCBI WGS metagenome assembly WNFX01 (sample SAMN13153363, study PRJNA577476) | soil metagenome | isolation source: 40 cm soil or saprolite under grassland replicate 1 | place: USA:California | collected 2016-06-15 | reverse complement strand
GTGTGAGCATGATTGAACCAATGTATACAGAGGGTGATAGATTGGTGGCATCATACATCCTTCTACTCTGGCCTGGACTTGAGAGAGAGCAGCTTTTTAATTGGATACATGACCAGGATGATGAAATTAAAAAAAGCATCAGCGCTATTATTTTTTCAGGCCATACCAATTATTGTGAACTGCCTGGATTTGGACGCACAACGCGCATGACGCTGGTAATCGAGAGCTTCTTAGGAGAATTACGCGACCTGAATCGCCATCGCGCATGGGGAAGATTTTTTCCAGTGCCCCTGGTTTTTGGAGAAAAACTGACGAAGAGTGCGATAGAGCAAATTGTGACTCGTGGTTTTGGATTGCCTTTATATTTGACAGACATACCAGCATTTGCAGACTATAAAACAATGTACGAGCGGGATCTGGTTTCGTATTATACAAAGTTACAGGAGTTTCTTGAGAAGGTATCTGCTACGTATCACGATACCATCGATTATTCGTTCGTGCTTAATCTTCTGCCACTTGCTCACCGGGTAGATCTGTGGATGCATGGTGATCCGAAGCAAGCGGCCTATTTCACAATGCAGCGTTCCCGACCGGGTGGACACATCAACTACCGTGCCCTTGCTTATGAAGCCAATCAGCTCTTAGCGATGTATGATCCGTACCTATCTGCTATGCGCCTGTCGAAGAAACCAGATCCTTCGAGTCGTGAGGAATTTTTCGATAGGAGTTAACATCGATCAATTCTCAATGGCCCAAGCTATCCTGAGCTATAATTCGCGTCTATAGAGTCTCATACCTTTCATCACCGATTCATCAACCGGCTGCATATCGCACTTTATCGCCAGGTTGACTGAAGCAGGGTCGTTAAGAGGGAGCAACGCCTCGAGATAAAGGGGTTGTCCTAACTGCTCAGCCTCAAATTCAAATTCTGTGGAGATCATACGGGCATAGTTCAGTGCGCAAATCAATAGAGCACGCCCCGCATTCCTTTTCCGATGCTGCGGATGGACCGTTCCCTGGCAGAGAAAATGATAAGCATATACGTCCCTGCGCATGCTTAGAGCGGTAAAGCCTACGATTTCTCCCTCTACACCCTCAAGCGTTCCAGCCTGACCCCACTCATTGGTCTCATCATCATCTGTAATAACAAATACAGTATAAGCCTCACCCAGTTCAGGATACGTTGACCAGGTGGCGAAATCAATCATATCTTCCACTGCCAGGCCGTCTGTTGCGGCTGCCAGTTGTTGTAAATCAATCAGGATAGGGATATCTGACTGACGGAAATTTCGTATGCGCATGAACGTGTACTCAAGGCCTTTCGATAAGATATAGTTCCGAAAAAGAGAGCGATCTATTGACCGCTTGCTTTCCTCGGCTTTGTACAGGGAATGACAACCCGCACTGGATGGACTACCAAGGGTGTTGCCACCCTCTTCCCATCCTCTACACCCTCCGACCAGAAGGCATCAGGTGCTACTTTTCTGATGATGTTTGCTGCTCCGTTGATGTCAGCGTTGATGTACCGCCCGTTTGATGCTCGGTACAGTCCACGTTCCACACGCTTGCCGCTAAACGTGTACTTGGTGTCATCGTTTGGCTTACGCATAGGAAGAGGATCACGATCAAGAAAGCTGGCCTTGCTCGTGTAGGACTCTTCCGTGACCTTTACAGTGATGCCCACTAACTCCGCTTTGTAGGTCAGCATCTGAATGAAACGGGCGTGCGGTATCTGGACAAACTGCTGATTGTTGCGCTTGCCCATCTCCACTTCCTGCTTCCATCCGTCATTCTTGCCGATAATGAGCGTGCCTATCCCCTCTTGTACAAGAAGACCAATGATCTTACGACTTGCGGTATGCATGTAGTGATCGATGCGGCGGGTCCGCTTATTGGTGAAGCGTTCCATGCGGGCTGTTGTGCCTGTGGTCCCGAGCTTCTTCTGGAGTCCTGCTTTCCGCTTATTGTAGAATTGGTTGATCGACTTCACTGGACGCCCGTTAACGACTACTGGATGAAAGCCAGGTTTGTTTGAGGCTAGCGCAAGCAGATTGTTGATCCCCAGGTCTATACCAGCGTAGTAAGCAGGATTAACAGGGGCTTGGACAGGCTTTTGTTCGTAGACCACTTCGACGACGTAGTACCCCTTACGAGGGACGATGCGTACTTGCGCAACATCCTTTTGTTGGGTGTGGACACTGACCGCAAGTTGTGAGGGTTGGATGAGACCGCGTTTTAAGCCTCTTTGACTTAGAGCTTGATCGGTATAGATAAGGATATTGCGTCCTTCTACCTTATCCTTGTACTTAGGGAGCTTAGGGTGTCCTAGAAATTTGGAAGGATCTCCCTCATAGGCTTTGCACGCCTCAAAGTAGCTCTTCCAGTTTTTATCAAGCAGCATGAGCACTTGCTGAGAGACTTTCCGTGGTAAGGCTTTATAGGCTTCATGGGACTGCATGCGCTTCTGGACTTCGTGGTAGTTGAGATAGCGATGCTCAAAGATAAAGGTCTGGCGCACGAGGTAGAGCGCGGCATTATACAGGTTCTTGGAGGCAAACGCCGCTGCATCAATGACGGCGTAGCGTGAGTCATTGCGACGAATCACATGTTGCTCGACCAGTTGCATTGACGTTGCCTCCTTTCTGCCTGTAACAGATCTTCTTGTATCTCTGTTCTCTACTATACTACAAAAAGCGGTTGCGCTTCTTCCTCTTGGCTCGTCCTCTCAGATGCTCTTGCGGCAATCTCCATTTTGGAGACCATTCCAGATCGGGGGCAAACTGAACGCTTGATTGAAAAGAATCCTTATCGATGCATACAACCAGCGAGATAAGTCTCTTCCAGCAAGCAAGCCGTTTGTCCCTGATCTGAAATGGCCTCCTGTAACGGCTCTCTCCAACGCCGCCTGATTGCTTGACCGATGTCCTAGTATGTTTAGCAAGCAGTGGATAGTCCACTGCTCCATGCTAACATATGGCGACAAACTCTACCAGAACACACAAAGGAGTCTTGCTTTGCACGACCACACTGACCACACACATATCCGGGATATCCGCCAGGAAATGCCTGCCGCCACATCGCGGCTCTATTTTAATGCAGGAACCTTTGGTCCTCTCATGAGCAGCGCTTTACAAGCCATACAGGAGCGTCTGCAGGACGAGTATATCCATGGACGTTTAGGGATGGCTACATGGGATGCTATTCGCGCCATTCACAGCAACGCCCGTTCGAGAGTCGCGTACCTACTCAATGCAGATGAAAGCGAAATCGCGCTCACAGGAAATACCGGTGAGGGTATGAATATTATAAGCTACGGCATTAACTGGCAGCCTGGTGATGAAGTCATTACTACAAACCACGAGCATTATAACGCACTTGGACCACTTTATCAGATTCGCGATCGCTACGGCGTTACGATACGCTTTGCCGATCTTGGTGCGGTTGGTGAACGACCAGCGCTAAAAGCGATCGCGGACCTTTTCACAGCGCGCACGCGCTTAATTGTTCTTTCCCATGTCCTCTGGACCACGGGAGCGCTGGTGAACGTGAGCGAGGTCTGTTACATGGGCCGCGAACATGGTATCCCCGTATTAGTTGACGGTGCCCAATCTGCGGGAGCGATTCCTGTTGATGTGAAAGCGCTCGGAGCTGATTATTACGCTATCCCGATGCAGAAATGGCTCTGTGGGCCTGATGGCACCGGAGCTTTATACGTCCGTCGCGAAGCTCAAAATGCCACCAAGTCTACATATGTAGGTTATCCCTCTATGAAGCATGAAGAGGGCGTAGATTGGGCATTGAACGAGAGTGCGCAACGATTCGAAATGGGCGGTCGACACCCTGCGGCTATAGCGGGACAGGCTGCTGCACTCCAATGGTTGAAGGAATTTGTTGGCTATACCTGGCTGTTCGAGCGCATCGCTACACTGAGTACATACGCATATGCAGCTCTCAAAACCATCCCGGGTCTCGTCATGCTCACCCCAAAGGAAGGAGAGAGCGGCTTGCTTTCTTTTAGATTAGAGGGGCACGACGAGGATAAAGTTGTACAACAACTACACGATGAATACAACATCTATATCCGTAACATCCCTTCATTGAAATGCTTGCGCGTTTCAACGGGTTTTTACAACACTGAGGAAGAGATCGATACGCTGGTGAAAGCATTGCTTGATACGGTCGGGTAGGCGGCCAGCGCGTTACCGCTTGTTCCCTAGACTTGCCAGAATACGCTCCTGGTAGTTTCACAGGACGGCACGTTTCCAACCGCCCCCCACCGAACCGGACGTGCGCCTTTCAGCGCATCCGGCTCTCCAGTCTTACAGTGTCTTTTCACTACTCCGCTTTCCGACTTGCCACGGGTTCACCGTGCATGAAGCCTGTTGTCGTCTCTTTGCGGCGCATTGGGCGTCCATACGTGATGTCTTCGTGGCAGGTCTTACAGACGACCATCGTTTTGCGCTGGCGGGCAGCCATCAGCACCGTCCATCGGGGCCGTGGCTTTCTGCCTCTTGGATGGAGGTCTTTCAGTGCTCGGACATGATGCACCTGACATCTCTCGTGGGCACCACAGTACTCGCAAGTGCTTGCCAGGAGCCTTTCCTCTAGCTCTGATCGCGTACTCCATATGCGTTCTGGCTGATCGTCAAGGATTACCTTCATGTTCCACTTTAGCGGGATGCCTCCCCATTGTGCGACTAGTGGCTTTTTCCCTTCTCGTTCGATAGTGACTTGCAAGCCTTTGTAGGGCTTGCCTTCCACTATGATCGTGGCCCGATACTTCCGATAGACTTGCGGTATGGGGATTTGTTCCTTGGCTGCAAGTGTTTTCGTTAATGACCTTTCCATATCCCACTTTAGACGGGGCATGGTTTGACTTAGGTCATGTGCCATTCGGTAGTATTCCACCAGTCCGCGATATTCCGCCTGGTAGGTGCTGATAATGGTGAAAATGCTGTCCTTCAGCATCTCAGGGCGGTGGGTGGGCTTTCCTTCTTCTGTGTAATCCTGACACTTTGCTCGGATAACGTCTTTTGGCACGCGAAATCCTATTTGTCCATTGACACTTCGCCTACCTTTGGTTTGCCTTGTGTCGTTATGGATAGTGTGAATTTCGTAGCCGAGAAATCTTGCCGTTCCTGTCCGTGCGTGGGTAATCAGGGTTTTTGCTTGGGAGAGTTCCAATTTGAGGTTATCTCGTAGGAACGCTTCTAGCTTTTGCTTGATTTCTTCAGCTTCCTCTTTTGGGCCATTGAACCCTAAAAGGAAGTCGTCGGCATATCGGACGTATCTCAGACGTCGGAAGTCAGGGTCATTGGGGTCGAGGGAGGGCAGTTGTTGCTGCAACCGCCGAAGCTGTTCTGCTTCTTCTGTCCTTCCTTTTCTTCTTGTGCGAGAGGCTTTTAGCATTATACTATTGTACGTTGCATTGGGCCTCCGCTTTTCCCCTTTGGTGTATGCTGGAATGAGTTGCTGCTCTACGTACTTATCTAGCTTGTCGAGGTAGATGTTCGCTAGTAGTGGACTGAGCACACCGCCTTGCGGGGTACCGCTTAGCGTTGCGTGGCATTTCCAATCTTCCAGGTAGCCTGCCTCCAATAGTTCACTGATGAGCCGGATAAATTTCTCATCATGGATGTTTTCCCTTAGTATCGTCAACAGAACTTGGTGGTCAAGCTTGTCGAAACACTTTGAGATATCTCCCTCTATGAACCATGCCGTTCCGTCCCATTTCTTGATCTCCCGTAGGGCCGTGTGACAGCCGCGCTCTGGTCTGAAACCGTGTGAGTGGTCACTGAATTGAGGTTCATAGTAAGCGCTGAGCAAGAGCCGCATGACTTCTTGCGCGAGCTTACTTGACCAATCTGGTAGTCCCAGTGGGCGCAATTTCCCATTTTTCTTTGGGATGTACACCCGTCTGGCTGGCTTCCATCGGAACATCTCATCTCGCAAAGCTTTGATGATGGTTTCGATTTTGTCCAGGGACATTCCTTCTGCGGTCTCATCTGTCCCGCCTTCTGTCATGGCCCCATTGGTCCGGTAAATCTTTCCATAGGCGGTCAGATACAAACTAGAGTTGTACATGAGTCGATACACTCGTTCCAGAGGCAAACCTGCTTCCCTTCCCCCTGTACCTGGCTTTCCCAGGCTCCCTGGTGGGTCGTGACTCCCACGAGTATTATGGAAGCTCCGTTACCTTGGGTCTTACGACCTTTAGGCAATCCCGAATTCCGGTCAAGTTGAACGTTTTAGTGCATGTAGGGCCTGCTTGTCCTCAAACCCGTTCGTTGCGGGCCACTCACCACAGGGAGCGTTATTACTGTTTTCCTCCGCAACAGTGTATTGTGGTGTCACCGGTTACATCTAGGCTACGGTGGGCGTACTGTTGCACCGTGTCGGACATAGGCTTGGCTTTCGCTTTTGCCACAGGTTCAGCCTTAAGCTTCTCCATATGCACAGGGCTGGCGGGTACGACTACGCTACCTAGCTTCACGCTTCCCCGCTTCTGGTCATGCTACCGTCCCCCAGGAAGTTTCCTTCCTGAAGTCAGACCCTCTGCCCTACTCTTATCGACGAGACGGCAAGGGGCAACTGCTGGCCCCACTATCCCCTGCTCTCCAAGGAGAGATTCGGGGAATGCATTGGGAAAGGCTTTGCGCAGGGTATTGTAACTCCCGTTCACATCGGCCTGGACGCGCCTGTCATTTTTTGCTCGATACAACCCACGGCTTTCCCGTTTGCCGCTAAAGAGAGGTTTCTCTTTGCAATTGGGGTCGTAGGTCGGAATGGGGTCAAGATCGAGAAACGATGCTTTGGATGTATAGCTCTCTTCCTGAACCAGCACGTTGATTCCCACAAGCTGCGCCTTATATGTGAGGAGGTCAATGAATCGTGCGTGCGGGATCTGCACGAATTGCTGGTTATTTTTCTTCCCCATCTCCACTTCTTGCTTCCACAGGCGATTCTTGCCGATGACCAGGGTGCCGATGCCTTCTGCAACCAACAGATCGATAATCCGACGGCTTGCCGTGTGCAAATAGTGTGCGACGCGGCGATTGCGCTTCGTCGTGATGCGGTCTAACTTGCGGGAAGTCTTCCGGTTTTGGCGAGCTAAACGGCTCTGGTGCTGGGCGCGTTGCTGGTTGTAGGAGTGATTAAGATCTTTGAGCGGACGACCATTGACGAGAACAGGCCGGAAGCCTGCTTTGGTACTGGTGATGGCGGCAAGCTGGTTGACTCCAAGATCGATGGCGGCAATGACCTTCGGATCAACAGGTGCCGGTTGTTCGGCTTTTTGATACACTACCTCGACCACATAGCAGGAACCGCGTGGGATGATACGCACCTGATCCAGAGCTTCCCATGAAACCTCCGTCTCAATTTCGATGCCAAGTCCCGACGGGACGATTTTCCCAGTCTTTTTGAAAACACGCTTGCCGATGGCCTGCTTGTCGTAGATCAGCATGTTGCGCCCTTTTTCCTTGTCTTTGTAGCCGGGGATGTTCGGGCGTCCCAGGAATTTCGAGGGATCTTCTCGGTAGGCATCCATCTCCTTGAAAAAAGCGATCCAGTTCTGGTGCAATTGAATAAGGATGGAGTTAGACACCTTGCGAGGTAACGCACAGTATGCTTCATGGTGCTTGAGTCGGTGGAAAATTGCGGCATAGGGCAGGTACTTCCCCTCTTGGATGAAGGCTTGCCGAATCTGGTAGTTCGCCTGGTTATACAAGTTTTTTGAGGCAAAGGTCGCCTGATCAATGGTGGCAAAGCGCGGATCGCTTTTGGAGATCCCATGTTGCTCAACTAGCTGCATGATCGTCTTCCTTGGCTTGAAGCTGTTCCACAAGGCGCTCAGTTTTTCGTTTCGCGAGGCCTTGTCCGTAGAGTCGGGCGCAGATTGAGTAGACAATACTGGCTAAATCGTGAAGCAAGTCTTCTTTGTTATTTTCTGCTGGATTGACCACTTCAATGGTTCTTCCTTGAATTTCTAAAAGCGTCTCGATATAGCGGAAACCAAAGCGAGTAAGCCGATCCTTGTGCTCGACAACCACCCGTGTGATGAGCGGATCTCTGAGCAAAGACAATAACTTCGGACGGTTATCATTGACGCCTGATCCTATCTCTTTTACCAGCTTCACGACGCGATAGCCACGGATGGTGCAATACTGCGTGAGCCGCTCGGCCTGTCGTTCCAGGTTCTCTTTATGCTCGGCGGAAGAAACGCGGGCATAGATCGCGACTCGCGCGTCTGGTTCGGCTTGCTTGCTCTCCGTCTCGACAATGATCGTTCCTGATGGCGCTTGATAGCCACGGATTGCTCCCTGGTGCCACCAGCGTAGCGCCGTGCTGTAACTAATTCCCTGTTGTTTGGCATACTGACTTAACTTCATAGCCAAAGTATACCATATTCACGATCATTTGACAATATTTGCTATCATTTCTTGGAAACGGTTTCCACACCGGCTTGAAAAAAGCGGACTTCTTAGCGATCGCCCGCCACAGGAGCCTCCTCAAGCTTCAATGAGAGCAAGCGAGAAATACTATCTCCGCCCATTGAGACGCCGTAGATGACCTGTGCCGAAGTCATTGTTACGCGGTTGTGGGTTATCACAATAAACTGAGTACGCTGAGCCAGGCGTTTCAAGATATCACAGAAGCGCGCCACGTTTGACTCGTCAAGAGCGGCATCTACCTCGTCCAGCAAACAGAATGGAGGGGGATTGATCTCCAGGAGCGCAAACAGGAGCGCTGCCGAGACGAGGGCACGCTCGCCCCCAGAGAGGAGCGATAAATCCTGTACTTTCTTGCCCGGGGGTTGCACAATAACCTCGATACCAGCAGGCATACGTGAAGGAGCGACACCAGCGTCATCATCTTCACCTGTCCTCACTGTGGTCAGTTCAAGACGCGCGTTGCCACCATTGAAGAGGGTAATGAAATGCTCGCGGAAACGGGTACTGACTGCTTGAAAGGTCGTCTCAAATTGTCGCGCCATTGTCACATCAAGCTGTCCTATAATAGAGCGCAGGTGGGATGCAGCCTGCGCCATATCTGCAATTTGCGACGAGAGAAACTCAAAACGCGTGCGCGTTTCTTCATATTGTTGAGGCGCATCCGGATCACTGCCTCCCAGCGTCTTGAGGCGTCCTCGCAGGCCATCAACGCGGCGCCGCAATCTACGCAGATACGCCTCCTCCTCTTCTGATAGCGCCCGTGCATCGTCTGATACGAGTTGACCATTCTGTGGGGCTACCTCTCCGGGAGCAGTACTGGTATGGAGAGTATAACTGCTAAGTTCTTTGGGATCGGTCACTCCCATCTCTTCCCGCAACTGTTCCAATAAGGAGTCAACAGCATCCTGGGCCTTCTGACTCTCTAACAGGCAGCGGCGGTATCCCCCTTCCAAGCCAGTCAAGGCCTGACGCAGTTGCGCCGCCTGTTGATCCAGAATTACCACCTGTTGCTCAATTCCACTCGCCTGCGCCTCCACCTGGTGCAGTTCATCAAGAAGCGCCTTTGCCTTTGAGGTGGCATCTGCAAGTTCACTGCGACGAGAGCTCATCGTTTCAACTAATGCCTGCTGTTGCTGTTCAGTCTCTATAATTCTTCCTTGCTGTTGCTCAACCTGTAACTTGTGCTCCTGCGCCTGAACCTGGAGCGTGGTCAATTGCTGGCGTAGTGACCTGGACTCTTGCCGTTTCACCGCCAGTGTAGTTCGTCCTCGTCCAAGTTCGTCCTGCTGGCGGCGAAAGTGAATAGCACGCTCCTCTATCTCATGTTGGAGTTCTTCAACCAGGCCTGCCATCTCTCTCTGTGATTTTTCGTGTACATGAACACGCTCCTGAGCTGCCTGTATCTCCTGTTCTAACCCGGCTACCTCGGCCGTCAGCTGTTGCTCTATAGAACCCGCCAACCGTAGCTCTGTCTGCACTCGCTCCTGTTCGCGCTGCGTGGACACCACCGCCTTGTTAAGCTCATTGATACGAGCCAGAATTTTCTGTAGCTCCTTATCCATACCAGCCTGCTCAATACGGCGCCCCTCCTGGGCGCGCTGCGCTTCACTGATCATACCATTGAGTTGATCGATCAGCTTCACATGCTCACTCAGTTGCACTGGCAACTCATGCAGTTCTCGCTCATAGGCCAACAACCCTTGCTGGCTTCCCTCCTTGCCACTTCCGGCAACTAGCCAGCCAGCGCTGTGCAGCACCTCGCCAGCGCGCGTGACGGCCATCTCGATAGGTAACTTGCCAGCATCAGAGACTTCGAGGGAAAGAACCCCTGCCACGAGTTCTCGGGCTGCCTCCATATCTGTTATCAGCACAACGCCTCGCAACATCCTGCGGAAGAGCGGCAGGTAGCTTGAGTCACATTGCATGCTGCGCCAGGCAAAACCTATTACGCGACCTGCAAGCGAGGGCATCCCTTCAAGAAAGCAATTGAGCATGTCCTCAGCTGCCCGGGTTGACTCGTCGCCACCCTTTTCCTCTTCTTTCTCCCCTTCCATCCACACGACCATGGCCTTGCCTGACTTAGCGGACTGCAAATATTGAAGGCAATTTTGAGCATCCTCGCGCGTCAGAACAACGACAGCCTGCAGGTAGGGTCCAAGCGCAGCCTCCATAGCAATTTCTAAACCGGAGGGAGCCACACCCAGTTGGGGTACCGGGCCCACCAGGCCAGTAACTTTTCCTGTTGGAGCACGCAGGAGGGCACGTACACCATCAGTATATCCACTCAAGCTCTGCCGCCAGTTTTTGAGCATATTCAGGCGATCAGCAACCACACGTCGCTGCCTCTCTGCATCAGAAACTGCGGATTTTAATCGCTCTAACTCTTGCTGGACATCGGCAATTGCTCGGCCCAGAGCCTGTTTGCGCTGCGCGATCTGCTGTTCTTCTTTACGAGCGGTATCCAGGCGAGATCGTTCCTCTACGAGACGCGTTTCGAGGGAACGCATGGTTTGTTGTGACTGGGCGATACTATCTCTACGAGCTGCAAGGGTACGATTGCGCTCTCCAAGCTGCTTCTGCTGGCGCCCGAGATCGGTCTGGCTTGAGCCCAGGCGCGCCTGCACCTGGAAAAAATCATTTTGTGCATTACGGAGATGGCGCTCATCTGCCTCGTAGTCTTTTTGCACCCTGACTACTTGCTGCTCCAGTGCGGCAAGGGAGGCTGCGCTGGTATCTACTGCCTCATCGGCGAGATCACACTGCTCTTCATGATCGATGATCCGCTGTTGGAGAACGATAAGCTGTTCTCTCAGCCGGCGTTCTTCTTGCTGCTGATCACCATGCTGCCGCGCTAAACCGACGATGCGCTCTTCGCTGACAGCAAGGTCACGCTCAATTTTCTGTACGAGGTCGTTCGCTTCGTCAGAGGCTTTCCGGCATTCCGCAATACGAGTAAGGGCTTGCTGCCGCCTGTCACGGAGATTCTTCCCCTGCACTTCAGCTGATTGGATGGCTAGCTCCAGCTCCTGTACTTGCCGAGCCTGTTCTTGCTCCGCCACCTCTGCCCGCTCCTTTGCTGTATGCAAGCGCCTCCATTGCAGAGTATACCAGGTAAACAACACTTCTTGCAGTTCAGCATTCAACTGTTTGAACTCTACTGCCCGGCGCGCCTGTTCTTTTAAGGGAGCCAAACGAGGCTCAATTTCACCGACAATATCGCGCAGGCGATCTAAATTTTGCTCAGTTTGACGGAGGCGGTTCTCAGCTTCTGCACGTTGTACCTGGAATGGGCGAATACCCGCGGCATCTTCAAATAAGCCACGCCGCTCTTCTGCCCGCAGGCTCAAAGCAGCGTCAATCAACCCCTGGCCGACAACGGTGTACGAATCGTGGCCAATACGGGCTTGAGCCAATAGCAGGACGACATCCTTGAGGCGCACTTTCTGTTTATTAATGAGGTATTCATTTTCGCCAGAGCGATAACTGCGACGGGTTACAGTAATTTCGCTATATTCAGAGGGGACCCAGCCAGTGCTGTTATCCAGTGTGAGCGATACTTCAGCCAGGCCTAATGCGGCTTTCCCATGACCTCCGGCGAAGATAATGTCATCGCTTCTCTTACCACGCAACTGGCGCATGCTTTGCTCACCCAGAACCCAACGCATGGCATCAGCAACGTTTGATTTTCCCGCTCCATTTGGCCCTACTACGGCCGTTATACCCGTACTAAATTCCAACGAGGTCTTTATAGCAAAGCTCTTAAAGCCTAACATTTCCAAGCGTTTGAGATACACAGCGCGATCCTACTCTTCTTCCGTCAGTCTCTTCTCATGTTGCATGATGATACCATAGAGCGGTACTTCCGTCGAGTAGGTTATATTGTATAGTCACTTTTAGGTATTCCCTCGTAATGAATATCCTAGTATTGGAGATGGCGGATGTCTCAGGGTAAAGAACATCCTTCTGACGATGAAGCCACTGTGAAAACCGTTCTGGTTGTAGAGGATGACACTGGTATTGGTTCGTTTCTTGTTCAGGCCATTTCGCAGGAAACTCCCCATCATGCCATGTTAGTCGCAGATGGATTGCAGGCTATCAAAGCCGTTTCAAATATCAAACCGAGCCTGTTTATCCTGGACTATCAACTACCACGAATGAATGGCTTAGAGCTCTACGACCACCTGCATGCGACAGAAGGACTGGAACATATCCCAGCTATCGTAATCAGCGCTCGTCTCCCAAAAAGCGAGATTGCGAAACGGAAAATTATCGCTATGAGCAAACCGCTTGAGCTTGACGACTTTCTACAAACTATTGAAAAGTTATTGGCTGAATAACCGCCACCCACCCCCTCTTGCAGCGTATCCACAAAGCTTCGCCCCGCCAACAATAGTTCTTGGAAGGTATATCGCACATATTATTTCGGCTATAAGAAATAGCTTTCTGTACAGTGATATGCTCATTACCTACGTTCAGTGTAACAGGTCCACTCCACTCTGCTACACCACAGATAAAATTATAGACATGCGCAGCATCCCACTCAGCAACAGGTACAACGAAATCTTCATCGCCAGGGAATCCGTGATAACTACTCTTGTTTTCGTCCTGGGGCAGGGAGATTGCGCTCCCTTCGTATAGCTTCCATATAGTACGGCAGAGCAGGTTTCCGCCGATCCGGGCAGACTCTAGCTCTAGTTGCGCGTAGCTCATACCGTCAGTTACAGGTATTGCCTGCTGAGCCACCATATCACCGCTATCCATACCTTCGTCCATGTAATGAATGGTGACTCCTGTTTGCTTACATCCCAGTCGGAACGTCCAGAATAAAGGTAGCGGACCACGATTTGCGGGCAACAATGATGGGTGTACATTGAGGCAACCCAGGGGCGCTATTTCTAAGATAGCACGCGGAATACGCTGCGAAAAGCAAGCTACACTAATAACATCTGGTTGATATGCAGTGAGGGTTGAGACCGTAACGGGATCCGATAAACGATGTACCTGCCATAGAGGTATCTTACGCTGCCAGGCCAGTTGTACTATGCTGCTATCAAGTGATGAATTGAGCACAGGAAGCGTAGAACGCGCTGGATGAGCCGGTTCCCGTCGATATATAGGCATCTGGTTAGAGCTTAAGCCCTGGGCCTGGTCTCCGGGTAAGACTACGGCGCACACTTCAATACCGCTCTCCAATAAAGCATGCAGAGATGGCAATGAAAAACTCCCCTGCATCCCCAAAAAGAGGGCACGTGGGCGACCTTCCATAAATTTGACATGAGCCTCCACATCATGTAGTATCTATATTATACATAGTATAGTGCAATCGGCAGCAACAGGAGTATCTATCATGGCACGCATGGTTAAATGTGTCAAACTTGGACGCGAACTCCCTGGCTTGGATAAACCACCCTTTCCAGGAGAGTTGGGTAAACGCATCTATGAGAATATATCAAAACAGGCTTACGATATGTGGCCCGCGCAGAGCACGCTCATCATCAATCACTACGGCTTGAACATGGCTGATCCCGAAGCTCGTAAATTGTTGCGTGAGCAAATGGAAGAATTCTTCTTCGGCCAGGAGGCAAAAATGCCAGAGGGCTGGATTCCGGAGACAGAAAGCACGGATACTCCAGAGCCCGCAGGAGTTGGCGCAAAAGGTGGACCGCCGAGCAGCAAAGGCGGCGGTGGAGCACCTCGTAAAAAATGAGATCTCCTGGCGATATCCTGCTCATTTCTTGTTATGAATTGGGCCATCAGCCCTTTCATCTCGCCTCTTTATGTGCCATGCTTCAGCAGGCTGGATATGCGCCTGCAACCGTGGATACTGCTGTTGAAACACTGACAGAAGTAGCAATCAGTCGAGCACGATTAGTCGCTATTTCTGTACCGATGCATACCGCATTACGCCTGGGACAACAGGTCGCGCTGCGCGTGCGTTCAATCAACCCATCTGCATCAATCTGTTTTTATGGTCTCTATGCCCTTCTCAACGCTGACTATCTGTTACTAGGTACGATCGATGCAGCCATTGGGGGGGAATATGAAGGGCCATTCCTCAATTATGTCGCTGCAGTTGAACAAGGTAAAACTGAGAGCATTGCAGGGGTCACCACCCGGCAATCCAAAAGCGGTCCCTGGATCAAGCGGACTTCTTTCGTAGCGCCCGTACGTCTGGATCTGCCTTCTCCTGATCACTATGCACGGTTAGAGACAAACGGGGTAGCATCACTGGCTGGTTATACTGAAACTACTCGTGGTTGTAAACACACATGCCTGCACTGCCCCATTACTCCCATCTATCATGGGCGCTTCTTTGCCGTACCAGTAGAGATCGTGCTGGCCGATATCCGCACACAGGTAAAGCAGGGAGTAGGTCACATTACATTTGGTGATCCAGACTTCTTCAATGGTCCCGGTCACGCCATGCGTATTACCCGCGCACTTCACCAGGAGTTCCCAGGTATCACTTTTGATGCTACAATCAAAATAGAGCACCTACTAAAGCATCGACACCTGCTCCCAGAGTTGAAGAGCCTGGGTTGCGCCTTCATTGTATCTGCCGTGGAATCCCTCAATGACAATGTCCTTCGCCATCTTGACAAAGGCCATACAAGTGCAGACGTAGCCGAAGCCATTGAACTGATGGCACAGATGGGAATTCCCTTGCGCCCGTCGCTGATGCCTTTCTCGCCCTGGGAAACATTGGAGAGCTATTTCACACTGCTGAACTTTTTTGAAGAGCGGAGACTCATTGAACAGATTGATCCCGTTCACTTTTCGATACGTCTGCTGGTACCTCCCGGCTCGACATTGCTTGATACAGTAGATAGCCCACAATGGTTAGGAGAACTGGATTCTGCTGCTTTCACGTACCGCTGGCGGCATCCCGATAGCCGCATGGACGCACTGTACGAGAAGGTTGCCGCATTAGTAGAAAGAGCCGAACGCGCGAAAGCCAGCCCAATCGAAACATTCTTCCATATTAAAGCTATGGCGCTGGCGATCTCAGGAAAAGATGTGGACGTGGTAGAAGCAGTGCAAGAGTATGGTAGTCCAAGGGTCTTACCTCACCTCACCGAATCCTGGTTCTGCTGAGCAGAGCCCACCGCCGGTCAGTTGGACCAGGCATTATAAACTATAAACCTTTAATCTTGTTACTTTTGATCGTTTCTTGTACACTATCGCGGGGTGTATTTTTCACTCCAGTTTTTGGAAGCAACTATTGGTATTAAGGAGCAATGTTTCACATGCAGGTACCTCTCGTAGACTTACAAGCACAATACAGGACGATCAAGCAAGATGTGTTGTCGGCTATCGAAGAAACGCTTGAAAGCATGCAGTTATTTCTTGGCCCACAGACCCAGGCATTCGAGCGAGATTTTGCGACCTATTGCGACTGTCGTTATGGAGTGGGGGTAGCTACAGGCACAGATGCGCTCGCACTGGCATTGCGGGTGTGTGATATTGGAGATGGGGATGAAGTGATTACCGTCGCAAATACCTTTATTGCGACAGTGGAGGCGATAGCCCTGGTGGGAGCCACTCCCGTCTTTGTTGATATCGATCCAGAGACATACACCATGGATTGGCAACAGCTGGGTGGTGTGCTTACATCACGCACTCGCGCTATTATTCCTGTCCATTTATACGGTCATCCAGTCGAAATGCAACCCGTCTTAGAGTTTGCACGGGCTCACGAGCTACTGGTCATAGAAGACGCTTCACAGGCACATGGTGCCACATACCAGGGAAAGCGTGTGGGAAGTTTCGGCGATATTGGCTGTTTTAGCCTCTACTACAGCAAAAATCTGGGTGCTTATGGTGAGGCTGGTATCTGTGTCACTAACAATGAGATACTGGCTGACAAGTTGCGCATGTTGCGTGATCACGGCTCACGAGAGCGCTACCGTCATGAAATCCTTGGTGTCAATGCTCGCCCGGACGAAATTCAGGCTGCTGTACTGCGCGTAAAGCTCGCCCACCTAGATCAATGGAATACTGCGCGGCAGTTGCACGCGCAAACTTATACTGAACAACTTAAAAACCTGGTAGAGGCACTTCCTGTCGTCAGACCCGGGGGGACACACGTTTTTTATGTCTATGTCGTGCAGGTACGGGAACGCGATCTTTTTCGCCAGATCTTAGCACAGGAAGGAATAGCCACGGGAATACATTACCCGATACCTATTCATCTTCAACCGGCATGTACAACCTACGGCTTTGTGCGTGGAATGCTACCTGTGACGGAGGCCGTAACCGAGAATATAGTATCTCTCCCAATGTACCCAGAACTCACCACTGAACAATTGCATAAAGTGGTCGACGCAACCACAAAATATGCTACAGTGGCTGTTGAGC
>WNFX01003534.1_pt1 | contig 16821 bp, 12 predicted proteins | sample 5400111 | NCBI WGS metagenome assembly WNFX01 (sample SAMN13153363, study PRJNA577476) | soil metagenome | isolation source: 40 cm soil or saprolite under grassland replicate 1 | place: USA:California | collected 2016-06-15 | reverse complement strand
CTGAAGAATAACTCTCTTGAAGAAAACTTGCAGTACCCTATGCTCGGGTCGCTAATCTGAAACGGCGCTCTTGAGTCGGTATGGCAGTATGCTGAGCAATCTTGCAGTACCCTATGCTCGGGTCGCTAATCTGAAACAAAAACGAGAGATGGATAGAGACGCCCTTCACACGTTCTTGCAGTACCCTATGCTCGGGTCGCTAATCTGAAACATAGTATAAGTCAACGTGCAAAACAACGTGCGAACGGCCTTGCAGTACCCTATGCTCGGGTCGCTAATCTGAAACGCGACCAGTTTAATCGCATCATCGATACCTACAAAGCTTGCAGTACCCTATGCTCGGGTCGCTAATCTGAAACTCAAAAGAATGTTACACAAGGAAATGGAGAGACGCATGCTTGCAGTACCCTATGCTCGGGTCGCTAATCTGAAACTTGCTATCGACGGAGAGCGTGCCACTCTGCACCAACACCTTGCAGTACCCTATGCTCGGGTCGCTAATCTGAAACAATTCTAGGATCGCGCATACATCAGCAGCAACCCACCACTTGCAGTACCCTATGCTCGGGTCGCTAATCTGAAACTCCCAGTTACTCGTCGGGCTACCCGACGCCGCGTAGATCGTCCTTGCAGTACCCTATGCTCGGGTCGCTAATCTGAAACTTTACTGCGAGTCGATACTGCTACCGTGCGACGGTCTTGCAGTACCCTATGCTCGGGTCGCTAATCTGAAACTCGAGTGTGTTTCCGGTTGGTACTTCTTTTAGTAGTAGTCTTGCAGTACCCTATGCTCGGGTCGCTAATCTGAAACATTCACGCTCATGCTCATACTGGATAAATGAAGTCCTTGCAGTACCCTATGCTCGGGTCGCTAATCTGAAACGAGGTAGGTCGCACCCTCAATGACGATCCCCGACATCCTTGCAGTACCCTATGCTCGGGTCGCTAATCTGAAACCCCGTCTCATATCCCGCGATCTGGACTGACTTGTAGCCTTGCAGTACCCTATGCTCGGGTCGCTAATCTGAAACCATCTCCTGCGCGGCGGCCTGTGCAGGCAGGATCGTCTTGCAGTACCCTATGCTCGGGTCGCTAATCTGAAACTCGCCTTGTTGATATCGAAGGTCAGGCCAATCTGTTGCCTTGCAGTACCCTATGCTCGGGTCGCTAATCTGAAACGCGCACGATTGCCGGTCATGGGACAAAGTGGAAAGACTTGCAGTACCCTATGCTCGGGTCGCTAATCTGAAACTCTGCTTACCAGCCGCGTATCGGCTGCGGGATATCGTCTTGCAGTACCCTATGCTCGGGTCGCTAATCTGAAACACGGACAACACCTACCTGACCTATACAGCAGAACGTCTTGCAGTACCCTATGCTCGGGTCGCTAATCTGAAACTGCTGTTCTTTCTCGCCTGGTTGCTTGATATTGGCCTTGCAGTACCCTATGCTCGGGTCGCTAATCTGAAACCATCTCCTGCGCGGCGGCCTGTGCAGGCAGGATCGTCTTGCAGTACCCTATGCTCGGGTCGCTAATCTGAAACTATGATGAGTTCGGGGACATGCTGCAAGAGATCGTAAACTTGCAGTACCCTATGCTCGGGTCGCTAATCTGAAACCTTGTCAAGGCTTTTTCGATGGATTCTGACCAGTTTTTCTTGCAGTACCCTATGCTCGGGTCGCTAATCTGAAACTTGCATCTCTTGCAACTAGTTGACCTTCAAGAATCTCACTTGCAGTACCCTATGCTCGGGTCGCTAATCTGAAACACGTTCCGTGGTATATCGGACAGACGTACCCATCATCTTGCAGTACCCTATGCTCGGGTCGCTAATCTGAAACCCTGCCACGATCTCCCCGCGCCGGAGATCCCGATTATTCTTGCAGTACCCTATGCTCGGGTCGCTAATCTGAAACGAGAGGCACTGATGTACCGACGTGAGCCGATACACCACTTGCAGTACCCTATGCTCGGGTCGCTAATCTGAAACCCTTCCCCGTGATGACCTGTAGCAACGAAACGGCAGATCTTGCAGTACCCTATGCTCGGGTCGCTAATCTGAAACGGATACACACAGCCCGTAGTGGCGTACCCTGAAAACTTGCAGTACCCTATGCTCGGGTCGCTAATCTGAAACGGATGCCCCAACCGTTGCTTTGGTGGTGGTATCCAGTTCTTGCAGTACCCTATGCTCGGGTCGCTAATCTGAAACATAGGCATCATTTCAGGGATCATCTCAGGGATTATTTCTTGCAGTACCCTATGCTCGGGTCGCTAATCTGAAACAACCAGTTTCCAGTCGCGCCCAATCACTTTCTGAAGTTCTTGCAGTACCCTATGCTCGGGTCGCTAATCTGAAACTGTTTGCTGAGTGTAGCGATGCAGTATCTTCTATCGTCCTTGCAGTACCCTATGCTCGGGTCGCTAATCTGAAACTTCGTAGTAGCGTTGGCGGTATTATGCGCAAGTCAAACTTGCAGTACCCTATGCTCGGGTCGCTAATCTGAAACCATACATAGGAGATGGCTCACCAAAGATTGTCCCGTTCTTGCAGTACCCTATGCTCGGGTCGCTAATCTGAAACGCCTGAAGACGCCAGCAAGTCACCGGAGGAACTAGCCTTGCAGTACCCTATGCTCGGGTCGCTAATCTGAAACAGCCAGGGTCAGCACGGACAATACCATCACATGTAGCTTGCAGTACCCTATGCTCGGGTCGCTAATCTGAAACCGCGTCGAAATTGAGTCCTAACGACTTCTGTAGCGCCTTGCAGTACCCTATGCTCGGGTCGCTAATCTGAAACTGCCTGCCGAGCTGCTGCATAAGCAGCAACGATACGCGCTTGCAGTACCCTATGCTCGGGTCGCTAATCTGAAACCAAGCTGTCGCAGAGGTGGTAAACGGCTCCGATGATACCTCTTGCAGTACCCTATGCTCGGGTCGCTAATCTGAAACGAGCGCGACCCACGTTTTCCAGATGCCTGATCCGGTCTTGCAGTACCCTATGCTCGGGTCGCTAATCTGAAACCACTGCTTATCTGGATTGGATAGAGCACGGCGCGAAGAGCTTGCAGTACCCTATGCTCGGGTCGCTAATCTGAAACATCGTGAGGCCGTTTTGGGCTACAAGCTCCTTGCACTTGCAGTACCCTATGCTCGGGTCGCTAATCTGAAACATCGTGACACTTTCCATGTGTCATCTAGCGCCTCATGACTTGCAGTACCCTATGCTCGGGTCGCTAATCTGAAACCGCTGGCGGTTTAGAGGTGGTTGTTGTTCATTTTACACGATAAAGATGGAAAATGCCACCTGTTGGCCTTCTCAACGCGTCGTTTTCCTCAATTAATGAACCGGAAAAGAGTCTTTGCGTCTCCTTTTTCGCAAATCGGATTCTGCTGAAATTTGGCGGGGATTTGCGAATATGTAGCCACCTCTTTTGAGCGTAAATTGCACCCTTCTGACTTACTCGCGGTGAAAATTTGTGGAAAAAAGCAGTTCGTAGCTTCGATTTGCGAAGATGCAGGCTCAGAGCCGTATTTTTCGTGCTCGAACTATACAACGTCGTTACAGAAGCGACGAAATTCACAGGAGACGCAGAGTCCTTGTGCTGCCGGAGGGTCAGGCATGATTTCACGCTCAACCATCTGTCTAATATTCGCTACTGTCTGTAGCACTTTTTTGCGCAGTTGTGGCGTGATCGATATGACTTCGGCCTGCCTTCTTGGAATCGAGTAGAGGAATGCACGCTTTACAGAAAGCTTCCATGCTTCTTCCAGTAGCAGAGCATAGGCCGCTAATTGTAATTTGAAATGTGCACCAGCTTTTTGTTCTGTATACTTGTACTCGACAACAATTGCCTCCGCGTTTGCTGTGCTGCGCGATGGTGTAGCAATAACGAGGTCGAGACGACCAGAGAGGCCGAGTTGTGCAGATCGTAGTGTGAGATGATACATACGCTCACCAGTGGTTAAACCGTAATTGCGTAAACTACGCCGTTCCTCACGATCTTCTTCTTCCTCGTGGCGGCGAATGCCTTCCTCCATCAAAAAAGTGACAGGGCGTATCTTGGGAAGACAATAGCGATAGAAGACAATACGCGGACACATTGTATATTGCTTCAGGTCAGTTACTTCCAGGAGCCACTCAGTCATTCTCTTCTACTCCTTGACGTTCAAGCACACGTCTGGCCAACCAGCTTTTTTCATCCAGTGGATACAGGTGAACACTGGCGCTGTGCCTGCCGATCCGATGCTCTATCTGTACCCACAGTTCCCGTTGATGGGTTTTACTCAGCTCACCAAAAAATGCACTGAACTGCACACGTTCTAAACCATAATCCAGACAGGCATCTGCCACTTTTGTTCTTACGCCATCATGGGAGATATCATAAATGAGCAGGTAACGCATTTGCTTACCATCCTCCGATAAACGGCTCATATTGCTGCCGTTCGCCGCGTACAAACAAAGCTAGGTGACGAGCTTGACTTTGGAGAATGAAGCGTAAGGCATAGCGTTTCTTCTCATAGGTTTCGCCTGCCTCTAGCCGCTCAAGCACTTTCTCAGCGATCTTTTTACGTGTCGTCTCGTCCAGGCGCTGCTCTTCGTCCTGTTTCAGCGCGACATGTTTATTCACGAGACCGATAATCGTGCGATCAACCACCATCTGGCGAAACTCTTCGATCAAATCGAGGACTAGGCTTGGCTTTCCAGGACGATCCGCGTGCAAAAAACCTCCATAGGGATCAAGGCCCGCCAGCGTGAGTGCTTGCTCAACCTGGCAATAGAGAATACCATAGCCGTAATTGAGGGCAGAGTTAAAGGCATCCAGCGCCCCGCGCGTCTCACGTCCCGGCCAGGCAAGCTCGCCGGGAATAATCCGTCCAATCGCGCTCCAATAGCGTTGCGCCGCTCGCCCTTCTACAGACAAAACCCGTTCGCGCACCAGGTCGATTTTTTCGGCTTTCAGTTGTTCCAATTCATGCAGATAATCACGCATCTCAACGGCTACCAACATCAGTTCCTCATATAGTACGGGCTCGGTCTCTTTGCGATATTTCGCAATGTAACGCAACAGATTCGCTTGATTCTCTAGCTTGCCTTGCACAAAGCCTTTTACGACAACGACCCCCATTTCCGTCTCATAAGCCAGCAATTGTGCTCTACGCGTAAGCACCGTTCCTGTCAATCCTGCCGAATAAACACTTGCCAGCGCATTGCCACGCCCATCTAAGAAATGGATAGGAATGCCTTCTTCGCTGCACACCCTGATCACATCACTGGAGACGCTGACCCCGTTATCCAGAATAATCACCTGTTTCAGGTGAATGAGCGGAACTTCCGTCACCGTTTTCTGCTCACGTGTCACCCGCAATCGTCCCTGATGCTTGCCAAGAAGTGACCCCCTGCCTTCTACAATAAGTTCCATTGACATATCTCTCCTTATTACTTGTTGGTTCTAGAAACACATATATTTGTCTTTCTGGAACCAAGTATAAAGAGCGCGTACCGCAGAGAATGCGGTTTTTTACGGAAATTTTATCGATGGCCCAAGTATATCAGACAGGCTCCGCAACTTTGTACCAGCCATTGCCCTTCACAACATTTTTCCCAACATGTACCAGTTCGCCCCAGATCAACAGTTCCCGAAACGGGGCCAGGTTTCCCATAAATGTTGCCTTGCCCACAAAACCACTAATAGGGGTTAAACGCCGTTGACGTTGCGAATAGCTATGCACCTCTTCCCAGTGCGTATTGTCATTACACGTGATAAACTCCGCTTGCGCGACCAACTCGTATCGCCAGCCGGCGTTGCGCCATTCCTCCCCAGCGGCAGCATTATAGGTCGCCTCCAGTGCTGCCAAGCGTTCTAATAGACGCAGCATGAGTGAACGGAAAGCGATATGATACAAAAGGCGGTCGTGATCAATCAGGCGCGTGGGAGTCAGGAAATCGAGTGTAACAGCATCCGCTGGCAGCGTTGCTGCTTTATGTGAAACATCCGTTGCCGAGACCGCTAACGTAGGTGATTGTACGAGTGCTTTCCCCTCTTGATAAATAGATTGTCGTTCTCCTGTAAGCGGGTGATAAGCTTCGATATGTTGTATACGGAATGTGCCGCGTTGTCCATGATTTTCTGCCAGTTTACGTCCCAACCCACACGTCTCCATCACCTGTAACGAGAGTACAATATAAGGCAGCAGCTCAATGATCGAGCCAAAAAGTGTAATGCCAAACACCAGCGCCTGCCCACATTCATAACGACGCGCTTCTAGGGGAGGTAAAATGATATACGGGCGAGGAATATCACGCCCACGCTGATTCTCCTCTCTGAGTGGTGCGACCAACGCGCTGACAGGGCAAACTGCATGCAAGGGACAGTCAGTGCAACTTGCAGAAGCTTTATTCGTACAAAATCGTCGCCATACCGCCTCAAACAACGTGCCGCGTAATGCCGACCCACTATGCTCATCCAGTTCAAGAGGAGTCAGCACCTGTGCCGTGAACAGAAAGTGATAGGTTGTCACGCTCATAACTCACTCTTCCTCTTCTATATACTCATACCAGCTATAACTACGACTCGAACGTTTCAACCGATAAGGCAGAACCACATGGCGCAACAATCGTTCTTTTGCCAGCGTAATACGCTGGGTACTATAAATGTTTGCTCGTTGAAACGTCAGCGTCTGCCCACAATCATCTAATATTTGTAAGGTCCCCTGGCTCTGAAACGCCGCAAGCTGCTGCGGCGTTAAATTCACAAAGCGTCCCTCTGGCAACTGCTCCACCAATTCCGGCAGTTCCGTGATCTGTATAAAACCACCCCGCTTGCCCAGGTAATTGATACTGGCTAATAAACGAGGCAATTCTGGCGGCAGCGAAACCTCAGTTGGCATAGTCAGTGCGAGACGGAATGCCTGGTGGTAGTACACATACTCACGGTAAGCAATCGTCGCATAAAACGGATATTGCCCACGCTCAATACGTTCAGCCAGCTTCTCGCGCAATCGTGCCTCGAAATTCTCGCGTATTTCCTCTTTCTTTTGCGAGTCCTTTGACTCTACAGGTCGCCAACTTTTGCTAAATCCCTTCATCACTACCAGATCACGCGGCAGTTCCAGTGAAATAGCAAGATCACGCAGAGTAGGAAACAATCGTTCACCCTCGGCAAGCCCCAAAGTGCGAATAGCGACATCGAGCAACGCCATTTTGATTGCATAAGGAGTGGGAGCTAGCAGCGTCTTACCCCCCGATGATGTTGCTGCTGCTGGCTTGAGCGAAAAGTGAGACACGGGTAGATACTGTGCAACAATCCACATACGATAGCCTTCCTTTAGCTAGCTATTGGCTCCAACCGCTAATTTGAAAGGTGAGTGAGTATCGATCAGAGTACGCATCTCCCTGGCGAAATCGCTTATGCTATCGAATAATACAACTTGCACTATCTGCTCGCTACTGCCATTGAGCGCCGACGCAATGCCTTCTAGTTGTTCTCTATAGAAAAAACGATTGTCAGGATTATCCACCTCGTTTCCTTCTACCAATAGTTTCGGTTTTTCAAGCAGGGGACTTACTAGCGGTGCCGGAATAGTTCCTGTGCTAAACGTAATTGCACCTTCTAGCGCCACCATATGCGGTAATTGTGACGAGCGCATAGCTCCATTCAACTCGATAAACGTGTGGAGTAGGCTCTCCAGTAGCAGTGATGCACGTAATTGTCTTTCATCATCGTTGATGGCATAACCCTGCTTAATGTCGTTATAGCCGATACGTGCCAACTCTAAATGGCACACAAACGCATAAATGCCGCTAGATGATGGACGATGGAAGATGCTCTGGCCTAAATTTGCTCCTGTCTTCTGCTCTTGAGCGTCAGCCGCCCGTTTCTCTTCACCACGTTCAGGAACATATTTTACATGGAAGTAGTTATCAGTACGCACCTTCCCAGGTAAGCCAAGTACCCAACCAAACTCGCTGATAGACTTGCGTGGAATCGAGCGTTTATTCTCAGTCACGAGAATACCTGCCACATCGTCAATTGCGCAGTGCTCAAGCACACGGTCAATGAAATCACCGTCTTTGAGTTTTGCAGTTTCGGTCATAAATGGGTCGTCCGCGTTAATGCGATTCGCATTAAATTTCTGACAGCCCTGGCAGAGATGGACATGACGAGCACGGGCCTGTTGATAAAAATGCTCCATCAAAATGTGCTTCAGCATATCACCAGAAATCGCATTGACAGTGTATAGTTTGCCATCACTACCAATAATATCAACCATGCGTGTTTGAATCTGGTTGCCCTCGCCACCTTCGTTATTTAAACTATGCATGTTCAGCGTAGCACGTGCTGCGATAGACAGGGATGCAATATTATTGCTCATCGTATTGAACTCCTTTATGTTTTGTTGATGGATTTTCACTAATTGTCATTTTTACTCTATTAAACCAGTTTCTTGCTTGCGCTGCTGGCACTTTTAAATGAGTAGCCGCATGCGACTAAGAGTGAGCCAACCAGTTCTGCGCCATGCTTATCAACAAGTTGCTCAATCGCTCGTAAGTCTGCTTCGTCCGTCATATAGCGAAGATTGCGGTCCTTGCGGTTATCTGAGGTTAATGGGCGTACCCCTGTCTTGTTCTCATTTGCGATGTCTCTCGCGGCCTTCTCGTCTTCCCTGGCAGTTTCGGCATTATATTCAACCAAAAACTGAGCGAGAGCGATCAAGAATTCTTGCTTATGGCGTGCTTTACGCATCAATTCTTGACCTAGCCCATAACGTACTTCGTACGTACGATCATCGAATTGACCTTTTCTATATTGCGCGAAAACGGTGGCACGACGTATCGCGTCAGCAACACGCTGAAAACTTTCTCCACTAGTGATAATGTCTCTTTCTTGAGAGGCATTCATCTGCTCACTCATAATAATTGTCTCCAATCCTTCATAACTCAGTTGGCGAATCCAACGTTTGGTGCTTTTCTCGTGTTCGTGCTGGCTCATCAGATAGCTGCTATAGGTAGTCGTGAATTGCCAGAGTGGTCGCAGGTCATTACCAGAAAGAAAATCGCGGTAGAAACGTAGCAATTCATGTTCCTCCGAACCTTCCTCTCCTTTGTTATTGCGTATACCCTGGATAAGCTGAACGTGTTCATTTAGCAATTCTTCGTTCTGTTGAATCGATCTCAGGTTATCCATAGGAAGTAGCCAGAGTGGAAGATTGATCGTTGCAATATTCATCGTCGCGTAGGCGCTGCCTAGGTCCTTGTAAGATGTTACTTCAAACCCCTGGGCAATGTTCGTAATCAGTGGCTTGCGTTTCTTCCACAGGTTCAGAGTATGCCGATAAGGTGTTTTATGCTGGTCCACTAGTATTTGCGCAAAACGCAAAGATGACAATATATCCAGCTTAACCGCACTTGAGGGCCAGAATGAAGCGCGAAACTCCTTCATCATGTACTGTAATTGTCCGACTTCAATTTCTCTCGGCTGTAACACATACGTTTTGCGATCTTTACTTTCCCTGATTACAAGCGGCGCTGCTACTTCCATAAAGCCTCTGAACTTGAGTAGCTCAAGTAGCCAGAAGCTGCCCTGATTGCCAATCGTCAGTTCATTCGCTTTCTCTCTATTTGCTCCTTTCCCAGTTGTCGGATTGACGATCTGTAACGCTGTCACCTGTGCTTTGCCAGTAATGCCCTCTTCTTTCGCATACTTCTGCCAGGCAGCAATAGCCTCCATAACATCATTGTCAGGGCTGCTAAACAGAGTGAGGAGCAGTGTCACATGCCATTGTTTCTGTTGTTCGGTCAGTTCACTCCAACGCATCGCCAACTCATTGAAACTGCCAGCGATCTTCATCTGATTAATAGCTTGATAATGACCCAGGCGTGTATCCGGCTCATGCGGAAGAATCGCTTCAAGCCGAGGATCTCGTCTACGTCGTGCATCGGGTGTTTGTAACTCTGGTGGCAACTCTTTAACAAGTGCGCGATAGACGCGACTACGCTCTATTTCCCCGTCATAGTCAAAGCCAACAATTGCTTTTTTGCCCTTCTTTTCACGTTGCTTTTGCGAGTCAAGTGGCAGCACCAACGGAATATCTTTCAGCGACGGTAAATTGTCTGCGTTAATTGGCTGAGGCAAGTTAGTAATATTGCACGAGCCTGCATCCACAAGTCTGACGCCATCCATCGTCTGATAAACATCGTGATGAATAGCGCCTAGCAGCGAGGTAAATCCTACCGCTAGCAGTGTATCCGCCGACGTATCACTCATCTTGTCCACATAATAGGTCACACTCAAATGGGTCTCCTTTCCATTTTTAATAATGGTAGTACAGCTATGCATCTTAAAGATGCACAGCCACCTTGACATTAGACAGACCAGGTAAGAGAATATAGTAAGAACCAAAAAGCATTTCTCAGGTGCTCCATTGGTTTACAACAGCCCAACGTTTACAGGGCATTGGGCTGCTTCACCGCCATTACAGGAGGTAAGCCGGTTAACATTGTAAATTTGCCGTTGATGAAACAGCGGATATTGTGCCGCCAATCATCGGCACACGGACCTTGACGTTGACCTCGCACAGGATATGCATAAGCCGCGTAAACCCTATGTAAGTTTTCCGACTTTACAAGGGACTTAATAGCGTCGTTTTGATTACGACCCCGTACAATACGCTTGACATCGGCTCCTACAGAGTTTGTTGACTGTAGGACGACATGGTAACGCATAACAAAATCCTTTCTGTGAACTTTATAACAGACTCTGTCTAATGACCTACGTAAGGGTTAAAGTTCACAAGAAGATTATAATCTGCTGAACCTTTTTTGTCAAGCGGTTTTAGTTTGCCATGTCCAAAATGTCTACCTATTGTGGCTTGCCTTGAAAATTGCTATAATCATATCACGCCGATCCGATGAGAATCAGGATACTGCAAGTTACGTAGGTCGTTAGTAGGGCTTGCCACATTCAATGCGATCCGTTTTTAGGATATTTAGGACAAGCATCTAACACTATTTTATTCATACTTGTCTGCGCGTTGATCTGATAGACGAAGCGCACGAACAATAACGAAGTAGACCCAGGTTTCAAGCTCGTGCATTCGCCCCTGGCGCGGCCTCGTTATAGGTGCATCAAAAGGTGAGAGATTCATTGGCAAAAGATCATCACCCTCAATCCGTGCAAGATCAACACAATCCGGGTCATACGTCCATGTTTCCTGTTGTCGTGTTGCCCTCAATGCACTGTCTATCGCATCAAGCGCACCATCCTTCAGGCGGATAGTTTCGTATGTATGCGCATTGGTTGTGTGATGATGAGCAATAGCCCCACATGCCGCACGTACTAAGATTTCCCCTTTCTCCTCACCAACAGTAGCAAAGAGACTTTCTGCTAACAATGCCGCTCCTAACACCACACTTTCGCAGGCATGATGTGGTGGACGCTGCATTGTCATCTGCTTGCGCAATGCCTTTTGCTCGGCAGATTGCGAGTCAAAGTCAGTCTTGGCAAAGAAGTAAGACTGATCAGGTAGAACTGGATACCCTTTTTCCTCAAACAGTAGTGTTTGCCAATCCCATGCCCAACGCTGCCACTGCTCCCCAAGCTTACCCAGGTCGTGACAGGCAATTGCTAAACGGATAGCCTGATCGATGCTTCTGGCAGGTAATCCTAGCTCATCTTCCAATCGCCGTATCAGGTATTGCATCCTCCTGCTGACATTCCTGTTATAAGCCTCTACCAGCCCCTCAATATGCTGCGTATAGCTCTGGTGCTTCAAGACATACCCCTGATAGTCTGACCCTTTCCCTTCTAATGGTGTGCTTTGATAGCCCGAAGACCTAATCTCTAGGCGTCCATCCAGTAACACAAAACCAAGCTCTTCATGATAGGTCGCAAGCTGAGTCGGCAGAACAACCATCAGCGCTTCACGTAACGTACTCGCTGTCGCGGAGGTATTGCCAGAGGTAGGAATATCGTCCCAGGTATACAACGTTTTCCGCTTGTTATCAGCCTCTGCATCTTCCGAAGGTAGAGCCACTGCTTTTTTCCCTACCCAATCCAGGCCCAATTGAGTCGCTTTTTTCTCCAATGCTGACCAGCTACTCGCCAGAGAATCCGGGTGGAGCGCGAAACTTTGCCAGTTCCAGGGTTCCTCAGTAATAGTTTCCTTTGGCGTATTGTGGATCAGAATATGTATCTGGGCGACATCGCGTATCAGCGAAGAGGTAATGCTGCGTTTATTCTCATTAAGGCTTGTAAACACACGCTCAACAATTGTCCCGTGTCCCTGCTGATTCTCATAAAGAACAAGCAATTCGCTATCTTCCTGGGTATGAACGGCGTCGAGCAATGCCTGTTCTTCCCTAAAACCAACAACCGTCAGGTGAAACTGCTGCTCCCTCAAGGCATACCATGTCTTCTCACAAAGCTCTTTGTGGTATGGTTTGTAGCTAAGCTCATTTCCCTCTTCGTCAAGCAAAGGATAGACAATTACTGTCCCCTGCTGCTGTGCAAAACGAGCGCAGCGCCCAGCTCGTTGAACTAGACTATTCGCGGGAGCGAGTTCTGTATGTAGGACTTGTACCGAGATATCTAACCCTACCTCAACGACCTGTGTGGCGATCACAATAAGGTCTTTCCCATAATATGTGCCATCCTTCCAACCATAGCGCTTATCATCCTCCCATTGCTTTGGTGCCTGTCCCAGTTCATGCATCACCTCTGCCGAGCGTGCTGCCCGATCCTCGGCTGTGAGGCGGCTATGTAAAAGAATAACCTTACAGCCTCGTCGAACTGCCTCATCTTTTATGCGCCAATACAGCATCTGGGCACGTAACACAGTGTTACAGACAACAAGGGAACAGGATTTTTCCTGATGCTTGGAAAGCACCATCTCGGCATTCAATGCACTTTCTGAAACTTCAAACTTGCGTTCTCGGCCCGCCGAGATCAACTGCAAATCCTCATCTGACACCTGCACGATGCTGGCGTTCAGTAATGCTGCCAATTTTTCCAGGAGTGTCGTAGAAAACGTGGCCGTCATCAAGATAAAGCGCGTTGTCGATTGCAGAAGACGCAGCATAGCCAATGTCGTTGTGCGTGCACCAAAGCAACTTTCGTTTTCACGTAACAAAGGATACAGATGAAATTCATCCAGTACTAGATAAGAACCTGCAACGGCGGCAACATTGATATTTGCGTGCCGCCCATCGATGCTATATGGCACACCAAGAAAGCTTGCTAGCAACTGATCGATAGTGCAAAACGTCAGAAGCGACTCGAACTGTGGGTCCTCTGGCTGCTCCCCAGTCTGAATAGAGATCGGAGGAAGCTGCAAATCCTGATAAGGCTCAGCTATTTTCCCACCGCGCTCCTGATCAACCTTAGCGATACGATCACGATATTTCTTCAGAAATTGTGTTGAAAGCACGCGCATCGGAGTTGCATACAGACAGCTATATGGTAACTTATCGCTGCCGTGTTCTAAATTCTGAATGAAGGGAGCCAGAGCCGCATCTGTCTTACCAGCGCCCGTAGGAGCCTGTAGTATGACATTTTTCCCATTCATGATTAGCCTTAACACCTCGCGTTGAAATGGACGTAACGGTCTGCTATTTGCCATATTTCATTCTCCAAAGAAGCTATTGAACAGGTCTTCATCAGGTTCTGTTGGCGCTGCTGGCTCTTTGAACGCAATACTATATATGCGTGCGGCTTCTCGTATATGAGCAATTGCCTTCTCACGCAGGCTTATGGGCGCAAGTACTTCGCAATCAGACCCCCAGCCGCGAATCCAGTTCTCTATCTCCAGTGTTTCGGCAACAATAGCGGTCCATTCGCATCCTTCGGGAGTCATCGTAATCGTTTGCGATGGATGCCAGAGCGTCTCCTGCACCCGTTTTTTCACAGTGTGGCTAAAGCGCAAACGAACCTTTACAGGTTCTTCATCGCTATACATCACCCCCCACGCAGTTGCCAGTCGGCGCGGACCATCAAAATCATCGGGGACAGCAAATGCTTCATTCGTAAGTGTTGCGTGTTGAATACGCTCCAGCTTAAATGTGCGCAGTGCATTGGGCGGTTCACTATAACCAATCGCATAGACGGTACGTCCGATACCAGATGGTTCCAGCAGATAGGGACAAAACAAACTTTCAAACCTGCGTTTGCGTGGAGGATCATAAACCAAGTGTACTTTGCGCTGTGTTGCCCAGCCCATAGTGAGAGCATGAAAAACTCCAGAGCGATCTTCCTGATCTTTCTGTCGTTGCTCGGCCATCTCCACTAGAACACGCTGGTGAGCACGTAGTGGTTCAGGCATTGCCGCCGACAGCTTATAAAGAGCCAGAATGACGTGACTATTACGCTCATCATGAATTTGTGATAAGAGACGTGCAGCAACATAAAGCGCAGTCGCTTCCGATATCGTCAGATGCACCTTTAGTTGCTCAATATAAGTATCCTCGGCTTGTATCCAGAATTGCCCATCCTTGCGTAAAGGGAGCCGACCACTTGCACTGAGTTCACTAATATAGTACCTGACGGTATCATCATCAACGCCAAGTTTCTCAGCAATCTCGCCAGTCCTAAGCCTGCGCCCTTTCTGATCAAATAATTGACAAAGCAAGTACAACCGATCGGCCTTCCCCTGTCCATCCGACTTAGGCATACGTCATCCTTCCTTCTCTTTTCCAGATGCTGAACGTTCTCAGCTCAAAAGCAACTATACACGAGCAAAACCGCAGGGAACGCGGTTTTTTTGAGCAATTGTAGGAAAAATTGTCACAGTGACAAAAAGGTAGTGGGTCAATCTAGGAGGATGACCCTGTCCAGGTTGTAGCGATGAAGAAACAGGTCCAGACAAATAATGTGCATAAGTATCGATTTAGAGAAAAAAATCGTTTCACGAACGAAACGCCCAAGACGTTGCGAGAGCCGTACAATTCCATCGCTCGATATGTGCTGTTTCACCTGTTTCCTTGCCTACTTGCGTCAGCTGATCTTCTGGAACGACTGCCTGATATGCTTTCCAAAATCTGAAAAGCAGTGTCCTTTACGATATTCGCCTGGGATGTTATTCCACAGCTTATGACATGTTTTCTCACTTCGATCTCCAACAGCTTGTGCAACTACCTGTCGTGTTTTTCTACAAAGAGCAATCCACACCCATACCTTATTTACTTTCTTAAACAAAAACGACCATAATTCATCCAATTCCAGAATTGTTGCATCTGGATCGTCTGGGTCTGGTGCAACCAATATTTCACTCAAGGGAGGGAGCTTCGCTGCCTTTTTTTAGCCAATCTTTGACCGTGTTCCATGCTACACCAAATGTCCTTGTTAGTCCTCGCATACTGCGCGCGTTCCTGATATGCTTTTATGTCGATGCATGACCGTTACACACTAAATCTTTACTTCCACAGTATTGGCAGCAAATAGTGATTGTTACCATGATGAGGGCTCCTTTTTGGGGCGATGATGGTTTCATTTTACCACAGCCTCCTCTTGGTATGACCCACTACCCAGTCGGGATATCGCGACCATCATTCCCCATGTCACCATTCCAGCGCAACCAGAATTGGCAAATGCGCTTGGGTATAGTGAACTGGCTCGCCAAGTACGACTACGACGGGAGAAGATGTAATGCCGCGCAATATTGAGGAAAACATCTATATCACGATTGGTTTTTATCGCCGCTCGCCGACCTGGATACGGCTGCAACGTGAGGCGGGTGATCTGGACATCTCTGTTGCTCATTTCATCAAGCTGCTGCTCGCTGACAGAGTAGCAGCTCTTGAAGGACATGGGAGAGATCTCTGGTTCCCTCGTGATATCCGGGTAAACCAAGACTCTGCGGCGGCATCATCTCCGACAAACATGCCACCATCGGCAGCCGAAGATGATGCATCCAGGCGAGCAACGGCGGCTGCCGCAGCGGCCAATTACTGGGAAAGATTAACATCCCTATGGACTTCATTATTGGTCGTCATACCGACATACGTCCCAATTGTTCTAGTGTATCGAGTGGGCCACACCCACCACCACCGGGTCACCCACGCTGCGGCGGGGTAAGCAAGATAAGCCTCACCCCCACATTACATACTCCTTGCATACTCAATATGTTAAGCCGCTTCGCAAGCGGCTTGATTATCTAGAGTTTTTATGTAATCCTGTTGGCCTTCCATGCTCATTATGTATTCACGTGCAACGCCCCTTCTTCCCCTATGTGACACAATATGTTATACTCTGGTACAAATGAACAGGCGTTCTTCTCTCTTCATGGGGAGTGTTCGTATGCCCGATAAGCAACTCAATGTCTGGATACCTGAAGAATTACGCAATTATGTCGCACAACGAGCTGAGCAAGAACGTCACGGGATGAATACCGTGATTGCTGATCTCATCCGCGAAGATATGGCTCGACGTAATGGGCAGCTTGCCGAGCAAAGTAGTCTCGTCGTGTTTCGTGAAATTGTCGCTTCCGAATTACAAAAATCCAGTGCCCAACTCCGCCGAGATTTACGCGAAGATCGTGAGTATGAGGCAGAGTCACAGCTTGAATGGTTCAAGAAACAATTTGACCGCCTCGCTGGTTTGATGGTGATGGCTGTTCGTAATGGAGGCATTGCCAGGCGGTTGACCTATTCCATGCTCTCGAAAACACATGGAGCCAATTTTGCGGTAAAGCCCCCTTATCCGGTGGTCGAGCATAAGGCCCCCTTGCGAAGACGAACGCGGGGCCTCTCGGATGTGAGTTTGGGTCTGCTCGGATCAAGCAATGGTTTGGTAGGAGAGCGACCTCTTCGTTTGGGAATGGGC
>WNFX01003035.1_pt1 | contig 16825 bp, 13 predicted proteins | sample 5400111 | NCBI WGS metagenome assembly WNFX01 (sample SAMN13153363, study PRJNA577476) | soil metagenome | isolation source: 40 cm soil or saprolite under grassland replicate 1 | place: USA:California | collected 2016-06-15 | reverse complement strand
CGCCACCAATCTGTTCCGCGGCAGCCGCAACCGCCCCGCCGAACTGCGCAACGAGAGGCCGGCGCCCGGCGCGCAGCACGGGCACGAGCTGAGGGAACGGATGCACGCGCGCCTGTCGGCGGGCATGCCACCCGAGGTGGTGGCCGAGCAGCTTGTCGAGGCGATCCGGGCCGACCGGCTGTACGTGCTCACCGACCACGACTGGGACGACGGCATCAGGGAACGGAACGCGAACATTCTGGCCGGCGACAGCCCGGTGATCCCATGACGGCGGCGGACAGGTTCGCCGGGCGGGTGGCCGTCGTGACCGGCGGCGCCGCGGGTTTTGGCCGTGCCGTGGCGGTGCGGCTGTGCGGCGAGGGCGCGCAGGTGGTCATCGTCGACCGGGACGCCGCCGCCCTGGCCGCCACGGCGCGGGAACTGGGGAAGGTGACCGCGGTCACGGCCGATGTCAGCCGGGAGGAGGAGGTCAGCGAGTACGTCCGCCGGAGCATGGCCGCGCACGGGCGCATCGACCTTTTCTTCAACAACGCCGGAATCGAAGGCAGAATGGCGCCGATGACCGAACTGGCGGTGGCTGACTTCGACGCGGTCATGGCGGTCAACGCCAGAGGCGTGTTCCTTGGCCTGCGCGAGGTGCTGCGGGTCATGAAGGACGCCCGTGGCGGCGCCATCGTGAACACCGCGTCGATGGCGGGAATCCGGGGCGCGGCGACCTTCAGCCCCTACGTCGCCGCCAAGCACGCGGTCATCGGCCTGACCCGCTGCGCGGCGCTGGAGGGTGCGCCGTACGGCATCCGGGTCAACGCGGTCGCGCCGGGGCACATCGACACCCGGATGGCGCGCGCGCTCACCGAGCAGCGCAATCCCGCCAACCCACAGGCGGTGTTCGACGAGACGGCGGCGCGGGTGCCGCTGGGGCGCTACGGCACCGCCGACGAGGTCGCCAGCCTGGTCACCTGGCTGCTGTCGGACGAGGCGTCCTATGTGTCTGGCGCCACGCACCTGATCGACGGCGCCCTCAACGCATGACGCCGCCCGGGGAACGGACGAAGGAGCCGACGATGGACCCAGCCATTGGCCAGACGATGGCCGAGATCTTCGCGGTCGACGGCCGCAACGCGCTGGTCACGGGGGGTGGCAGCGGGCTCGGGCGGGCCATCGCCGAGATTCTCGTCGACTGCGGCGCCAACGTGACCGTGGCCGACATCGATGAGCAGCGGCTGAAGGATGTCGAGGCACGGCTCGCGGGCCGGCCCGGCCGGGTGCACACGGCCACGGTCGATGTCGCCGACGTGACCCAGGTGCGCCAGCTCGTGCGAGACGTCCTGGGCCGCGACGGCAGGCTCGACATCGCGTTCGTCAACGCCGGGATCGGAATGGCCTCGGTCAAGGCCGAGGGCGAGCTCGATGGGCTGGACGAGGCATGGGACAAGGTGCTCGCGGTGAACCTGACCGGCGCGTTCGCCACCTTGCAGGCGTGCGCCGCGCCCATGCGCAGGCAAGGCTCCGGCCGGATCGTCGTTACCGCGTCCACGGCCGGCCTGCGGGCGGATCCGCTCGTCGCGAACTCCTATGTCGCCGCCAAGGCCGCGCTTATCAACCTGACCCGGCAGGCAGCGCTCGAACTCGCGCCGCACGGGGTCGGCGTCAACGCGATCGCGCCCGGACCGTTCCGTACCAACATCGGCAGGACCGCGGACGACAGGGCTCCGCGCGACGAGTCGGCATGGAACCGCACCATCCCGATGGGCCGGATGGGCGAGCCGGCCGAGCTGAAGGGCCTGGCCCTGCTGCTCGCCTCACCCGCTTCGTCGTTCATCACCGGGGCGGTCGTGCCGATCGACGGCGGCGCCCTCATCAACTACGCACGCTGACCGCCGCCCGGGCCGAAGGCCCGGCCGGCGATGAGTTCCGCCGCGTGGCCGTCTCGCCTGCCCGTGGATCATGACCTGTGGGTCCGCGGAGGTGCGGTGCTCTGCCTCACGATCAGAGTGGTGGCCAGCTCGAGACGGTTGTTCTCCGGTGGGTTGCCGTCGGCCACGGCGAGGACCAGCTCGGCGGCGGCTGCCCCCATCTGGACGAGCGGCTGGCGGACGGTTGTCATGGGCGGGCCAGCCCACTGCGTGAACGACAGGTCGTCGAACCCGACGACGCTCAGGTCCTCAGGAATCCGGATGCCGGCCTGCCGCGCGGCCTCGTACACCCCCAGGGCCTGCAAATCATTGGCCGCGAAGATCGCGGTAGGCGGGTCGGGCAGGTTCAGCAGCTCGACGCCGTCGCGAAAACCGCCCTCGACGTAGAGGGTGCTGACCCGCACTAGATCAGGATCGACCGGCACCCGTGCGGCGTCCATGGCCGCCCGGTATCCGTCGAGCCTGGCGCGGCAGCACAGCCAGTCGACCGGCCCGGAGATCATGGCGATGCGCCGATGCCCAAGATCGAGCAGGTGGCGGGTGGCCGCCAAGCCGCCACTCCAGTTCGTGGCGCCCACCGACGGCGTCTGGTGCATCGGTTCCCCGGTTGGATCAAGAACTACGAGGGGGATGGACCGGCTGGCCAGCTGCGCCTGCTGCTGGACGGTAAGCCCGGAAAAGACGGCGACCACGCCCATGGGCCGCCGGGCCAGCACCTGTTCGGTCCACGCCCGCCCCGGCGTAAGCCTGCCTTCCATTTCGGTCAGCACCACGGCGACCTGATGCTTACGGGCGACCTGCTCAACCCCCCGGATGATCTCCAGCGCCCACAGGCTCTCGAGCGCATGGAAGACCAGTTCAAGTATCGCGGCCGGTTCGCTGTTCGCGGTGCGCCGGTAACCATGTTCGCGGATGATCGCCTCGACCCGCTGCCGGGTGTTGAGCGCCACCCCGGACTGGCCGTTGAGCACCCTGGAAACGGTGGGCGCTGACACGCCCGCAAGCCGGGCGATGTCGGCGACGGTCACCTCACCGCGCCGACGTCCCGGCACGTGCGCACTGATGCCCCCAGCCGTCATCGCTGTAGTTTACGCGAGCGAGCTCCGCATGCCCGGATCGGACGCGGCGCTCTGGGCCTGCGGCCGCCGCCCGCGGCGCGCGAGGCGCGCCGCGGGCGGGCGTCGGTCAGGTGCAGGGGGTGCCGTTGACGCTGAAGCTGGATGGTGCGGTGTCGTTGCTTGTCCAGGTGCCCTGGAAGCCGAGCGAGGTGTTGCCACCGGGGCTGATGGTGGCGTTGTAGCTGAGGTTGGTGCCGGTGACGCTGGTTCCGCTCTGGGTGATGGTGGTGTTCCAGGCGTTGGTGATCTTCTGGTCGCCGGGGAAGGTGAAGGTCAGTCTCCAGCCGTTGATCGTGGCGGTGCCGGTGTTGTTGATGGTCACATTGGCGACGAACCCGCCGGCCCACTCGCTCGCCTTGGCATACGTGACATGACACGTGCCGCCGGTGGTTCCGCCGCTTATTGTCCAGGTGAATGCGGCCGAGCCGGACGCGCCGGTGGTGTCCGTCGCGGTGGCTGTGACGTTGAAGGTGCCTGCGGTGGTCGGGGTGCCCGAGATCAACCCGGTCGCCGAGCTGATCGACAACCCGGCGGGGAGCCCGGTCGCGCCGTAGGTCAGGGTCTGGCCCGCGGCCGAGTCGCTGGCGCTGATCTGCAGGCTGGCCGCGGTGCCGACGGTGCCGGTGCGCGCACCAGGGTTGGTCACCGTGACCGTGTTCCCCATCGAGCCGCCGAGGGCGGTCTGCACGGCGGTGTAGGCGGGCTTGGGCTGGTAGTTCTGGTCGTACATGGTGGCGGCGCCGAAGCCGGAGAAGGCGCCGGGGATCCAGGAGTCGGCGTCGCCGACGCCCCATTGGGTCACGCCGACGCAGCGGGACACGGCCAGGCAGTCGCGGACGACGGCGGAGAAGTCGGACGCCTGCTGGGTGAGGTTGGCGCTGCTGGCGGGCAGCTGGATGCGGTCGTCCAGCTCGGTGACGGCGACGTCGACGCCGAGCGCGGCGAAGCGCTGCATGTTGGCCAGCATCGACGACGGTACCTGGCCCAGGATGAAGTGGCTTTCCAGGCCGACGCCGTCGATCGGGACGCCCTGGCTTTTCAGCGAGGAGACGAGGTTGTACATGCCGTTGCTCTTGGCGTTCTCGCCCTCGATGTTGTAGTCGTTGAGGTACAGCTTGGCCGCGGGGTCGGCGGCGCGCGCGGTCCGCAGCGCGTCGGCGATGTAGCCGCTGCCCATCGCGTTGAAGAACACGTCCTGGCGCAGGGTGCCGTCCTCGTTGAACGGCTCGTTCACCACGTCCCAGGCGTACAGCTGCCCCTTGTAGTGGGTAACCTCGGTGGTGATGTGGGTCTCCATGGCCGCCTGCACCTGGTTCAGCGGCAGGCTGGTTACCCAGGACGCGAGCTGGCTGTGCCACACCAGGTTGTGGCCGCGGACCCGCTGGTTGTGCGCCTTCGCGAACGCCACGATCTGGTCCCCGGGACCGAAGTTGAACGTGCCATTGGACGGCTCGGTGGTGTCCCACTTCATCTCGTTGCCCGGCGTGACCATGTCGAACTGGGCCCCCGCGACATTCGTCAGCGTCGAGTTACTCAGGTTGCCCTGCGTCAGCGCGGTGCCGAAATAGATCCCCTTCGCCTCCGCTAACTGGCGCAGCGGCGAACCCGCGGCTGCCGCCGGACCTCCCACGGCGACTGCGGCGAGCACGGCCGCGGTAGCCGCCGCCCCGCTGGCTGCTAAGATCGCCCCCCCGCGCGCTCGCAGACCCCTGCGCCTACGATGCGCCAGCCGATGCAGGCCGGCGAGGCTCTCATCGCTCATGATTCGCCCCTTTCCGAAAGTTTCGGAAATAGTTACGGTACAGTAGGTGGAAGTAAAGACCAGGATGTCTGGACCCGCAACCATCCCGTAACGTGGCCTGCACAAACGCGGTCGACGACGATGAAACGTTCCGAATCTTGCGACGTTGAGCTGGCCGCCGCGCGAGCTGGGCGCTATGCCGGGTTCGATGGGGTCGGTGGCCGCCACGCACCGGGGCGCACCGAGCTTCCTTCCCAGTGGGAGTAGATGCACCGGCTACGAACGAGGGCGCCGCGCGCGGCCACCACGATCATGGGGAATCGCGCGCTTGTGCGGCTTACTGGTCGTGCTTGCCTGCCTTGACCGCGCCGAGGAACGCACGCCATTGCGCGGAGGTGAACCGCAGCACCGGCCCGCCAGGGTCCTTGCTGTCACGTATCGCGGTGCCGTTGTCTAGGGTGGCTATCTCGACGCACTGACCTTCGTTAACGGAGTAGCTTGATTTTATCCAGTCCATCACTTAACTGTCACCTCGGATAAGTGTCATCGACTTGTCGTCGGTCAGGGCGTTGCAACGCAGGTGATCGAACGTGAGCGCGTACCGCGAAACCTCGTCTGTCTTGCGGTTGCGGATGTACCGTGCGCTTCCGACATCCTCTAGGTACACGACGGCCGACTCTGACTTAAAGGACATGATGGTGAACGCTCGGCCTCCCGCAGCGGTGAGCCCTTCCGCCATCGGGATCACCTGTATGACGATGTTCGGCCGTTCGCACATCGTGACGAGATGTTCACGCTGCTCACGCATTACCTCAAGACCGCCGTTGACCCTGTAGAGTGCCGATTCATCTATGATGGCCCATAGCTGGGGCGGATCATCACGCTGGAGAATCTCTTGCCTGGTCATCCTTAGCGCAATCGCGCGGTCTATCTCGTCACGGGTGAGTATCGGCCTGGTGGCGTTGACCGCGTGGCGGATATAGTTCTCGGTCTGCAAGAGACCGGGAATCAAGTACGTTTCATAGGTTCGTATTTCGGTTGCCTTGCGTTCGACGTTGATCAGGTCACGAAACCACGGCCGGGCGCTGGTTTCCTCCACCAGTTCGCGCAGCCGGCTCAGGATTCCATCGGTCGCGAAATGCTTGTCCGCCGGCTGTGTGAAGTCCGGTGATGGGATGAGCCGGCCGGTCTCTATCGCTGCGATCGTAGCTGGGGCGTAGCCCGTTTCGCTGGCTAGCGCCTCTTGTGTCATCCCGGCCAGTTCACGCAACCGCTTGATCTCCGCAGCGAGAAACGCCAGCGGACTGGAACTAGGGTCGGCGGTCACGATGTGTGTCCTGTCCTTTACTGATCATCGTCGGCTCTTAGCGGTGATCTCCTGATCTTAGCCTTGCGAGACTCGCACGCCACGGGCTCGAAACGATGCGCCTACCTCGCAAGGATCGGTGTCACAAGCCGATCACTTTGCGAATGGGTCCGAGATCATGAGCACCTATCACGCCAGCATCCCACCCGACGGCGCGACCTGTCAGAGCGATCTGTGCCGTTCGCGCGCTGTTGTGCGCCTGACCGTTCCTCCGCGTGGGTTTACCGCCGACGGCGGACCGGCCGAGGTGACGACGTGGGATAGCTGTGATCTTCATTGGGTTGCGTTCAGGGACGTGTGCCTGCGCAGCGGTCATGAGATCGCCGATTGCACCGGAGACCTCGGCGCACTAGTTGACGAGTCTCCGAGGTGGGATATCTGGCGAAGCGACCTCGGCCGACTCTACGCGTCCACGGTCCTCCCGAGCAGGCACGGCACGACAGTAGACGCTTACCTGATCGGACAGTTGCGCGCGGAGATGCGAGAGGTGGAATCTCGCGTGGAGGGCCGGCCGTGCACGTCGAACGCGTGATCACGGTGTGCGATCTCCCGCACGATGACCCAAGCAAGCGGGAACGCTCGGCGCAAAGCGGACGCGATCACGCTTCTAGACGCTGCCCGGCGCGGGCGGCGCGCTGTTGGCTGGATCGTGGCAATGGCCATCGCCGTCAGCCGCGGGAGCAAGGTCGATCGCGGGATTCCGGTCGAAGAACCCGAACGGCTTGAGCGTGAATCCGACATATTCGCACGGCATCACGGGGAAATCCTCTGGCCGGCAAAAGTGTGTCGCGCCGACCGTATGCCACAACACGATGTCGGTGTCCACGATGGGCCGGTCCGCGGCGGTCCAGGCGGGCAGCCCGGCACCTCCCGGGTGCTGGTTCGGGAAGTCGCCCGCGGCGCGCTGCTGCGCCGCGTGGAACGGCGTCACCCACAGGTGCCTGGTGGCGAACGCGGCTCGCCCGGTGATCGCCGCGGTCTCCTGTGCGAGCAGCGGCGCGCCCGCGTGGGTGGGAATGAGCCGGTAGGCGACAGGCTCGCCGACCGCGTTCCGCGCGCCGTGATTGACGATCTTCCAGTGCCTGCTGCGTTCCGGCACCGCGAGCCGTTTGGCCGCGGATTCCTTCTCCAGCAGCGTCGCCTGCGCGGTGAAGGCATTCCCGTACGGATTATCCGGTCCCACCGGCACGCCGATGGCGTCGACCTCGTACACGGAGTTCGCCACCCCGTCGAGGCACATGTCCAGCCGGAAGCAGAACATGTGCTGATGATTCGGCCCGGCCAGTTCCGGCGTCACCGGGTTGGCGTACGGAACACGGGTGCCCGGCGGCACCGCCTGCGTCTGGATGATCCCGGTCAGCTTCACCTCGGCCTGAATGGTGCCGTCCAGGTAGAAGTACCAGTAGAAGCCATACTCGTAGTTGCCGACGGTGGCGATGGACGAGACGACCATCCGCCTCGACCGGCGGACCTCCGCGGTGCCCGCGTACATGTCGAAGTGCTTCCACAGGATGCCGTAGTCCTCCTCGCGGAGGCAGATCGCCCGCTCGATCGGGCTAGGGTTGCCGTCCTCGTCGACCGTGACGGCATCGAGGTAAACGATCTCGCCGAGGCAGTCACACCCGGCCGTCAGCGAGTTCGCCAGCTTCCCGAGGCCCACGTCCCCCGCGTCGAACGCGTTCTTCCACCAGTGATTGGGCGCCGTCGAGCCGTAGGGCACCACCATCTCGGACAGGCTCGCCCGGTAGATGATCGGCCGGACTCGGTCGCCTTCCACGTAGCAGATCTCGTGCAGCACGACTCCCTCGATCGGATGCATCGACACACGCATCTGCCACGGGCCCCAGCGCAGGGCTCCGTCGTTGACGGTGAAGCCTGGGCCCTCCGGCTGAATGATCTGCAGCGGCGCGAGTTCGCGCGCCGCGCCGACACTCGCCGCGTCGTACCTGCCCGACCCGGCGGGAATGGGAACGGCCTCGCCGTCCTGAAGTTCCAGTACCTCGCCCGTGTCGCGGTCGAGGATGGCCACGAGATTCTCGACCGGGTGGGCGTACGCGTTGTCGCCAGGCCCGTCGAGGACGTACGCGATGCCGCGCGCCAGCCGTCGGCCCGAGGCGTCGATGTCGAGCCCGAAGTTGCTCGCCGGCCACGGGTCGACCTGCACCAGCGCCAGGTCGGTGATGCCCCGGCGCGCCATCGCGGCCTGGAACCTGGGGTCGGCCTTGATCTGGTCGGCGCCGGCGAAAAACTCCTCCAGCATGATCGGCGGCTGCACGCTCCGCAGCTGATCGCACTTCGTGACCAGGCCATCGTGGATCGAGACGGTCACCATGGATGTGCGGTGTAATGGCCGCTCGTACAGCAGGCAGACCACCTCGCGGCGGACGGGTGCGCCGTCCCAGCCGAGCACAATCTCCTTCGGGGGTTCGGCGAGGGCGCAGTAGACGACGCGCGCGCCGCGGTCGACCAGACTCGACGCCTTGGCGATCCGGCAGGCCGCCGCGACCTCGTCCGCAGTGAGGGGGGCCAGGGGGTGCCGTGCGCGTGTGCCGTCGGCGGGCGCGGCTGACTTATGGGTGACCTGGGTCATCAGGAGGTCTCCTCGGCCCAAAGAAATACACGAGCGCGGCCAGGGCAAGTGTGGCTCCGCAGATGATCGTCTGATCGGTCATCCAGGTGCCCTTGGGGGATGTCGGCGCTGAACGGGAGAGTGTAAGTGTAGTAGATTCCCGCCGCCGTGCCCGCGAGGCCGGCCGCGCCGGCCGCGACCGCCTCCGCGCGCCCGCCGGCTGGCGGTGGCGATGGCTAGGGTTTGCAGGGCCATGATCCGTTATCGTGTTAAGTTCACCGCGATAATCGCGGGCAGGTTAACACAAAAACGGATCATGGCTACCGTCGCGCGCGGGAGGGCGCTACGGGTCAGCCGGTGACAGGCGCCAGCCCGCCGCCAAAGCGGCCGGTCAGCTGCTCACGCAACCTGCTGCGTCCCCGGTGCAGCCGGGACATCACCGTGCCGATCGGCGTGCCCATCATCGTCGCGATTTCCTTGTACGCGTACCCCTCGATGTCGGCCAGGTACACGGCCACCTTGAACTCCTCGGGCAGTTCGCGCAGCGCGCGGAAAATATCGGAGTCAGGCATCCGGTCCAGCGCCTCAAGCTCGGCTGATCTCGGACCCGGCGCGAGCGGGTCGGCCGGGACCTGCCACTCCTGCAACTCGCCGGCGACCGCCTGCTGCGGCTCGCGCCGCCGCCTGCGGTAGGCATTGATGAAGGTGTTGGCGAGGATGCGGTTCAGCCACGCGCGCAGGTTGGTGCCCGGCCGGAACTGATGGAACGCCGCGAACGCCTTCGCCGACGTCTCCTGGACGAGATCTTCGGCATCGGCGGCGTTGTGGGTCATCCGGAGCGCGGCGGCATACAGCTGGCTGAGCTCGGGCACAACGTCCCGCTCAAAACGGATCCGCTGCTCGATCGTCGGTTCACTCGGCCTCATCGTCACTCCGGGCACTTGGCTTCCTTAATCCTAATGACGTCTGGATCAAGTCAATTGTCAGGTCACGCGGGTGAAAACAGCGTAAAGTGACGCGGCTCACATACGGTGGCGCCCCGCGGTGCGATCACGGGGCCCACGCCGCGGTGGCGGATGACCGTCCGTGCGGTCAGCTCAGCGCGACCGCGGTCCGGTACAGCGCGGCCACGTTCTGGCCGAACGTGGGTGAGTAAGAGATCGCGGGCGTATCCCCGCCCTGCTGATATCCGCCCACGACGCCGACGACCTGGCCGTTTCCTGTGGCTGGGCTGACGTTGGCGAGGAACGGGCCGCCGCTCGTGCCGTTGGTGAAACCGCCGCAGTCGAACCGCAGCTGGCTGGCGGACAGTTCGGTGGCCCAGTTCTGGCAGCTGATCGGCCGGTTCTTGCCGTCGGGGGGAAACCTGAAACGAGCGACATTCGTAACTTAGCGAAGCTCTTCAGATCTGCTGTGTAATCATCGGGGTGGCCCGCCTCACGGCTGCCGCTGCTCCGGCGAGCCCTGCTTTTGCCGCTCGTTCCACGCGCGCATGCGGGCTGGATAGCCGACGACCTGAGCCTCATAAGCGGGCGCGCCGAGGCGGCGCGCCACTCTGCGGATCGCGGCCGGGGTGCCGACCCGGCGCCGTATCCACTCTCCGTCGGCCGCCACCGCGACCGCGGTGGTGTCGGTGGCGAAGGTCTCAGGCTCGATATAGAACTCCACGCCACGCCTGCTTCGGGCAAAGGCGATCAACGCATCGATGTCGGCAGGGGTCGCCTCGCGGTCAAGCTTGGTCGCGGGCTCCGCCTGCCGCCTACCGGGACGACGGCGCCATTTCATGCATGCACTCTAGATGCTCAGACCCAGCTGGCGAACCACATCCTGGCGTGCCAGGCGCTGTAAGGGATGACCTTGGCGGCGAGGATCGGGTACAGGTAGAAGAAGTTGAGCACCACAATCAGCAGGTAGCCGCCCACGATGGCCGCGCCGACGCCCCGCCGCACCGGCGACGAGCGCGCTGGACCAAGAATCAGGCCCAGGCACAGCGTGATCGCGAGCACAAGGAACGGCGCGAACGAGACCGCGTAGAAGAAGAACTTCGTCCGGTCGGGGAACGCGAACCAGGGCAGCCACCCTGCGGCGACGCCGAGCAGCACGGCGCCGGCCCGCCAGTCCCTGTGGACCAGCCACCACACCACGAGGGCGGTGAGCGCGGCGATCGACGCCCACCAGATCGTGGGTGTGCCGATCGCGAGGATGGCTTGCGAGCAGTGCGCCACCTGGCAACCGTTATGTCCAGCGTTCGGGCTCGCGTAGAAGAAGGCGACCGGCCTGCTCATCACCAGCCACGTCCACGGCTGTGACTGGTAGGGGTGGTGCTGATGGAGGTTGATGTGGAAGTGCCACATCTCGCTGTGGTACTGCAGCAGCGAGTAGAGCGCAGAGATCACCGGGGTGTGGACGCCCCGGGAGGCGGCGTAGTTCCTGTCCCAGCCGATGCTGGACGCGAACCAGCCGCTCCACGTGGCCACGTAAACGGCCACGGGTATCACGACCATCGACACCAGGAGCCACAGCCCGTCGAATGTGGCCCCGCGGCCCAGCCGCCGGAATCCGGCGGCGCGCCGCCCGCCGATGTCCCACGCCAGGGCGAGCACGGCGAACGCGGCGAGGTACCAGATGCCGTCCCACTTGGAGGCACAGGCCAGCCCCACGCAGACGCCGGCCAGCGCGCGCCACGGGCGGATGCCGAGCCCCGGCCCCGGCCCGTCGCGGCGCTGGGCGCTGGTTTCGAGCCGGGAGCGGGCCCAGTCGCGGTCGATCACGAGGCAGCCGAACGCGGCCAGGATCCAGAACATCAAGAAGATGTCGAGCAGGGCCGTGCGGCTCATCACGAACTCCAGGCCGTCGACCGCAAGCAGGAGACCAGCCGCACAGCCGAGCAGGGTGGACCGCGTCATCCGGCGTGCGATCCGGGCCAGCAGCAGCACAGAAAGTGACCCGACGACCGCGGCCGCGAATCGCCAGCCGAACGGCGTGAGGCCGAACAGCCCCTCGCCCGCCGCGATGAGGATCTTCCCGAACGGAGGGTGCACGACGAATTCGCTGCCGCCAGCGAAGATGTGCGTCTGCCCGCGCGCCACCATCGCGTCGGTGTTGCCGCTGACCAGGCTGTGCTCGACGCCGTAACGCAGAATCCCGAATGCGTCCTTGACGTAGTACGTCTCGTCGAAGACGATCGACCGCGGAATCGAGAGCCGGTCGAACCGCAGATAGGTCGCGAACGCGGTCACGAGCAGGGGACCGATCCACCCCCACCAGCGGTCGGCTGGCATCGGTGGCGCGAGGCGGCCCCGCCGTGGCACGTCGTGTCGCGCGTCTGGGGCTGGGTCTCGCGCATCGGCGGCTGGAGGGACGACCTCGGTATCTGCCATCGCTCGCCATCGTACGGGGCCAGTAGCGTGATGGTGGCGGGAAGAAAGGGCATGGACGAAATCAACACGGGCACGCTCATCGTCGCGGCTGCGCCGATCGGGTGCGCGGGCGACGCGTCGCCGCGCCTGACGGCGGCACTCGCGCAGGCCGCCGTGATAGCGGCCGAGGACACCCGCAGGGTGCGCAGGCTCGCGGCCGACCTGGGTGTGCGGCTCACGGCTCCTGTCGTGTCGTGCTACGAGGCGGTTGAGGAACGGCGGGCCGGGCGTCTGGTGGCCGACCTGCAGGCCGGCCGCGACGTGCTGCTCGTGACCGATGCCGGCATGCCGGGTATCAGCGATCCCGGATACCGGCTCGTCACGGCGGCGGCCGAGGCCGGGATCCGGGTCACCGCGCTGCCCGGGCCGTCGGCCGTCACCGCGGCGCTGGCCGTGGCCGGCTTGCCCAGCGACCGGTTCTGCTTCGAAGGTTTCCCGCCCCGGCGGGCCGGCGACCGCGCGCGCCGGTTCGCTGAACTCGCGGCGGAGCGGCGCACGCTGGTGTTCTTCGAATCTCGGCGGCGGCTCGCCGTAACCTTGACGCAACTGGCCGGCGCGTTTGGCCCGCAGCGGCGTGCCACGGTGTGCCGCGAGCTCACCAAGACCCACGAGGAGATCCGCCGCGGCACGCTCGGCAGCCTCGCGGAGTGGGCGGCCGTCGGCGTGCTCGGCGAGGTGACGATCGTCATAGCGGGCGCGGCCGAGGAGCGTCCGGAGCGCGCGGACCCTGGCCTCGCGGCGCTGGAGGTGGCGCAGCGGCAAGCGGAGGGAATGTCCCGTAAGGACGCGATCGCGGCCGCCTCGGCGAAGTTCGGGTTGCCCAAACGGGCCGTCTACGACGCGGTGGTCGGTAAGAGACCGCCCGAATGATGCGGCCCCACCGCGGCAGCCGTGCTCTGCCTGCCCGGGGGGGGGACCCCCCGGACCCCCCGCGCGGCCTACGGTCCGCCCATGGGCCCGTCCGCACGCCCGGTGCGGCGCGCCACGCGGCAGCCGTTAGGGAGAATTATTCGAAACGGCTGCCGCGGTGTCGCGCTGCGGTTCTTCGTGTCCCGTTGCTGCGCCGCGGCGCCGGCGCCGGGCCGCCAGCCGGTCTCCGATGGGGTTGCCCGCGCCGAACACCATGGCGGTGGCGAGGCACGCGAACGGGACCGCGGGCAGCACGTACCTGTAGTCGAACTCGGCGGTAGCCGCCGGAATCACGATCATCGCGACGGCCAGGCTCCAGGGCAGCAGGATCTCACCGCCGAACCGGCGCCAGCCGACGGCCATGCCGCACAGGCCGATCCCGAGCAGCACGCCGAGGATCGTGCCGGGGAGAAAAACATACTTCTGGTAGGTGCGCATGATGCCCGCATACGGCGGAACCACGTGGGTGATCGCGTAGCCGGGGTCACCACGTTCGAAGGCGGCACCGAAGCCGTGGCCGGTGATCGGCTTGCGCGCCGGTCCCGAGCTCGCGCTGGCAAATTTGTACTCACCGTAGGTGATCGGATCAGGGAAGACGTGCCGCTTCCAGCCGAACGAGCGCCAGGTGTCGTCCCACACGACCCGGGCATACGCAACAGGCTGGGCCTTGATCGCGCGCGTGGCGAAGTCCTTGGCCAGCCGGTTGGTGACGGGTGAGAACTCGGGTGGCGGGAAGCGCCGCAGCGGGGCGTCCAGGCTCCAGATGTACTCCTGTGAGACCATCCGGTGCCGCTGCGACGCGGTGATACACAGCCCGGTCTCGTCGGGCGGCGGGCTGAATTTGGTGCAGTCCGCGAAGGCCATGACCCGCGCATAGAGGAAGATCCCTGTGCTCTGGGTCATCGCGTACTGGTGGTACCAGTTGTGAAACCACACCACGTAGCCGCCTACGGGTACCCCGAATGCGATGACCGCGGCGACGACCACACGCCAGCCGACCCGCCGCAAAAGCAGGTACGCGGCGAAGATGACAAGCAGCGGCAGCCCGATCGAGCGGATGAGCGCGGCGAAGCCGAGCAACAACCCGGCGGCGAGCATCTGCGGCATGGATGGCGACCGGCGCCACATGACGATGGTCACGGCCGCCATGACCAGGAAAGCGAACAACGCGTCCGCCATCAGAAGGTGCTCAAGCTGGATCTGAAATGCGTCATAGAGCGCGGGCACCGCGGCGAGCACCGCCATCCACCGCGGGACCATCGTGCGGTGCACGAGCAGCGCATAGATCATGACGCCGATCCCGATGCCCATCAGATGCTGCGACGCCGTCACCGCGGCGTAGTTGTGCGGGGACTGGAGCAGGCGAAGGTAGATCGAGTAACCCGATGGCCGGGTGGGGTCAGGGCGGAGGTGGGTCACCGTATCCAGGACGTACTGGTAGGAGTCGTTGAACCACAAAGCCCACCGGAACCCGAGCATGGTGATGGCGCGCACGACAACCGCGGGCACGAGAACGATCACGAACAGCCAGTGCCGGGATGCCAGGTTCACGCCCGCGCCCTCCCTGCGAATGCCCGGCTGGTCAGCCCTCAGATCTTGTCAGCTCATGAGTAGTAGGAATGCTAGCCGCCGCGGAACTTGCCCGGCGCCTCCACGCCCGGGAGCGCCTCGCCGCCCGGAGGGCGCGCCGACCGGCGAGGGCCGCAGCGAGGCATGCGAATGGCACCACGGGCAGCACATAACGGTAGTCGAAATCTACCGTAATCGGCGGAACAACGAGCAAGGCGATGGCCGCTGACCAGCAGAGCCACGCGGGGCTGCGGTCGTGGCTGATGTCGTCGGGCGAGCGGGCCTGCCGCCCCGGCGCCTCCCCGTCGCGGCGGCGCGCTCGGCGCGTGCCGCGCGCTCGCGCGAGTAGCCGGGCGAGCGCCGCGGCGACAGGAACAAGCAGGATCAGCCCGAGCAGGGTGCCGCGCAGGTAGATGTAGCGCTGATACCAGCGCATGACGTTCGCGTACGGCGCCACGGTGGCCGTCGCGGCGTGCCCGCCCGCGTAGGCTCGCGCGACCTCGGCGGCACTGCGCCCGTCCGGCTCGGGCCATGTGGGCAGCGAGGTCATCGCCCGGGTGAACGCGTAGAGGTTCGTCGTGTAGGGCGTCGGGTAGGCGGTGCGGCCCCACGTGAATGAGCGGGCCGTGCTGGCGAACACGGTCCCTGCGTAGTCGCCCGGCTGGGCGGCGATGGCGCGCAGTGCGAACCGCAGCGCGAGGTCGTTCTGCGCGGTGGTGAACACCGTGCCGTGCTGCCAGTGAAACGGCGATGCGGGCTGCCAGACCTGCGATGAGGAGGCGGCCCGCTGCGAGGGCGGGAGCCGTGGGCACAGCCACGCCTCGCTTGCTGGTGGCTTGATCGTGCCGCACTCCGCGAACGCGGCCGTCCGGCCCCACAGGTAGATGCCGTCCGTGGCGTCGAGCGCGAACTGGCCGTACACGGCGTGGAACCACAAGACGTACCCGGCCACGGGCGCGATCGCGGCGGCGCTCGCCGCCGCCATGACACGCCAGCCCATCCGGCGGACCGCGAGGTAGACCAGGACGATCGCGATGAGCGGAATGGCGATTGGCCGGGTGAGCGCGGCCATCGCGAGTAGCACGCCCGCCAGAGCCGCGCGCCAGGCGCTCGCCCGGCCGCCCCGAGCGGGAAGCCAGCACACCGCGGCGATGGCGGCCAGGGCCAGGAACGTGAAGAGCGTGTCGGCCAGGACCAGGTGCTCGAGTTCGATCTGGTACGCATCGAAGAGCACGGGAACCGCGGCGAGGGTCGCGGCCCAGCCGGGGAAGCCGAACCTCGCGCGCAGCACGGCGTAGATGAGGACGGCGCCGCCCAGCCCGAGCACATGCTGGAGCGACGTGACAACCGCCAGGCTGTGCGCCGGCTCGAGCAGGCCAAGCAGTAACGGGTAGCCAATCGGCCGCACCGGGTCCGGGCGCAGGTGGAGTGCGACGGCCAGGTAATCGAACGAGTCGTTGAACCAGAGCGCCGACCGGTAGCCAAGCTCGGCCACGATCCGCAACGCCACGCCGGCGGCGAGCGCGACAGCGAAGATCCGGTGCCGCGCGAGCGCCGCGCCCGCGGCAGTGCGGACCGCGCGGGCGGCACGACGGCCTTGGCTGCCCAGCACGCCCGCCTCCTTTCGTCCCTGCTCGTCTGCGTTTCGCACCAGCCGGTTGGTACTGTGCGGTCAGCAGCGACCGTGCCGCGCCGCATAACCTGGGCAACGCCCGTGCGGATATCCGCCCGCCGAGAGCACCGCCCGGGCGCGTACCCGTGGCAGCTGCCCGCCGCCAAAGATCCCGATAGGAGCCACGAGACGGGCAGTTTGCGGCAACATCACAACGGTAGCGACCCCGCTGGCGGCACGCGGTGCCCGCCGGGTCAACGCGCAGCCGGAGCGCTGGAGGTAATGACGTGGAACTGACCGTACTGATGCCTTGCCTCAACGAGGCGGCGACGGTGGCCACTTGCGTGCGCAAGGCGGCGGGTTTTCTCCGTGACCACGGCATCGACGGTGAGGTCGTTGTCGCGGACAACGGCAGCACCGACGGCAGCCAGCGGCTCGCTGAGCAGGCCGGCGCGCGCGTTGTGGCGATCTCGGAGAAGGGATACGGCAATGCGCTGATGGGCGGCATCGTCGCCGCTCGCGGCCGCTACGTCATCATGGGGGACGCGGACGACAGCTACGACTTCACGGCGCTCATGCCGTTCGCCGAGGCGCTTCGCGGCGGTG
>WNFX01007036.1_pt1 | contig 16828 bp, 16 predicted proteins | sample 5400111 | NCBI WGS metagenome assembly WNFX01 (sample SAMN13153363, study PRJNA577476) | soil metagenome | isolation source: 40 cm soil or saprolite under grassland replicate 1 | place: USA:California | collected 2016-06-15 | reverse complement strand
GTGCCTCGACCGCGGCCATGTCTGCCGCCACCCCGGTCTCGGCGAAGCCGCAGGCCGAGGCCACCGCGGCGAGGTCGAGCCCGCAGCCGGTGTGGCTCCTCTGCATGCCGGTCTCGCCGAAATGCCCATTGTCGACCACGACGATCGACAGATTCTTCGGCTTCGCCACCCCGATGGTCGCGAGGCCGCCCAAGCCCATCAGCTGCTCGCCGTCGCCCGTGATCGCCAGGACGTTGCGGTCGGGCCGGGCCTGGGCGAGCCCGAGGCCGATCAGCGCCGCGCTGCCCATGGCGCCCCAGAGATAAAAATTGGCGTCGCTATCGCCCGCGGCGTGGACGTCGTAAGTCGGCGATCCGAGCCCGGATACGACCAGAAGCTCGCCGCGATCCTCGAGCAAGGCGGCGACGGCCGCGCGTCGGTCGAGAGCCATCGTGCGCCTCACCAGACTTTCTTGCCGATCATGCGCTGGGAGATCAGCACCGCGACCTGCTGGTCCGCCTCATAGGCGAGCGTCGCCGCCGAGCCGGCGATCTCGACGAGATCCTCGGCCGTGTCGGCGCGGAACGTTTGCACCCCGATCGCCTGCAACGCCGGCTCGGTCGCCCGGCCCATCGGCACCTGCCACGGATTGAACTCGGCCCATTCGCCGCGCATCGTCACCAGCATCAGCAGCGGAAACCGCGAGATGGTCATCAGCGAGAGCATGTTGATGCAATTGCCGACCCCGCTCGATTGCAGCAGCAGCACGCTCCTTTTGCCGCCGAGCCAGGCGCCGGCCGCGATCGCGATGCCCTCCTGCTCGCTGGTGAGCACGTTCGACACCACCTCCGGATCGGCGGCGAACAGATCGATCAGCGACGCGTGCCCGGCGTCCGGGACGTAGCTCACGTGGGTCACGCCTGCGGATTTCAGCACGCGATGGACGTTCGGCGCCCAAGGCTGCTCGAGGTCCGCCTCGGCGTCCGTCGCTGCGGTTGGCATTGGCGCGCGTTTCTCGTTCATATCGGCACCGCCGTGCTACACCGCATGCGCGAGCCGGTAGGCCGGCCAGACCGCAGGCGCGGCGCGCGCATAGGGATTGGGCCGCGCGATCTCCGCGCCGAGCCGCGCGGCGGCATGCCAAGGCCGACTGCGGAATATTGGCACATCGGCGAGATCGCGATGCGGTTGGGCGCAAGGCGCGACCCGACCTCGACCGGACTGAACAGCAAAGCCATGGAGTCTTTCCCCGTGACGGCCCGTTTGAAGCCGATGCCGGACGGCAGCGCAAGAGAGGGCATGCTCGGGCCGAGGCAAGCAGAACGAGCGCGGCGCCGGTCACCAGCACCGGGAACCGGCGCGTCATCTCAACGCCCGGCGTCGGCGAACTCGCAGCCCAACCGCTTGAGCGTCTCGTCGACCCAGGCGCGGTCGCTGATCCCGGCTTTGATGACCGCGGCCTGCTGCACCTCGGATTCCTGCTTGGCCTTGGCGGCGCGGAAGACCGCCTCCACTTCGGCGAACGGCACGCACAGCACGCCGTCGCCGTCGCCGAGCACGAGGTCGCCCGGCTCGATCACCATGCCGCCGACGGCGATCGCAACGTTGATCTCGCCGGGGCCGTCCTTGTACGGACCGCGATGGGTGACGCCGGCGGCGAACACGGGAAAATCGCCGGCGCCGATCGCGGCGGAATCCCGGATCGCGCCGTCGATGACGCAGCCGGCGACGCCACGTTTCCTCGCATGCGCCACCATCAGCTCACCGATGATGGCGCTGGTGAGATCGCCGCCGGCGTCGACGACGATCACGTCGCCCGGCTCGGCGAGATCGAGCGCCTTGTGCACCATCAGATTGTCGCCGGGCCGAGTTTTCACCGTGAGCGCCGGTCCGGCGAGCGCGCCCTTGCCGTGCATCGGCCGCAGCCTCGGGCCGCCCGCCGACATGCGCGACATCACGTCGCTGACATTGGCGAGCGGCAGCGCCTTGAATTTGGCGACGGCGCCGGCGTCCACCTTTCGCACGCGCCGGAGAATCCGAAAACCGATGGTCATGCCCTCACTCCTGATTCGAGGATTCGTCGTCCCGGGCCCGGGCCTTCACCTCTCCCCGTGGAAGAGGTCGGGTCGCGTAGCGACCCGGGTGAAGGGGAGCAATCAATCGAAATGTCCTTTTCCCCCCCACCCCGCCCTCTCCCCGACGGGGAGAGGGAGCCGACGCCCGGCGCGTGTACCCCTGCCTGAAACATTCATGTCACTGCAGCGGAATCGACGAGACGTGCTCCTTGAATGCCGCCCGCGCCGCGATCGCCGCGTACCAGCGCTCGAAATGCTCGAGCTTGGGCCGCTGCGGCACCAGCTGCCGGAAGCGATAGGCCATGATGCCGACCGGAATGTCGCCCATCGAGAATGCCGCGCCGGCGGCGTAAGGCTCTTTCGCGAGCGCGGCGTCGAAGATCTTCATCGCCTCGGTGGTCTTGGCCTGCGAGGTGGCGATTGCCGCCTGGTCGCGCTGCTCCGGCGGCGTGCGGATCAGGCCCCAGAATGCGCCGGAGATGGCGGGCCCGACCACGGAGAGCTGCCAGTCCATCCACTGGCTGGCGAGCGCGCGCGACTTCCAGTCAGCCGGCTCGAGCTTTCCCGCGCCGTAGCGCGCGGCGAGATAGCGAACGATGCTGTTGGATTCCCACAGCGTGAGATCGCCGTCCTGCAACGTGGGCACCAAGCCATTGGGATTGAGCGCGAGATAGGCCGGCTCCTTGTTGCCGCCGAATTTCCCGCCGATGTCGACGCGCTCGTGCTCGAGCCCGAGCTCACCGATCGCCCACATCACCTTTTGCACGTTGGACGAGGTGTTGCGCCCCCAAATTTTCAGCATCCATTCCTCCCCTTTTGTTCCGTAAGCGCGTGCTTTTCCGGCGGCGTAAGAACCAACGCGGATCGTGCCGCCAGCATCGATTGAAAACAGCTAATCCGATTGCGCTACGGCTTGGATGCGGCGCTCCTCGATGTCGACTTGGCGCGCCGTGGCCACGATCGAGGCCCAGATATCATCGGTCAGCGGCACACCGCTCGCAAGTCGCTCCGCCCGCATGCGCTGCTCGGGCTCGCCGGGGCTGAGCACCTCGCCGCCGTGTTGCACGGGGCGCGAGCTCTTGACCGCGGCGACATAGCGCGCGACCTCGCCGGAAAACGCCGCCTCCGGATCCATGCGCTTGGGGTCGACGTAGAACGACAGCATGCCGTTGGCGAACGGCCGCCCCTCGCGGGTCGCGCCGTTGCCGCTGAGCGCGCCGCCCAGCAGCTCGCAGATCAGCGCCAGCCCGGAACCCTTGTGCTCGCCGAAGGCGCGGATCGCGCCCTCGCCTGTGCTGTAGTCGCGCGGCCCGCCCGGCTCGTAATCGCCATAGAGCAGATGCGGATCGCCGCTCACGGAGCCATCCGGACCCACCAGGGCGTCGGAAGGCAGCTTCTTGCCGCCGCGGCTTGCGACCAGGACCTTGCCTTCGGCGACGACCGATGTTGCGAAATCGAGAATGACCGGCTCGGCGTCGGAGCGCGGAATGCCGACGCAGAACGGGGCGGTCGAGAACCGGCGATCGACCCCGCCGAACGGCGCCACCAGCACGCTTCCCGCCGCATTGACGAAATGGATCGAGACAAGGCCCGCTTCCGCGGCCATAGCTGCCCAATCGCCGACGCGTCCGACATGCCCGGCATTGCGCAGCGCAACCGCGGCAAGCCCGTGCTGCCGGCACTTTTCGATTCCGAGCTCGACCGCCTGCGGCGCGACCGTCTGGCCGAATCCATAGCAGCCGTCGACCACGGCCAGCGCCGGCGTGTCGATGAGGACCGCGATCTTTTGGTCCGCGACCACGCGCCCTTCGGATTTCATCTGCACATAGCGCGGGACACGGACCACGCCGTGGCTGTCGTGGCCGGTGAGGTTGGCCGCGACCAGATATTTGGCGATGCGGCGCCCCTCCTCGGCCGAGCAGCCGGATTTGACGAAGATCTCGGAGATGAACTCCTGGAGCACGCTCGCTTGCAACGTGACCATCGATTTCGATCCGTGTTGAGATTGCAGGTTTGGAAGCGTCGTTCGGACCAGCCATTTGCGGAGCACGAGGGAATTGCAGGGAAGTTGCCGTCCAAGTCAACCGGGCGACGGCGACGCGGCCGAGCGCGCCGGTTGCGATATGGTTTCCCTTTCGCCGTCACATTGGTAGCGTGCGGCGGCAGGAAGCAGAAGCCTTCGCGTTCGCTCGAGCAAGCGCGAAGCAATCGCACCCGGCCTTGCAGGCGGCCGGCTGCCGGAAAGGGAACGCCGAGGTGAGACCATGTCGCAAGTGTTGAAATCGATTGCCGCCGCTGCGACGATCGCGTTGCTGCCGTGTCTCGCGCAGGCGCAGATTTCCGACAATGTGGTGAAGATCGGGGTGCTGACCGATCTTTCCGGACCGGCGTCCGATGCCACCGGCCAGGGCTCGGTGGCGGCGGCGCAGATGGCGGTCGAGGATTTCGGCGGCAAGGTCGCCGGCGTTCCGGTCGAAGTGATCTCCGCCAATCACCAGCTCAAGCCCGACATCGGCTCCGAGATCGCGACGCGCTGGTACGACATCGAGAAGGTCGACCTGATCCTCGACGTGCCGGTCTCGGCGGTCGGCCTCGCGGTGCAGGAGGTCGCGCGCAAGAAGCAGAAGCTGTTCATCACCCACTCGACCGGTACCGCGGATTTCACCGGGAAATTCTGCTCGCCTTACGGCATGCAATGGGTGTTCGACACCCATGCGCTGGCGACCGGCACGGCGCGCGACGTGGTCAAGCGCGGCGGCGACAGCTGGTTCTTCGTGACCGCGGATTACGCGTTCGGACACTCGCTCGAGCGCGATGCTTCGCGGGTAGTGCAGGAGAACGGCGGCAAGGTGCTGGGCTCGGTGCGGCATCCCTTCGCCTCGCAAGATCTTTCCTCGTTCATCGTTCAGGCGCAGGCCTCGCGCGCGAAGATCATCGGGCTCGCCAGCGGTCCGCCCGACAACATCAACGCTATCAAGCTCGGCGGCGAGTTCGGCGTCTTCGCCGGCGGCCAACAGATGGCCGGCTTGCTCATCCTCATCACCGACGTGCATGCGCTCGGGTTGAAAGCGGCGCAGGGACTATTGCTCACGACCTCGTTCTATTGGGACATGGACGACCAGACCCGCGCCTGGGCGAAGCGCTTCTTCGCCAGGCTCAACAAGATGCCGACGATGTGGCAGGCCGGCGTGTACTCCTCGGTCCTGCATTATCTCATGGCGATCCAGGCGACCGGGACCGACGAAGCGCTCAAGGTCGCGGCGCAGATGCGGAAAAACCCGGTGGAAGATTTCTTTTCCCGACACGGCAGGCTGCGCGAGGACGGCCTGATGGTGCACGATCTTTACCTGATGCAGGTCAAGAAGCCGGAAGAATCCAAGCAGACCTGGGACTATTATCAGGTGCTCGCGATCATTCCGGGCGAGCAGGCGTTTCCGCCACCCGACCCGGCCTGCGCGCTGAACAAGAAATGAGCACTCGGCGCTCTTCGTAGCCCGCATGGAGCGAAGCGGAATGCGGAAACGACCATCCCGGATTTCGCTGCGCTTCATCCGGGCTACGCGGTTCGCAGACTCCCGCGGGCAAATTTGATGGGCGACACGATCTCCCCGGAAACCCCCGCCTCGCTCCGCGCGGCCGCGCTCGCGTTCGACTTGCGAAAGCTCGATCGCCGATTCCTGGAAGATCCCTATCCGGTCTATCGCGCGTTGCGCGAGCACGATCCGGTCCACCGCATGCCGGACGGCTCGTATTTTCTATCGCGCTACGAGGATTGTGCCGAAGTGTATCGGGACCCCGCGTGCTGGAGCTCGGACAAGAAGATCGATTTCCGGCCGAATTTTGCCGACAGCCTGCTCTACGAGCACCACACCACCAGCCTCGTCTTCAACGATCCGCCCTATCACACCCGCGTGCGCAAGCTGCTTGCGCCCGCGTTCACGCCGCGCGCGCTCAAGGCCTTGCAGCCGCGGATCGAGGCGCTGGTCGATCGCCTGCTCGACCGGGCGGCCGAGCGCAGGCGTTTCGATCTCATCGACGACTTCGCCGCCGCGATCCCGGTGCAGCTGATCGGCGACATGCTCGGCGTGCCGTCGGACGAGCGCGGCCCGCTACGCGGCTGGTCGCTGGCAATTTTGGGCGCACTCGAGCCGGTGCTGAGTAGGGAGCCAGGGCGAACGCCTGAGCGAGCTCGAGCTTCTGCACAATTGCATCTTTCTACTCAACGCGGGCCACGAGACCACGACCAACCTTATCGGCAACAGTATCGATCTGTTGATCCGCAATCCCGATGCGATGCGCGAGTTGCGCGACAATCCGGATCGCATCGACACCGCGGTCGAGGAATTCCTGCGCATGGAGAGCTCGAACCAGCTCGGCAATCGGCGCGCGACGCGCGACGCCCGTCTCGGCGGCGCGGACATTCCCGCCGGCAGCTATGTGCACATCGGCATCGGCGCCGCCAACCGCGACCCGGCGCAGTTCGAAAATCCGGATCGGCTCGACATCCGCCGCCAGCCGAATCGGCACCTGGCATTTGCCACCGGGATTCACGCTTGCGCCGGGATGTCGCTCGCCCGCATGGAGGCCAAGGTGGCGATCGGCAAGACGCTGGCGCGGTTTGCAACGATCGAGCGGGACGGCGCATTCGTGCGCGGCGGCCGTGCCCGCTTCCGCGGGTTTTTGCACTACCCGGTCCGGGTGGGGTGAGCCGAGCGCGAATATCTTGAGGCGTCGTTCCGGCCGAGCGCCCCGGATCAAGTCCGGGGTCGCTTGGCCGGGACGACGAGTGGGAGTTTACCGACTTTAGAGCGCAACGATTCTCGCGATAAACTCCCACACCATCTCCGGTGCCTTCCAGTGCACGTTGTGACCGCGTCCGGCGAAGGTGACCGCGGCGGGATCGATCGCCCGCATGTCGTCGAGTGTCACCATCGGATCGTTCTCGCCGGCGGCGAGATGGAGCGGCGCGGCGCAGGATCGCAGGACGGCCGGCACCGAAGGTCCCACCGCGGCAAAAGCGCCTGGATCCATCGCGACGCGCCAAGCCCCCGGCCCGCCGACGATCCCTTCCGCTGCCGCCTCCGATGCCGGATCGGCCAGTCCCGACAATCCTGAGACTTTCAGATAGCGTTCGATCGCCTCCTCGCGCGTCGAAAAACTGCGCGCCGGCCGCTGCGCCATTTCCTGCGCGCGGGCGATCTCATCCTCGCTCCAGCGGATTTTTACGCCGATCGCAATGACGTGCTGCGCCGACAGACCGAACCGACCGCTCGCGGCGAGTGCCGCGACTGCGCCGCCGAATGAATGGCCGACCAAGATGACGGAGCGCGCCGCCTCGCCGGCGATGAGCGCGGCGATATCGGCGGCGTGGGTGTCGATCCCGTAAGGCCCCTGCCGGATCGAGCGCCCATGGCCGCGCAGGTCCGGAACCAGCACTCGGCCCGACCATCGGGAATCCAGGATCGGTAGCAGGCGCGACCACACCGCGCCGTTGGCTCCCATCCCGTGCAGCAGCACCAGCACGCGATCGCCGGAACCGCTGCGCCGCACCCAGAGACCTCGATCCGACAAAGATTGATCGGGCACGATCGGAGCTCCATGGCCGTGGGCTTGTCCGGCCGCCTACGTCCTCGATGAGGATCATGCGGCAAGTCGTGCGTGCAGGCGATGCCGTTCCGCGCCGCCTTCTCGCAGATTGGCGGCTGCGGTATAGGTCCTGCAGAAGAGGAGGCCGGCATTCTGGCCGCCGCGACGATGTTCCACGAGAGCACGACATGAGAGGCGTGGTGTTCCAGGGCGACTGCGAGCTTGCGCTCGTGGACTTTCCGGACCCGGCCCCGGGTCCCGGCGAGGTCGTGCTCGCCATGAAGGCGTCGGGCATGTGCGGCAGCGACCTTCATGCCTATCGTGCCCCCAAGGGTCGCAGGTTCTCCATCGGCCGCGCTGCCGAGGGACCGGTCATCGCCGGGCACGAGCCGTGCGGTATCGTCGTTGCCGTCGGCTCCGGCGTCGGCGAGCGCGAGGCGCGCCTCGGGCAGCGCGCGATGTGTCATCACTACAAAGGCTGCGGCGTGTGCGGCCATTGCCGCACCGGGTGGTCGCAATTGTGCGAGGAGGGTTTCATCGCCTACGGCATCAGCGGCCACGGCGGCCATGCCGATTATCTCAAGGTGCCGGCATCCACCTTGGTACCGCTGCCCGACGAGCTTTCCTTCGAGACGGGCGCGGCGATCTCCTGCGGCACCGGCACGGCCTTCGGGGCGCTGCGGCGGATGAATCTCTCCGGCCGCGATACCATCGCGATCTTCGGCCAGGGGCCGGTGGGGCTCTCGGCAACCCAGCTTGCCGTCGCGATGGGCGCGCGGGTGATCGCGCTCGACGTCGGCACGGAACGCCTGGCGCGCGCCAAGGAATTCGGCGCCGCAGCGGTCGTGAACCCGGCGGCGGACGACGCGGTCGCGGCCATCAAGGAGCTCACCCACGGCCGCGGCGCCGATCTCACCCTCGATACCTCCGGCGCGCCGAGCGCGCGGGCGAGCGCGGTGCGCGCGACCAAGACCTGGGGCACCTGTTGCTTCGTCGGCGAGGGCGATAAGGTCACGCTCGACGTCAGCAACGACATGCTCCGCCGCCAGCTCACGCTGATCGCTTCCTGGACTTTTTCCACGGTCGGCCAAGCGGAATGCGCACGCTTCGTCGTCGACCGCAAGATCGACGTCGACAGCCTGTTCACCCATCGCTGGAAATTGGACCAGGCCGCCGAGGCCTATCGCCTGTTTGCCACGCACACGACGGGCAAGGGCGTGTTCGTGATGTGAGCGCGATGCTCGAATCGGGCCAGCTGCGCGTGCTGCCCTGTCCCGCCTGCGGGTCGATCACCAACCATGCGCATCTGTTCCGCAAGAACGGCTGCGAAATCTGGCGGTGCGCGCAATGCGGGCTCGGCCGCGCCGAGGCGCGCGATTTCGACCCCGCAGGCTATTATACCCACGATTATTTCTCCGGCGGTCATGCCGACGGTTATGGGAATTACCTCGGCGCCGAGCGGGTCCTGCGCCGCGAATTTGCCGGCACCGTCGGGTTCATTCGCAAACATTGCGACGGCGGCAGGCTGCTCGAGCTCGGATGCGCCTATGGTTTCTTCCTGCAGGAAGCCAAACGCTATTTCGACGTCGCCGGGATCGAGCTCGCCGAGGATGCCGCCGCCCATTGCCGCCGTCATGGGCTGCGGGTCCTCACCGGCGTCGCCGATGATGTCCACATGGGCGCGCTGGGATCCATGGACGTCATCGCGCTGCTGGACGTGATCGAGCACCTTCCCGAGCCGCACGAAACGCTGGCGCTGTGCGCACGGCACTTGCGGCCCGGCGGAATCCTCGTGCTCACCACCGGGGACTTCGGATCCGCGCTCGCCCGGATGGCCGGAGCGAGGTGGCGCCTCATGACCCCGCCGCAGCACTTGTGGTTCTTCACCGCGGCAAGCATCGAGCGGCTCGCGGCGCGCCTCGACCTGCGTGTCGAATCGATCGATCATCCCTGGAAGATCGTGCCGGCATCGTTGATTTGGTTCCAGCTCGGCCGGATGCTCGGACTGAGGCACGCGGGCGCAACGCGGGCGAGCCGACTCGGCGTCCCGGTCAACCTGGGCGATGCCATGCGCATCGTGCTTCGCCGGACGGCAGCGCCATGAGCGAGCGCTTGTCGATTGCGCAGATCGCCATCCTGTGCGGCTACGCGGCCGGCATGGCGGCCGGCCAGATCCTGTTCAAGCTCGCATCGCTACGGTTGGCGGCGGACGCCTCGTTGTTCGAGCGCGCAGCGAGCCTGCTGCAGAACTGGCTGTTTCTCGCCGCGCTTGCGGTCTATCTGGCGCTTTCGGTGCTGTGGGTCTGGATTTTGAGCTTCACGCCGCTGTCGCGCGCTTATCTGTTCGTCGCGCTGTCGTTCGCGATCGTGCCCGTGGCCGGGACTTTGCTGTTCGCGGAGCCGATGTCGCCGCGCCTCATGATCGGCATCGGCCTCATCCTGTGCGGCTTGCTGTTCGTGGCAGGTTAGGATGAAACCATCATGGCCGGGGCTTGCCCCGACCATCCACGTCTTAGGCGCATCGAGTTCCAGTTCGTGGATGCCCGGCAGAAAAGCCTGCCCCCGGACTTGATCCGGGGCCGCGCATGACGAGCCTCAACGAACCTTGCTCGCGTCCGCGGCACGGGATGCGTTGGCGATCGTGATCGCCCGCGCCAGCGTCGTGATCAAGTCCATCTGCGCCCGCAGCTTGAGATGCAGATTGAGGAACAGCAGCAAGCTGATCACCACCCAGATGTAGAGGATGAGGTCGACGCCGCGGCCCACCCCGGCCATTTCCGCCAGCGCGGTCGCGTGGGCGGGAATCCACACCAGATACATTCCGGCGAGCGCGGCCAACATCGAAAGCAGGCCGACCAAAGGCGAACGGCGCCGCTCCGCCCAGGCATAGACCACGATGCCCGAGAGCAGCAGGCTCAGGACCGCTTGCGTGATCATGGAGTGAGCCTCCGCGCGAACAGGTCGAGAAGAATGACGATGAGATCCCCGGATCTTTGCCCCTTGGCGAGCGAGTAGCTGCTGTAGTCGATCGTCACCGGCACCTCGACGAATTTCAGGCCGCTGGCGGCGATCTGGCCGAGAATCTCCGAGGCGTGCGCCATCCGGTTCTGGCGCAGCCGGATGCGTAGCGCGCCCTGCCGGGTCATGGCGCGCAATCCGTTGTGGGCGTCGGTCAGCGCAAGGCCGGTCGTCAGGCGCGTGAAGAGGGTCGCGGCCCGCAACAGCATTCGCCGCAGCGGCGGAACGTTCACCGCGGACCCGAGAAAGCGGCTGCCCAACGCGAAATCGGCGCGATGCGTCTCGAGTGCGTCGATGAGTCTGCCGATTTCGGCGGTGCGATGCTGGCCGTCGGCATCGAACGTCACGATGAACTCGGCGCCGCGCGCGAGCGCGAACTCGATCCCGGTCTGCAGCGCGGCGCCCTGGCCGAGATTGATCGGGTGCCGGAGCACGACGGCATCGCATTCGGCCGCCACCTCGGCCGTCGAATCCGACGAGCCGTCGTCGACCACCACGATCCGGTGCGCGTCCCATTTGAGCTCGGCGATGATCCCGGCGATGACACGCGCTTCGTTATAGGCGGGGACCACGACCCACACCCGGCCATCGGACTGCGAAGGCATCGGAACCGCCCTTCCCCCTCGGCATGGCGTGACAGGATTTCGACGAAACCCGCACCGCCGGTTGATGGAAACGCCCGCCGAGGTTCAAAGTTCCTTCCGCGGACCGGTCTGTAATCGAGGCGAGCACGCAACTGGCGCGCTTGTTGGGGCGACAGGCGGCCTCTGCTATATTTGGCTCGGGAATGGCGACATTCGACGATCTCCCCGCCGCGCCGGTTCCGCGGTCCGCTACGGCAGGCCGCTTCTTGCGTGCCGCCCGGATGGTGCTGACGCATCCGGTGGCGGCTTTCGTATTTCTCTCGATGCTGTTTGGAACATTGACGCTCGTTCTCACCCCGCCGTTGGAGGGTCCGGACGAGCCGGCGCATTTCCTGCGCGCCTACGGGATCTCGGTCGGAGAGATCATTCCGATGACCTCCGACGGGCGCGGCCGCAAGGGCATTTTCGTGCCGGCGCGCCTGCACCGGGGCTATGCGGTGTTCGAGCGGGCACTGTTCAAGCTGGGGAAAGTCAAGGACTTCGACTATCGCCGGTTCTGGGTCGAATATTTCCACGCCGTCCGGACCTCGAATGACGACGGCGCGCCCGTCTTCCAGCTCTACTGGGGCTCGGAAGGATATGCGCCGGTTGCCTATTTGCCCCAAGCCGCGGCCGCGCTCGTAGCGCGCGTCGCGGACCTCGATTTCGTCGGCACGCTGCTGCTGATGCGCTTCGCCGGTCTTGCCGCCATGACGGCGCTGACCGCCTATGCGATCGCCATCGCGGGGCGGCTCGGCTGGACGTTTTTCCTGATCGCCATGCTGCCCGCGGCGCTCTACGGGCGCTCGGTGGTGAGCGCCGACGGCGCGGCGCTCGCCTGTACCATGGTGATCACCGCGCTGTGCGTGCGCGCCGCCACAATCGGCGGAGGGCGGCCGTGGGAACGCTGCTTGTTCATGACGCTATGCGTGCTCAGCAAGCCGCCGCAGCTCGCGTTTGTCCTGCTCGAGGCCATGACGCGGCCGTTCCGGCAATGGCCGCGGCATTGGCGCGCGCTGGCTCTCATCGTGCTCCCGGGCCTGATCCTCGCTCCGCTGTGGGTCCTTGCCGTCTCCGGAGACGTCGGGGCATGGCGCCTGTTTCAGAACACCGACATGCCCCCGGAGCATTTTTCGCTCGCGTGGAAGCTCCGCTTCATGCTGGAGCATCCGTTGCACTTTCCCATGGCCGTGCTCACCAGCCTGCGCTGGACCCACGATTACTGGCTGCAGCTGATCGGCATTCTCGGCTGGCTCGACACCAGGCTGCAGTCCTGGGTCTATCCCGTCGTGACCGTCGCGCTCGCCGCGGCGTGCCTCGTGCCGCTGGAGGCCGAGCGCAGCGCGGCCTTGCGCATCGCGGTGGTGAGCGCCCTGACGGCGTTTGCCTATTGGCTCGCCCTTTATTTGATCTTCTTCGTGGCCTGGACCCCGATCGCGGCGATCGAGGTCGAGGGCGTGCAGGGCCGCTATTTCCTGCCCATGCTTCCGGCGCTGGCGCTCGTGGTCGCAACGCTCATCAAGCGCGGCCCGGCGCCGATGACGACGGCGGCAATCGCGCTCGCCGGCGCGATCATTTCGGGGGGTGCCGTGGTGGAAGCCATCCTGCGCATGGTCGGCCCGCCGTTCGGCTGGTGAACACTCTAGAGCCGCATCGGCAAGATCACCATCGGCATGTCGCGCTGATGCAGTTTGCGCAGCATGGTCAGCGCTGCCTCGCTGTGGAGCTGGCGGATGTACCAATTGTCGCGTTCGAAGATCAGCTTGCTGGTGAAGAAGATACTGTGCGGAAAGTCCTGGTGGATCTTCTCAGCTAGGTCGGTCAGCTCCTCGATCGGGTCGGTGCCGAAGGCGAGATACGACGTCGCCGGCATGCCGTCGTGGTGGCAATAATTGATGAAATAATTCAGCGCCCCCGTTGCCTGCTCCTGCATCCGATCGAAGTCCTCCTTGCCACCGTAGCTTTGCGCATCGACGGTGCGGACGTTCATGAACACGAAATTGTGGAAATGGCCCGGAAACTCCCGGCGCACCCACTGCAGCGCGTAAATCCCCCCGCTGCGGCTCGAGCCCACCACGAACACCGCGGTGTGCCGCGCGGGATCGAGCGGCGGCGGGTTGGCGAGCGGGGAATACTCGATCCACCCCAGCGCTTCGTCGGCGGTCTGGAGCTTGCGCTTGATATAGGCGTAATGGGCGTGGTTGAGCAGGCAAAATCCGATCACGACGCCGGTGATCCCCACCGTCATCCAGCCGCCTTCTGTGAATTTTTCGACCAGCGTCACGAGCAGGATGCCGACCGTCACCATCAATCCGACGAGGGACAGCGCGATCCGATGCAGCCAGCGCCGGTCGCTCCGGCGCACGCGCCACCAATAGATGCACAGGCCCAACAGCGACAGCGAGAACGTCAGGAACACGTTGATGCTGTAAAGCACCACCAGCAGCGCAACGCTGCCGCCGGTGACGATGAGAATGCCGAAGGCGGCGAGACCCATCAGGAAGATGCCGCGCTGCGTCACCAGCCGGGTCGAGAGATAGCGGTACTGGTGGGGCACCCAGGAATCGGCCGCCATATTGGCGAGCACCGCCGGGCCGCCGAGAAAGCCGGTGTTGGCCGCGACCAACAGCAAGCCGCCTTCGAGCGCCAGCACCACCAGCAGCACGGCGTCCTGCGCGACCGGGGATTGCCAGCCGATGCTCTCCAGGATCGCGCGGAACGTCACCGCGTTGAGCGTCTGGCCCTCTTCCGGGCTGACGTTCCACAACAGATACAGCAGGATGATGCCACCGGCCGTGAAACTCAGGGAGACCGCCATGTAGAACATGGTCCATTTGCCGGTCGAGACCCGCGGCTCCGCCAGCGACTGCACGTTGTTCGACACCGCCTCGATCCCGGTGTAGGTGCCGCCGCCGAGCGAGTAGGCCCGCAGGAACAGCGAGGCGGCGAACACCCAGCCCATTTCCTGCGTCAACTGACTGGTCTCGGCGAGCGTCTCCGGGATCAACGCCGGAAGATGGTCCGCCCGGGACACCACGCCATAGCCGATCAGGATCACGTGGGTGAAAAAGAAGCCGAGAAAGATCGGCAGCAGCACCTTGATCGATTCCTGGATGCCGCGCAGGTTCAGATACAGGAGCAGCACGACCAGCACGAGCTCGGTTTCGAGCTTGAACGCCTGCGCGCCGAGCGGCAGCAGGCTGAACACCGCATCGATCCCGCTCGCAACCGAGATCGCGATGGTCAGCATGTAATCGACGATCAGGGCGGCGCCGGAGACGAGCCCGGTGTACGGGCCGATCAGGCTGGTCGCGACCTTGTAGCCGCCGCCGCCCGACGGAAACAGCTCGATGACCTGGTTGTAGGCCACCGCGATGATGAACACGGTGATGGCCGTCGCCATCGCGAGATAGAGACCGAAATGCTTGTGCTCGCCGAGCGCGCGGAACGCCTCCTCCGGTCCGTAGCACGACGAGGAGAGGCCATCAGCGCCCAGGCCGACCCAGGCGAGGAACGCCACCAGCGCGATATGCTGGCGCGTCTGCTTGCTGAACGGATCGAGCGCGGTCCCCAGCAGGGCCTCGCTGATCCGCTTGCTCGTCGGCATGATCCGGCCTCGTTCCGGCGTCGGAGGCAGACGATGAACGTCCGGAGCCTACCCTCTCGGCGCGGGACCGACAATGCGCGGCGCGGCAAGACCGGATCCATTCACCGGCGCGACGCGAGCGCCAGCGCCATGCCGGCAACCACCAACAGCATGCCGGCAAGCTCCAGCATGGAAGGATTCTCGTCGAGCAGGATCGCGCCGGTGAGCGCGGTGACGATGGGAACCAGCGGCAGGAACAGCGCGGCGCGGACCGAGCCGAGCAGCATCACCACGCGCATGTAGAGGAAGGTCGCCAAGACACCCACAAGCAGGCCCTGATAGATCGCCTGGAGCGCAATCGCGGGCATCGAGGCATGAAACAGTCGCATCGGAACCAGCATCGCCCATAGCGGCGTGCCAAGAAGGGATAGGATTGCGATGCTGGCGGTGGCGGCGATCGGCTTCACTTTCCAGCGGCCGGCCAGTAGGCCGAAATAGGCCCACATCACCGAAGACAGCACGAACAGCAGGTCGCCGCGCCAGGCGCCCGCGCGCGCCGGCGTCCCGGTCAGGGCGTCCCATGAGAACACCGGGATGCCCCCGAGGATGAGCCCGATCCCGAAAAGCTGCATCGGGCCCGGACGCTGGCCCAGCACGAGGAAGCCGAGCAGCATCGCCATCACCGGAATGAGGCCCGGCGTGATGACGGCGTTGTGCAGCGCCGGCGCAAACGCGGCGGCGCCGACCAGGATGAGCGTGTAGGGCGCGCCGGCAAGGGCGGTCAGCACCAGCGCCCGCCGCCACCCGGGTTCGCCGACGAGGATCGGCCGCATGCCGAGCGCGACCGGCAGCAACACTAGGCTCGCCACCATGAAGCGCAGGATCGTGACGTCGGCGGCGCTCAGGCCGTCGAGCACCGACCGGCGCGACACCACCGCCTGCACGCCCCAGATCAGCGCGCAGAGGATGCCGAGGCCGAGCCCCTTCCAGAAGGCGCTCCGGGCAGCGCCGGTCGCGACCGCGTCAACCAAGCCAGGCTCCCGATGCGAGATGCCGGCAGCGCCGAGAACCTCAAGGCCCTCGGGCGAGATCGAGGACGGAATCCCTGGCCTGTCGCGAGGGTCGCGCGCGATCGGCGCCTCTGCGGCTGCGGTAGGTCATGACCGCGATGGTCAGCCAGGTTGCATGGAAGACGAGCCCAGCCAGCAGCACGAGCTGACCGGGCACCGGGCCGATCGTCGCTCGCGCGAAGAGCTCGTCGAGCGAGGCGATCGGGGTGGGATGAATCAGCAGCTTGCCGATGTAGGAGGTCACCTGAATGAGGAAAATCCAGCCGTAGTTGCGCCGCAGCCGGCGGCCGATCGCTTCCAGAAACGTGATGTGCAGCGCGGGTGCGCGATAGTCTTGGTAGAGGGTCTCGTTCCAGCCGTTGTCGACGCGCACCCCCTCCCCGCGCAGGATCGGGCCGAAGAAATGCACCTCCAGGATATGCGCGCGGATGCGCCAGAAATCGAAATAGCGGTATCGTCTGCCCTCAATGTAGAGGAAGACCGCGACGAGCAGTCCGACCAGGACCAGCGGCAACGGAGAAGCCGCCTCGCTGCTGAATGTCAGCGACAGCGCCAGCCCGGTGGTGACGACCGCCCAGTTCGTCGTGGCGTCGAGACGGGTACGCCAGACGGTGCTGCGGTAGAGCTCGCCGCGGTAGAGGTGGGCGATGGCCGTGATGTCGGCCGTGCTGAAGTTTGGGCTCGCGCGCTCGTTCATGGCTGGACCCCGCTGATCGGCATCGGATCGCCGGCTGTCGGTCGCCAAGTTTGCATCGCCGCGGCAACGGCAGGGGCGCCGACGCCGTTAAGCCTGCGTTAAGGTTAATGCAAGGTTAACGCCGGGAATCAAGGCGCTTGGCCTAGAATGCAGCGCCTTCGGATTGAAAGGCACGGTCCCGATCCTGTCCCCAG
>WNFX01003033.1_pt1 | contig 16837 bp, 15 predicted proteins | sample 5400111 | NCBI WGS metagenome assembly WNFX01 (sample SAMN13153363, study PRJNA577476) | soil metagenome | isolation source: 40 cm soil or saprolite under grassland replicate 1 | place: USA:California | collected 2016-06-15 | reverse complement strand
CCACGGTCCGCGAGGAGGACCGCGGCGTGGCCGATGGCGTGCGCCTGATGCTCGACGATCTCGCCCGGCACGGGTCCGCCGTCCGCGGGCAGCGGGGTGAGGAGCCCGATCAGCTCGAGAGGGACGCCCGGCGCGCTCTCCGCCGCCATTGTCTGCGCCCGCTCCCGGGCTTCACCGGCAGTGTGGGCGCCGGCGGGGGTGGCGTAGCGCGGCACGTCGCCGAACCGGGAATGCCAGAGCAGGTGGTCCCAGTGCGGATGGGTGGAGAACCCGGCGACCACCGGGAGGCCGAGCCCGTCCAGGTCATCGGCGAGCTGGTTCAGCTCCGAGCCATCGATGCCGGGATCGACCAGGATCAACCCACCCTCCCCGCGCACCACGATGGCATTGCTCCAGACCCACGCGCTCTGCCGGACCCAGACGCCGTCGGCCACCTGATGCAGCATGGTGTTCATGGTTCCCTCCTCGCCCGCCGCACCGTCACCGGCTCGGCCATTGGCCTGCGCCACCTTTCTGCGAACATAACCGTGCGACTGGCCCCCGGTAAGGTCCAATTCCATGCCGGTTGAGTAGGCCGGTCCGGGCCGGGCTTCCGCCCGCCGGCCAGCCAACAGCGGTGACCATCGCGCTCAGCGGGCACCAGAACCGGGCGAGAGCCCAGGCGAGGCGGGCAGGGCACCGGGGCAGGGCGGGCCTGCTGGGCCCTGCACCTGCGGGCCATTCCTGGAAGCGGTAAGCGCTGCAGGCTGTGCCGGGAAAGACTCCGGTGATCTGCACGCCCAGATTCATCTCGTCCGCGTCGGGATCCGAACCGGGTCGTGGGCCGCGGTCAGATTGTCGACGTGCTGCCCTTCTAAACGCACTCACATGACCCTATGAGGGCCGGGCCCCCTCCCCTGCTCAGCCCGGTAGCGAGACGCTCCGGGTGAAAGCGAGCTCGGGAAAGGAGGCCCGGCAAGGTCTGTCTACGTCGGAATCGACGTGCACCGCAAGAGGTCCCAGGTGGCAGTGGTCACCGGGGACGGGAAGGTGCAGCTCAACCGGAACGTGGTGAACGGGACAGAGCCGATCTTGAAGCTGATCGGCGGGCTGCCGGTGGGAACACCGGTGGCGTTCGGGGCCGCCTACGGCTGGGGCTGGCTGGTGGAACTGCTCGAGGACTACAGCTTCGACCCGCACATGGTGCACCCGCTGCAGTGCAAGGCGATCGCCTCAGCGCGGCTGAAAAACGGCAAGGTCGACGCCGCGATCTTGGCGCAACTGCTGCGCGCGGAGCTGCTGCCCGAGGCGTGGATCGCCCCGCCGCAGGTGCGCCAGCTGCGGGCGCTGCTGGCCCGCTGGAACAGGCCGCCGTAGCTACCTCGATGGAAACGCGTCCACATTGCCGCGTCTCGCTGACGCCCGGGCAGTCACGCGCGCCGTCGAGAGGGTGCAAGCGCGAGTATCCATCCGCCCTGTGTTTTCAGTTGGCCATCACGTGGTCCCTTGACAGGCTGTCTAGCTCCGCAGCTATAGTGCTAGGCAACTAGATAAATGGAGGGCCTCGTGATCGAGTTCCACCTGGACGGCCGGTCCGGCGTCGCGCCGTACCTGCAGCTGATCCACCAGGTGCGGCACGCGCTGCGGCTGGGCCTGCTACGCGAGGGCGACCAGTTGCCGAAGGTCAAGGACGTGGCCGCGGGCCTGGCGATCAACCCGAACACGGTGCTCAAGGCCTACCGGGAGCTGGAATACGAGGGGCTGGTGGCGGCCCGGCCGGGGATCGGGACGTTCGTGACCGGCACGCTGGACGGCGGCTCGCTGGCCGCGCACGGGCCGCTGCGCCGCGAACTGCAGCGCTGGCTGGCCAAGGCACGACGCGCCGGGCTGGACGACGAGTCCATCGAGGCCCTGTTCGCGAGCACCTTTCGGTCCGCAAGTCAGGAGGACATAGCGTGACCGCCGTCATAGAAACCGCCGGGCTCGGCAAGCGGTACAGCAAGCTGTGGGCGCTGGCCGGGTGCACGCTGTCCATCCCGGCCGGGCACGTGGTGGGCCTGGTGGGCCCGAACGGGGCCGGGAAGAGCACCCTGCTGAACCTGGCCACCGGGATGCTGGCACCGACAACGGGCACGATCGAGGTGCTCGGCGGGCGGCCCGCGGCCGGCCCGGCCCAGCTGGCCCGGGTCGGGTAACTGGCCCAGGACGCGCCGCTGTACGCCGGGCTATCGGTCGCGGACCACCTGCGGCTGGGCGCGCACCTCAACCCGGGGTGGGACGCGGAACTGGCGCGTGACCGGGCCGGGCGGCTCGGCCTGGACCCGAAGCAGAAGGCCGGGACGCTGTCCGGCGGGCAGCGCGCCCAGCTCGCGCTCACCCTGGCCATCGCCAAACGGCCGGAGCTGATGATCCTGGACGAGCCGGTGGCCAGCCTCGATCCGCTGGCGCGCCGCGAGTTCCTCCAGGACCTGATGGGAACCGTCGCCGAGCGGCAGGTCAGCGTCGTGCTCTCCTCACACCTGATCAGCGACCTCGAACGCGCCTGCGACTACGTGATCGTGCTGGTCGACTCACGGGTGCGGCTCGCCGGGCCGGTCGACGACCTGCTGGCCACCCATCACCTGCTGTCCGGCCCGCGCCGCAACCCGGCGTCGCTGCCTGACCGGCTGCAGGTCATCTCCGCCAGCCACACCGACGTGCAGACCACGCTGCTGGTCCGCACCAGCGGCCCGGTCTTCGACCCGGCCTGGGCGGTGTCCGAGGTGGGCCTGGAAGACCTGGTGCTCGCCTACATGAAGCAGGCCGCCGGGCCCGCTCCCCGCAACAACCACCGCCACCTGGAGGTGCGGAAATGATCTGGCTGACCTGGCGCCAGTTCCGCGCCCAGGCCATCACCGCGGCCGCGGCGCTGGCAGTGTTCGCGATCATGCTGGCAGCCACCGCATCGGACCTGTCCGGCATGTACGACAGCAGCAGGCTCACCACCTGCCACGGCGATGCCTGCGCGGGGCTGGCCAGCACGTTCCTTAGCAACCTGGCCTCCGGGGAGGAGGCTTCCTCATCCCCGGCAGTGCCTACGCGATCTTGTATTTCCTCAGTATCCTGGTCATCCTCATCGCGCCCGCGATCATCGGCACCTTCTGGGGCGCCCCGCTGATCGCCCGCGAGCTGGAGGCCGGGACCTTCCGGCTGGCCTGGAACCAGAGCATCACCCGGACCCGGTGGCTGGCGGTCAAGCTCGCGCTGACCGGGGCGGCCGCCATGGCCGTTGCCGAGGCGTTCAGCCTTATCCAGGCCTGGTGGGCGGCCCCCATCGGCAAAGCCGTCGGGCTCGGCGGCGGCTCCTCGATATTCAGCGAGACCCGGTTCGGCGTGTTCGTCTTCCCCACGCACGGCATCACCCCGCTCGGCTACGCCGCGTTCGGCTTCGCGCTCGGCGTCACCGCCGGCCTGCTCATGCGGCGCGCGATCCCCGCCATGGCCGTCACCCTGGCAATCTTCGCCGCCGTCCAGTTCATCACCCCGCTGTGGATCCGCCCGCACCTGTTCCCGACCAGCCAGACGACCGCCACGATCGCGGCCGCGGGAGCCAACGTCAGTCTCCGCGCCAACCCCAGGCTGGCGGTCACCGCCAGCGTCGTCCCTGGCCAGCCCGGAGCCTGGATCATCTCCAGCGAAGGCGTCAACGCCGCCGGGCAGCCGGTCAGCACCATTCCCGCGGCCTGCGAACAGGCGGTATCGGACACACTGGGCTCGCACCGGGGAACCACGGTGGGTCCAGGCTCAGCCACGCTGAACAACTGCGTGGCCAGCCACGGGATCCGGGTCGCCGAAAGCTACCAGCCCGCCAGCCACTACTGGCCCCTCCAGCTCGCCGAGACGGGCTTCTTCCTGATCCTCGCCTTGGCCCTGGCCGGGTACTGCTTCTGGCGGCTCAACCGCCGCCGCTCCTGACAAACAGCACCAGCCCTCTGTATCGCTCACCCATCGGTGCCCTGCTCGCCATGCCGCGCCGCGTCGTCGCGCCGCAGGGCACCGTCCCGCTTCTCACAGTCGCCACTGCCGCGACCGGCACCGGTTCCGGCGTCACCGCGATGCCGCCTCCGAGGCACAGCAGCCCCGACGCCGCTAGCCGATGCCGGCCGCGGCTCTGGAATCTGGGCCACGCCTAGGCACTTTCGGTTCTGCCCGGCCCGGCCTGCGGGTGCCACCGGCCCCGGCCCCCCGGCGATTCGCTCTGTGTGACAGCCATGGTCTCGCCGATACGTCATCGGCGGGCCGCTCACGGCGCCTGCCGCACCCGGTCGCTGAGGAAAATGACAGATCGGTGAGAAAACTGCGCGGACAGACCAGTGAGAAGCCAGACAGGAGACCAGGTCAGCGGCCTGCCGGGTGACAAGAAGGATGAGAACCTACATGACCCGGTGTGTTGTGTGGTTGCGTGTTGTAGGTTCCGGGTTTAGATGAGCAATTCCGTTCTTAGTTGGGCGATGTCCGTGCGATGCTCAACTAGAAGTGTGACTTTTCGCGATGGATGGCCCATTTTATCGAGCGCGGCCGGGCGGCAGGGCTGGCGGCAGCAGGGCTGGTCAAGATTCTCGGCGGCCTGGCAGGTGCCCGCGTAGGCCAGACTCAGCTAGAGACGGGGCCCGGTCGGCGCGGTCACAGGCGGGGTGGCGCGGGCTGTGTGCTCGATGGCAGCTAGTTGTGGGGGCCTGCTGGTGGCTGCCAGCCTTCCTGGGGTCGTTGTGTTGGGGCTGGCTGAACGCGGTGATCGGCGGGCTGGAGATGTGGCTGGGCACGGGTGACAGCGGCTGGGGGGCGGGGCGGCTGGGGCAGCGGACTGGCGGAGACGCGGGGCAGTGTGATGATCGCTGGGTCGCATTCGACTGGGGTCAGTTCCACGCCGGAGCGGGGGGTGGTGGTGAGCAGCAGTGCGTAATCGGGCAGGTGCTGCAACGTGGTGGGCTCGACCGCGTATTCATACACCCGCTGGGTGGATTCGGCCTCTGACCAGTTGGTCCCGTCCGCCCACGAGGTGGCGGCGGACCAGTTCCGCGACACCGACGTCGATGTGGACTCGCTGCGGCCGGTGGCCCGGCTGGTGACCTCGCCCATAAACGCGCCGGCCAGGCCGCCTTCCTGGCGGGGGCCGAAGGTGGTGGTGTCGTGCCAGCCGCGGGTGGTGGTGGTGGACTCGCCCCAGCCTTCGGTGTCGGTGCGGGTGTGGGTCTGGTTGCCGCCCAGGGTGGAGGTGAGCTGTGAGAGCACGAATTTGTGCTGGCGGCCGATCAGGTCGGCTGCGGCAGTGGCTTCCTCGTGGTTGCCCAGGCGCATGAACGCGGCTGCGCCGCCGCCGGCGAGTTCGGCTGCGGCCTCGCGCAGGTGGCGGAACAGCAGGGTGAGCGGGATCCCACGCCGCTCGCAGGCGTCGGAGAGCCGTTCCAGGTGCGGGCGGCTGATTTCATCGGCGCCGGCGATGATCACCGCCGGGGAGGCGGGGCTGGTGGTGACCTGGACAGTCAGCCACTGCACGAGCAGGCCGGCCAGCAGCTCGGTGCGCACACTGCGGGCCGCTGGTTCCACCGCCAGGCACCGCAACTGGGCTGCCTGATCATCTGGCGGCTCGCCGACGGCTGCTGCCTGGCTGGTGATGGCGAGGGGAGCGATGAAGGACTCGATCCGCACGAGGCTGGCCTGGATCTGCTGCTGGTAGCCGGCCGGGAACATGGTCGTGATAAGGGCGTATTCGGCAGGTTCCAAGATTCCGGCTGAGTCGGGGTGGCCCAGGAGTGCGCGCAGCGCTGCGGCCAGCCGCGCGAGGCTGACCCGGCCGCCGAGCGCGGCCGTGAGCTGCTCGAGGATGCGGGTGTCGATGGCGCGGTCGGCGCGGCCGCCGTCGGCTGCACCGGCGTGCATCGCCTCGGCCAGCGCGTCGGCGAGCTGGGCGGGGCTGAACGCGCCCAGTAGTCCGGTGTCTGCCAGCTGGGATGGCAGCTGCTGGACGGTGCAGCTGAGGCCGGCGTCGCGCGCGGTGACGGCAAGCTCACGGGAGACCAGTTCCCCGGTCAGGTCGGCCACCAGCACAGGCTGCGCCGCGAGCTGGGATGCGCCGTGAACGGTCAGCAGCGCCTCCCACCCCCACAGCGAGCCGCCGAAGATGTCGATGCGCCGTATCTGCCCCGGCAGCACCGCCGGCCCCCATTCATCCAGGCCCTCCACGCGGGCAGCCTCTGCCTGCTCGTGCGCGTGCTTACGCTGCTCCCAGCCCGCCAGCGCCTGCTTCTGCTGAGCCTGAGCCTGGCTGATCGCGGTATTCGCCGCCTGGAAACGGGCTGTCCGCACGGCCGTGACCACCAGGCCTGGGCCGCCGGCCAGCAGCCCGAGCACAATCGTGCCCCACGCGGTCTCGGTGCCGAAGAAGAGCCGGTTGCACCCGGCCAGCAAGACGAAGCACACCAGCACGATCACGCTGATCGGTGTGACCCGCCGCCGCGTCCTTTGTAACGCCTGCTCGGCGGCCGCCCGCTGGGCCAGCAGATGCTCAGGGACCGGGGCTAGTGCTGGGGGTGGTTCGGCGAACGCCACCATGAGCTGGCGGCGGTCGCGGAAGACCCAGCCCAGCCGTGCCGGTGCTGTGAATAAGGCGGCTCGCTGCGCTGGTTCCAGGCCGGTGCCTGGGCTCTGCGCCGGTGCGGCATTCACAGGGCCTCCGCTGGCCGCGCGGCAGGAGCCTCCCGCCACTCCCCAGGCTGGCCGCCCGCTGATCGGGGCTGCTTAGTGGAGATAGGTCCGGTCACGGCGGCGATTCCCATCAATGGCGGGTCTCAGGAACGGACCCCGGATGGGGTGGCCCGCAGGGGTGAGGATAGCCAGGCGTGCCTGCTTTGTCACATGGTGTGCTCGCTGAGCTGCTGTTACGCCGGATGGGGGATTACGCCACCACAAAGGCCCAACAGGCATCAGGGGGACGACGCCGAGCCTGCCCTGGCGTGCTGACGGCTGATTGCCCATCGTGTCTGTTCGGGAACGGCCCGGGATGGTTACGCTGCCGGAGGGTTCAGTTCCAGATCGTGTGCAGGGAACGGTGATGGCACCATCAGCCTGGCAGATGCTCAGGGAGCTCGATGCCTGGCAGGTAACGCAGATACCCCGCCGCCCGCGGCAACGCCATCAGGTGAGCGCACCGGATGACGAGGGTGACCTGCTGGCCGCGCAGCGGGTCACGGCGTTAGGTGCGGCGTATCACCGCGGCACTGGGCCGGTCGCCTTGGCCTGGGTCCGGGAACGCGCCGCGGGCCCGGTGCGCGTGCTGGCCGCCGGGCGTGCGCTGGCCGCCAGCAGTGACGGCCAGCGGACGCTGTTGAAGCTCCCGGCCGGCGCCCGTGGTGAGGTGTTGCCGGCCGGTGGGCTCGCCGGGGCGCTGACGTGCATGCCCTACTGGGTGCGCATCGGCGGGATGGCTGACAGCTTGCTCGCGCAAGAGCAGGAGCAGGGTTCTCCCGGACGTGCGATCAGGCCCTCGCTGGAAGACGGGCTGCTCGCCGCGTGGCCGGGGCCGTTCGCGTGGCTGGTGCTCGCCGATCCGATCGGGCGCGGCGAGCTGAACGAGATGACCCTCGCTGTGGCCGTTGAGCAGCTGCAAGCCATGAAGTTCGATGACCCGAAGCAGCAGCTCAAGGCCGAGCGGCTCAGGGCGCGGCACGCTGAGCTGCGCCGGGGGCAGAGCATCGGCATGTGGCGGATATACGTGCTGGCCGGGGGCGTGACTGAGCAGGACGCGGCTGAGGTAGCTGGCCTGCTGTGCTGCTCGGCTGACCTGGAGGGGCTGCCGTACGGGCTTTCCGCCGAGCCCGCCTACGCGAGCCTGGAGAAGACTCTCGACCAGCCCGGTGCCAGCGGTGAGGGCGGGCCGCGGCCGCCGGCCGGAGCAGGAGACGACGACGGGTTCCCGCCGCCGGCGTCGCCGTTTGACGGTTCCTCGAAAGTGCTGGCCGCGCTGGCCCGCGCCCCGGCCAGGGAAGTGCCGGGGGTTCAGTTCGTGCTGCGCCCGGAGTTCGACACCACTCCCGAGACCGTCCACGCCGAAGCCGTCTACCGCAACAGCCCTGGTGCGGCGGCGGCGCCGGTGGTGCAGCTGGGGACTTTGCTGGATCGCAACCGGATGCCGGCCGGGGAACTAGTGCTGCCGTTGACCTCGCTGAACCGGCACGGCGGGGTGTTCGGTGCCACTGGCGCCGGGAAATCCCAGACCGTGCGGGCGCTGCTGGAACAGGCCACCGCACAGGCCATCCCATGGCTGGTGGTCGAGCCCGCCAAGTCTGAGTACAGCCACGGGATGGCGGCCCGGCTGGCCGCCGCCGAGGTGATCCGGATCCGGCCTGGCGAAGCCGATCAGGCCGCGGCCGGGATCAACCCGCTGGAGCCGGCGCCGTGGGCCGATGGGAGCCGCTTCCCGCTGCAGACGCACGCCGACCTTGTCAAGGGCCTGTTCCTGGCGGCGTTCGAGGCCGATGAGCCGTTCCCGCAGGTGCTGAACGCCGCCCTGACCCGGGTCTATGAGCAGGCCGGGTGGGATCTGGTGCTGGGTGAACCGAAAGTCCCCGGCACCAGTCCCGCCTACCCCTCACTTGGCGACTTGCAGGCCGTCGCTGACCAGGTTGTGCTCGATATCGGGTATGGGCCTGAGGTCGAGCGCAACGTCCGCGGTTTCGTCACGGTGCGCCTGGGCAGCCTGCGGCTGGGCACCCCCGGCCGGTTCCTCGAAGGTGGCCACCCGCTGGACTTCGGCAAAATGCTGGGCACCAACGTGGTGCTGGAGATCGAGGACGTCGGCGACGACCAGGACAAGGCCTTCTTGATGGGCACCGTCCTGATCCGGCTGACCGAGCACCTGCGGCTGCGCGAACGGCACGCCGGCCCCACCGTGGTGGGTCTGCGGCATCTGACCGTACTGGAGGAGGCCCACCGGCTGCTGCGCAAGACCGAATCATGGGAACGCGGCCCGGGCGCCAAGGCGGTCGAGATGTTCGCTGCGCTGTTCGCTGAGGTCCGGGCATACGGTGAGGGGCTGATCGTCGCCGAGCAGATCCCGTCCAAGCTGTTGCCAGATGTGATCAAGAACACCGCGGTGAAGATCGTGCACCGGCTCCCCGCCGATGACGACCGCCAAAGCGTGGGCGCGACGATGAACCTCACCGAAGACCAGAGCCAGTACATCGTGACGCTCCCCCCCGGTGAGGCCGCGGTGTTCGCCGACGGCGCCGACTACCCGTGGCTGGCCCGGATGCCCGACGGCACCCAGCGGGAGACACAGAACCCGGCCAGGACGGTGTCCCCGGCGGGGATCGTTACATCCCGCTCCGCCAGCTGCGGTCCGGACTGCCAGCAGGCAGCATGCACGCTGCGGCAGATGCGCGCCGCCCAGCGGGCCGCCGAGACCGACCCACGGATCACCTTGTGGGCCGAGCTTTCCGTCCTGGCGCATCTGACCGGCTGGACCATGCCCTCCCCGGCCACTGCGTTCGCCCGGGCGCTGCGGGCCATGGACACCCGGCTGCGCGAGTGCGCCCTCGCCCACGCCGTGGACGCCGCGGCCGCCTCCCGCGCGCCGGCGATCTGCACACGGGTCAGCCCGCCCGAACTCGCCGCCCACATCACCGCGGCGATGCGCCAGGGACTCGCGGACGCGACCTGGCTGTGCGAGCCCCAGGAACCGCAGTACCTGGCGCCGCCCTACCGGTGGGCGCTGATGCTTGACTCCCTGCGGCTGGCCTACCGCAAAAGCAAGGACAGCGGGCGGCACCCGCGCAGCGCCGCATGGGAAGCCGCCTACAGGCAACCGATCCCCGGCGACAGCTGCGCCCGCCAACTGGGCACCGTGCAGCGCTGGTACAACCACGACCAGCGGGACATCACGAGTATCACCACCATCGCCTGGGGGCGCAGCCCACAAGGTGCCATCGAGCATGCGGTTGGTGCCCGCGCCGCTGACGAAGACTGGGGCCAGCGCCTCACCGACGCACTCGGTGCATTCCGCAGCCTCCGCTGGCCACGCGACTACCTCCGCCGCCCAGGCATCCCCGGCGCGCCATCCATGGCGAGGAAGTAAGCGGCATGGACGAACTCGGCGGCGTTGATGGCAGCGGCGAAGACACCGAGGCCACTGACAGCACCGGCAGCGCGAGGGACCAGCCCGCCGACCATGCCGGGACACAGGACGCCGACAGCACCGGCGGCGCCGAAACGGCAGAAGGCCGGTCCGAGACCTTGACCCGGGATGAGTACGCCGATCAGACGCGCCGCGGGCCGGCCGTTGAGGTCGGCGAAGTGCCAGGCCGCGACAGCGGGGAGCGCGGCGAACCGGAGCCAGCCGTGCTGGCGCAGGCTAGCGCGTCGGCGGGCGCCGGTGGTGAGTTAGCCGAACCGCGCACGCGTGAAGAAGTTGCCAGCGAAGCACGAGCAGACACCGAACCCGCAGCCGGGAGCCAGAAGCCGGGCACTGCCCCCGCCGGTAACACCACGGACCAGCAGACTGCCCGGCAACCCGGTGACCGGACACCAGAACTGGAGCATGACTCCGTTCCGGCGGACCAGGCTCAGGCCAGCGGCCAGGCCACAGCCAGTGCGGATGAGGCGCCCAGCGGCCCGGGCCAGGGCCCTGCCCAGGACATCGGGACTGCAGAGCTTGCGCCAGCCGAACACGCCGCCCGTCAGCTGGCCGAATCCCCCCACAACCAGCCCGACCAGGCCCCCCGGCGCGACAAGCAGCCAGACGAGACGGGGACAGACAAGCCCGCCACAATCGAGCAGCCGGTATTACCCGGTGAACAAAGTGACCAGCAAGGCCAGGAGCAGGCGGATGGACACCGCGAGCCGAAATGGTGGCTGACCGTTGCCGCCGCCGACCGCACCCTCAGCGACACGACCCCGACCGGCATCGGGCGCAAGCCGACGGGCGAAGAACTCCTGCACGACCGCGGCGATCGCACAGATAGCCGCCTGGACCGGTTCCTCGACTCAGCCTTTGAGCATGCGGACGATGTGCGCGACGGAACCGATCAGATCGATAAAGCAATTGCCTCGGACATCCGCCCAGGTGGTGGCCCATCTGGACATCTAGCACCCCATCAGAGCCATGCCGGCTACGAACGTCCTCAACTGGCCTACTACCAGCGGGCCCCACCGGACAGCCCTGGCATCAGCGACGCTTTCGGGAGCATAGTGATAGTGGGAATTGCTGCAGCAGTGGCATTGCGACGCGCTTGGAAACATCACCGAAGGGAGCATGAGTAGTGACAAACACTGAGCTCGATACTTCAGTCGCCGCTCTGCGGGCATTCCTGATCAAAGACATCGATACGGCCCGGCATCTTCGCGGCGAGCTCGACGCTGACGGCCGCCGCGCCTACGCCGTCCTCCTGGGCACAGCATTTAGCCGGGCTGTTAACCGCCGCTTCGCGGAGTACCACACAAAGGCAAACATCATTGAGTTCGTGGCCGAGGCCCGGGCCAGGTACACCCGGACCGGTGAGACGGTCGGGGCGGAAGACGCCGAACGCGTGATCCGGGCCGCGCTCGGCGAGGACCACCTGATCGATACGCTCGACTGGCGGTCTATCGGCGCGGCCCAGACTGCGGTCCTGTTCGCCCTCGTCCATGAGGACGATGGATCCCCAGAAGAGGTGGATGCCCTCTTGGCCGGGGCGGCGGCCGACACCGCCGCCTATCTCCGCCGAAGAGCGGGCCGATGATGGTCACGGACAAGCAGATGGCGATCCTGCGGGCCGCCCTGGTCGGCGATGATGAAACCTCCGAACGCCTCGGCGGCGAATCTGACCAGGATTACGGGGACGCTCTTGGCGTCCTGATGGCCACGGCGTTCATGCTTGCCGCCCGGCGGCGGTTCCCCGGCGAGTGGTCTTCCGCTGATGTGATCCGCTTCGTCGGCCAGGTCCGCGCTGGATACGACGATGAGGACGACTCTGTCGACCCGGGAGCCGCTGAGCAACTGCTGCTGGCCGCCCTGCGCGATACGCCCATGCCCGCAGGCATCGACGAGGAGACCAAAGCCCACGCGCAGTTCGTCCTGCTGAGCAGCATGGCCGGCGGCGAGGACCTTGACGGCCAGAAGCTCGACGCGCTGCTGGCGGAAGCACGCCAGATGGCAGACCGGTGGATGACGGAACGATCATGAGCCTGACATTGCGGGCTACCAGCGCGAGGCTCTGGCTGGTACGGGCACCACAGATCAGGCTTGGTTGAGCAGTTCCCTCGTCGCGTCCCACAGTCGGCGCCCCCGGTCGGGATCGTTCGCGATGGGCATGACGTCGCGCTCCTTGTCGATGACCACGAAGTCGCCATCGCGGAGGTGTGCCCAGCGCTGGTCGAGAGTCACCGACGCAAGCGCGGGCACGCGCCGTTGCAGCTCATGAGCGTAGTAGAGGATCGCCAGCTTGGACGGACCAACTGTCGGCGATGCTGTAGGCCGAGGCTCTCAGCACAGTCGCCTAGTCTCCCTGCTATGGCGACCTTCGTGCTGATTCATGGCGCTGGCGATGTCGGCTGGTACTGGCATCTGGCCGAAGCGGAGCTGCAAGCCCGGGGCCACCACACGATCGCGCCGGACCTGCCGTGCGACAAGGACACGGCGAGCCTGAATGATTACGCAGGCACCGTGATCGATGCGGCCCGCGGCCAGCAGGACCTGGTGATCGTGGGCCAGTCCTACGGCGCGTTCACCGCGACCTTGGTGGCCGCCCAGCTCCCCGTGCGGCTGCTCGTGCTGCTCGCCGGAATGATCCCGGCCCCCGGAGAAAGCCCGGGCGAATGGTGGGCCAACACCGGCTACCGGCCCGCCGTCGAGGAGCAGGCCAGGCTTGACGGCGGCAAGACCGGCCACGACGACCCGCTCATCAGTTTCTACAACGGAGTACCGCGCCCGCTGGCCGAGGAAGCCCTGCGCCGGGGCGGGCGCGGGGAGTCATCGACAGTGTGGAACACGCGGTGGCCCCTCGATGCGTGGCCGAAGGTGCCCACCAAGTACATCTTGTGCCAGGACGACCAGTTCTTTCCCGCCGCCTACATGCGGCGGCTGGCGTGGCAGCGCCTGGGCACCGTCCCCGACGAGGTCGCCGGCTGTCACTGCGCCGCGCTCAGCCACCCGAAGGAACTAAGCGACCTTCTCGTCAGCTACCTCGACTGACCTGGTGACCTGGGGACCGCTGCACGACCTGCGCCGCGCCCGGCCCAGCCCGGCGAGCCGGTCGTGGCAGGTCCGGAGGGCGTCAGCGTCAGTCCCGAGTGGTCGACCGTGTTCGAGGCGCGCAGTGTGACAGCGGCCGGCCAGGTGTTTGGCCACCTGCGGATCCGGACCTTCGTGCCACCGGCGAGTGTGACCGACGGGGTCGCCGGGTTCGTCCGCGAGTTCATCCGGCTCCTCGGCGAGCTGCCCCAGGGCGGGCTTGTAGTGGACATCCGGGGCAACCTCGGCGGAGCGATTCTGGCGTCCGAGCTGTGCTTGCAGGCACTTACCGCGCGTCCGGTCGAACCCGCACAGTTCGCGGCGACCACGCTGAACCTGCGGATCTGCCGGGCGAATGAAGGCATGGCCGCCTGGCTGCCCTCAATGGAGCAGGCGCTGGAGACGGGCGCCGCGTACTCGGCGGGCGTCCCGTTCACCCCACAGGAACTCCTCGCCGAAGTACCACAGTCGTACTTTGGGCCAGTGATCCTGGTCACCGACGCTCGCTGCTACTCAGCGGCGGACATTTTCGCGGCTGGATTCCAGGACAACGGGATCGGGTTGGTCCTCGGTGTCGATGGCACCACCGGTTCGGGCGGCGGCAACATCTGGAAGATGACGGACCTGTTCAACTCGTTGCCCACGGCGGAAGACTTCCCGTTCCGGCCGCTGCCCGACGGTGCGGACCTGTCGCTGGTGATCCGGCGTGTTCTTCGGGTCGGGCCGAACGCGGGCAGCCCCCTCGAGGACTACGGCGTGGTCTCCGACGAGCGTCACACAATGACCCGTAATGACATCACCAACGATGACGCCGACCTGATGGTCGCGGCGGCCGGGCTGCTCGGCAAGGGCACGCCGCGGCGTTTTGACGTCGGGCTGTCCGAGGCGGGCGGGGAGTTGACCGCGACCTTTGAGGTGATCGGGATCGACCGGGCCGACGTCATCGCCGATGGCCGGCCGCGCCTCACTGTGGACCTCGGCGGCAACCCGGGGCCGGTTCCTGTGCCCGGCGCTGGGACGCCGGAGATGGTCCGGATCGTCGGCTACGACCGGGGGATCCTGGTCGCGGCCCGCACCTTCATCAGGAAGGGTGCGGCCCTGCAGCTGCGGACGACGCTCGAAGACCAGCCGTAGCCGCGCCTGGTAGATCACGGCGGCGGTCTCTGGGTCTTCTTGACCGGGATGATCTGGTCGTTACAGATCCCCGGTCAGTTGGCGCAGGTAGTCGTGGATGAGGCGGATCGCGACCGAGCCCTCGCCGACCGCGGACGCTACCCGTTTCACCGACCCGCACCGGACGTCGCCGACCGCGAAGACCCCGGGCAGGCTGGACTCCAGAAGCATGGGGGGACGCCGGAGCGGCCAGCCGTCCGGAGGGTGCCCGCCCGCCATGAGGTCGGGCCCGGTGACCACGAACCCCCACCGGTCGCGCCTGAGGTCGTCTGGCAGCCACTGGGTGCGGGGCTCGGCTCCGATCAGCACGAACACGGCCGCCGCCGGAACGGTCTCGGTCACCCCTGACGCCTGGTCCAGGAGGGTCAGGCTCTCCAGGCGGCCCGTCCCGGCGCCGCCCGTCACGACGGCGCCACGCCGTACGACGATGTTGGGCGTGCTGGTGATCTCCTTGACCAGGTACTCGGACATGCTCTCGGCCAGCGACTGGCCCCGGACCAGCATTGTCACCCGGGCGGCGTACCTGGCGAGGTGGACGGCGGCCTGTCCCGCCGAGTTCGCGCCGCCCACCACGAACACCTCCCGGCCTTTCATCGCCTTGGCCTCGGAGGTGGCGGCGCCGTAGAACACACCGGAACCGGTCAGCGCGTCGAGCGAGGGGATGCCGAGTCGGCGGTACGAAACGCCGGTGGCGATGACGGCGGCCCGGCTGCGGACCTCGTCCCCACCGGCGATCGTCACCACGCGCTCCGGTCCCCTGACGCGCAGGCCCGTCGCCGGGTTCCCGTAGACGTAGTCGGCGCCGAAATTCCAGGCCTGGGTGTAGGCCCGCACCGCGAGATCCTCGCCGCTCACCCCGGTCGGGAAGCCCAGGTAGTTGCGGATGTGCGAGCTCGTGCCGGCCTGGCCGCCGATGGCCTCTGGCTCCAGCACCACCGTGGACAGTCCCTCGGATGCCCCGTAGACCGCGGCCGCCAGGCCGGCCGGCCCGGCACCGATCACGGCCACGTCGTACAGATCGCCCCCCGGGCTGGTCCGCATCCCGATGGCCTCGGCGAGCTGAGCGTTCGACGGATTTTCCAGCACCCGCCCATCGAACATGATGACCACCGGCAGCGTCGCCGCGGTGGCGCCGGCCTGTTCCAGCAGCGCCTTTCCCGGCCCGGCGGACGCCGGGTAGAAGCCGAACGGGATCACGTTGCGGCTCAGCAGGTCCCGGATCTCGTGCGAACGGGCGGACCACTCGTCGCCCACCACCCGCATGACTTCGGGCCTGGGCACGTTCGACCTGGCCCACTTCGCAAGCAGTTCGCTGACCGCCAGGTGGAACTCCTCGTCTGGCACCGCCACGGGCCTGGCCGCGTAGGCGTCGATGTGGTCAAGCGCGATGGCCTGCAAGATCGGCTCCGGAGGCGGTCCGTATCCCTCATCGATACCGATAAGGAGGAGGCGCTTGGCCGCGCTATGGAACTCACGGACCCGCGCCAGCAGGTCTGTTCCGGTCAGCAGGTCTGTTCCGGTCAGCTGCGACATCGACTGGCCCGCCAGCACGATGCTGACCAGTCGCCGGTCGTCGCGGAGCTTGGCGAGCAGGCGGAGTGGATCATCAGTGGATCCAACGCAGATGATCTCGTAATCGGCCCCGTACCGCTTGCGCAGTTCTCTCTCGACCACGCCTCGTGCCTGCGGGTCGTCATCGACGATCAGCAGGACTGGAGCATCTGGCATGGGCGGCACCTGTGAGGTTGGGCGGGCATGCCAACTTTAGTCACGATGCGGTTCCCCGCCGCGGCCATCAACCGAGAGCGCGGCGTTTGACCTGGTTACAGCGCCAGGCAGTGGCAGCGGAGGCGGTCATGGCCGTCCGGCGCGTGGTGCTCGCCCGGCCGTGCCTCGCGGTCAGGCCCGTCCGGCGCGTCGGCCGGACGCCAGCCCGTCTGGCGGGTCAGCCGGAGGCCAGGCCAGCCACGCATATCCGTTGGGAATCACTGGTCATCTCGTGCCGGACGACGGCCGGCTCCTGCGTGCGGGGCTGCGGCGTGGGGCGGCTTCCCGGCAGTGGGCAGCGGGACCTTGTCCGCGGCCGCCGGGTGGATGTAGCGGCCGCCGCGCAGCAGCGACGCGACCGCGGCGACCGCGGCCAGGGCGGCGGCCACGCCGAACACCACGGACAGGCCGTGCTGGAACGGCCCGGATATCAGCTCCGGGAAGAACTGCCTGCCGGTGAGGACCCGCTGGCTGGCGGCCGGGAGCGACGACAGCGCGCCGCGGGCCGCCAGCAGGTGCTGGACCGGGTTCACGCCGTGTGACCCCCGTACGGCTGGATGCCGCTGGTGATGCCGACCAGGATGGCGCCCAGGCCGAGGGCGAAAGTGATGTTGCCCCACCAGTCGATGCGGCCGGGATGCCGCTCTCCGTTGTCACGGAGCTTGCGGTAGGCCC
>WNFX01003032.1_pt1 | contig 16839 bp, 18 predicted proteins | sample 5400111 | NCBI WGS metagenome assembly WNFX01 (sample SAMN13153363, study PRJNA577476) | soil metagenome | isolation source: 40 cm soil or saprolite under grassland replicate 1 | place: USA:California | collected 2016-06-15 | reverse complement strand
AAGATGAGGGCAAGGACCGCCGCCACGACGAAGGGGACGGCGCGGTCGGCCGTTGTCTGGGGGGCGATCCGGGTGCCGATGGACACGACCAGCACCAGGTAGACGGCCCCGATCAGCACCACCAGCACGGCATACACCAGGGCGCGCCGCAGGAAGACGCCGATGTCGTAGAGGTGGTAGCGGAGAACCGAGATGCCGATCGCCGCGGCCAGTCCGGCCAGGCCAAGCGGGAGGGCGGTGCCGCCGACGGGGTTAAAGACGACGTAACCGTTGTGGTACACCAGGAAGCTCACGACGGTGGCGGCCACCGTCAGCACAGCCAGCAGGAGTGCCGCGCCGGCGAACCACTTGATCTGCTGGCGCTCCTCGAACCTCGCCCGGCGATAGCGGATCACAAGGGTGCACGTGGCCAGGACGGCGCAGATGAGCCCGATGATCTGGCCGGGGAGGCTCAGGGCCGCTATGCCGGTCGTCGCGCCGGCAATGCTGATGGCCACGCCCCCGAGCGCCACCCAGGCCAGCGGCCACCAGCGCGGCGAGACGGGCGCACCATCGGGGAACAGGAACGGCAGGAAGAAGAACGTGAGGTTCACCGGCAGGATCCATATCCAGCCGGCCAGCCACGCCACCAGATGGGTTGCGGGAATCGGCGGGTGGGGGGCGTAGACGGCGTAGCTGTAGAAGCCGAGGACGAATTCCTCGACCCCCCACAGGACCCCGATCCCGCAGCACACCCACCCGATCCGGTTTCTCGGCCGACGCCACACGATCAGCGCGCCGACGATGGCAAAGGAGATCGCGAAGATCGGGGTCAGGCCGAAGTAGTGCTGTGCCGCGCGAAGCTGCGGCGGCAGGTGGGCATGGGCGGTGGCGGCGACGTCACCGAAGTTCGTTCCCGCGCCGCACAGGGCGATCGTCGCCACGGCAAGCGTCCACCCCAGCCAGGCCCGGATCCGCCCGGACGCGGGGCGTGCCGCCGTGGTCATCGGATGCCTCCCAGGCCGGCCGAGACCTGGCGGGCCTCGTCCGGCGGCGAGCCCAGGTCCCAGTCCAGGCCGTATTCGGCAAACAGGCGCTCGCGTGTCAGGACATGGGGCATGGGCAGATAGGGGCTGACGACGCCGTAGGCGGCACCCATCATGGTGGCCCGGAACAGCAGCCATGTCTGGCCGGGGTCGCCCCGGGCGGCCAGCACGTCCCTCAGGAGCCCGGCCAGTTGCTGCTCCCAGCGGTGCTCACCATCGGCGAGCAGTTCCGCCACGCCCGGCTGCAACAGCAGCGCCAGGTGCATGGCGATGATCCGCGGCTCCTCGACGGCGGTCTGCAGGACGGCGTCGATGATGGCGGCCAGTTGCTCATCGGGGCCGGAGGCAGCGTGGGCGGCACGGACAATCCGCGCGTGCAGCAGCCGGTCGGCCAGCGCCTGCACCAGGTGCTGTTTCGTGCGGAAGTAGTAGACGGTCAGCCCCGCGGACACGCCCGCCCGCCGCGAGACCTGGGCCAGGGTTGTTGCCTCGTAGCCACGCTCGGTGAACAGGGCGTGCGCTGCCCCGAGAATCCTGGACTTGGCCCGCTCTCTCCGCTGCTCGTTGACCGCGGACCCGTGCGGCGGCATGCTGACATCCACACATACTGACTGACGTTCAGTCAAGTAATTTGGGGGATTGTCCAGCATCGTGACCGAGACGAGCGAGCGGGGCTATGTCGGCACCGCGGTCACCCTGCAGCTCGCGGCGGGCTGCACGCTCACCGTCGTCACCATCTGGCTGATACCGGTCGTGCCGCGCGTGCTGGGGTGGACCTGGGTGGACCTGGGCGTTTGCCGTCCTTGCTCCCGGGCCGCTGCCCGGCGTCCTGGCCATGAGCAGGTTGTTGCCTGCCCCGAGGACAGGCTCATCGCGAGCGGGCGGGGCTAGGGCATGCCCCGGCGGGACGCCGCGCTACGCCAGGTCAGATCGCCGCCAGCCGGGAATATGTCGCTAGCGGAGGTTGCGGCCACCGGTTTGCCGTCGGTTTACTCGCAGAGAGGCGCCGCTGTCACGCGGCGGCGCCGCTGGGTCTGCGGGTTCACCGGCGTAGATCTGCGGGAGGCAGGACATGGGGTGTGGGCGTTGCCGTGCGGCTTCCCTGGCTGGCACCCGTGATGGCCGATGACCGCCTTCCGGGACTTCCTCGATGTGCCCCACCGGACCGGCAAGCCCCGTGCCTCGGGGCTGACCCACGTGCTCGACAAGGGCCTGTCGCTGGCCAACCTGGAGTCGCTGGTCGAGGGCGTGGGCGAGTACGTCGACATCCTCAAGTTCGGGTGGGGGACCGCGTACATCACCCACGGCATCCGGGCCAAGGTTGCCGTGTGCGATGAGAACGGCATCATTGCCTGCCCGGGCGGGACGCTGTTCGAGATCGCCGCCCACCAGGGCCGGGTGAAGGACTACCTGACCTGGCTGCATCAAATCGGCGTGCGTCATGTCGAGGTATCGAACGGCGCGCTCGGCATGCCCACCGAGGCCAAGCAGCGTTACATACGCGAGTTCACCGACGAGGGCTTCATCGTGCTTTCCGAGGTCGGGTCGAAGGATCCCAGCCAGGTGGTGGTCGGCAGCGAGTGGGCCGATGAGATGCTGGCCGACCTCGGCAACGGCGCGACGATCGTCATAGCGGAGGGCCGGGAGAGCGGCACCGTTGGCCTGTACGACGGGGCGGGCCAGCCGGATCGGCGCCTGGTCGGCGAGCTGACGGAGCGCGTGCCGGTGGAACGGGTGCTCTTCGAGGCGCCCAGGAAGGACCAGCAGGCCTGGTTCATCCGCGAGCTGGGCAGCAACGTGAACCTGGGCAACATCCCGCCGAACGACGTGCTGAGCCTGGAGACGCTCCGCACCGGCCTGCGGGCCGACACCGTTCAGCTGCTCGGGCCCGCTCGGGACCAGCACACCCCGACACAGCGCAACGAACCGCCCGGCTGGCCGCCGGGGATCCACTGAAGGCGTCCGGTGCTGGTCCTTCGATCCCGCGGCGTGTTGCTGCCGACGACCATCGTCGGGTCGCTGCCGAGACCGGTCTGGCTTCGCGGGGCCGTCTTCCGCGCCGCGGGCCAGTCCGTCGACTACATCGACATGGAGCATCGCGCCGTCTTCGAGGACGCGGTGCGGCTAGCGGTGGCTGACCAGCGGGCGGACGGCATCGACATCGTGTCCGACGGCAACCTCTACATGGAGACCGACGCGCCCTATCAGGGCAACCCGGCGACCCTGCTCAATCTGCGTTTCCCCGGCTTGGGCTTCGGCGTGCCCGCGGCCGGCAGCGCGTCACGGGACGGGCCGCAGCCGGTGGTCCGCGAGCCGCAGCCGATCGTCCGCGAGAAGATCCGCTGGACGCAGCCGCTCTTCGGTGATGTGCTCCGGGCGCTCCAGCGGTCGACGAGCGGGCCGGTCAAGATCAACATCAATCCCGGCCCCGCGGCCTTGTCGCTCTGGTGCGTCGATGAGTACTACGGCGACATCGGCCGGCTCCGCGCCGACCTGGCCGACGCGTTCAACGCCGAGCTCCGGTGGCTGGCCAGCAGCGGCGCCGACGTCATCCAGATCGCCGACCCCAGCTTCCTGTGGGACGGCGGCCGCGACACATGGGCAGCCGAGCTGATCTGCCGGGCGACGGCGGGGGTGACCGCGCACGTCACCTGGCACATGTGCTACGGCGCGACGACCGGTGATGCACGGCGGGAGCTGGGCGGCGCCTCCATCAGGATGCTGGCCGATGAGGGCCTGGCCGGCTGCTGCAGCGAGGTTCATCTCGAGACGGCGCGCAACGGCATGGCCGAGGTGGAGCACCTGCTGCCGTGGGCGGAGCTGCCGGGCAAGTACGCGGGGATCGGCGTCATCGATTCGTCGAGCTCCGTGGTGGAGACGGTCGACGACGTCGTCGGCCGGCTCCATCGTGCGCTGGAGGTGCTTCCGGCCCAGAAGGTCGTGGTGAGCACCGACTGCGGGCTCAGCCATCTGCGGAGGGACGTCGCCTTCCGGAAGATCCGGGCCCTGACGCTGGCGGTCCGCAAGGTCCGGGCCGAGCTCGGCTACGACGCCGGCAGCGGGCAGTAGGAGACCACTGAATAATGGCCGCCTGGCTCGCGTGTCCCCGCATCCCGCCTGGCGGCGTTGTCGTCGTCGCGCGTAGCTCCACTACGCGCTCCTCCTCCGCCCTGCCATCCGGGTGCGAGACGACGATCGTCACCCGCTCCGGCATCATGCAGACCCCGAGCCTGCATCATGTGGACGACGACGTCCGGGATTAGTCACCGAGGGCATGCGCAAGCGCGGCATCACCATCCTGGAGGGGGCCGAGCCGGTCGAGGTGCGCGGTTCGGGCACGGTCTCGGAGGTGGTCGTCCGGCTGAGGTCGGGGGAGACCGTCACCCTCGGGACGGACTTCGTCTTCGTCGGGACGGGCGAGGCTCCCAACACGGGCTGGGTGCTCGATGCGCTCCCCGGCCTCAAGAGCGATGACGCGGGCGCCATCATCGTCGACCGCCGGATGCTGACATCGATACCAAATGTGTATGCGATCGGCGATGCCATCGGGGCGCCGATGGAGATGTTCAAGGCGCGAAAGTGCGGTGTGACCGCTGCCAGAAATATCATGGGGATCGACAGCGAGTTCGACTTCAGCGAATACCCTGATTTCCTGCCGGAAACACCAAGCTCGTCGACCTTTAACGGTCCTGGGGCCGGGTGATTTTCGGCCGGCGTATTCAGGCCTGGCTGGGTGACCGGTAATTCGATACGATTAACCGACCGGGAGCAGTGTGAGCACCACTGGTCGTCATCGGGGAGATGCTCGGCCGTAGCGGCTGCCGGCTCGTCACCGTCCCGGTCGCTGGCGATTGGAGGGACTATGCCCGCATCACCGGCACCTCAGTCCCCAGGCGTCGCTGATCTCGGATTCGCGCGCCTGGACCTCGACCGGGCGGCCCGGACCGGCGACCCCGAGGTCGTGTACGGCGCGGGGAAGACGGGCGACCAGATCGTGACCTCCGTCCTCGCTCTTCACCAGGCCCATCCTGACCGGGCGATCCTGGCCACCCGGCTATCGGAGAACGCGCTGTTGTCGTGCGGGGCGCGCCTGCCGGGGGCGGAGATCGACCCCGTGGGCCGGCTGGCGGTCCTCGGCCCGGCGCCGCCGTTACGGGGACTGGTGGCGGTGGTGGCCGCCGGGACGTCGGATCTGCCGGTCGTGCACGAATGCGCCGCCACGGTCAGGGTCTTCGGAGCCGAGCCCGATGTGATCGTCGACGTCGGTGTGGCCGGCCTGCACCGGCTGCTCGGCCAGGCCGGCCGCATAGCCGCCGCCGATGCCGTGGTGGCCGTGGCCGGCATGGAGGCCGCGCTGCCCTCGGTCCTGGGCGGGCTCGTGGGCGTTCCGCTCATAGCGGTCCCGACCAGCGTGGGCTACGGCTGGAACCTCGACGGGCTGTCAGCGTGGCTGGCCTGCGTGAACAGCTGTGCTCCCGGAGTGCTCACCGTCAACGTCGACAACGGGTTCGGGGCCGGGGTGGCCGCCGCGCGGATCGCCCGGGCGGCCGCGGGTGCCCGCCCGCGCCCGGCGGCGCAGGCCAACGGGGAGGCCCGGTGAAGACGCTCTGGGTGGACGCCAGCAACGGCGCGGCGGGCGACATGCTGCTGGCCGCCCTGCTCGATGCGGGGGCCGACCTCGACGCGGTACGCACCGGGCTGCGGGGGATCGGCGTGGAGCCGGTGGGCCTGACGCTGAACGCGGTGCGCCGGCACGGCTTAAGGGCGGCCCAGGTCGTGGTGGACGCCCCCGACAGCGAGGCCACGCGCAACCTGCCCGACGTTGTCTCGATCCTGTCCCGGGCCGGCCTGCCCGGACAGGTGCAGGACTTCGCGGTCGCCGTCTTCCAGCGGCTGGCCCGCGCGGAGGCCGACGTCCACGGCGTCGCTCCCGACGAGATCGGCTTCCACGAGGTCGGGGCGCTCGACGCCATCGCCGACGTGGCCGGGTGCGCGCTCGCGCTGCATTCCCTCGGCCTGCTGCAGCCGTGCACCCGGGTGGTGTCGCCGGTGGCCGCGGGCTCGGGATCGGTCAGGACGGCCCACGGCACCGTCCCGGTTCCGGTGCCGGCCGTGCTGCGGATGCTCGCCGACGCCACCGCCCCGCTGAGCGCGCATCCCGCAGCGATGGAACTGTGCACGCCCACCGGCGCCGCGCTGCTCACGACGATGGCGACGGCCTGGGGAGCCGCGCCGGCCTGCACCGTGCTGGCCGTCGGGACCGGCGCCGGCGCGGCCGACCCGGACGGGCATCCCAACGTGCTCCGGGTGCTCGTCGGCGAGGCAGCCGGGCCGGCGAACTGGGCGAGCGCGGGCATGTACCGGATCGACGCCACCATCGACGATCTCGACCCGCGCCTCTGGCCGGACGTGCTGGATGAGATCCACGCCGCCGGGGCCGCCGACGCCTGGTGCGCCCCGGTGCTGATGCGCAAGGGCCGCCCCGGCCACGTGCTCAGCGCGCTCGCCGGCGCGGACGTGCTGGACGCGGTCTGCCAGGCGATGTTCAGGCAGACCACGACCCTCGGCGTGCGGGTCTCCCCGGTGCAGCGCCGCTCCCTGCACCGGGATCAGATCGCCGTGTCCGTCGCCGGTGCCCGGGTGAGCGTCAAGCGCGGCCTGCTCGGCGAGACGGTCGTCACCGCGCAGCCCGAGTACGAGGACGTCCGGGCCGCCGCCCGGCTGACCGGCCGGCCCGTGGCCGAGGTGCTCGCCGAGGCGCGGCGCCAGGGCGGCGCAGCGGACCGGCAGGTGCTCCCCTCACGACAGAACGGTCCATGAGGTTTGTCTGCCCAAGCCATACACCGAACTTCGCCGGAGGCGCACACTCGCGTCAACTTCCAGTCTGCCGACGATACAGGTCTTGGTCCGGCGAGGCCGGGCCTCATTGCCGCCGCCGGACAACCGCACGGGCGGGACAGACTTCGATCTGATGGAGGCGTTCACCCAATGAGCAGCACAGAGTACATCGAATCTATCGCGCCCCCGGGCGAAGAATCCGCCGCCATCGACCGTTCCCGTCCCGTCCCGGGAATCTACTGGGTCCTGGGGATCTTCGTCGGCGCAACAGCGACCTACCTCATATCCCGGGGCGTCTATAACGCGCTGAATATTGGCGGGTCAAAGCCAACTTCATCGCTCTACATCATCGGGACCTCGACGCTGGGAGCCGCCATCGCGACCACGTTCGCGCTCGCCGCCTTCAAGCCGTTTGACCGGATCTCGTTCAACGCGGTCCGGGGGAGCGTCATCGTGGTTGTCTCGCTGCTGCTGGTCTTTGGGTTCTGGACTATTCTGTCCGGCCCCGCGAATGTCAGCATGGCCAGGTTCGCCTTCCCGATCATCGGAACCACCTGGTTCTTTATCGCCGCGACCAGCTTCATCGGCGAGGACGCCCACGTGGCGAACCTCAGCCCCGGCCGGCGGACGCTCCTGAACCTCGTGCTGTGGGTCGCTGGCACCGCTCTGGTGGTCGCTTCCATTACCTGGATCCCGCCGTTCTGGTTCGGTTTCATCCAGACGCTGCTGGTCACCGGTGGCTTCGCGTACGCCCTGCACAACGTCAGGCAGCCCGCCAAGAGCCTCTACGCCTGGTCGATCCTGGTCATCCTCACCACCGCGGCGATTCTCGTCTCCAGCGCGCTGAATACCTGGGTGATTCATGCCCCGCGGTTCGGCCCGTGGCCGATCGGCGGCCCGTCACCGGAGTGGGGGATTTTCTTCGGGCTCTGGTGCGGCCTGAACTATGGCGTGCTCGGGCCGATGCAGTGCTGGCCGTTCAGCCGCATCCGCCAGCCATGGGGAACCGTGGTCGCCACGCTGGCGGTCATCGCCTGGTGCTACCTGCTGACGCTGCTACTGATAGCCATCTTCGGGGGGATCTTCTCGAACCACGCCCAAGCGCTGGTCGAGGCGCAGGACTGGGCGTGGAACACGGTGTTCTGGGGCTTCTGCTTCGCCCTCGTGTTCGGGGCGGGCTCCCGCCCCTATCTGTGGCGCGGGCAGACCACCCCCGGGTCGTGGGAAAAGGTGGAGGCGGAGTGAGCTCACCCGTACAGGCGTCGCTGCATCAGGTGGCGGAGCGGCCGGCCAGGGACAAGCTGGCCGGCCTGCACCGGCTCCTCGGCTCCATGGGCTCCGCGCTGGTGGCCTTCTCCGGGGGAGCGGACAGCGCGTTCCTCGCGTTCATGGCCCACCAGGCCCTCGGCGACCAGGCCCTGGCGGTCACCGCGGACTCCGCGTCCCTGGCCCGGTCGGAGCTGCGGGACGCGGCCGGGTTCGCCGCCCGGTTCGGCCTGCGCCACCAGGTGGTGCCGACGTCGGAGCTGGAGGACGAGGCCTACCTCCGGAACAGCGGAGACCGGTGCTACTTCTGCAAGAGCGCCCTGATGCGCGCCCTGGAGGCGATCTCGTCCCAGGCGGCCGGGGCCACGGAGATCCTGGTCGGGGTCAACACCGACGACCTCGGCGATTACCGGCCCGGCCAGCAGGCGGTCAGGGAACGAGGGGGCCGGTGGCCGCTGGTGGAGGTGGGGCTGTCGAAGGCCGAGATCCGCTGGCTGTCACGAGAACTCGGGCTGCCGACCTGGGACAAGCCGGCGGCGGCCTGCCTGTCGTCCCGCATCGCCTACGGGGTCCCGGTGACCCCGGCCGCGCTGCGGCGGATCGAGACATCCGAGACGGCCCTCAAGGAGATGGGGCTGGCGGGCCGGGTCAGGGTCCGGGATCAGGGAAACGACCTGGCCCGGATCGAGGTCGACCTGGATTGTCTCGGCCTGGTCATGGAGCGCCGGCGGGATGTCGTCGCCGCGCTCAAGAACGCCGGTTTCGTTTTCGTGACCCTGGACCTCGAGGGGTACCAGCAGGGCAGCCACAACCTCACGCTCCGGCGGCGGCCGCTGCCGCCGCCGCGAGCTCACGCGGCAGATGACGAGCATAACGCGGGAAGAATCGTGATCCCTGACCGGGAAGGTGGGCAGTTGCATGAAGGTTGACGGCATCGACTACGGACTGGAAACGCCCTGGGAGATCGACGTACCCGACGATTCCATCGTCATCGAGAACACCGACGAGAGCAGGATCCCCCCGGCGCTCGCGGACGTGCCGCAGGCGGTCAGGGACGCGATCAGGAACCCGATGGGAGCCGCGCCGCTGGCTGACCAGGTGAACAGCTCCAGCAAGGTGGCGCTGATTCTCAATGACTGGATGGGCGTGAGCGTGCACGCCGTTCCCGTCGTGCTCGAGGAGCTGCGGGCCGCTGGCGTGGACGAGCGGAATATCCGCATGGTCATCGCGGGCGGTCTGCACCCCAAAGTGACCAGGGACCAGCTTTATCTCAGCAAGACCGGCCGGGACGTCAAACCGCCCTATCCATCGCCGTACCACATTCTGCCCCCCGAGGTCATCGACCGCTTCTGGCCGACCGGGTTCGCCAGCAGCCGCATCCGCCCCCACGACGCGGCCGACCGGGAGCACCTGGTCGAGCTGGGCGTGACCGACCTCGGCGACCTGGTCGAGATGAATGACTGCGTCGTGGAGTGCGATGTCCTCGTCTACATGAGCGGCTGGACCGGGCTCCCCTCGATCTGGGGCGGCTACCTGGGCGGCGGCCAGGGCGTCACGGTGGGGATCGGCAGCGACCGCAGCATCATGACCCATCACTCCTACCGGGTCCACGAGCACGCCGACTCGATGGCCTCCGACGTTCACAAGCAGAAGTTCATGAAGCACAAGGAGGCCGTCGCCAGCTTCGTGGAGGAGGCCACCGGCAAGAAGGTCTTCTACATCGAGGGCTCGCTCAACGCGCGAGGTGAGTTCGACCAGGTGGTGGCCGGCGACGGCGCCGCCATACGCAAGCCGATCTTCGATCTCGCGGACGGCGAGAAGATCGTCGGCGTCCCGCAGCAGGTGGACGTGTTCGTGTCCGGTGCGGCCCACTGGGGGATCTTCTACGACACGTGCAACAACCCGCTGATGTCGCTCGTGCAGATCAACAGCCGGATCCGCGAGTACGTCGGCGCACAGCCGCCGCTGCGCAGGGGCGGCGTGGCCATCCTGGTGACGCCCTGCGACGGGACCATCGATGAGCGGTTCCGGCCGTCGGACCGCGAGATGCTCCAGCTATTCCACCGGCTGGGCCATGATCCGGCGAGGCTGGAGGACTACGAAGAGGAGTACCTGAACCGGCAGGACCTCATCGCCAAGTACCGGTTCTCCAACGGTGCCCACCCGCTCCACCCGTTCCCGGTGTTCTACGAGAACTCCTTCATCCTCGACCGGGCGAGCACGATCATCTTCGCCGGCGCGCGGGACGTCGAGGGTTCCCAGCTGGTCGGCGCCCACGCGGTTCCGACCTGGGAGGACGCGTGGGCCATGGCGACCAAGGTGGTGGGCAAGGACCCGTCAGTGATGGTCACCCCGCGGGTCGGCTTCCGCACCCCGCTGCTCTGGAAGGTCAGGGGCTGACGCAACGCATCGGGCGGCGGGACGCCGCGGACGCCCAGGACGGCGGCGCGGAGACCGGCGTATCCCGGGCCGCGGCCGGCCTTGCCCCCTGACGCTGCCCCCGGGCCGGGCGCTCCCGGCCGGCGCGACTGGCTATGCCGGCTGGGGCCGGACACTCTTGACCTGGCCTCTGTGGCTACCCGGGCTGGGGCCGGATGCCGTAGCGGCCGAGGGACGGTTCCAGCAGGTCGAACGCACGGGTGGCGGCGTCGGCCAGCACGGCACAGATCTGCTCGCGCGGCTGCCCCTCCAGGCTGCGACGGGTGGCCTCGGCGGCCAGCACGCGGTGCACCGAGGCGAGAAGGACCGCCACCAGCCGCTGCTCCGGGCCGTCGGTCCCGGTCTCGGCGGCGATGGCGTCGCCGAGCAGCTGCTCGCGCCGGTCCAGCATCTCCCGCACCCGGCCGACCAGCACCGGGCTGCCGAGGATCATCCCGGCGAAGGCCGGGCTGGACAGCCCGAGCGTGACGTCGGCCCGGGCGACGGCCTCGGCGTAGTCGCGGCGGATTGCGGCGAGCATGCTCTCGCCGGGCGCCCGGGCGGCGATCACGTCGGCCAGGTGGCGCTCGATCGCCTCGGCGCGGTCGAAGACCAGGTCCTCCTTGCGCGGGAAGTAGTTCGTCACGGTCATCTTGGCCACGCCAGCGGCGTCGGCGACCTCGGCGATCGTCACCTCGTCGAAGCCCCGGTCCACGAACATCCGGGTCGCGATGTTCGAGATCGCCTGCCGGGTCTCCTGCTTACGCCGTTCGCGCAGTCCGGGTGCCATACCAGCATCGTAGTCATAAACTAGGTCAGACACAAGATTAGTCTTGACATAAATTTATGTCTGACCTAAAGTTAGGCGTTATGGCAGCGACACAGACCCAGACGCCCGAGACGGCCCCGATGCCAGGCCGCCGGGGCCAGGCACCCATGGACCGCGTACCCGCAGGCAGTGCACCCATAGGCAGTGCACCCGCAGGCAGTGCACCCGCAGGCAGTGCGCCCGCAGGCCGCGTACCCGCGGACCGGCGCCCCGACCTGGCCGGGGCGCTGCGGCCGCTGGTGATCGACGTCGGCATCCCGCTCGGCACCTACTACCTGCTGCGCGACGCGTTCGGCGTGAGCCTGTGGCTCTCCCTGGCGCTGAGCAGCATCGGCCCGGCCGTGCGCGCCATCGCCGGCCTGGTGGCGGAGCGGAAGCTGAACCTGCTGGCCGTGCTCATGCTGGCCGTCAACCTGGCGGGCATAGCGGTCAGCTTCCTGACCGGTGACCCGCGGGCGATGATCGCCAAGGACTCGATCGTCAGCAGCGTGATCGCGTTCGCCATCCTGGGCTCGGTCATGCTGCGGCGCCCGCTCATGTCGGCCGGCCTCAAGCCGTACATGACCAGGGGAAAGGCAGAACGGATAGCGGCGTGGGACCGCCTTTCCATGGCTTCGGCCCGGTTCCGCCGGCTCGAACTGGCCTTCAGCACGATCTGGGGCCTGGCGCTGCTGGCCGAGTGCGCGGCCCGCATGGCGGGCGCCTACATCCTGCCGGTCACGACGATGGTGTGGCTGGGCACGGTCATGGCGTTGGGCTCGATCGGCGTGGCCATCGTGGCCGGCGGCGCCGCGGCCGGGCCCATCCAGAAGATGATTGACGCCGAAGCGGCTGCGTCCTGACCAGAAAGGATCCCGCCATGCGCGGCAAGGGCATCAACTACGACACCGGCTTCTCCCCGGGCGGCCACAACAGCCGCGAGCACTTCGACGCCGACCTCGTCCGCGCCGAGATGCGCGTCATCGCCCGGGAGCTGCACTGCACGGCGGTGCGGATCTCCGGCGGTGACCCCGGGCGGCTCAGCACCGCCGGTGAGCTCGCCGCGGCCGAGGGGCTGGAGGTGTGGTTCGCGCCGTTCCCGTGCGAGCTGGCCACCGACCAGCTGACGCCGCTGTTCGCCGACTGCGCGGACCGCGCTGAGCACCTGCGCCGGGACGGCGCGAACGTGGTCCTGGTGACCGGCTGCGAGCTGACGCTGTTCGCGGCCGGCTTCCTCCCCGGCGGCACGTTTTATGAGCGGATCCAGGGCCTCCAGTCTCGCGGCCCACGGCTATACGCCGCTTTCGCCAGGCTGCCCCGCAAGCTGAACGGCTTCCTGGCCGCGACCGCCGAGGCGGCCCGCAGCCGGTTCGGCGGCCCGCTGACCTACGCCTCCGGCATGTGGGAGCCGGTCGACTGGGGGCCGTTCGACATCGCCGCCACCGACGCCTACCGCGACGCGGGCAACGCCGGCACCTTCCGGTCCGAGCTGCGCAAGCAGCTCCAGCACGGCAAGCCGCTCGCGGTCACCGAGTTCGGCTGCTGCGCCTACGCGGGCGCCGGCGACCGGGGCGGCATGGGCTGGGCCATCATCGACGACAGCACCGACCCGCCGCGCCTGGACGGCGACTACGCGCGCGATGAATCCGAGCAGGTCAGGTACCTGGAGGAGCTGCACGGCATCCTCGCCGCCGAGGGCGTGGACCTGGCGTTCTGGTTCACCTTCGCCGGCTACCGGCTCGTGCACGACCCCGATCCCCGCCGCGACCTGGACCTGGCCAGCTACGGCCTGGTGACGATGCTGCCCGGCGGCCCCGGCACCGGATACCAGGGCCTCGGCTGGGAACCCAAGCTCGCCTTCGGCGCGCTGGCCCGGGCGGACTGGCGGCCAGCACCGGCTGCGGGCGGCGAGCCGGGATAACCCGCGGACCACACGGGGAGCAATCGCGCCATTGGTCTCAGGTATTGGCCAACGACAGCCGCTGCGGGCTGGACTGGAGAACACAGCCGGCGGTCCCCCTACGAGGCCGCGTGAGGTGTGCATCGAGGAGGAAGAAGATGAACGTTTCCAGCCAGGTAGACACCCTGCAAAAGCGGGCAGCTGATCTGAAGAGTTCCTTCGACCAGGCCCGGCAGGAAACCAACGAGTAGGTCAAGGCGCGCATCGAGCAAACGAAGGCGGATATCGCCGCCCACGAAAATGCCGCCAAGGATCAGGTTGAGCAGGCCGCCGGCCGCGCGCAGAGCCAGTGGAAGTCGATACAGGCCGATGCGGCGGCGAAAATGCAGGACCTGCAGGACCGCATCGCCCGCAAACGCGACCAGCATGACGTCAAGGTGGCAGAAGAAGATGCCGAGGCTGCGGAGGAAGACGCCGCCGATGCCCTTGACTACGCCTCCTGGGCGATCGACCAGGCGAAACTCGCTGTCCTTGACGCCATTGACGCCCGCACCTGGGCCGACGCGCGGGCGGCAGCGTCGCCATCGGCGTGAGGCGGACGGGGAGCCCACGGTGACCGTCCACGCTGGCGCCGTCGCGTCCCGCGCCTGAGCCTGACCGGGCGGCCACCGGGCTCTCCCGCCCGAACAGGCGCCGTGGGCTCCCGCGATAGCCCGGGCCTATCCCACGAAAGCCGTCATCGCCTTGCCTTCGCCGGCCGCGGGGGTGCTACATGTGGGACCTCTGGCAGAAAGGGTGAATCAGATGAGACGTTCAGGCTGGCTGACGTTTTCCGCCGTGGTTCTGATCATTGCGGGGATCATGCGGATCATTGACGCGATCTGGGCCTTCGGGTACCACGGCGCAATTCCCGGTAACCTGCAGGGCGCGCTGCTGGGGCACAGCCTTAAGACCTACGGATGGATATGGCTGATCATCGGCGTAATCTTGATCATCGCCGGTGCGTCGGTCCTGGGCCCATCTGACCGGCCCAGCGCCGAAGTCTTCCGCTGGGTCGGCATCGTGGCCGCGGCGCTGGCCGCGATCTCGGCAATCTTCGTGATGCCGTACTACCCGGTCTGGTCGCTCATCTACATCGCGATCGCGGTCATGGTGATCTACGGGCTCTCGGCTCACTACAGCGAGCAGGCCGCCTGACGGCCAGCTCCGGGGGCCGGCTGGACACGGAGTCCGGGACGGCGGCGACTGGTACGGCCGGGCGCTCCTGGCCTGACCGCTAGGCTCGATCGGCTGCTTCCCGATCGGCCTTCTGGGCGCGCCGCATTTCCCGGACGCTGTATGCCGTGGTAGCCAGCACGGTCAGGCCGCCCAGGGCAACGCTGGCGCCGGTCGCCACGCCGGACAGGGGCAGCAGATCGGTGAAGATCAGCACGGCGCCCACGCCGATGGCGCCGATGCCGAACAGGACGGCGGAGGCCGTCGCGACGCGGCTGGCGGCGGCCTTGTCGGCCGCCGAACGCGCGCGGGCCCGTACGGCGACCAGACGGCGCCTGGCCCACTCGTACTCGACGGCGAACACGATCAGCGCCAGCAGGATCACGAGCAGGCCGGGTCCGGGTGCCACCAGCAGCACCACGCCGACGGCGAGGATGACGGTGCCCACGACGGTGACGGCGATCCGGCGGAGCAATCGGGCCAGGTTCATTTCTCAACTATGCCCGGGCGCAGCCGAGGCCAAAGAGCCCCGCCTCGCTGTCCTGCCAATCTCATCTCCTGGGGCTTTGTAGTCGCTGGCCGGGCTGCGCCCAGCCGCTGGGCACCGGCCGGCCAAGATCAGGCAAGCCGACGGCCGTGCAGGCGCCGTGCCGGCGCCGTGGTGGCCATGTGGAGAGCCGTGGCCAGAGGCGCGGCGGACACACGGAATCCGTGGTCAGCCGTGATCGGCTGCGGGGGAGGGCCCGGTGCCGGGGCTTCCCGCGGACGCGGTTGTGAGCGCCATGAAGTCGGCAACACCGATGGCCCGCAGTATCTGCCGTTCGCCGGGGCGGATGCCGCTCCGGGTCTCGTCGTGATACAGGCGCGGAGACACCAGCCGGACGGTGCGCCCCCGGGTCTCCAGCTCGCAGCCACCCGCGGCCATGACGTTCTTGACCCAGTCCGTGCCGGTGCCATAGGTGAGTGCGATCAGGTAGCCGTCGGCGGTCGGGAAGACGTTCACCGGTGTCCGGTAGCGGCGGCCGGAACGCCGGCCGCGGTGCGCGACGACACCGAAGCCCGGCATCCATGGCGCGATGTGCCTGGTGAGGCGGTTCAGGCCCACCTTGTTCCACTGCCCCACTCTGCGGGGAATCGGCATATCTGCTCCTTTACCCAGCGCGCCAGCGCGGGTGGGCCCCGCGCCGGGGGCTATCGCTCACCGCCCATGCTGGCCGCAAACCGGGCAGGTTACGATGCAGATCGGCACGGTTTCACCAGTCGGCCGATCAGCGTCCGGCGCTCACCGTCGGGGCAACCGGTAAGGACAGCGCCCATGAGCGCAGGCACGGCCTTGAACCCCATCGCCGGACGCGAAGTGATCGCTTCTTTCGAGGTGGCGCAGCTCGCGCGCGATCGCCTGGCCGCGGCCGCCGGAACACGTCAGCCCCCCGCGAGAGGAGACACCTCGTGACGATTCCGCCGTTGCGGGAGCGCCCGGTCTTCGATGCCCTGGCCAAGCACCATTCGGAGCTGGTGGGCCGCCATCTGCGCGAGCTCTTCGCCGAGGATCCGGCGCGCGGTGAGCGGCTCTGGGCCGAGGCCGCCGGGCTCTATCTCGATTACTCGAAGAACCGCATCACCGACGAGACCCTGGGCCTGCTGCTCCAGCTGGCCGGGCAGTCCGGGCTCGAGCGGCACCGGGACGCGATGTTCGCCGGGGAGCGGATCAACGTATCCGAGAACCGCTCGGTGCTGCACGTCGCGCTGCGCATGCCGAAGGGAGCCTCGCTGGTCGTCGACGGGACCGACGTGGTGGCGCAGGTGCACGAGGTTCTCGACCGGATGGCCGGCTTCGCCACCAGGATCCGTTCGGGCGAATGGAAGGGGCACACCGGCAGGCCGATCCGCAACGTCGTCAATATCGGCATCGGCGGGTCCGACCTGGGGCCGGTGATGGCCTACGAGGCGCTGCGCCACTACAGCGACCGCAACCTGACGTTCCGCTTCGTCTCCAACGTCGACTCGACCGACTTCGTGGAGGCGACCAGGGACCTGGATGCGGCGGAGACGCTGTTCATCGTTTCGTCGAAAACGTTCGGCACGCTCGAGACGCTGACGAACGCGACCTCGGCCCGCGACTGGGTGCTGGCCCAGCTGGGCGACTCCGCCGCGATCGCCAGGCACTTCGTGGCGGTCTCGACGAACGCCCAGCGGGTGGCCGAGTTCGGGATCGACACCGCGAACATGTTCGGCTTCTGGGACTGGGTCGGCGGGCGGTACTCGATGGACTCGGCCATCGGCCTGTCGACGATGGTGGCGGTGGGCCCGGAGCAGTTCGGCCAGATGCTGGCCGGCTTTCACGCGATGGACGAGCACTTCCGCACCGC
>WNFX01003384.1_pt1 | contig 16842 bp, 17 predicted proteins | sample 5400111 | NCBI WGS metagenome assembly WNFX01 (sample SAMN13153363, study PRJNA577476) | soil metagenome | isolation source: 40 cm soil or saprolite under grassland replicate 1 | place: USA:California | collected 2016-06-15 | reverse complement strand
TGACAGGAATTAAGTTCTTGACAAAAAATGCCTGCCATGTCAAAAGATCGAGGTGTGGGACCTTGTCACCTACTGTGGCAACAAAACCAGGATCGAAATTTTTGATAAACAAAGCATACGGAATGAAATACATGTTTGCAATGCTGTGTTCAAACCCTGCGGCAACAAAAGCAGTGATCGGGAAAATAATAGCGAAGATCTTATCCATCGTGCTGCGGGCGCTATACGTCAACCAGACAGCCAAGCAGACCAATGCGTTACAAAGTATTCCTAATGCAACGGCTTGCAAGAAAGTGAGATCAACTTTTGCCACGCCGATCTTTAAGGCAGTGATCCCAACTGAGTTTGCTCCGAAAGTGTATTGCTTCGTGAAGAACATCAGAATGACGGTCCCAATCGAGCCGACAAAATTTCCCAGGTAGACAATGAGCCAGTTGCGAAGGAGAGCTGAGCCGGTCACTTTACCATTCGCCCATGCCATCACAATAAGGTTGTTGCCTGTAAACAATTCTGCGCCACCGACGACAACCAGGATGAGCCCCAAGCTGAAGACCAGACCCATCAACAACCTGGTTACGCCATAAGGCAAACCGGTATTAAACGCCACTGTTCCATCCGGAGCTGCGACGGCCATTCCACCTGCGCCAATTGTCGTTGCAAAAATAGCGCCTAAGGATATAAACGCACCTGCTAAGACGGCTAACATAAACATCTTGAGAAAGGGCATCTCAGCCTTACGCACGCCCAAATGCTCCTTTAAATATCAGAAAAGATTGTAATGAGTTTATCGTGATATTCTTCCGAGATTTGAAAAGAGCTATTTTTTCTTCAAGCTTCCCAGCCAGGTAATAATTCCCGCACCCAAAACAGCAAGCGAAATAATACCGATTACCATTTTCATAATCTTTCACTTCGTGGATAACATCTCCATTTGTGTTCGGCGTGCTGATTGCAACAGGGATAATGACCGCTTCACTCGCTTCGCTTGCGGGGACAGTTGAGCCACCTTCGACAGAGGTGGCCGCTTCTAGAGGAACATCACTTGTGGTGGGGCGCGCGCAATCAATTACGTAATATACTCTACCACCGCTCACTGCCACACCTGCGCCGATCTCTGTCAGATTTGAGGAAATCATCGTGTTCAAATGCACGGAATCGCCTGTCCATGCATCGACAGCAGATTGCGCCAGCATGTTTTCGCTGCCGCCCGTAATATTCTCAGAACGGAAGCCACCAAATGATAAATCGCCGGCTAATGGATATCCAGCCGCAAGCAGTCTATCGGTCAAGCTTGACCCTCCTGGGCCAGTATGAGTCATGCTACCGTTTGCTGCGAGAAAATCCGCCTGTGACTGCGCGGTATACATTAGGATCGAGTTAATACTATAAGGTGTAAACCCATAGGAGGAACGTAAAGCATTGACAGCATTTACTAAATCAAAAGGAGAATCCGCGAGTCCCGGCTGCAAAACCGACTCTGCGTAAGATGACGATACTGAACTGAATGGAATAACAGCAAAAAGGATAAACACGCTGATCCAGAATGATGTACGCCTCGACATGAAATAATTATAATGCGCTTACTTTTTGAGCAAATTTATCTCATATGGAGTTAAATCTCGCCATTCTCCTATTCGTAGTGATTCCAATTGAATCTGCCCAATCGCCACGCGGACAAGTCGCAGAGTCGGCAGACCAACCGCCGCGGTCATGTGACGGATCTGACGTTTCTTCCCCTCGCGCAGCTTAATTTCAATCCATGTGGTTGGCCCATGAGGAGTAACAGGCTTGGGTCGTGGGGGAAAATTCGGCTTGGGAATGAGGCGAACGTGCGCAGGCAGAGTCAGATAATCTTTTAGTTGAATCCCATGTTCGAGTTGAGTCAGTTTCTCCTGAGTCGGATCGCCTTCTACCATCACCCAATATGTTTTTTCGACATGATGTGTTGGATCCGTCAGTCGCTTAATCAAGGAACCATCATCGGTGAGCAACAGCAAACCTTCGCTGTCACGATCCAAACGTCCAGCCGCGTAGACACTCGGCACATTGATATATTGCTTCAGTGTGGGATGACTTGTGCCTTCATCGGTAAATTGCGAAAGAACACCGTAAGGTTTGTTGAAGAGGATATAGCGCTTTTGCATCAGTTCAGACTATAATAGAAATAGTCGGAAATTCATCTTTCAGAGGAGGTATTCATGAGTGCAAGACCCGTCAGCCCTGACAATGGGAAATATACCATTCCCGGCAAGAACAACAAGAATCTTGAATTAACCTTGGATGACAGCAATTGGCACAATTACATCGTGGAGGAACTAGATGAAGATGATATGACCCGTAAAATACCATCCTCCTATGATCCTCCGAACATCAACTGGTTCGCATGTTTCAGCGTGTACAATAGCCAGAATGGCCAAAAACATGGATATGCTACCGTCCAGTACTCATTTACAGTGCATCTAGATGAGGGACAGAAGTTGTTTGTCGCTTATGATGGTCGTGCCCATGATGTGACGCATGAAATGAGGAACAGCGGCAAGGTGACCCTTCGCGAAGGTGATCCCCCCGTTGGTAGTGTTCCCTAAGAATTCCCTTTTTTAGCAAGCCACGCATTTTCAACAGCCCGCCGCCAGGGTACGTTTTCGATATACATGCGGCGGGATTTTTCATCATTAATTTTCGAAACCTGCGCTTCAAGCAGCTCCATTGCTCTATTCAATATTTGAATGGACCGTGGATCTTCTACTCGCTCAAGAACGTTATAGCACGCAAGATAGACCCGGAGCGGTTCTTCGGTCGTATCAAGGGTTGCTCCCTCTAACAGAGAGGTCATGAGTTCCTCCATTAGCCTTCTTGCAAGCAAAATATCGTTCATGCGAAGTGCAACCTCAATTAATCCGGCAACCGGTTCAGTTGCAAGAGAAGATTGACCCAGTTCCATGCGAATATTCAAAGCACCATCAAATGCAGTTTTCGCTTCCTCAAATTGGTCCATTAATACGTGAGCATGACCCAAATATAGGTAAGACCAAGCCTCCGCCGATTTGTCACCAGCCCTCTTTGATAACTCCATTGCATCTTGGGCATATTTCAACGCTTCCTCTGCCTTCGCTTGAACCTCAGCTACCCGGCTAAGATTCATCAAAGTATATGCCTCCTGATATATATTGCCTACTTCCCGCGCGATGATCAGTGCCTGTTCGTGGTATGTCCATGCGGCAGCAAAATCGCCCAGCATTCCGCACACCCAACCAATATTAGCTAGCTCAAGGCCTTGTGCATAACGATCGCCTAGTTCAATATTGAGCGAGTTGGCTTGCTCATAATATGCACGCGCGGTCACATAGTCCTGTTGCACAAATGCTGCTGAATTTGCAAGGTTTGCCAACGCTCTAGATTCCAGCGTGCGCTCTTTTGTTTCGCGGGCAATCGCAACTGCCTCCTCAAGATACTTTTTGGCAATTCCGGGTTCCTTGGATTCAAGAGCGATCAACCCCATAGAACTGAGCGATTTTCCTTCTTCCACACGCCAACCTAAGAGTCTGGCCAGTTGAAGTCCATCCATGGCATGTTTCATCGCATCATCAAGTTTACCCAATCTGAAAAGGGCCTGCGACCATACAATATAGACACCCAAACCCAGATCAACTTGATCAAGCTCCTTCGACAATGCCACTGCCTGCTGAGCAATCACGATCGTTTCAGGATAATCACCGGTGATGAAAGAGTATTGAGCATAAAGCACCTTCGCTTTTGTAAGGAGTTGATCATCACCAAGTTGAAGAGCTAGTTTTTCCAGAGAGTCTAAGTCTTTTGACTGCGAAGTACGTTCACCAATACGGTTGAACAACACAACTCGTTCAGTCAAAAGTTCGAACTGTGTATAAAGATCATCGAACGGAGTAAATGCCAACGCGTGTGTATAGTAGTCAATGGCTTGATTGTTCTGATAAAGCTCTGCTGAGGCTTTACCGGCTAGGGTGTAATACTTTTGAGCTTTCGAGCGGAGGTCCGCGTGTTGCGAATGATAGGCAAGTTCAGCATAACGGACTTTTAGGTCATCAGCATGTAGATTCTCCAGAGCTTCAACTGCGAGGGCATGAAGCTCTTGTCGCCTGGCGCGCATTTGCATACCATAAGCAGCATCACGCAAAAGCCCATGTGAAAAGATATAACGCATCTCATTGAGTGGCGCCCAAATGGCTGCTTTCTCCGCATCAGCTACGTACACCGGTATATGCTCGTCCTCTGACAACATCCGCGATAGCACTCGGATCTCGAACTCACGTCCCAGCACAGAGGCAGTCTGGATGATTTCCTTTACCTCATGCGAAAGTTGATCGAGCCGCGCCACCAAGATGGAGCGTATATCTCCAGGTAGAAAGTCATCACGTAATCGCTTGACCAACGACCATCCCACCTTGCTTGTTTCAAGAAAACTCTCCTCCTGTAAGTAACGGATGATCTGTTCTACAAAATATGGATTGCCCTCAGAACGATTCAACAATAATGTGACCAGACCGGGAGCAGCGGCACCGCCTAGCCTGATTTCAGTGAGATGCGCAACCGATTCGTGCGAAAGCCCACGTAAATGAATATGGGCATTGATTAAGTCCTCTTCGAGCAGAGTTCTGGTGGGTCGTGTTGTAGCGATGATTGCAATTGGGTATGACTCACCTGTTGCAAGGATGGCGCGCTTCAAACGCGGCAGGAAATCCCTTGAGTCAGCATCGGTAAATTGAAGGTCTTCTAGGAAGATCACCACCGGCTGACGCAGACTTTCAGCCTTGAGCAAAGCGATCAGCGCCAAAATTGTATTGTTGTAGCGTCCTTCTGCATTCAATTGTTCATAAAGCGAATCATTCCAATGCAGATTAAGCAACCCGCCCAAGATAGAACGAGTCCTATCGAGTTCACGAGCCAATTCTGGGTCTGGTATGGAAGCCAGCAAGTCATCCAGTTTCTTCTCAAAGGCTTGCTTGCGTTCATCCAGAGTCTGATCAGGGGAAAGCTCAAAGTATTGTGCCAACCAACTGCGCAAGGGGTTGAAGGACTGGCGTAGGATCTGGTCAGATTGACAGACAGCCCAGAGTATCTTCTTTCCCTCAAACATCTTTGAGGAACGAAACTCATAGACAAGGCGTCCCTTGCCAACGCCCGCGTCACCTGAAACAAGTAACAGGCCCGCAAATTTATTTTGCCACAACGGCTCCGTGAAACTCGCAAGCTGAGCAAGCTCTTCTTCTCGGCCGACCAGTTCACCTTGATAGATTGGCTCTAACGATTGCTTGTGACCGCACAAACGATGAACTTTTTGTTCCGCAGCAAACCCTTTGAATAGTTGAGTACCGACAAATTCAATCTCAAATCTTTTGGAAACTTGCCGCGCGATACGATCGTCCACCCATGTTTCACCACTCGTTGCACTCATCATGAAACGGGACGCAAGGTTAACGCCCCAGCCATAGCAGGTGTAATCTTCGCACATCACGCTACCGAGATAACCTGCATGCGCGATATAGTAAGTCACACCAGTTGTGATTGGAAAATCGACTTGTGACTTTAGTTCGAGCAAGAAATTTAACGCACGAGTAATATCATTTTCGTATGCAACTGGTGCACCCCACAACAAGAGCAAGTTACAGCCTTTGTCGCCGAAATCCAGTCTGTTTAGCAAACCGCCATATTTACTCCGCAGTTCAAAGACTTTACTCACCAAGTCACGCAACTGCTCCTCAGAAAGATTAGGGAAACGCATGAACAGATTCACAACCTGGCGGAACTCTCCGCGCGTGCCATACTCGATGACTTCTTCGGGCATAAAGAGACGTGAGATACTCAGGTCGACAGGCGGGAAAGCGATTCTAGAAGGAGGAGGCAATTCGACACGGAAACCAACAAACCGGTGGAAGGAATCGCGAGGAGTTGTCACAATAGATCCTTGTAAAAGCTTCCACATAGCCTCTGTAAGCAAAATATCCCCCGCCTTCGCATGATGTTCCGCCTCAGCAGATTCATCCACCGAGCTGCCACGGAAATAATAGGTAGCTTGATCTCCTGCCTCAGAAGGCAAAATACCCCACGAAACAGAACCGCTTGCCAAGCCAATCTTAGCCGAGATGGGAAATTTTCCGTACATGGTTTGGCGAGTGGGATTTTCCGCAAGACGTTGCTGGATCACGTAAGCAGAGGTTAGTGCGCGCAGGGCAGTTGACCTTGCATCCGATTCAATTGGATACAACGCCATAATGCCATCCCCTGCAAACCCAATAATCTTGCCTCCATAATCAAAAACACTTTCCACCAGCGGGTCAAAGGTGCTATGCATTAGGCCAGCAAGCGCTTCTGCACCCTGTTGTCCATGTTGCATAAGGACATCTGTGATTGTGGAAAAACCGGAAAGATCAAGAAACATTCCTATGGCAGGGAACTCCCCACTATAGCATCCTGCTCGGTAGTTTTCAACGATGAGTTCAGGTACTACGCGATGCATATGCAAATTGTAGCATGTATAATGGCCTCATGCCAATAACTTCTTATGACATAAGAATATGCAACTCATGTGGACTTCGTTATCCGCTTGTGGAAGGACACCCATTCGGCACGCGTTGTCCTGCTTGCATGGGAGAGACCCGAATCGCACTTCGCGTCAGTCGACAATTGGTCACAGAACCCAGTCCCACTCGCCCTTTGAATCTAAACACGAAGGACACCAAAGATACAAAGGAAGAAGAAAAACTTCCTAATCTTCGCGGTCTTCGCGGTTCAAAAAGCTTTTCGGTCCTGCTTGATAACATTCGCTCGGCATGGAATGTAGGCTCAATCTTGCGTAGTGCAGATGGATTCGGTTTTATGCACGCGTATCTTTGCGGCATCACACCCACAGCCGATAATGAAGCTGTGACCAAGACCTCCCTCGGTGCGGAGGATACTGTCCCGTGGTCATATCATAAGGATGCAGTGAAACTAATTAAAGGGTTAAAGAAAGAAGGCTGGAAGGTTTACGCGTTGGAGGAGGATGAGAGGTCAATCTCTTTGGAGTCGGACAGCTTGGCGTCGCCATGGCGCCACGGTGATGCTCCCGCGCTCCAGATTTTGATCATTGGTAATGAGGTGACCGGCGTAGACCCTGAACTGCTAGACCTATGCGATCAGATCTTTTATATTCCAATGCGCGGAGAAAAGAAGTCTTTCAACGTTGCCATCGCGTTTGGCATTGCTGCATATGCGTTAAGTGTTCGCAAGTTAGAAAGTTAAACAAGCAGAACGTCCCGAAGGTTTAAGTGAATCGGGTCTTTCGCATGAAAAACCTTCGGGACGGTGCATACATCAGTTATTTCCTAGTGACGCGAACAATCTCATACTCAGTGTCTGGTGTTGGTGGTGTATCGAAGCGGGCATTGACTGCATATAGATCATTGCCGAAACTTGCAATCGTGGTCGGCACACGGAACAGCGAACTGGTAATCACGTCAACAATGGTACCCGCAGTGAAATCAGAATTCAGTTCTACCACGGCAATTTGATTCATGACATTTTGTACTACATATAAGGTTTGTCCCTGCAACAAGATGCCATCTCCATTGGGCACTGCGCCCGTTCCGAGATCGATACGCGTCGCAACACCTGTTGTCGGATCTACTTTATAAAGCGCACCCTCCGTGCTATTGACGATGATCAATGTTTTGCCATCTGGCGTGGCATCAATTCCATTGGCGTTAAATGCACCGGGAGTGAACTGGTAATCACCACCTAACGGAATCTCTTCAACAGTTAGGGGGTTAGGCAATTCACCATTATTTTCAAGCGGAATACTATATAGAATGGGTTGGAAGGAATTTGTAAAATAAACAGCATCGTTGGTAATCACTACATCATTGATAAAACTGGGCAACGTTGTGAGTTGAATATCGTCAACGTTTGCGCCCGTTTGGCCATCGTAGATGTAAGCAAAACCAGTGGCGCCACCTGCCACAAATAAGAAGCCGGTGCGAGGATCATATTTGAGCCCAATCGAACTCCGTCCATCTTGCGGAGGGACAAGCACTGCACCCTCTCCAGTTCGCAAGTCACCGCGATACACTGCGCCCGTTGGGATGGATCCAACATAAAAAGTGGTCCCATCCCCGCTAGCAATACCTTCCGGTTGGAAGCCATTCGGTAAAGGGATTACCTCCGGAAACGTTTGAGCGGACGTGGCTCCGATCATCATGGCACTAAGGGCGACCAACAATAAGGCTAAGAGCGAGCGTCGCCATGCAGTTTGAGTGACAAACATACTTTTTACTCCTTTCAAACTTTATAAAAATTTAGGCAGAAGTTGGATCAGCAATGTATGAGGCCCCTATCACATGTAATTAATCCTAAACAAATAATATAAGACCTTACTGAAAGGAACTTAAAAATACACTCATTCAACTCGCGTAACGGGAACAAGCATTGGCTTGTATCCTTCCTAGTTCTTACTTATTGGAGCATCTTGAGCAGCGCTATCGTACAGGCAGATGCTTGCTACAACCTAAATATCCTTTGATCAACCTTTACTTTGGTCTAATTTATGATTAAAAAGAATTAAAGCTCGGTCTCTCATCTTAAACTCAGAACATTTCATTCCTGCTTTCGTTTTACAAGATGAAGCCTAATTTTGCCGCGCGACGCGGCAGGAATGCTTCCTGTCTACTGCTTCCCGCCAGAACTTCAGATTAGGTTCGTCAAGTTTTGGACAGAAAAAGATCTTTCATCTTTAAACAATTCATGATGTCATCATGCGGGAGCATTGGAGGTATAAATGTTTGATCGACCAATCAATCGAGGCTTGTGGGCAATTGTAGCGATTATTGTGTGTATTATTTTAGCTGGGGTAGCGGCCGGCGTACTGGCATACAATCGCCGGGCGCAGGCAGTAACGTTGCTCAGAGTCCCTGAGGATTACGCTACGATTCAAGCAGCTATTAATGCTGCAGAACCGGCGGATATTATTCAAGTTCGAGCTGGATTGTATAACGAGAATTTAGTGATCGATAGGCCAGTGACGCTCACCGCACAAACTTTTGACCAAAATAATCCAGTCAACAATACAACCGTTCTCAATGGTGGTGCTGGTACGGCCACCATCACTATTGCACCTAACCTCACACAATTGCCCACCATTCGAGGGTTTGTTATTCAAGGTGGGAATAACGGAATACAAGCTTCTTCAGCTTTTAGCGCTGAATTCAATTTTTTTCATTCGTCTGGTATTGGGGTAAATTATCAATGGGGTGCAGGCGGAACCAATCGCAATAATGTTTATTTCCAATCGACAGATGATGCTATTCACCTGGATAGCACGGATAGGCCATTGTTGATCGAGAATAATCGTATCATGTACGCAGGAGATGATGGCATCGAAGCCAATTTGCAGGACAAGCCATCTCCTCCGGCGGCGGTAGAAATAGACATTTGGAACAATATGATTATTGGCAGCCGCGAGGATGGCATCCAATTTGTTGACTTTCCCAACGATCCGCAGGACACTAACCGTCGTTTCGTGATCGTGGGCAATTTGATTGCTGGCAGCCAAAAGGCTGGTATTGGCTTGATGCCAAATGCAAACACTGTCGAGGATCTTTCCGGCGCGGACACGGTCGAAGCTATCCGTGTATTCAACAATACCTTTTATGGGAACAATCATGGCATTTCTGGCGGCGATAACTTAGTAGCATTCAATAACATTATCACCAATTCGACTGGACGCGGTGTTTGGAGGGTGCAGGGTCCTCCAGGCAGTAATTCAGTCGTCGCCTATACCCTATTTTTTAATAATGCCATCGATGCTGATCAAACCACATTAGGCGATAATAATATCGCCGGGCAGGATCCGCTTTTTGCGGCCGCACCAAATCCAGGTCCAGATGGAGCATGGGGAACAGTGGACGATGACTTCAGTGGGTTATTGCTTCAAGGAACTTCGCCAGCGATTGACAAAGGTGTCGCGCAATATATTGCCGTGAGCGGAGAGCCAATCCCACCCAGCCCGATCACTGGATTTATTGGTGCGGCTCCTGATTTGGGCTGGAGAGAATTCGGAAGCCCGATTGTAATCACGCCGACCGCCTCACCTATTCCATCTCCTACATTCCCTACGCCAGTGATACCTTCCCCAACATTTACGTTCACCCCTGTCTCGCCTACCCCGACAGTTGCGACCTTGACTCCTGTGCCAACATTTACCCCCATACCTGCCTCACCAACAATCGCTGCTCCAACTGCCACTGCGCCATCGCTCCCAACCGTAACCATTACATCTACACCAGCGCCAACGATACTTAATATCACACCCAATACCGCACCAGCCAATACAACTGTGAATTTAACCATTACCGGCTCTGGATTCGTCAACGGCTCGGTCGTGACCTTCGAAGGCGGTCAAGGGAAGGCCCCACAGGTAACCACAGCACAAGTGGTCAATCCTACAACGATTGTGATTACAGTCAATACGGCAGTTGACACATCCTTTGGCATACAGGTCTGGGATGTGCGCGTGACCAATCCGAATAACTCATTTGGTGTGCTGCCAGATGCTTTCACTGTCACTGCTGCTCCTTAAAGATGTACACAACTTGGTAACACATCCATGTAGATCCCGTTAATCGAATTAGAGAGGCACATTTTGTAGGAGTTAAGTCGAGTTCAATAATTTCTATATTTTGGTAGATGGAAGGAATCTATGCCCATCCGTATTCGAAAAACTTTTACACTTTTTCCCGGCGTCAAAGTAAATATGAGCAAAGGCGGGATGAGCATCACAGTTGGCACAAAGGGAATGCATCTTAATTTCAGCAAGCGCGGCGTACGCCAGACCGTAGGAGTTCCAGGCTCTGGAATTTCCGAGAGCTCTTATCTCTTTAAAAATAAAGACAAGGATGAAGACGAAAAAGAGTCTAAAGAAAAAGAGTCTAAAAAAGAAGAACACTCTTCAGAAGAAGCCGATGACAAGCCAAAGAAACGACGTACGAGGCGAACCGCTCAGGGACAAGCCTCATCCCCCTGGGGCTTTTTCCTCTTTGTAGTGATTGCGCTTTTCTTTATTTACTTTGGTGGAGCTGCCGTTGGCCTTTTTCCCCCAAATCTTCTCACTGACTTTCTGCATACGCTTACCCAATGGGCGCAGCAAATTAGACTGTAACCCCGATATAACATAACCTCCCCCAAATCTCATCGAGTTGGGGGAGGTTTTCTATCTTCAGTGAGACTGAGGGAGTCTACTTATTTTTCTTTTCGTTCTTCTGCTTGCGCTTCTCCTTTATATTAAGCTTTGGCTTTTTCCTCTGTTCTTTATTACCTTTATCTTTTTTACCATTACTACTAGCCATAACTATTTCTCCTTTCTTGTTGATCTAAACCAATCATACCTTAGCTTGAAAGAATTTTCCTAGAGATTGACATTCCAAATATTACATCCACCTGGCACAATGCGGGAAAAATATCATAGATGCCTAATCGACTGCTCATGGAATCACCGCTAAATGCCTTACTTAACAGATTCTAAAAACCAGCCTTCACCTGTCCTCACGTATTCTGCTCAGGCGACCACCTTAGCCTTAATGCCAACCACCTGTGCGCGTGCGATTCCTGATCTCAGCCTGTAAAGCAGAGAGCATCTCAATGAAAGATTCCTTATTCGCGGGATTTTCGTTCGTTGCCTTTTCTTCGAGGCGTGCGAGAAAATAGACCATCCATGCCAGCCAGGTGCGCGGGTTACTTTGTGCCCCTGAGATGCTTTGCACGGCTTCATTCAGAACGTCACGGAGTTCATCTTCTTTGCTCATTTTGTATACTCCTGAACACATCGTATGACTATATTTTATTGTAGCACCCTTGGGTTCGTCATATCCCAGTCAATGCTGATTCCAGATCAGCCAGAATGTCTTCAACTGATTCTATCCCCGCAGAAAGCCGCACCAACCCATCAGGGATTCCGATGCGGGCACGTTCTTGCGGAGTCAAACTACGATGTGAGGAGGTGGCGGGGTGTAAGACGAGGGAATAGATATCTCCTAAAGTGGTAGCAGGCAGGCACAAGGTCAGGGACTCCATGAAGCGATAAACCATCGCCTTATCCGCGCCTTTGATTTCGAACGAAAGTACTCCGCCATTTCCCTTGCCTTCAAAGAGACGCTCGGCAAGGTCATGTTGAGGAGCATCGGGTAGACCTGGATAGTTGACCTTTGACACGCGCGGCTGTGATTGTAGCCAATCGGCAACCTGGCGCGCGTTCTTACATTGTTGTCCCATCCTCAAGGGAAGCGTCTTCAAACCGCGCAAAGCCAGCCACGCTTCGAATGGACCGAGTACACTTCCGACGAGTTTGTTTAATTCATACAACCTGCTTTTGTTTTCCGTGGAAGTTGCTACAACACCAGCCAGCACATCTCCATGCCCAGAGAGATACTTCGTGGCACTGTGCATGACATAATCCGCGCCATGTTTGATTGGATTGAAAAGATAAGGGGAAGCAAAGGTGTTATCCACCAGCAAAGACGCGCCATGCCGATGGGCTAGATCAGCAAGCGAGGGTACGTCAGCTACTTTCAGCAAAGGATTGGAGATTGTCTCGGCTAACAACAAAACGGGGTGAGTTTCTTTGAGAGCAGCTTCGACTTCGTCAAGGTTGCTAACATCCACCATGCAGATGTTGACTCCTAATGAGTCTAGGAGGCTACGCAAAAGAGTAAAGGTTGCGCCGTAAAGATCGAGTGCAGCAACGACCGAAGTGCCAGCTTTGGCTCCCGCGGCAAGCAAAGAAGCATGGATGGCAGCCATGCCTGAGCTATAAGCCTGCGCGGCTTCGGCTCCCTCCAAGCTGGCAACCGCGGCTTCAAACGCGGACACAGTCGGTGTGGCATAACGCGAGTAGACATATCCCTGTTTGGTCCCTGCAAAGACCGCGTCCATGTCATCCATACTTTCATAGAGGTAACCTACTGTAGGCCAGATCGGCGTTGAGACCGGAGTGTAATCTGGTGCTGGGTTACGCTCGCCAGCGTGTACTGCGCGAGTTTGGAAAGTTTTACGAGATAGGTCCTTCATGGGTTTATCCTCCTATAGTTATCTTATTTTCAGTTTGTTTATCTTGGAGATAGCTCAAAATAGGTGATTCACATTCATAATGCGGGACTATAGTCTCGCACCACATCACTTACTTATATAACACGTTATCTTCTTAGTGACCTGATTATACGGTTGGTCATGAGGAAACCAAGAATTGCAGTGAAAGCAAAACCTAATAGGGGATCATTGGCTTGATAAACTAAGATACTGCCCACAATCATAGAAAATACGATAGAACCAGCTTCGGCAGCTTTGCGTTGCGGTTCTGTTTGATTCCTATCGTGCCTGTGTGCATTAATGGTGATCACTTCTTCATCGGTGGGCAAGTGGATTTGTCTCATTTGCCGATGTTGCTCTTCGCTTTGCCTGCTTTCATAATCACGGCGTGCCAACCAAAATTGGAAAATAGAAGTGACGATTGAAGTGATAATACCACCCGCAACACCCATGATCGCGCCGTAGATCATTATTGTTAAATCGCGGTCCATTTGCAACGCTCCTTTAAAGCTTCATCCAACACCGACATCATCCCCCTGTGGGCTAGTACGCACCAATTCTACTCCAACCTTGACTCTAAATAAGTCATGTGATTCGTAAAGCGGGATGGTATCCCGCCTTACGTCATTTCATCTCGAATGTAGTGAATGATCAATTCAGAAAGTAGAGAATGAGCACGATCACAAGCAGATAAATCGATCCATTGATCATCCCATGAGCAAGTATGGCGGGAGCGATGGAGCGCGAGCGCCATGCCAATAAACCAAACAAGAGCCCCGCGACTGGAATGAAAACCAAAAACATCATCGGGAATTCTTGTGCAAGATAGATATGGGCAGAGGTGAATAGCAGGGCTTGAAAGACCCAAATCAGACTTTCCTTCCATTTGAGCTGGCGCAGATATCCCCACAGAAAACCCCGAAAGAGCGGTTCTTCATTGATTGGTGCAAAACCAAGATGATATAAAAGGTTGAGACTCGTGGAGGAAAGCACAGGTATTAACTGTGCTTGTGGAGGAGATATATTGGATAGCATAGATTGAAAGGTTCGGAAGTTTTCAGCAAGCGACATGCAGATTCCAGTCAGTAACCCGATGGCAAGCCAAACCAAAGAGTGGCTCGAGATGCGCGCAGGTTGGAATCCACTGTTCCAGAGTGCAGTAATTAATCCTAGTGAGATGGCCCACAGGATTAATCCAAGTGAACGTGGAAAAGCGAGCGGAGAATCCACCTGCCAATAACTTAAGATAAACGTTTGGATGGGTCTAATAAGAATAATGAGGAAAAGCGTTGAGGTGTCAATATGGAATTCTTGCAGCCATTTGCGCTCCCACCAGATCAAGAAGGCTGTCAGGAAATAAGTGCAGACTTCATAGAACGCGGCTCCAATATGATTCTCGATGGGCAGAAAATAAATGATGGCAATGGTATAGGGAATCCTAAGCAGCAAGAGCAGTGTCAGGACAAGCCATGCAATTTGCTGGTGATATTTTTCCTCAACACTGACAGGCGCGATTGGAATTCGCAAATAGTGAAATCCCTCAGGTACCCTTTCGGGAGTAATGGGCAATATAGTCAGGCAAAGAGATACCCGCGGCCAGAAGTTCATCGCGAATGGGAGACAAAGATTTCTCCTGCAAAGGCAGGACTCCGGCCCAAACCGGCAGAGCATAATCTTCCTGCTCATCCACTGGCGGGCCGACGCGTATCTTAGCTGACGCCTCGTCAATCTTGATCGAGACCACACGCGTAGCATTCATCTCTTTGCGGTCGGGAAGACGCGCCTCTCCCCAGCGACCGGGGATCAGGTGCTCGGCAACAGCTTTCAATGCATCCATTTTCTTCTGTTCATTTTCCACTGCGCGTCCTTTGCCGAATAGAACCACTGATCGATAATTCATAGAGTGATGGAATACCGAGCGCGCCAACACTAAGCCATCCACAATGGTTGCCTCCACGCAGACGGGATGCCCAGCTTCGATATGCCTGAGCAAACGACTCGCTTTTGCACCATGTAACACGATCGTATCTTCCACTCTGGCAAAATTGATTGGGATGATATAGGGTTGTCGTTTCTCGACAAAGCCTACATGGCAAATCAATGCTTCATCCAGAATGTGATAGATCGTCTCCCGGTCGTAGTGTCCGCGCTTCGGGAGGCGTTTGATGCGGGTCTTGTCTGTTTTGGCGAATTGAGTCATTTAGTAGTCCTCTTTACGAAATTCCTTTGTTGGCTGGATCTATCGAGCCAGAGATGGATAATGATGAAGACAATCAACGTCAATGCAAGCCCGGCAACGAAAAAGTAGGTCATCGGATCTGTCCGATCGAAATCGCCCCACATACGCGGCAAACCAAGCAATGTCAATGTAATGCCAACCATAGCGCTTTCCATTAGGATGCGCGTTGCACTCCAGCGTCCATCCCAGGCAATTGACAATAATGCCGAGGAGGTGAGTATGCTCCAGCCCGCAAAGATGCGAGCCGTTAATTCGGTTAGCTTCCACGGCGCGAGGGAGATCAGAATGGAAGGCTGAATGAATACGATTAAGAAAGTCAGCATACCTATAACCCCAATAATTCCCAATGCCCAACTCGCCAAGGAAGAGAAGCGCAGATCATTCTCTTCAAGATCACGCGATTCCGTTGCACGATTACGCCACCAAACGAAGGGAACAAGGAAAGGCGTCAGCGCATAAATGATTGTCCACAAGTAGAAGATAATCGCGCCTTGATGAAATCGACCCCAATGTAAGAGGGTCGCGGCGAACATGCAGATCGTGAAGGCAGTGATGGGCAGGAAACCTGCCTGCACACGATGCCATTTGTTATCCATAATGAGCCGTGCAAAAAAGTATATGCCTGCCGTATAGCCTGCGCCAATCAGGATTGCCGAGGTACGTGGCAGGATCGTCCATGCGAAATCCCAATCTGTATGATCAGGCTCCAGGTAAAGAGCTGCAACTGCCAGCACAAGCACAGCAATGACACTGGCAGAAATCAGGCGTGTGAACGGTAATATATGATCATCTTTTGCAGCAGTCATACGAGACTCTCCTTTGGCGCTCTACCCACCCCTTTTCGGGAACAACACGGACCAAGAACTTTCATCGCCTGCTAGCAGACCCAGCCCGGCCCGCTCAGGTTTTTCACAGGGCCCGGCATCAAATGCTTTTGCTACCTCGGCTGCGGCAGACGAGAAGTAGGCAATGACTTCACAATGCAGGCGGCCTTCTGATTCGGGGCGTGTGAACACAGCCATCTCGGGCGGACTTCCCGCCGCAGTGAAGGCTTGTAGGAATGCTTCCTCGATTTCAGCGGAGGGTGTGACCGCCATGATCCCATCACCGAGACTAATTGAATACCAGGATTCCATTTTTGATCACCTTATCATCGCTTGCAGTTTTTGTTTCACGGCAGGCCACTCTGACGCTACAATTGAAAAGCGGGCCGAGTCACGCGGGATATAATCCGCTGCCATGCGATGCGCGCGGAGAATCCCTTCGAATCGACCGCCGATCCGTTCCAGGGCGGCGCGTGAACGCTCGTTGCGCACATCCGTATGGAAACAAACCCGGAGCACCTGCCATGCCTCGAAGGCCTGGGTCAGCATAAGCAGCTTGGCTTCGGTGTTGACTGCTGTGCGGATTGCCGAACGCGTCAGCCAGGTGTAGCCGATCTCACAGGCATCGGGAGTGCCACGACCATACGACGGATGATCCTCGGGCCATGACCAGCGCTCGATATTGAAGAA